>Ga0209382_10012624_pt1 | contig 10428 bp, 9 predicted proteins | sample SoiMetdeltSBSDD5_FD_187599 | JGI IMG/M metagenome (GOLD analysis project Ga0209382, IMG submission 187599) | Bulk soil microbial communities from a Populus tree surrounding site in Tennessee, USA - Soil MetaG P. deltoides SBSDD5 (SPAdes) (version 2) | ecosystem: Environmental > Terrestrial >...
GAGACGCGAGGTGGGCAGTTACAGCGCTTCGGATTTTTTCGAAGATGTGATGCAGGTGACCGAATATGCGGCGGACAAAAAGCTGACGAATATTCTGGTGGACCAATCCTACGCAACCGCGCGGTGGCTCACGGAAATGAACGTGAAATGGATCCTGTCGACGAGCACCCACGCCGTAAAAGTCGGTGGCAAGATCCGCTTCCCCTCGGGCCGTGTCATATCGATCAACGACGGCGGCCTGGGGCTCGTGGAAATGCTCTTCGCAACCGTCGAGAAGCAAGGCATCGACGTTATATATGAAGCCAAGGCGACGGGGTTCTTGACCGATCAAAGGGGCACAGTCGCTGGAGTAAGAGTTCAAACCCGAGACGGCGTAAGAGATCTGAGCAGCCGCACGGTGGTGATGGCAGCCGGAGGGTTTGAAGCGAATCCGGAAATGCGTGCTAGGTATCTCGGCACGGGCTGGGACTTGGTCAAAGTCAGAGGCTCTCGCTACAACTCCGGCGAAGCCCTCAACCTCGCTCTAGGTTTCGGCGCTCAGCCCACTGGTCATTGGAGCGGATGTCACGCCGTCTTAGTGGATGCCGAGGCGCCGGAGGTCGAGGCTGCTTACGAACATCGCTATTCCTATCCCTACGGCATTATGGTCGATATCAACGGCAAGCGATTTGTAGACGAAGGGGAGGATTTCTTTAGCTATACTTATGCAAAGTACGGCAGGGAAGTTCTGCGTCTACCGTGGCGAACTGCGTATCAGATTTTTGACAGTAAGGCTCGCCCGCTCTTGCGCTCAGAATACAATCGTGGTTCCCACGTTTCCGCGGATTCTATTGAAGCGCTGGCTAAAAAACTGCCGGGGTTGGATTGGGAGAATGTGGTTAAGACCGTCAACGACTTCAACAATGCCGTCAATGATGTTCCCTTCGATCCTTCAAAAAAAGATGGAAAGCGCACTAATGGGATTAGCCCGACGAAATCCAACTGGGCGCAGCGGCTGGATACGCCGCCATATTACGCCTTCCCGGTGATGTGTGGCATCACGTTTACCTTCGGCGGCATTGGCATTACCGACAAGGCAGAGGTCCTGGATACCAGCGGCAATGTTATCCAACGGCTTTTTGCCGCGGGGGAAATCACTGGAGGCTCTTTTTATCACAATTACCCGGGTGGATCGGGGCTCATGAAGGGCGCTGTGTTTGGGCGGCTCGCGGGCACCAGCGCGGCTGCGGCGGCGAAGGCGGCGCGATCTTGAGGGTTGACCAAAGAAAACGCCCGATTAATCGAACCAATGACGAGGAGGAATCAATGGCAGTTTTTTGGTCAAAAAAAATTACGCTGAACACCGTTTGTGTTCTCGTAGTCCTGTGCTGTTTTTGCGCGTCCGCTCAAGACAGAGAAACGATGATCGCAAAAGCTAAGGAAGAAAAAACTCTAGTTTACTACAGCACCACAGACATCCGGGATGGAACGGCGATGGTGCATGCGTTTCAAAAGAAGTACCCGTTTATAGAACCTAAGCTCTTTCGCCTGGGCAGCACGCAGGTCGTCGTGAAGGTGCTGCAGGAACACCGCGGCGGTGCGCACCTCTTTGACGTGATATCGGCAACCAGTTTTCAATTCTATGAAATCTTCAAGGAAGATTTATTTCAGAAATATGATTCGTCGGAACGGCGCGCGTTTTTAGATGATTTTAAGGACAAAGCGGGATATTGGACCAGTGTTTATCACAACGCCAGCATCATCGCCTATAATACTAATCTTTTAAAGCCGCCTGATCTTCCCAAGAGTTACGACGATCTGCTCGATCCAAAATGGAAGGGAAAAATGCTCATGGATAACCGCGAGACCGAGTGGTACGCGAGCATGTTGCAGGTTTTGGGTCGAGAAAAGGGGCACCAGTTTATGCGCGGGTTGGCCAAACAGAATCTCTCTTTCAGGCCAGGGCGAACCCTCATTACTCAAGTGTTGGCATCAGGAGAGGCGCCTCTGGCGGTTAACAACTATGACCACTTGGTTCAATCCGCAAAGAAACGTGGCGCGCCGGTTGAATCAATTCCGGCGAACCCGGTAATCAGCCGGGTTACGCCCATCGCCCTGGGGCGATACGCGCCTCATCCGAACGTGGGCAAATTGTTCATCGACTTCTCGCTCTCCGAGGAAGGGCAAAGGATTCTTAGAAGCTTCGGCAGGAGCTCAGCCCGCAAGGGCATCGAGCCCGATGACCTGCAAAAGAAAGGTGTGAAGCTCTACGTTAGCGACATCAGTTTGGCCAAAGATTATGCGCGCTACGACAAAGAGTTCAGAGAGATCTTTGGACTGAAATAAGCCCTCTCTCAACCGAGAGTGGATAGAATATCCAACACTTAAGTAGATTAGGAGAATCATCCATGGAAATGGGTGTCACCGAAAAACTTGCCGCGCATGCCACCAATGTACGCTATGAGGATATGCCTCAGGAAGTCATTGAGAAGGCCAAGGACTGTCTGCTGGATCAAATCGGCGTGGAGCTGGTTGGGTCTACCTTGGATTGGAACAAGATCGCTTATCGCTATGTGGTTGACATGGGAGGAAGAGCGGAGAGCACCATCGTCAACTACGGCACCAAGGCGCCAGCTCTGGACGTTGCGTTTGTCAATGCAACGTTCGGTCAAGGATGCGAGCTCGACGATGTGGGTTTCGCTGCCGGAGGCCACCTGAGCGCGGCGACGGTCCCTGTCGGTTTGGCGCTCTCCGAAAAGGAAGGGGTCAGCGGCAAAGAACTGCTTTCGGCCATCGTCGCCGGCTGCGACGTCATGTATCGACTCTTGCTGGCTGTCCGGCCCTCCTCGGGGAAAAGGGGATTTCACAGCCACGGAATCGGCGGTCCCTTCGGCGCCATGGTCGTCGCCGGGCGTCTGCTCGGTTTGAACCGAGAACAAATGCTGCATGCTTTTGGTATCGCCGGAAGCCATTCCGCCGGGACCATGGAGTATGATCAGACGGGGGGCGAGATCAAACGGGTACATGCGGGAATCGCCGCACGCGGTGGAATTCAGGCAGCCATGCTGGCGCGGTTGGGACTTACCGGTCCCCCCACGATCATTGAAGGAAAGCGAGGCTTTTGCCGCGTGTTCGCCGATCAATACGACATGGATGTCATCACGCGAGACTTGGGCGCCGATTTCAAGATCATGAGAATATGGTTCAAGATGTATCCCTGCGTGGCCACGGTTCAGGGCGTGATTGACACCTTGGCGAGCCTTATCGAGAAGCACAAGATTCGCGCAGAGGAAGTAGAAGAGATCAAGGTTGGGATCTCGGAGACATCGCTATCCCACGGGGGTGCCATCTACGAACCCCGCGACGTGGCCAGCGCGCAGTTCAGCCTGCCTTTTTCTTTAGCTTTGAGACTGCTCAAGAATAATAATGATCTCAGCTTGTACATGGATTCAAAGCTGTGGACGGATCCTCAGGTGCTCGCTTTGGCGAGAAAGGTGAAAAGCTATGCGGATCCCAAAGCCAAAGGCGACCAAAACTATAACACGACGATGGAAATCAAACTGGTTGACGGGAGGAGCGTCAAAGCTTTCCAGGAGTATCCCCCCGGTAGTCCCCTCAATCCGGTAAGCCGCGATGAGCTGCGGAAAAAATTCAAGAAGTTGGCAGCAGCTGTGATGCCGGATAACAGGATCGAGGAAATTATCGCCATGGTGGAACGAATCGATCAAGTGGATGATGCCGCGAAATTAGTGCCGCTTCTCATACAGAGCCAAAGGTCTTAGCGTTCAGTTTCATCCGGCTTCGTTATCACCTCGGCCCAAGCTCCGATATTGATCGCCTCGGCGATGTAAGCGGGCTCGATGACCAGGAGTTCGCAGGTAGAAATGCCAGCGACGTGAACGCTCGTTTCGACTCCGCAATGGCGGCCACGTGCTGGAATTCCAGGTTTGGTGATTTACATGGGCTCTCTTTTGGACTACTAGGCAAGAGAGCAGTCTTCTTCTTACGGGGAGGCACCATGATACACACGCGTATTTGCGATCTGCTTGGCATCGTTCATCCTATTGTCTTAGGGGGAATGGGCACGGCAACCACCGCGCCTCTGGTCGCCGCCGTATCCAACGCCGGCGGCTTCGGCACGCTCGGCACGTCGGCATTCAACGCCGCAACCCTCGATAGCGAGGTCGCTTCTATCCGTGAGCGAACCGAAAAACCGTTCGGCATCAATCATCTGTTGTTTCAGATTCAAGAGGATATGTTCGCGGTCACCTTGCGCGCTCGACCGACGGTCGTCGCCTTTGCCTGGGCACGCAAAGACCAGGACCTGCGGGAATATTTTCAGCGCGCGCACGATATCGGGGCCAAAGTCATGTACGCGGCAGGGGAAGTTCCCGAAGCGGTGCGCGCCGCGGAAGCCGGAGCTGATGTCCTCGTGGCGCAGGGCACGGAAGCCGGAGGCCATGTGGCGTGGATGGCGTCGTTGCCGCTGGTGCCGATGATGGTCAAAGCCATAGCGCCGTTACCGGTTCTCTCCGCGGGCGGTATCGCCGATGGCCGCGGCCTTGCGGCGGCGCTGGCGCTGGGAGCTGAAGGCGTGTTGCTCGGCACCCGCTTCATGGCTACGCCGGAAGCGCCGATTCATCCCAACTTCAAGCAAGCGATCGTTAAAAGCGACGGCCATGATACCGTGCTGACGGAAATTCCCGATCTTGCGACCCAACGCGTCTGGCCGGGCGCGATGTCGCGCGCCCAGCGCAACAAATTCATCGAGCGCTGGTCAGGGCGCGAATGGGCGCTGCGCCAAAATGCGCGGGAGGTCGGCAAGCAAGCTTTGGCGGCCCGCGCCGCCGGTGATGTTGACAATGCCTCGCTATCGTTCGGTCAAGACGCGGGCTTGATCGATTCGATCAAAACCGTGAGGGAAGTTGTCCGAGAGATAGTTACGGAGGCGGAGGAAATCATCAAAGGCCGCCTGCCGAGTCTTTTGCGGCAAGCTCAATAAGTGGCTTTCTAAACACAGAATAGAGAAGAAATTTGTCGGACGAAAGCAACACCAAATCCTGCGGCTCGAATTGGACCGGCGACGCGACGGCGATCTGTGAAATTAGTTCCGAAGAAAAGAGTTTACGAAAGGCTCTTTCTTGTGGACGTGAGGAGTTTGGCCTGCTCGATGCCGGATTTCGCCGGTTCCTTTTGCCGCTGTGCTTCAGTGTTTTTCAGTTGGCCGTCGAGCGTTTGTCTCAAAACTTCTTCCTGCGGCGACCCCTGCCCGGCCACAGCGACGGACTTTGTGGTGTCCATAGCCAGGTTGTCGTCGTTGATAAAAACCGCGGCGGCGAAGACGGTTGTCCAAAGGCCGTCTTTATTGCCCACCGCAGACTGAGTGATATTGGTAGTACGGACGATCTTCCCCGACATCTTAAAGATCTGCTCCCGCTCGTCCCAATCCATTTCCGGATTAAATTCGATCCCCAGAGTGGTCGCCAGCATGCTGGCGGCAAGGTCTTCGGCATACTCGCCCGCTTTTTCGTCAGTCTCGCCAAACGAATGATGCTCGGAGAGATAGCCATGCATGGAGGAATCTGCGGGAATCGCCAAGCCCACGGAAGCGGCGATGAGGCGATTGGGCTCGTTGTAACTTTCTCGATCATAAACTGCAAATACGATCTCACCGGGCCGTAAGAGCTTTAATCCTTCTTCTTTGGGAATGATCTTGCAGCCTGGCGGATAGATGCTGGAGACGAGGACTAAATTGCAGTGGGCTACGCCGGCAGCTCTCAGCGCCAACTCAAAGGAGGCGAGTCGTTCTTTATGAATACCGACTCCTTTTGTGAAAAATACTTTCTGAGGAACCATTATAGGCCATGCTATATAGTACGAAATGGAGCGAGCTGACAAGAACAATTTTTTTTGTTGTTGTAGCAAAGTAATTATGTCAGGGGTCAATAGCAACGTGATTATGTCAGGGTATGAGGATGAGAACCCTGACGATGAAAGAAGAGAAGCGGCACGGTGCGTCAGATTCTTCGCTCTGCGGGAATCGCTTCACCCAGAAAGAGGCGAGGGAACAAGCATCGAAGCCGACGGGAAAGAAAGGCGGCTAAGGGGATGATGCTGCAAGTGGATGGTTCCCCAAGAACCGACGATCGAGGAACCGTTGCGTCAGAGGCACGACTATAAGTATCCCCAACCCGATTCCGGAGGCGGCCGTCCCGATCGCCATGCCGCGTTTGCGAATAAACCAGTTGGATAAGAACGTGGCTTGAGAGGTCATTGGTAGCGCCGCGAATCCAACACCCATAAAAATTCCCATGCCGATATAGAACTCCGCGACGCTATGAGCCATCCCGCTGATTACGAAGCCAAGCGCCATAAGGATCGAGCCGCCGGGTAATACGACCCGTGGGCCGAGTCGATCAAGAAGAATCCCGATGACCGGAGCGGCGAGCGTTCACATAACCGAGCCAAGCATGAGCGCGCCGGATGCCAATCCGCGGCTCCAGTGAAACTCTTCGATGACTGCGATCAAAAGACCGCAAAAGCGTTGCGCATGCCAAAAGCTACGCCGACGGTCAGAAAAGCGATGCCGATGACAACCCACGGATAGTAGCGTTGAAGGACGCGCGATTCCGAGTGCTTTCAATCTCAACTAAGGACACTTGGTCTCCTCGGGAGCCGTCAATGATTTCTATGCGAATTAATTGTCGTCGGTTACCTTGTCGATGGCAGATTGGTACTGTCGTTTACCGTTGGATCTCGGAACGCGGGGTTGAGACATGTTGTTTCAGCCAAGTAAGAACCTCTTCAGCATTTTTATCCGGCGGAAAGACTGGATAGAAGACTTTTTTAATCTTTCCTGTTTCGATAATGAAGGTCAATCGTTTGTACAGCTCAAGCTCATGAACGCGGAACGTCGGCAGCCGCATAGCGCTCTTCAGCTTTAGGGAGCTGTCGCTGAGCAATTGAAAGGGAAGATGTAAACGGTCGCGGACCTCTCGTTGGTACTCGGTGTCCTGGGCACTTAGCCCGAATACGCCCGCACCGAGGAAGTTGAGTTGCTTATAATGGTCCCGAAAGCTGCAGGACTGAGGCGTGCAACCACGCGCGCCGGGGATCCCGTCCCAGCCGTCCGGCAATGGAACTCCCGGCCGCCCCGTCATGGGATAGATATAGATCACGAACCGACCTGGTAGCGAGGCTAGTTCGACGGTCCCGCCGTCCGTCGATGGGAGCGCGATCCTCACAAGGCGCATGCCTTTCAAGTGGGCGGCAGCGCCGTCATCTAAAGGAACGGGCAAGTTTTTTGGCAGCTCAGTAAAGTTACTGTTCATCATGTTTACCTTCAAAAGGCGGCACTGTTGATATTAGCGGATAAATATAGATAAGTCTGGTTTCACTATGCGCAGACAAGTCCGTCTGTAGAGAAAATCTAGGATAAATACCCACGTTCGCGCCAGAAACCCTCGGCAGCAGGATGTAGGGGAATATTGAGAGGCCCTTCCGGCGTGTCACGACACATACGGTCCAGGGGTAGGGGGCCTTCTTCCTGCCACGGTATTTTTTCCCTCCTTGCCTCTATGGCGGAACAAATCGAAGTAAAGATGGTATCCGGTACGTTCACATGCGTGTAGACTGGGAAACCGCTGAAGTCGAGAGTGGGTACATCCTCTTTTAGTTTGGTGTAACGCGCCTTGGAGATCACCGCCCGGCGGAAGCCGAGTCCTTCCAAATGCTCGAACAGCGGAGCGTCCAACGGTACCAGTGACTTCAGCAGGTTGGAATCAAGGGCGACCGTTTGGCCTTTTGCGATGGCGCCTTCGAGAGAATTTCTAAAAGAGTCATAGCGCGCGATGAAATCTATCATCGATGCTCCCTTCGGTAGTAGCCCCTGCTCCGCCAGAGAGTCGGCAATGAGAACGAAGGTGCCATCTTTAACAACGGCGAGATCATTTGGTTTTACCGAAGCGATACGCATCTGTTTTCCTCTTTCTTGTTCGGCCAATGAGTTGTCATTGAAAAGATTTCGATTTGCCGCCTCCAAATCATTGTGTTGCTCCGTACCATTTGTCGCTTTGCGCTGTCAATGCACGGGTCGGCAGACAGGCTCTTGACTTGATCGGAGGGGATATATTAATCAGGTTCCGGTTGCTGTTGTAGAAGCGGATTCCATATTATGGAACAACGTGGAGAAGCGTTGGGAGCGCGAGCGCTAGAGAAAGCCTTGGATCTGCTTTTTTCTTTTCAGCCTGAGTCTCCCGAACAGTCTCTTTTTCAACTAAGTCGTCGTCTACGGTTTCCTCCGAGTACGGCGCGTCGACTCCTGAAGGCGATGATGTCGCGCCGGCTGGTGCAGCAGGATCCGATCACGAAGCTTTATCGCCTGGGGCCGGGAGTTTTCTATCTGGCATCCGTCGCCAAAGAAGGCCTGGATATAAGAAAAATCGCGCTCCCGGTCATGGAGCGGTTGAGAGATGTGACGGGTGAGAACACGGCCTTACACGAGCTAAGGGATGGAAAGCGGGTGTGCGTTGAAAAAGTGGAAAGCAAACAGGTGCTTCGCGATACGATTCTTATAGGAGATCAATTTCCCGCGCATTGTGGTGCCTCCGGGAAAGTATTGCTTGCTTACCTCCCGCCCGAGAAGCTGAAGGAATATTTTGATTCGGCCAAACCTCTAACGGCTCTGACCTCTCGCACGATTACCGATCCCCAGAAACTATCGGCGGAGCTTGCCAGGATAAAGAGAAGAGGCTTTGCATTCAGCTGCGGTGAAAGAGTTATGGATGGTCTGTGTGCCATAAGCGCTCCTATTTTCGACCACGACGGCAAGGTTCGCCACAGTCTGACAATAACGCTCACACCCTTTAGGCTTCGAGCGAAAGGACGCGACAAACTCGCCCATATGGTCGGCAAAGCAGCTGAAGAAATCTCTGTAAGATTCGGCAAACATTGGATAGCCGAGCGGAAGGCAAACGAGCTTAGGGTCTTGAGCAGCGGCCATCGAAGATAGGCAGTCACTCCCATGAGTTCAAAGGAAACGGTTGCCCAGAAACTCAGTGCGTTTGTATGTGGCATGGATTACGAGAAGCTGCCGGCCGAAGTGATCGATAGACTCAAAGATCTGTTGCTGGATCAACTGGGGTGCCAATTAATCGGTTCAACCCTTGAGTGGAATCAATCGGTTTACAAATTCGTGAAAGAGAACAAGCACGGAGGTCCCGCAACCATCGTCAATCACGGCGACAAGGTTCCGGTGGACGATGCCGCCCTCGTGAATGGAACTTTCGGTCAAGGTTGTGAACTGGATGATTACTATGACCAAGGGGGTGGGCACCCGGGCGCAGCGAGTGTCCCGGTGGCCATGGCGCTGGCAGAAAAGACGTGTGTCAGTGGACAAAACTTCTTAACGGCGATGGCTGCTGGCTACGAGATTGGTTGGCGGGTTGGCAGAGGCTTATTGCCGGAAATGATGCGGCGGGGATATCACGCGCAGGGAGTTGTCGGTGTCTTTATCGCCGCCGCCACCGCTGGAAAACTTCTTCAGCTTGATCCGGATAGATTGACGCATGCTCTCGCGATTGCCGGAAGCCACGCTAGCGGGACGATGGAATACGATCAGAGCGGCGGTGAAGTCAAACGAATGCACAACGGGATTGCATGTTCAGGTGGATTGCGTTCGGCAATGACGGCGGACAAGGGGCTTACGGGGCCGCCTACCATCTTTGAAGGGGAGCGCGGTATCCTAAAAGTATTCAGTGGTGAGTCTAGGACGGGAGTTATCACCCGGGCGATGGGCATAGACTTCGCGGTTCTGCACGCGGCGATTAAACGATTTCCCGTGAATGCGAGCCAACACTCGCCCATCGAGCTTCTGGATAAGCTCGTCAGGGAAAACAGATTTCAGCCGAAAGAAGTGAAAAAAATCGAAGTTGGAGTGAACGAGGGAGTGATCTTACACGGCGGAACTATTTATGAACCCAAAGAAGTCATAGAGGCGCAATTCAGTTTGCGATTTTCTTTGGCCTTGAGGCTTCTCAAGGGCAGCAACGAACTAAAATTTTACCTCGATTCCAACGTGTGGCGCGATCCGGCGGTTTTAGCGATGGGAAGAAAGATCGAGCTTTTTGCGGATCCGACGGCGGTCAAAGAGCGACGATTCGCTTGCCGAATGAGAATTTCTCTCTTGAGCGGGAACGTCGTCGAGGGCTGTTTGCCGTCGCCCAAAGGCAACTTTAGCAATTCTCTTTCCAAGCAAGAGATCACGGAGAAGTTCCTCGGCAATGGATCCTCAGTCCTTCCGCAAGAGAAGCTGGACAGAATTGTTGAGAAGGTCGAAAAAGTTGAAACCGAGGAAGATATGTCCAGTTTTGGTGCGCTGTTAAGCGCCCAATGAAAAGTCCCGGGAAATACTGGTGGAATCATAATTCAATCGTTTTTAACGGCAAAAAA
>Ga0209382_10012626_pt1 | contig 10427 bp, 15 predicted proteins | sample SoiMetdeltSBSDD5_FD_187599 | JGI IMG/M metagenome (GOLD analysis project Ga0209382, IMG submission 187599) | Bulk soil microbial communities from a Populus tree surrounding site in Tennessee, USA - Soil MetaG P. deltoides SBSDD5 (SPAdes) (version 2) | ecosystem: Environmental > Terrestrial >...
GGTTCCACCACTAGCGGCGCCAAGTCGCGAGTGGCCCAACTCGCCTCTTAGAGGAAGCGATCAGCGGTCTAAGTTCAGCTGCTGTGGAGCGACTACAGGGCTTCATCACTATGGTCGGGGTTCTGGGGCGCCAGCTCAGACGCCGCTATACCACTGCCATAGGGGATACCCCCGCCAATAACACTTCTCGTTTTGACCCGAGAGACAGCTGTCGCGGTCAACCTTGCCGGCGGCGGGCTCGGCCTTACGAACGGCGGCCCGCGCGTCGGCCGGCTCAGTGAAACCGGGAGCGACAATGACGATAGCGAAGGCCAAGGCGGTGATGAGCGTCTTCATGATACGTCTCCGTCGATTGTGCGTCAGCGGAGACTAGATCGGGGAGAGCAGTGTTTATTCCCGGCCTGTCATGACCACCCAGTTCCACCACGAGCAAGTGACGCTCATTGATTCCGCGCCGGTCTTCAAAAGAGCGCGCCGGCCTTTTAGGCACGGCGCGCCGCTCGGTGTGATCGATTGAGAAGGCGGGTCCCGATTACTCCGATTCACCGTGTTGGGCCATGCAAGACCGATACGCATAACCCCACTCGTCCGCCAAGCCGCTACACTCGTGAAGGGCCTTGGCGCGTTCCGCGCCGATCCGATAGCCGCCTCCCTGGGCTATCGCGCCGGCGAAGGGCACCGCGGTCATCGAGAGAGCCGCGATTGCCGTTGCCAGTGCGAGCTTGGTCCTGACCTTCGGTTTTGACGTCAACATTGCCGTGTCTCCTGTAATGACGTGAGCGTGTTGCCCACCGTCCAAGAGACTCGTCGTCGGGGCGTGGCATTCGCGGAAATCACGGATACGTGTTGAGACTAGATCTGTCCCAATGCGGCCATTGCTTGCACCGCCTCGTGACAGTGTCATTCCGATCTGCAACTCTCTTCCAGACGCGCTTTGCGAATCATTCTGGTTGGCCATGTCGAGCCATACAGGCCCGATACTGATAAATTTCGGTGTTGCCCCAATCGTGTTGCGTATACCGTGAGGCCAACACGCTGCACTCGTGAAGCGCCGCCGCGCGCCCCGCGCTGATTTGGCGGCTGCCGCCCTGGGCGAGCGCGCCGGCGAGAGGGATTGCAGTCATGCAAAGCGCGGCGATCGCCGTTGCCAATCCGAGTTTGGTCGCTCTCTTGGCGGCTAGCTCTGCTTTCGAGGTCAACATAGTCGTGTCTCCCGTGATGCCGTGAATGCGTTGCTCCTGCGCAAGAGACTCGGCCTCATGCGCGTGCATTCACGGAGGTCGCGGACACGTGTTGAACGGTGGCAGAAGCAAATTGGGCCGACATCGGCCTACCGGCTGTGGCCCTCAGCCGGTGATCATGCGCAGGAGGACGCGATCCCTGCGCACGAAATGATGATGCAGCGCCGCGCCGATGTGCGCGGCCACCAGGCACGCAATGGCGATGCCGAGAAGGGTGTGGATGTAGAAAAGTTGCTCGGAGAACGCGCGGTTCTCGGCCCAGATCGGCGGCAGCTCAAACAAGCCGAAGACGATGATAGGCGCCCGATAAGCCGAGGTGGCGATCCAGCCTATGAACGGTTGCACGATGAGCAGCACGTAGAGACCCCAATGCGTCGCGTGTGCGGCGAGTCTTTGCATCGCGACAATGTCGGCGGGCAACGGTAATGGTGGATGTGTCCACCGATAGATGATGCGCAGAATGACCAGCGGAATGATCGTTACCCCGATCGAGCGGTGCAGGTCGTAGAGAGCGTTCTGCGCGGATCCGCCCCACTCGTTCGCGATCACCACCCCCAGTGGAATCGTCGCCAAAACCAGAAACGCCGTGATCCAGTGCAGCACGCGCGCGGTGAGGGTGTATGCGGGGATCATCATGGCGTTGCTAGTCATGCCCTCTCCAAGCCAGCTGGCGTGCCAGTGTCCGCCTGACATCGGCAGCGGATCAAGTGCACGAACCGCCATCCATGCACTCAGCAATAGACTCTAGTCGTGTCCGAAGGCTCGTCATCTTGCGGCATACAATACTGAGCCGACTGGTAGCTGGAAGCGTTGCCGCGATTGTGATTGGCTGAGGTATGCGCGGAGAATGCCAGCGCCAGGGCAACGGCAATGACGGAAATTGCGCTTTCGGGTGACATTTTCTCCTCCTGGGCAAAACGTCGCCGCAGACTTGACCGGGGAAGACCTCGTTTAATTCCTCGGCTCACACGGAACGTGCCGCGCAGTTGGTGCCTGATACGAACAGCTTCACTTTCATTTGATCGCGCTCTGCGGGTGAGTTGATCACGCCCCGCGGCGTAAATGATCATGCGGTATGAATGCCGCTGGACGACGCGCATTCGCGGCGGTTTCGCTCGCTCTACGAGCATCACGACGCCGTGATGGATTCGGCGAGATGCAACAGGAAGAGGTGGATGAGCTGGGTCATGGCAGCGTGATCGAGAAAGACTAACTCCGAGACCCAGGAATAAATCCGAACATCGGCGATCTGCTCCTTTGAACCCCATCGTGGGCTTCAAGGGAGATTGGCGATGACTTCTGATCAGCGCGACGGGCGCGGCGTCAGCCGGCGCAAAATCCTCGAATGCATGACCTGGGCCGGCACCGGCGTCCTGTGGACCGTCGCCGGCGGCATGCCGCGTTCGATCGGCATCATCGGCGAGGCGACGGCCGCTGAAGCGAGTAGGCTCACCTTCCTGCAAATCAGCGACAGCCATGTCGGATTCGACAAGCCGGCGAACCCCAACGCCCTCGGCACGCTCGAGGAAGCGATCAACAAGATCAATGCGCTTGGCGTCAAGCCATCCTTCATCATTCATACCGGTGATATCACGCATCTCTCCAAGCCATCCGAATTCGACGACGCCGACCGCATCATTTCGCAGGCGCGGCTCGACGTGCATTACGTGCCGGGCGAACACGACGTGCTCGACGAGGACGTGAAGCTCTACCGCGACCGCTACGGCCGCGGCACCAAAGGCGCGGGCTGGTACAGTTTCGACGCCAACGGCGTGCACTTCATCGGCCTGGTCAACGTGGTCGATCTCAAGGCCGGCGGGCTAGGCAATCTCGGCAACGAGCAGCTCGAATGGCTGGAGGACGATCTGAAAGGTCGCGCCGCCTCCACCCCGATCGTCGTCTTCGCCCACATTCCGCTGTGGTCCGTGTATCCAGCCTGGGGCTGGGGGACCGAAGACGCGACACGCGCGCTCGACTACCTCAAGCGCTTCGGATCGGTAACCGTGCTCAACGGCCATATCCACCAGATCATGCAGAAGGTCGAAGGCAACGTCACGTTCCACACCGCGATGTCGACGGCCTTCCCACAGCCAGCGCCGGGCGCGGCCTCCTCGCCGGGACCGATGAAAGTCGACGACGACAAGCTGCGCTCGGTGCTCGGCGTCACCGACGTCGTCTTCAGACGCGGACAGCAACGGCTCGCCATCATCGACCAGCCGCTGCAGCGCTGAAGCGGAAATCGCGATCATGAGCACGATCAAGATCCGCGTCGCGGCTGCGCTTGCGGCCGCGCTGTTCGTCGCAGCGGCAAGCTTTGCCGCTGGGTCGGCGTCGGGCGCGGACGCCGAGGTGGAGATCGACCAGTTCGCCTTCTTTCCCCAGCGCATCACGGTGATGGCCGGCACGACCGTGACCTGGATCAACGAGGACGACGCGCCGCACACCGTCGCCTCGAGCAGCAAGCTCTTCAAATCGAAGGCGCTCGATACGCGGGATAAATACTCCTTCACGTTCACGGCGCCCGGCACGTATGCGTATTTCTGCTCTTTGCATCCACACATGACGGGCGCCGTCGTGGTCGAAGCGGCGTCCGGAACCGACGCGGGGCCATGATGCTCGATCGAACGCAACGACGGGGCACGGTGCTGCCCTGGAAAGCCGGGCACGAGACGAGGGCGGGCAACGGCAGCGATCCTCAACAAGACAAGGCGCGGCGATTTCGCGACGCCGCGCTCCCTTATCTCGATGACGTTTACACCCTGGCCCGATACCTGCTCCGCGACAGCGGCGATGCCGAAGACGCCGTGCAGGAGTGCTATCTGCGCGCGCTGCGCCATTTCGACACCTTTCGTGGGCCGGCGATCAAGCCTTGGCTGTTCGCCATCCTGCGCAACGTGTGCCGCAGCGAATTCGTGCGCCGCTCGGGCGTCTTGCATTACGTTAACCACTCCGTTGACGGGGAAACGGACAACGACGAGGACGCGAGACCCCTCTGGCAGGAGCCGCAGGGATCGCCGGAGACGGAAGTGCTGCAGGAGCGGGATGCAGAAACCATCCGGCGTCTTGTTGCGGAGCTTCCGCAACCGTTTCGTGAGGCGATCGTGCTGCGCGAAATCAACGATTTGTCCTATCGCGAGATCGCCGATGTCGTCGGCGTGCCTGTCGGCACCGTGATGTCGCGGTTGGCGCGTGCGCGCTCTTTGCTGCGCGCGGCATGGGTTGCGGAGGAAGGAAGGCCCACATGACCTGCAACGAAGTTTTGCTTCATGCGCTCCTCGATAACGAGCTCGATGCGAGCAACGCCCGAGAAGTGGAAGCGCATGTCGAGCATTGCCCGCGTTGCGCCCCGCAACTGCGCGCATTTCGCGGGCTACGGCAGGCGATGCCGGCGGCGCAGTTGCAGTTTACGGCGCCCGCGAGCTTGCGCCGGCGCATCGAGAAGGCGTTCCCGGCCGCGGCCCAGCGCCTCCCCAGCCGGCGGTCTATGCTGAAAGGCTTCGTCATGGGCACGGCGCTTTCAACGGCAATGGCAGCAAGCCTCGTCGTCGCCGTCGTTCGCACGGATCAGGACCAGCGCGTGCTCGGCGACATTGTATCGGCGCATGTGCGCTCGCTGCAGGCCGACCACCTCACCGACGTGCGCACCAGCGACCAGCATACGGTGAAACCGTGGTTCAACGGCAAGGTCGACATCGCGCCGCCGGTCGTGGACCTGACCGCGAAGGGTTTCATGTTGCTCGGCGGAAGGCTCGACTATATCGACGGCCAGACCGTCCCTTCGATCGTCTATCGGCGCCGCACGCATGTGATCAATCTCTTCGTCGCGCAAGGAGCCTCCTCGACAACTGGTGAGGCGAGGCTCCAGACCGTGCAGGGCTTCAACATTCAACGCTGGACCGCGCGGGGTCTCGAGTTTTTCGCGATCAGCGATGTCAATGCCGAAGAGCTACGGGAGTTCGTCGAGAAATTCGAAGCCGCGCTCCATCCGGTCAGGAAAACTTGACGCGAGAGCGGCTTAGGTGTTGCCGTCGCTCTCGCGGGCACCTGAGGCAGCCGAGATCAACTGCATGACTTCGTCGACGGCCTCCTGCACGCCCTGAAATTTCCCATTCGCCAAATCGAGCTGAGCCCGGGCTCCCGGAACTTGGGTGGCAGTCCTGACAGAAGTGACATGCTCCAAGTTGATATGAATCAGTTTGCCGCCGGGTTCGGTCAGTTTGATCCAAACCGCCATCCCGCCCGTGACGCCACTGCGACAGAAGAAGGCTCTCTGAAGCAGGGCGAGCTGTGACGCAGCAAACGACTCCTTCTCGCTTGCGGCATCATTCATGGCCGCAAAGCGATCGTTGGACACCGTCGGCACCCAACGTTCGGCGGACAAACCATGGGAGCCGATCCGGTTCGGCATATCCGCAAGAAGGCGCGGGGCCGTGCCAAAGACGAGCACCAGGGCGGTAAGAGCCGTGGCGGCCTTGGGAAGCATTTGCATTCTCCTTGCTGCGAAGCATTCATCCAAGGAGATCGCGTCAGCTCGCCGCTTATTCTGGCCAACGGTTCAAAACCAACTCACACTTTAGCGATGACACCATGCGTGCGGCGAAACTGCTCGGCTGCTTTCCAATGCGGGGCCTGTTTTCCTGTAAAGAACAGGAGAAAAACAGGTCCCATCGCGGATTGTCCAACATTTACAGTGCCTTGATCGCCGCGCGTTGGCTCAATAACAGGACCATAACAGGGCGAGAACAGGGACGATAACAGGGGACCGATTAGCTCAGCGGAAATGACTCCCGCTTGCCCGCAGGCGCCCCCGACGCGATTTCCCTGTAAACAGCAGGAGAAAAACAGGGAGCGTAGCGCCAGAATCGAGTGGCCCGTATGAGCGAAGCGACATGCGGGTGCCCCGGATTTGCGCTCATCCGGGCTGTGAAACTCTGGGTCCCCGCAACGGGGTCCCCACGACGCAAGCGTCGCGGGGTGCCCCTCGCGGGGACGAGCGGATGGTAGCTCACACCAGCTCGGGCCAGGGCACGATGGTCGACTTGACCGTCTTCATCGCCATCGCGTCCTTCACCGCGCGGGAAACCCCGTCTTCGTCGAACGGGTAGAGCGTCTGCATGTCGAGCCACGGATATTTGTCGCGGGCGCGGTCGAGCATGTCGACGCCGAGCGGCAAGTCGTTGGCGGTGAAGGCCCATGAGCCCAGCACGTTGAGGTCCTTGGCGCAGATGCGGTGCCAGGATGTAGCGATCGAGCCGGCATCGGTGAACTGCCCCATCTCCACATACGTGCCGCCGTCGCGCAGCATCTCGACGCCCTCGGGGCCGGCGCTCGGATGGCCGGAACAGTCCATCACGAGGTCGGCGCCGAAGCCGCCGACGATATCGCGCACGCGCTCGATCCGCTGCTTCGGCTCAGTGATCTCCTCGATGTCGACGGTCGCTTCGGCGCCGAACTTGCGCGCGAGCGCAAGCCGAGGCTGCTCCGGCGCGCCGACGCAGATCACCCGTCCGGCGCCCATTTCGCGGGCGGCGGCGATGGCGAGAATTCCGATTGGGCCCGATCCCTGGATCACGACGGTGTCGCCCCAGGTGAATCCGCCGGCGCGGACCGCGCGGTTGAAGGCGCGGATGCAGGAGGTCAGCGGCTCGGACAGTGCCCCCAGGCGCAGCGGCATGTGGTCGGGAAGCTTGTAGACCTTCGTGCCGGGCAGCATGTCGAGATCGACATAGACGTATTCCGCGAAACCTCCCCATAGATGCGGCGGCTTGTCGAAGCCGAGATAGCGCCCGTAATAGATCGGGGTCAGGCACTTGTTGGCCTGCTGCGGATAATGCACGCAGTAATAGCAGCGCCCGCATGGCATCAGCGGCGGGATCATCACCTTCGAGCCGACACGGAGCGGCTTGCCCATGAAATCTTCGCTGAATTCGCGTCCCGCCTCGACGATGACACCGCCCAGCTCGTGGCCGAGGGTGAACGGCCACGGCAACGGCTTGGGCCAGTGGCCTTTGAGGATGTGAAGGTCGGTGCCGCACACCCCGCAGGCGCCGATCTGAATCAGCGCGGCGTTCTTTTGCACTTGCGGCCATGGCACCGAGCGGATGACCGGCTCGGCGCCGGGCCCGGCGAAGGTGGCGACGCGGATGGTGCTGTTGCGCATGGGGTTTTTCAGACCTGCCAAATCTTATCCGATATTATCTTTTCCGGCACTGGGCGACGATAAGACTACGCGCTCGCAGCACCCAGTCGTCAATCGCTTGGCGCGGAGTTGAGCCATGGCGCACATTCTCGATTTCTATTTCTTCTACGGTAGCATCCACTCCTATCTGTCGGTCATGCGTATCGGCGCGCTCGCGTCCGCAGCGGGCGTCGAGGTGCGTTGGCAGCCGTTCAATCTTCGCGAAATTTTGATTGAGCAGAACAATACCGCATTCACGAAGAACGAAGTGAAGATGAATTATTTCTGGCACGACGTCGAGCGGCGCGCCGGCCGCCACAAGATCCCGTTCGCCGGCCGGGCGCCATACCCGGCTGATCCCGAGCTCCTCGCGTTACGGGTCGGCCTCATCGCAGCGCAAGAAAAATGGTGCGGGGACTACTCGCGAGCGACATTTCATCAATGGTTCATCGGGCGGCGCGCGCCAGGTGTCGATGATCACGTCGAGCGTGTTCTTGCTTCGCTCGATAAGTCACCAGCGCCGATCATCGCCCGCGCGAAGAGCGCAGAGGGCGAGAGCCTGTTGAAGACGGCGACGGATGCCGCCCGCAAGCTCGGCATTTTCGGCGCACCAACGTTTGCAATCGGTCCGGAAATCTTTTGGGGCGACGATCGATTGGAGGATGCGCTCGCCTTCGCGTCAAGACGCTGAATGACTGCATGTTTGCATGCTATTTGCACCCAGGAAACGGCGATAGGTGAATTTTGACCCTGGCCAGCGCCGCATACAACAGGAGAGATTATGCCGAACCCCAGCAACAGTCCGGAGGCGGCCGCCATCGAAGCCGCATACGAAACCCACGTGCAAACGCTGTTCAGATCCTTGATCACCAACCTAGGCGATCAACCTGTCTCCCATGAGACCGATCAGCAAAGCGTCGCCAAGTTTACAGCAGGCCTCAACATCGCGAAGCGGGCCAAGCAATTGGCGTTGAGCGCCGTTGGCCCTGCATTGCCCGCAAGGATTGCTACACGAAGCAAGAAACGCAAAGAACGATCCAGGCGTCGGCGTGAGCCATAACGAAGGACAAATCGCGCCAACGTCGAGTTCATTCCCTAGGGCCGGGTGACCGGCCGCCACCGGCGCGGCCAGCTACGTCGATGGCATCTTCAACGGTGAGAAGCGCGCAGATCTTCCGTCGCAGTCGCCGACCAGGTACGATCTGGTGCTCAACCTCAAGACTGCGAATGCGCTCGGGCTTGAGGTCCCGCCGACGCCCTTGCCGGCGTCGAGGCGGTGATGAAATGCACCCAAGCAATCGAGCTTGGGCGCGGCAGCGCGGAAATCGCACATAGCAGGGAGAGAAACGATGGCAACCTACATCTTGCTTGCGAACTTTACCGATCAAGGAATCCGCAAAGTGGAGGATACGCCGAAGCGGGCGGACGCCTTCAAAGACATGGCGAAAAAATGCGGAGCGACCGTGAAGGACGTATTCTGGACACTGGGAGAGTACGACATCGTCTCAGTCGTCGAGGCGCCAGATGATACGTCCATTACTGCGCTTGGATTGAGCTCCAGCGCCCTTGGAAACGTTCGCACACAGACCCTGCGAGCGTTTACGCAGGCAGACATGAAAACGATTATTGGCAAGATGGTCAAGCGTTGAATGTCTTGGACGCCCCCAACGCGGGCGATCCCGACCAGATTTCGAGCTGATCGCTACCTCGGAGACCGTGCGTTCGTCTCTCGGGCTCGAAGTGACGACGTGATCGCCGCGCGGGCGCATACTCGTCTCGGTGCCGGAAAAATCACCTGCAAGGGCGAGTCTGATTGCAGCAGGCGTTAGGCGCGCGGCGCATCGCTAGGCCGTGGACAAGCTTTGATCCACGCAATCTTCGTATATCGGCATGCGAGAAATAAATCCGCCTGATACGAGACATTCGCCGAGCCGCCTGAAGCCTTCCCGCGAAACGTTGGGCGCGCGAGCCCAAATCCCGCTTTGGCCATAGCGGTGGAGCGAACTCACCAGGATGGTGCGCGGGATGTCGGGATAGAAAGGCGCGGTGATGTCGGCCAGTTCTTCCGCGCCGTGTTGGCTGAACCAGTCCTGCATGCGCGCAATCGCGCGCGTCATGGCCACAAACGCGTCGCGGTGGCGCCCGATTCCGCTGCGCGTGGCGAGGAACGTCGTATAGACGGTCGGCCCTCGCGTACTCGATGCGTAGAGAATGTCGCCCGCGGCCAACTGCAAGGCCATCGACGCGTAGGGTTCAAAAAGCTGCACCACATCGAGTTGCCCGTTGCACAGCGCGTCGAGGTTGGCAGCCATGGATTGATCCGGCGCCCGAGCGACGCCGGATGGATCGATCCCTTGCTCACGCAGGTCGTTCTGAAGGCACATCCACGGGGTGGGCACTTCGGACACGGCGGCGAATCGGAGCGAGCCCAAGTCCCGCAGTTGAAACTCGGAACGATGATGCCGGCCCACCAGAAAGAACGGGTCGCGGGCGACGACTTCGCAAAAGCAGACGAGCGGCGAGCTTTGCTGCAGGTCGCGCGCCTTCATGACCCGCATCGGTCCGCCCCAGGTGAGGTCGACCGTGTCGTCGAGGAGGCCTGACGCGCCGTCACCCGGGACCGACGAGCCGACAAATTCGACCTCGACGCCCTCTGCGGCATAAAATCCGAGCGACTGTGCGGCGTAGAACGGCGCGTAAAATACGGCGCGGAAGTTTTCAGCGAGCCTGATTGACATGAGAGGATCGCTTCGCCATTGCCCCAGCTTGCCGCCAGTGGTCGGCCGCTCAATCCATCGAGATTCCGCTCGCCTTGATCGGCCCGGCCCATTTTTGGATCTCGGCCTCGACAAATCGTTGCAGATAATCAGGCGAGCTGCGCTCGCGGGTGACGAGATCGGCGCCGATGTCCGCCATCCGCGCCTTCACGGCGGAGGTGTTGATGGTGGTGAGGATGGCGGCGTTGAGCTTGTCGACAACTGCTGCTGATGTTCCTTTGGGGAAGAAGG
>Ga0209382_10012627_pt1 | contig 10426 bp, 11 predicted proteins | sample SoiMetdeltSBSDD5_FD_187599 | JGI IMG/M metagenome (GOLD analysis project Ga0209382, IMG submission 187599) | Bulk soil microbial communities from a Populus tree surrounding site in Tennessee, USA - Soil MetaG P. deltoides SBSDD5 (SPAdes) (version 2) | ecosystem: Environmental > Terrestrial >...
CTCTCGCCTACTCGGTATCGCGCGCTGACGGCGGGCTCGTCGAGGGTGCCGCCGCAGTTCCGGACCGAGGGCAGGCCGCCGAACCTCGAGGGCTTCCTGTTCCCGGCGACGTACGAGTTCACGGCGAAGACGACGACGCGACAGCTCGTGAACAAGCAGCTGACGGCGTTCCGCCGGAACTGGTCGCAACTCAATCTCCGCGCCGCGCGCGCGAAGAACCTCACGTCGTACGACGTCCTGATCATTGCCTCGATGATCGAGAAAGAGGTGATCGCGCCCGAGGAGCGCGCGCTCGTCGCGGCCGTGATCTACAACCGCCTGAAGGCCGGGATGACGCTCGGGATCGATGCGACGATCCGCTATGGGCTCAACGTCCCGGGAACCGAGTCGCTGCGCGAGTCGCACCTCGCCGACCCGACGCCGTACAACACCCGGATCCATCCGGGGCTGCCGCCGACGCCGATCGCGAACCCGGGGCTGGCCTCGATGCAGGCGGCCGCTCATCCGGCGAAGACGAACTTCCTCTTCTTCGCCCGGAAGCCCGACAAGGTGCACCATTTCTTCACCGCGTCGGAGCGCGAGTTCATCAACTACCTGAACGCCAACGGCTACTAACGTCGCGCTGATCGGGAAGCCCGTGGCGCACTCGTTGTCGCCGCGGATGCACAACGCCGCCTTCGAGGCGCTCGGGCTCGACTGGGCCTATGTGGCGTGCGAGGTTGAGCGGGAGGAGCTCGAGGATGTCCTGTCACGACTGGCCGGGCTCGGGTATGTGGGCGCGAACGTGACGACGCCGTACAAGCAGGACGTGGCCCGTCTGGCCGGGGCAAACGAGGAGTCCGTCAACACGCTGCTCTTCGATCCGCTCCGCGCCACGAGCACCGACGCGGCGATCCTCGAGGAGCTCGAGCACGAGCTGGCGGTGATCGTCGGAGACGGGGGCGCGGCTGCGGCGTTCCGCGCCGCCCTACCCGACGCGCGGGTCTTCTCCCGCCGTGGCGAGTGGCCGCCCGAGACGGCCGGCGCCGACCTCGTCGTCAACGCCACCTCGGCGAGGGACGAGGTCGTCGTGCGGGTCGCCCGGGGGCAGACGCTCGTCGACCTGCCCTACCCGAGCTCGGCCACGGCCGAGGCGGCCAGAGCGGCCGGGGCCCGCGTGCTGGACGGGCTCGAGGTGCTCGTCGCGCAGGGCGCGGTCTCGTTCGAGCTCTGGACGGGTGAGCCGGCGCCGGTCGAGGTGATGCGGCGCGCCGTAGGCTTGTCGGGTGCTCCGCCTCGCGACAGCGGGTGAGTCCCACGGCCCGGCGCTCGTCGGGATCCTGACCGGCCTTCCCGCCGGGCTCGAGCTCGACAGGGAGGCGATCGACGCCGATCTCGGTCGGCGCCAGCAGGGCTACGGTCGCAGCCCTCGCCAGCGGATCGAGCAGGACCGGGTCGAGGTGCTCGCGGGTCTGCGCCACGGCCGGACGCTTGGAACGCCGCTCGCGATCGTCGTCGCGAACAGGGACCATGAGAACTGGCGCTGGGGGATGAGCCCCTGGCCGCCGGAAGGAGAGCCCGAGGGCAAGGGCACGAAGCCGGTCAGCCTCCCGCGTCCGGGTCACGCCGACCTGGCCGGAGCGCTCAAGTTCGGCCACGACGACGTGCGGAACACGCTCGAGCGCGCAAGTGCGCGTCAGACGGCGATCACGGTCGCCGCCGGTGCCGTCTGCAAGGCGCTTCTCCACGAGCTCGGCGTCGTGGTCGCGGGGTCGGTCCTCGAGATGGGAGACGTCGACTCCGCCCGGGCCGACCGGGACACGGTCGGCGGTGTCGTCGAAGTCCGCGCTCGAGGCGTTCCGCCGGGGCTCGGCTCCTACGGAGCCAAGGAGGATCGCCTGGACGCTCGCGTCGCGGCTGCGCTGATGGGGATCCAGGCGGTGAAGGGCGTCGAGATCGGCGACGGCTTCGCGCTCGCCGGCCTGCGCGGCTCGGAGGCGCACGACGAGATCCTCCCGGGCCTCCGGCGCGAGACAAACCGCGCGGGCGGGATCGAGGGCGGCGTCTCGAACGGAGAGGAGATCGTGACGCGTGCTGCGATGAAACCGCTGCCGACGCTGATGCGCCCGCTGCGGTCGGTCGACCTCGAAAGCGGCGAGCCGGCCGAGGCACTCGTCGAGCGGAGTGATGTCGCGGCCGTCGAAGCGCTCGCCGTGGTCGCCGAGGCGTCGGTGGCCTTCGAGCTCGCCCGCGCCGCACGCGAGAAGTTCGGCGGCGACTCGCTCGAGGACTTCCTCGCGGCGCACCGGGCGTACCTCGATCGCATCCCATGGCGCACGCCCTAGACCGCCACCTCGCGCTCATCGGCTTCATGGGCGCCGGCAAGACGACGCTCGGGTCGCGCGTCGCGGACCTGGTCGGACGGCCGTTCGTCGACCTCGACCAGGAGATCGAGAAGTCCACGCGCCGTTCGATCCCGGATCTCTTCCGCCGGGAGGGAGAAAAGGGCTTCAGGGTGCTCGAGGCCGAGGAGACACTGAGGACGCTGAAGCGCGACCGGCCCGCCGTGATTGCGCTCGGCGGCGGCGCGATCGAGACGCCTGCGATCCGCGAGGCGCTCCGCGAACACGCCCTCACCGTGCTCGTCGAGGTCGACGTCGACGCTGCGTGGGACCGGGTGGCCCGATCGGCGAGGCCGCTCGCGAGCGACGAGGAGCAGTTCCGGCAGCTGTACGAGCGCCGCAAGGGCCTGTACGAGGATGCGGCCGACGTCCGGGCCGACGACCTCGACGGCGTCGTCCTCGCGGGACTCGGCGTCCGGATCGAGTCCGGAGCGCGGCCGACCGGCGACGTGCTGCTCGCCGACCCCACGGCGCTCGAGCTCCACCCGCTGGAGCTTCCGGAGGTGCACGAGGTGCGCGAGAAGTCGATCGAGGAAGCCGGGCGACTCTGGACCGGCCTACGCGTCTCCCGGGACGGGACGATCGTGGGCTACGGCGGCGGGACGACGACCGACCTCGCCGGCTTCGTCGCGGCCACGTACATGCGCGGCATCCGGTGGATCTCGGCGCCGACAACACTCGTCGGCCAGGTGGACGCCGGGATCGGCGGCAAGACCGGCGTCGACCTCCGCGAGGGCAAGAACCTCGCCGGCGCGTTCCACTACCCCGAGGAGGTCGTGATCGATCCGCAGCTGATCTCGACGCTTCCCGAGGAGGAGCGCCGAGCGGGCATGGCCGAGGTGGTCAAGACGGGACTGCTCGCCGGCGTCGACGTCTGGGACCTCCCCGAGGGCGAGATGATTCGCGCCTGCGCCGCGTACAAGTCCGCCGTCTGCCTTGCGGATCCGTACGAGGGCGGCCGCCGCGCGATCCTCAACCTCGGCCACACCTTCGCGCATGCGCTCGAGGCTGCGTCCCTGTACACGGTGCGCCACGGCGACGCGGTCGCGCTCGGCCTCCTCGCCGCGCTGCGTCTCTCGGGGCTCCCGACGGACGTGGTCGAGACCGTGCTCGATCCCCGGCCGGTGGCGCTCGACCGCGAGCGGGCGTGGGCGGCGCTGCAGCGGGACAAGAAGATCCGCGACGGGCGGATCCGGCTCGTCCTCCTCGAGGCGCCGGGGAAGCCGGTGTGGGGGGTCGAGCGCCCGGAGGCCGAGGTGCGGGCGGCGCTCGACGAGCTGATCGCCGGCTAGTAACAGACTGTTACTAACTCCCGAGCCGGCCCCACCAGCGGCCCCGGGGGCAAGTAACAGACTGTTACTTGCCCGACTACGCTCTCGGAGTGCTCGTCGGCGTGCTGCACGGCCCGAACTTCAACGTGCTCCACCGGCGCGACCCGGCTCAATACGGCGGGCTTTCGCTGCCCGAGCTCGAGGGGAAGATCCGAGAGTGGGGGGCCGAGCTCGGCTGCGACGTCCTCTGCCGCCAGACGAACCACGAAGGCGAGTACGTCGAGTGGTGTCAGGAGCTCGGCGACTCCGCCGGCGGCCTCATCGTCAACTCGGGCGCCTGGTCGCACTACAGCTACGCGATCCGCGACGCGCTCGAGCTGGCGAGCTGCCCCGTCGTGGAGGTCCACCTCTCGGACATCGAGAACAGGGAAGACTGGCGGCGGCACACTGTCCTCGAGGACATCGCCGCGCACCGGGTGATCGGCAAAGGCCCGGAGGGCTACAAGGAGGCACTCGAATTCCTGACACGCGAATAGACCGGCTGCGGGCGCTGCTCGAGGAGCCGCTGCTCGTCACCGCGCCGACCAACGTCCTCTACCTGACCGGCTTCGAGAGTTCGAACGCCGCGGTCTTGGTGGAGCAGGACCGCGTCCGGCTCTTCACCGACTTCCGCTACGCGGAGCGGGCACGGGAGCTCGCAGGAGTGGAGGTCGAGCAAACGGAGCGCTTCATCTACGGCGACCTCGCCGGTCGGATCCCCGAGACGGTCGGGTTCGAGGCCGCCGCCATCAGCTACGCGAATCACGAGATCCTTCGCGAGACGGGGGTAAGCCTGGTGCCCCGCAGCGGCCTCGTCGAGTCGCTGCGCGCGGTCAAGGAGCCCGGCGAGCTCGACGCCATCCGTCAGGCGTCGCGGATCACGGACGGCGTGTACGAGCGCCTGGCCGAGGAGCAGTTCAGCGGGCGAACGGAGAAGGAGCTCGTCTGGCGGATGACAGAGCTCTTCCACGAGCTCGGCGCCGACGAGCCGGCGTTCGCGATCGACATCGCTGCGGGGCCGACGGCGGCGAGCCCGCACGCGGTGCCCGGCGACCGGGTGGTGCAGGGGGGTGAGCTCGTGCTCGTCGACGCCGGCGCCAGGCTCGACCACTACTGCTCCGACTGCACGCGCACCTTCGCGGTCGGCGACGTGTCCGATTCGCTCCGAGAGATCTACGACGTGACGAAGGAGGCCCAGCAGGCCGGCCTCGACGCAGTACGCGCAGGGACGACCGGACGCGACGCCGACGCAGCGGCACGGGCCGTCATCGCCGACGCAGGCTATGCCGAGAACTTCGGCCACGGGCTCGGTCACGGCCTCGGGCTCATGGTCCACGAGGCGCCGACTCTTCGCCCGGAGTCGACCGACACACTCGACGTCGCGAACGTCGTCACGGTCGAGCCGGGGATCTACCTGAGCGGCGTCGGCGGCGTCCGGATCGAGGACCTCGTCGTGGTCACGGACGAGGGCTGCGAGATCCTGACGGCGTTTCCCAAGGAGCTGATGAGCGTCAGCTAGCCTCCTGCCGTGGCCGACGTCGTCAACACGAACCAGTTCAAGAACGGGATGCACATCGAGCTCGACGGCTCGGCCTGGCGCATCGTGGAGTTCCAGCACGTCAAGCCCGGGAAGGGCGGCGCCTTCGTCCGCACGAAGCTGAAGAACCTCGACTCGGGCTCGGTCGTCGACAAGACGTTCCGCGCCGGCGAGAAGTTCCCGCGCGTCATCACCGAGACCAAGAACGTGCAGTACCTCTACGACTCGGGCGACGAGGTCGTCTTCATGGACGAGCAGACCTTCGAGCAGATCAGCCTCTCGCGCGAGTCGGTCTCCGAGGCGCTCGACTTCCTCCAGCCGTCCAGCACCGTGCAGCTGATGACCGTGGACGGCCGGCCCTCCGGCGTTCAGCTGCCGGCCTCGGTCGAGCTGACGGTCGCCGAGACGGAGCCCGGCGTCCGCGGCGACACGGTCTCCAATGTGACGAAGCCGGCGAAACTCGAGACCGGCGCGATCGTCCAGGTGCCGCTCTTCGTGAACCAGGGCGAGCGGATCAAGGTCGACACCCGCGAGCGCCGCTACATCAGCCGGGCGTAGCCCACTTCTACACTCTTCCCATGCGTTCGATGAGTGATCGCCGCGCGCTGGCGCTCGCCGCACTCGCCCTTGCCACGGCGTTCTGCGCCTCACTGCTCGTCGCGCGCTGGGTCTACTCCGAGCCCGGCGCCTACAGGTTCCTGGCCTGGAACCTCTTCCTCGCGTGGATTCCACTGGCGGCGGCGGTCGCCGTCTACGACATGCACAAGCGCGGCCTCGGACTCAGCCGGCTGCTCCCGCTCGCGGCCCTCTGGCTGCTGTTTCTTCCGAACGCGCCCTATCTGCTCACCGACCTGATCCACCTCGGCTCCCGCGACGACGCGCCGCTCTGGTTCGACCTCGTCCTCTTCAGCGCCTTCGCGTGGACCGGCGCATTCCTCGGCTTCCTGTCGATCTACCTGATGCAGGTCGTCGTCCGGCGAACGCACGGTGCGCCGCTCGGCTGGGCGCTCGTCGGTGGAAGCCTCCTCGCGAGCGGGTTCGGGATCTACCTCGGGCGCTCGCTTCGCTGGAACAGCTGGGACTTCGTGACGAGCCCCGAGCCTCTCCTCGCCGATGTGTGGGCGCGCGTCTCCGATCCGCTCTCTCACCCCCGCACGCTGGGGATGACCGTTGCGTTGACTGCGTTGCTCACCGTGCTCTACCTCGTGCTCTACGCCTTCGCGCAGTTGCCTGCCGCCGAGCGAGCCTCTCGTTAGGGTCCGGCGGATGCCCGCCCTGGTCGACACCACCGTCCGCCTCGTCAGCCAGGAACCGCTCTCCGGACGGCTGCCGACCTCGGTGATCCTGGACCTCGCCGAGATCCTGGACGGTGCCGGGTTTGCGTCCCTCGAGGTGTCCGGCGGGGGTGTGTTCGACAGCGCCGTACGCCGCGGTGTCGAGAGCCCGTGGGAGCGGATCCGGGCGATCAAGTCCCGGACGAAGACGCCGCTCGGGATGGCGCTCCGCGGCCGCTTCCTCGTCGGCTCGCGTCCGGTCGGCGGCGACTTCGTGCGCCGGTTCGTCCAGACGGCCGCCGAGAACGGCATCGAGGTCTTCCGGCTGCACGACCCGCTCAACGACGTGATGAACCTGCGCGAGGCGGGAGAGGCGATCACGGGCGCCGGAGGCGAGTTCGACGCGGGCCTGATCTACAGCCCCGGCCCGACGGGAGAGACCGACGCGCTCGTCGAGCAGGCGAAGAGGCTGCCCGAGCTGGGCGCGGCCCGGATCCTGCTCCACGATCCGTCCGGATCGCTCGAGCCGCACCGCGCCAGCGAGCTGACGACCGCGATCGGCGAGGCGAGCGGCCTTCCGATCGGGATCTACTGCCAGGGCTCGGCGGGGAACGCGCTCGCCGCCGCGCTCGAAGCGGCGCGGGCCGGCGCGGACCGCATCGCGTGCGCCGTCTACGCCGTCGCGCTCGTCCTGCACCGCGTCGCCGGCGAAGGCCTTGCGGAGGTCCTCGAGGGGCTCGGGCTCGCGTCGGGTGTCGACAGCGAGCACCTCTGGCGCGCCTCCGACCTCATCGACCAGCACATCGGCGACGAGCCGGTCACGCCGCTCGCGCCTCGCATCGCGGTGCGCGCAGCACAGCACAACCTGCCTGCCGGCCTCGTCGCGGCCCTCGACGCGCATCTACGCACTCAGACCATGGGCGATCGGCTCGACGAGGTCCTCGACGAGCTCGAGCGGATTCGCGGAGAGGCGGGCTGGCCGCCCCTTGCCGCGCCCATCGGGCAGATCCTCGGCTCGCAGGCGCTCATCCACGTTCTCTCGGCGAGCCGCTACGGACTCGTCGTCGACGAGCTGCGCCGCCTCTTCCAGGGCGACTTCGGGACGCCTCCCGGCGAGCTCGACCCCGATGCGAGCCGCGCGATCGAGCTGAGCTCCGACGGCGAGACGCAGCAGCTCGAGCCGGCGGCCGACCTCGAGGACATCCGTGAGGACGCGGAGGGCCTGGCGACGAGTGAGGAGGAGCTGCTCCTGCTCGCACTCTTCGGCGAGGAGGCCGAGCCGCTGCTCTCGGCCATCCGCGGCAGGGCCAGCGGCGAGGAGCGGCTGATCGGCGGCAGCGTGGATCAGGGCCGGGCCGAGCGGATCCGCGAGATCGTGCGCATCGTCCAGGAGAGCGGGGTCGCCGAGATCGCGATCGAGGAGTCCGGGATGCGCGTCTCCGTCCGGCGCCGCGAGGAGGCCGACGCGGCTGCGATGCCAGGAGCTCCAACACCCGCGCCGTCGGCTCCGACCGAGCAGGACATCGCGCCGCCTCCAGTCGAGCAGCCGACCGACGGAGTCGTTCGCGTGGAGGCGCCGATGGTGGGGACCTTCTACCGGGCGCCCTCGCCCGGGGCGCCGCCGTTCGTGGAGGAAGGCGCGGTGGTCTCGTCCGGCCAGACGCTCTGCATCCTCGAGGCGATGAAGCTGATGAACGAGATCAAGGCCGACCTCGACGGCACCGTCCGTCGGATCAACGTCGAGAACGGCCAGCCCGTGGAGTTCGGCCAGGTGCTGTTCGAGATCGAGCCGGCACTGGGGCGGCCGCTCGATGCCGTTTAGCAAGGTCCTCGTCGCCAACCGCGGTGAGGTCGCGGTGCGCGTGATCCGCGCGCTCCACGAGCTCGACATCGAGGCGGTGGCGGTGTACTCCCGGGCCGACGAAGGCTCGATGCACGTACGGATGGCCGACCGCGCGATCTGCATCGGCCCGCCCGCCGCATCCGAGAGCTATCTCCGCATCCCGTCCGTCATCGCGGCGGCGACGACGACAGGCTGCGAGGCCGTGCATCCGGGCTGGGGCTTCCTCGCGGAGAACCCGGCCTTCGCGGAGGCGTGCGCCGACAACGACCTCGTCTTCGTCGGCCCGACCCCTGAGGTCATGGCCCGGATGGGCAACAAGGCGTCGGCCCGCGACGAGATGGGCGCCGCCGGCGTCCCGCTCGTGCCGGGCACCGGGCCTGTCACCGCCGACGAGGTCGGCCGCGCCGCGGACGGCCTCGGGTACCCCGTCCTTGTGAAGGCGGCGGCGGGCGGCGGCGGGAAGGGAATGCGCCTGGTCTCGGTTCCGGACGAGATCGATTCCGCGTACGCGATGGCGGCGGCGGAGGCGGAGGCTGCGTTCGGCGACGGGGCGCTGTACCTGGAGAAGGCAATCGTGCCCGCGAGACACGTCGAGATCCAGGTACTCGGCGACTCCCGCGGCGGCATCCTCACGGTCGGCGAGCGCGAATGCTCGATCCAGCGCCGCCACCAGAAGCTGATCGAGGAGTCGCCGTCGTGCGCGCTGACCCCGGAGACGCGGGAGGAGATGGAGGCCACCGCCGAGCGCGCTGCACGCGCGATCGGGTACACGAACGCCGGGACGTTCGAGTTCCTCGTCGGCCCGGACGGCTCGTTCTACTTCATCGAGCTGAACGCCCGGCTGCAGGTCGAGCACCCGGTCAGCGAGCTGGTCACCGGCATCGATCTCGTCCACGAGCAGCTGCGGGTCGCCGCGGACGAACCGCTCTCCCACACCGGCCGTGCGCCGCGTCGGGGACACGCGATCGAGGTGCGCGTGAACGCGGAGGATCCCGCGCGCGACTTCATGCCGATGCCGGGCCGCCTCGAGCGCTTCCGCCCGCCGCTCGGGCCCGGCGTACGAGTGGATACGTTCGTCGATGACGGCGCCGTCGTGCCGCCGCACTACGACTCCCTGCTCGCGAAGCTGATCGCGTGGGCCCCCGACCGGGACCTCGCACTCGCGCGCTGCCTGCGGGCGCTGAACGAGTTCGAGGTCACGGGTCTCCCGACGACGATCGGCCTCGCCGCCGAGGTGATCCGGAGCGAGGCGTTCGCCCGAGGCGAGTACTCCACGAGCTACCTCGAGGAGCACACGCCGGCAGAGGCGAGTAACAGTCTGTTACTTGGATCGGAGGCGGCGCAGTGAGCCAGAGCCGCCGCGCGTCGCGCCGCGCCGCGCTCTTCATGCTGTTCCAGTGGGACGTGACCGGAAACGACCTCGGCTCGACGTACGAGGGGGAGGTCGACGACTTCGCCTGGGAGACCGCCAGGGCCGTGGCCGACAACGCCGAGCACCTCGACCGCCGGATCGACGAGGCGACCGAGGGGTGGCCGGCCGGCAGGCTCGGGGCCGTGGAGCGGAACGTCCTGCGCCTCGCGATCCACGAGCTCGAGCAGGGCGAGATCCCGCCCGAGGTCGCGATCGACGAGGGCGTCCGCTTCGCGAAGCGCTACGCCTCCAACGAGGCAGGCAAGCTCGTGAACGGCATCCTGGGCCGCATAGCGCGAGAGGAGGTCGCATGACGGAGCCGGAAGAGCCGAACCCGGAGGAGAATCTGACGAGGGCCGAGGAGCTGCTGGAGCGGCTCGACGACGCACGCAGTCGTCTCGAGGCCGCGACGGATCCCGACCAGGCGATCGAGATCCTGAGCGAGCTCTCGGAGATCGCGAAGGACGTCGAGGCCGAGATCGCGAAGGCGAAGCGCGGCGCCGATGCACAGCCCTGACGAGCTCCGAGACCAGGTCGAGCGCTTCCTCGCCGGGCTGGAGCTCTCCGAGGAGCTCGGGCAGCTGGACAAGGTCGTCCGGTACGCGCTCGCAGGCGGCGGCAAGAGGATCAGGCCGGTGCTCTGCCTCGCGACGACCGAGGCCGCCGGTGG
>Ga0209382_10012631_pt1 | contig 10424 bp, 6 predicted proteins | sample SoiMetdeltSBSDD5_FD_187599 | JGI IMG/M metagenome (GOLD analysis project Ga0209382, IMG submission 187599) | Bulk soil microbial communities from a Populus tree surrounding site in Tennessee, USA - Soil MetaG P. deltoides SBSDD5 (SPAdes) (version 2) | ecosystem: Environmental > Terrestrial >...
GCGAGCACGCCCACCACCGCCATGATGACGGACGTGATCACCGAAGAGACAACGAGAGATGCGGTCAGGCTGTCGGATTGCCACGCCAGGAGGAGGATGAGGCTGTTGCCTGCGAGGATGCCGCCGCCGAGCTGACGAGCGGCACGGGCGAAAACCGTCCGCAGCACGCGACCGGAGCTGGCGCCGAGTGCGACACGGATGCCGATCTCCCGGGTGCGACGCTGCACCGCCACGGCCATGAGCGCGTACAGGCCGGCAGCGGAAAAGATCAGCGCCAGGGGCAGAATGCTCCCAACGACAACGCTGCCCAGTAACTTCGAATTCTCCTCCTGTGCGACGACCTCTTCGAGGGTGACGATATCCCGGAGCTGCAGGTCCGCATCGACCTGTCCCGCCAGCGCGGCGACGCGGGGCGCAAGCGGCGCCGCGCGCCCGCCGGCGCGCACAACGACGGTCACCGGGTCGAGCTCCGCCGCGGAGGCGGCGCGATAGAGATACGTATCGCCTTCGGCCGGAGCCATCCCCCGATCGGTGACCACGCCGACGATCTCGAGCCAGGGGCCTGGCTCGCGCTCGCCGTCTCGCGGAAGCGTGCGGACCCGGGTACCCACCGGATTCCGGCCAACCGCGCGCATGAACGACTCGTTGACCACGGACGGCCGGTTCGTCGCCCCGGCGTCGGCGGCCAGCAAGCCGCGGCCGGCGACGATTCGAGAGTCGAAGGCATCGTGGTAGCCGGCACCGACAGTCGCCATCGCGAATCCGCCCTCGTAATTGCCATGCAGGCGCGCCGGAGGTGCACCGTCCTGCTCCATTTCCAGCGCCACCCACTGCGGCTGCGCGCCCGGCAGGCGATCGCTGAACGTCACCTGTGTCACACCAGGCTCCTCACGCAACCGGCCCGCGAGTGCTTCGTATGCCAGCGCGCGACGCACGGCGATCTGCCGATCGTCGGGCACACCGGGCTCGCCGGCCAGCGCTTCGTCGTTCACGCTGAGACGGAAGGTCAGGTAGCGCTCCGTTGGAAACTCCGCCCACTTTGACTCCTCCTGCAGCGAGTTGGTGTAAATGCCCACCACGGCGGGCACGAACAGCAGCGTGCACGCCACCTGCGCGCCGATGATGAACGACCAGATGCCGCCGAACTTCATCGTCCCGCCGGCGCTCGTGCTCCCCTGCAGTCCCCGCAGGACGGACGCGCCGGTGGCCTTCACCGCGGGCAGCAGGCCGATCAGTGCCGCAGCGACAAGCGCGAGCAGCAGCGCGTACGCGACTGTGACCGGCTCCAGCTTCAGATCCACCCAGAACGGCAGCGCCTCCCCCATGATCTGAGTCGTCCGCATCCAGGCATAGCGCACCGCTGTCTGGGCGACGACGAGCCCGAGCAGGGCGGCGACGAGGGCCAGCACGAGCGATTCGGTGACGATCTGCACGATCACGCGGGCACGGCTTGCCCCCAGCGCGTGGCGGACCACCATCTCCGGTTCGCGCATCGCCGTGCGCGCGAACACCAGCGTGGCCACGTTCGCGCAGACTCCCCCCAGCACCAGCAAGACGATGGCGTGAATCGCCAGAGTTTCCAGCCGCATCGGATCGCCCGGCGTGCGCCCGGCAAATGCGCGAACCCGCGTGCGGAGCTGCGCGTGAGTCATCGGCTGTTCGGCGGCAGACCGTGCCGAGGCGACGTTGAGCTCCGCCGCGGCGTCGTGCCAACTCGCTCCCGCGGCGAGACGGCCGAACACCTGCACCGCCGGCCCTTCCCGCGGCGGCGCGTCCTGGACCGGTAGTGGCACCCAGATCTGCTGGTTGCGCGGGAAGCCGAAGCGCTGCGGCATCACGCCCACGACGGTGCGAGCCGTGCGGCCCACGGTCACGACGCGGCCGATGATCGCAGGGTCCTGGAGGAACTGTTTCTGCCAGACGTCGTAGCCCAGGACCACGACGGGCTCCGCACCCGGCTTTTCGTCCGCCGGCTGCAGCGGTCTGCCGAGCAGCGGCGGCACGCGGGTGAGCGGAAACGCCGACGCCGTGATCTCCGCCACGCGCAGCGCTTCGACGCGGCCCTCGCCCGTCAGCACGTTGCGCTCGCTCACGCGCGCGGCGCCGAGTTCGGTCACCGCCTTCAGAGACCGCCGCCAGATCGCGAAATCATGGAGCATTCGTTGCTCTACGCGTGACGCCGCCACGTCCTGTGTCTCCAGGCGCACGACCCGGCTGCCTTCGTCGAACGGCAGCCGTTTGTAGAGCAGTTCGTCGGCGAGCTCGATGCCGACCACCCCAATCGCGATGGCCGCCGCCAGCGAAAGGCCGCCGATGAACGTGAGCGCGGGATGCTTCAGCAGCATACGGGCGCCCAGCTTCCAGTCGAGCCACGAGACCGCGGCCAGCAGCCGGCGGCCCGAGGCCTTCGGTACGTGACCCGCCGTCATCGAGCCTCACCCCGCAGGCGCTCATGAGCCTTATGCCCGCAAACCAGCCCGGCATTCATACGCGTCGCTCCTCCAGTCCTCAGGTGTGTGTGCATCGGGCCCTGCTCATCGAGCCGGCGGAGAAAGTATCGCCTCACGGACCAGGCATTGTCTTCACAGGGAGGTGAGCATTGAGTGAGATTCCGTTGAGCGGGCGCCAGGCGACGGCCGTTCGCGCCCGAGCGTGGTACGCTCGGGCGCCGCTGAAGGACCTGGACATGTTGATAAAGCGAACGAGCCTTTCGCAGACGGTTGATGCCGTCAATGCAGCGCACTTCGATGGCCGGGCGCTCACGGCGAGTGAACGCACGGAAGTGGCCGGGTGGATCGCCGCGCGCCAGGGACTGCCCGGGGCGTATGGCGACACCTTTGCCGGATTTCCTGCCGAACGCTCGAAAGGCATTGTCCTGTTTACCGGCGAGCGCATCGCCTCGGCTTCCGCACGGCACATCCTTGGCGAGGAAGCGTCGCGCGCGTTGCGACAGCTGGCCACGCGCGATCGCAGCGTCACACGCGCGCTCGAGGCGGCTGACCAGGGTGTGATGCGCTGTCTCGCGCGCGCCGCCGAGGACAGTCGCAACCGTAATCCCGGCCTGTACTGTTGTGGCAAATGCAGCGTGGGTTTGTGGCGGAACCTGCTGTCCGGCGGACTCGATCGGTGCGACGAACGCCTGCGGTGCGGCGCGTTGCACCTGCGATCGGTGCGCGACGACGAGCATGGCTGGCGGAAGTTCCCTTTCTGGTACACGGTGCTGGCGCTGAGTGAGATGGATTCGGCCGAGGCGAGGGCGGAGTTGAAGCATGCCGCTCCCGCGCTCGAACGCACGGCGGTCCGTCCCGTAGGGTCAACGGTCTACGCACGGCGCCGGCACGAATTGGCTGCCCGGACGCTGAAGAATCTGTAGAAGGCGCCAGCGTCGTGTGAATGTGACGGCTGATGCGGCGGCGTCGCGTCGTCAGCCGAACGTGAACGAGAACGCCTCGACGCCGGCATCGAGAAAATCAATCGCGAACGTGCGGTCGACGATCGGTGTCCGTTGTCGGACGAGTTGGTACAGCCGCTGTTCGGTGAGCGTTCCGTTGCCGTGCTCGTCGATGTCGAGCCCGTGAGCGGGACCCGGCGCCTGCCCGTCAATCGACACGCGACAACGTACCGCGCTCCCGGCCCGTGACGGTCCCATCACGAGATGGACGTCACGCGCGTGGAAGCGGTACACGATCCGGCCCGGCGTCGTGTTCAGGACCGTCCCCTGCCTGCCAAACGTCCACTCGCCGGCCAGCGACCATTGATTGAGTGCCAATCGTGAAGGCGCGCGATAGGTACGACGCTGATCGCGTCTGGCCGCATCAGGGGACGCAAAATTCTCGGTGCGTTCGTAGCCGACGTAAGTTTCGGGTGTCCTCAAGTTCGCCCAATCGGCGGCGGCTTCGAGTCCGCGACCGTCGACCGACACCACACCATCGTCGATACCTGAGACACCAGCCTCCTTCAGCAACCGTTGAAGGGCACGTTCGGAGGTGTCGTACCCGCCCTCACCGAACTGGTGCTCACGCACGCGTCCCCGTGCATCGACCAGATACAGAGCCGGCCAGTATTGGTTGTTGAAGGCCCGCCAGATCGCGTAATCGTTGTCGATGACGATCGGATGCTCGACATGGATCTGCTGAAGGGCACGGCGGACGTTGTTCAGGTCCTGCTCGAAAGCGAACTCTGGTGTGTGCACGCCGATCACGATAGCGCCCTGCGTGTACTTCTTCGACCAGGCACGAAGGTACGGCAGCGTGCGGAGCCAGTTGATGCACGTGTAGGTGCAGAAATCGACGACGACGACTTTCCCGAGCAGGCTCTCCGCGGTCAATGGTGGCGAGTTGAGCCACTCCGTCCCGCGGCCGATGGCCGCCAGCTCGCGCGGAACGCGTTGCGCCGCGGCCGCAGCGTCTCCGACGAAGAGGCGGCCGAACAGACCGGCGTGCGTGGCTCCGATCGTCATTGCCGCCCGGCTGAGAAAACGTCGCCGTCCATGGTCGATCGCCGGATTCATGACCTCATTGCCCTCTCCCACAGGTGAAATCCTCGAGCCCATCTAACCAGCCCCACCTCGCCGGATCTATCACACGAAGGTATCGGCGACACCTTCGTATCGGTCCCGAACGGTGCGCGCGTACCCGCACAGGTACAGGTCTTCCTATCTGGACTGAGCCAGCGCCACAGCGTCTGGGCCCGCTGGAAATCGAAGCTGCCCTGACGTATCGGTCGCGGCGCCGTATACGGCCTCGGCAACGTCGGCCTCCCTCGTAACGGTCGTGACCTGCGCAAACGAGGCGAGGATTGGGTCTGTGAAGGCCGCGTAGGCCTCGGGAAATACCCCTTCCATTCGCGATCCCCCGTTGCTCGTGAAGCGGGTGGTCGGTCCGTAGCCCGGTTCAACCAGTTTGACACGCACGTTGAACGCGGCGAGCTCGTGCGCGAGTGAGCCCGTAAAGCCTTCAATCGCCATCTTGCTCGCGGTGTACGCGGCGGCCAATGGCATCGGCGCCAGGGTCACGCTCGACGTCACGTTCACGATGACGCCGGCGTTCCGGGCACGCATCTGCGGCAACACCGCCTGGGTCATCGCCATCACGCCGAAGGTGTTGGTCTCGAACACCTCGCGGACGGTCGCCATCGGCGTGGCCTCGAACACGCCGATGACACCAATCCCGGCATTGTTGACGAGTACGTCGACGCGACCGGCCGCATCGATCACCGCGGCGATGCTGTCCGGCCTGGTGACGTCGAGCGGCAGGATGCGCACGCGCGGCGAGAGCGGCAGAATGTCTTCCCGCGGCGTTCGCATGGTGGCGATCACCGTCCACCCCTGCGCGTGAAAATGGCGCGCTGTTTCGAGTCCATAGCCGGACGAGCAGCCGGTGATGAGCACAGTGTTCATGTCGTCGACTCCTTTCGAATCGTCTCGACGACTAATATGGCTCTCGCAAGTCGGACTATCTACCATATAGAGTCCGCATTTTATTGGTAGGAGTCCAGACGTGAGCGATCCGCTCTCTGAAGTCATCACACTGCTCCAGCCGCGCGCGGTCTTCTCGAGGCGCATCAGCGGCGCCGGCCGCTGGGGTGTTCGCTACTCCGCGTTCGGCGAGCCGAGCTTCTGCGCGGTATTGGAGGGCAGCTGTCGCCTGGCGGTCGAGGGCCATCGCCCGCTGACATTGGAGGCGGGCGACTTCGTGCTCCTGCCGGCGACGCCGGGGTTCACGATGTCGGGTTTCGAGCCGGCGCGATTGGAGCAGCTCGATCCGAAGATCATGTCAAAGCTCGTGGGTGAGCTCCGCCACGGGACGCGGGGTGGCCGGCCGGACGTGCGTGTGCTCGGAGGCTGGTTCGCGTTCGACTCGCCTGATACCGGCCTGCTGGTGTCGCTGCTGCCGTCTCTCGTGCACGTCCGCGGCGTCGAGCGGCTCTCGGTACTGGTCCGCATGGTCGGCGAGGAAGCGAGTGAATCGAGGCCAGGGCGGGATCTCGTGCTCATCCGGCTCGTCGAGGTGCTGCTCATCGAAGCGCTGAGGGCGGCGCCGGGTGACGACGCGCCACCCGGACTGCTGCGTGGATTGGCCGACGAGCGGCTCGCCCCCGCGATACGGCAGATCCACAACCAGGTCGCCCGCTCGTGGACCGTTCCGATGCTCGCCAAATCGGCGGCCCTGTCGCGTTCCGCGTTCTTCGAGCGCTTCACGCGCACGGTCGGCCTGCCGCCGATGGAATACGTGCTGTCCTGGCGAATGGCCGTCGCCAGGGATCTGCTCCGCCGGCAGGACATGCCCGTTGGCGAGGTGGCCGAACGCGTCGGCTACGGCTCCGCGAGTACCTTCAGCACCGCGTTCAGCCGGCACGTCGGCCAGCCGCCGGGTCGTTACGCGCGCGGAGGTCCGGCGGCGAGACGAGCCATCGCTCCCCGTACTTCGTGAAAACCTCCCCCCAGTCTTCTCGTTGGCCCGGCCCTGTCATCGCACCGACTGCTGCGCCCACGAGATTCCGGAGGGGCTCCGGATCTGCGGCCTTTACGAAGATTCGCACACAAAAATCCCCGGTATTCCGGCCTCTCGTTCTGGCATCGGAGGTGCTATTCGGGGTATGCCGTTCACGGCGCCGTTCATGCCGCCGCGACGGGGGCCGTCTGCGAACTGCGGGAAGGCGACACGAAGAGTTGTCCCTCCATCGGAGCGTCCGGATCCCCCAGAGCTCAATCTCGAGGAAAGGTCAGGTTGACGATGTCTTACAAAGAAGCACAGGGATCTGCCGACACGTCCCGGTCAACGGCAACAGCCCGTGACGTCTCTCGGGAAGATCCGTTAGGGGACATGCGCCCATTGATCACGCATGAGATACCACGCGGCGTGGATCGCCGGAGTTTCCTGATGCGAACCGCCGTGGGTGGTGCAGCCGCCGTCATGACGGGGTGCTCTCCCTCGCCCCAGGAGCAGACCGCCAAGGCCGTCGCAACCGCCGCACCGGCGCCCCCGGCTGCACCATCGACGCCGCCGCTCGCCGCGGACCTGTATGTCGCGATGAAGAGCAAGGGACCGGTCCTGACGACGGTCGACGAGTTCTACAAGGTGGGGCCGGGGCCTTCCAGCTCGCACACGATTGGCCCGATGCGCATCACCTACGATTTCTACCAGCGCGCCACCAAGCTGCCTGCCGATCAACTGGCAAAGGCGACCAAGCTCCAGGTGAATTTGTTCGGAAGCCTCAGCGCGACCGGCAAGGGACACGGAACGGAGCGGGCCGCGCTCGCCGGGCTGGTCGGCAACGAGCCGGCCACCGTCGACCCGAAATTCCTCGACGGCCTGCGCGACAAACCCGATCAGGTGTTTCCAGTGAAGCTCGGGACCAAGTCGATCGACGTAAGCCTCAAGGACGTCATCTACGATGCCACCAAGGGCGACTTCAAACACCCGAACACGATGACGGTCAAGCTCCTCGCCGGCAACGAGGTGTTGCTCGAGCAGGAGTACTACTCGGTCGGCGGCGGATTCATTGAATGGAAAGGGTATACGCCCCCGAAGAAGAACACCCCGAAATACCCCTTCGCGACGATGAAGGAGCTGCGGACCCACGCGGACAACAACAAGACCACGATTGGCAAGATCATGCTCGCCAACGAGATGTCGATCTCAGGCAAGTCGGAAGCGGAAGTTTACGCGTGGGTCGACAAAGTCATCAACGCGATGGTGGCGACAGTGAAGTCGGGGCTGGCGATGCCGGAAGACGACGTGCTGCCCGGGCCGATCAAACTGCACAGCAAGGCCGCAACGGTTTACAAGCGCGCGATGGACGACAAGTTCGAATCGGACCGCGGCCTCGGCGTGCTGTCGTCATTTGCGCTGGCGGCATCCGAGGAGAACGGGCGCGGCCATCTCGTGATCACGGCTCCGACTGGTGGTTCCGCTGGTGTGATGCCGGCGTTGGTATATGGGCTCCTCGAGGTCAGGAAAGTCGATCGGCAGAAGCTACGTGAGGGCATGCTCGCCGGTGCGGCGGTCGGCTACCTTTGCAAGCACCATGCGACGCTGTCAGCGGCCGAGGGCGGCTGCCAGGCAGAGATTGGCGTCGCGTCGGCGATGGCTGCGGCCTTGACGGCGACGGTCTTCGACGCGCCGTCGCTGGTGGTTGAGAATGCCGCCGAATCGGCGCTCGAGCATCACCTGGGAATGACGTGTGACCCGGTCGCCGGCTACGTCCAGGTGCCGTGCATCGAGCGGTGCGCATTCGGGGCAGTCAAAGCGTGGACAGCCTACGCCATTGCCAGCAACGAGATCGCATCGAGGCATCGCATCAATTTCGACGAAACCGTGGCGGCCCTCGCCCAGACCGCCAAGGAGATGAACAGCAAGTACAAGGAGACCAGTGAGGCCGGCCTCGCTCTCTCCGTCGTGCTCTGCTGATCGACTGAGCTCCTCGTTGGGACTGGCCCCTGGGCCAGTTCTACGAGGAGCTCGCGGTCTCCCGGCGATGACTCGTACCCGCAGGAGTGCCAGTGGCCTTGGTGAGTATCGCAATCCTGGTACTTTCGATTCCTACCCTCGGACAGTCTCCCGCACCTGAGCCAAGCAGCGCGGTCGCCGTGTCCGAAGCCAAGCCAGCCACTGCGGAGACGTCGAATGGCCCGCCGGCACCAGATTCAGCCAGTGCTGCCGGACAGGCGGCATCCGCGCCGGCGTCCCAGACGAACACCGATCGATATAGAGACGGCATGGTCATCTGGGAGACGCCCGCAGACGCCCGGGTGCCGTTCCTGCTGAAGTTCAACATCAATACGCAGATCCGCTATCTCAACACCCAGAGTACCGACGAGACGTTCACCGACCACCTGGGTGTGACCCGTGAGGTTCACGCGCGCAACGACATCACGGTCAATCGCGCGATGTTCATCCTGGGCGGCTACGTGTTCGATCAGCGGGCCCGATACAGCTTCACCGTCTGGACGTCCGCCGGAGCCGCGTCGATCATTGTCGCCAGCAACATTGGCTGGCAGTTCAACAAGGCCCTGACGATTACCGGCGGGTACACCGGCATTCCAGGCAGCCGATCGCTGGTGAACACGTTCCCGTTCTTTACATCGACCGACCGGAGCATGGCCGACAACTTCTTCCGGCCCGGGTTCACGCAGGGGGTCTGGGCAAGCGGAGAACCCGCGAACGGGCTCAATTATCTGGCGTTCGTCGGCAACGGTCTCAACACGCTGAGTATCTCGGCCAACAAGATCGACACGCACCTGGTGTTCTCCGGCAGTGTCTGGTGGGAACCCCTGGGAGCCTACGGGGAACCTGGCAAGTCACGCAACATGTACGACGACTACTTCGCCTCGAAAACAGTTCGCACGCGAATTGGCACGGCGTTCACCAGATCCCGCGAGGACCGTTTCTCGAATCTCGATCAATCAAGTCCTGAGAACACGTCACTGTACAACTCCGACGGCGTGCTGTCCTTCTCGACCGGAGCGTTTGCGCCGGGCGTGACGCTCGACGTGGCAACGTACAGGATGTGGGCGGTCGACGGTGGCGTCAAATGGAACGGACTGGCGATCAACGGGCAATACTTCGTGCGGTGGCTGAACGATTTCGAGGCCGATGGCCCGTTACCGCTGGCCTCAACACAGGATCACGGCGGCGAGGTCACGGTCGGGCATTTCGTCAAACCGAAAAAGGTCATGGTGTACGGCCGCGGCTCGTGGGTCCGGGGGCAGTTCGGCGACTCCCATGAGTATGGCGGTGGGGTGAAGTGGCATTTCCTCGCAACCGAACGACTGTGGCTCAACACGGAGCTGTTTCGAGTCGACCGGGCTCCCTATAGCGGTGCATTTACTCCGTATACCAACGGGATGACGGGTTGGGTGCCGATGGTGCAAACGGTCCTCGCGTTTTGACGATTGTTCGAACTAGATCCGTCTCAGGACGGCCGCAGCAACCACGCCTTCGCGAACGCCCACTCCGCACCTGGACGACGTGTCGCCGGTGACGCCCACGTCCAATGTCGACGTGCTCGCCCTCGACGAGGCGCCTGATCTGAAGAGGGCTGCACCAGCCAGCGCCGATCGAGGCCAGTGGAGTCGAGGACGGACGTCCCTGGTCTACGCGAGCGGTTCCTACCAGCGCACGACCGCCCCGAAGCGAACCGCGCGTGACGTCAACGCGCGCGCGGATCTGAACTCACGCAATCCAGAGGTTGACGAGCGCCTGGGCTGTCCAGATTCCTTGACGCTTTTCCAGGACAATCGTCCCTCCCTCGTGTCCAACCCTGACACGGGCCGCTGCCTTCGTCCGCTCGGCATTGAGGAATTCCAGTTCCGTGATGATCGGATAGGTCTCGAAGAGGATCCACAGAACGTTCTCTGAAATCGCGCCGAATTGGCGTTCGCCCGGGAAGAACCGATTCCAGAAACCTAAGATGTCGATTTT
>Ga0209382_10012632_pt1 | contig 10424 bp, 13 predicted proteins | sample SoiMetdeltSBSDD5_FD_187599 | JGI IMG/M metagenome (GOLD analysis project Ga0209382, IMG submission 187599) | Bulk soil microbial communities from a Populus tree surrounding site in Tennessee, USA - Soil MetaG P. deltoides SBSDD5 (SPAdes) (version 2) | ecosystem: Environmental > Terrestrial >...
CGGTTGTTGTCCTGCAACAGCAGCCCGGAGCGTTCCAATGAGCACGCCGCGACATCCCATGCTGCCCCACGATTCCCAACCGCGGACCGCACCTCGGCGCGCAGTCGCCGAGGAAGGCATGGGTGCCATCATTGTCGTGGTCGCCCTTGCCGCCATAGCCATCGCCGGCTTGTCCTACATCCATGTCTCCTCTCAGGCACCATCTCCAGTCGTAGGGGTGATCGGCGAGGTGACGCCGCAGCCGACGAACTGATTCTGCCCCCGCGATGATCGGCTCCACCACCCGATCCAAGTAGAAGCGCAATAGGAGGAAGCAAGATGAACCGGGCGTACGCAGCGCAGACGGCCATTGTCGTCGTGGGAGCGGCACTTGCCATCGCCGCCCTGCCCGTATCTGCACAAACGACGTCGACGCCATCGTCAAAGTCGATGTCCATCAAGGTACCGCGGACAACCGCGACGCCGGAGATGATCGAGGAGGCGATCGAGCGGTCGAAGGCGCGCACCGAGCGGTTCAAGGCCACCGGCGAGCCGGAGCAGTTCGGCAGCGAGGAGCCGTTCCGCCTCAATCGGACCAAATGATTTGCCGAGTGCGCCGGAGAGCGTCGCAGGCGAGCCCTTCTGGAAAGGCTTCCTGCATGAACAGACGCGCCCTGCTCTCGTTTGCATGCGGCGTCGCGGTCGCGCTCGGCCTTTCTCGGGCGGATGAGGCCCGGGCGTGTCCTGTCGAGTACGTCTTGAAGGAGAACGACACGCTGCAGAGCATCGCTCACCAGATCTACAACGACCCGGCGAAATGGCAGATCATTTTTTGGGCCAATCAGGATCGGCTCGCCGAGCACGCGAGCCTGTTGCGGCCCGGTATATCCATCCGGCTGCCGTGCACCGCGGGGAATGCACCGGTAGCGCCAGACAAGCCAATCGCCGGCCCGATCGATCGCAAGGCGCCGCAAGACATCATCATTCCATTACACCTGACGAGCACGGATGGCGTCGGCCGAAAGATAGGCTTCATTCATGCGCGCAACGCGCGAATGTCCGTCGGCGCACGCGAGGAGACTGCCCTGGTCCTTTCCCCCAATCTCGAAGGGTTGCCGCCGGGGCCGCATGCCTTTCATGTGCATTCCAACCCAAACTGTGGACCGGGCGAAGAGAACGGAAAGGTGGTTGCCGGATTGGCCGCCGGACCGCATCTATTCCTGAAAGGGACAGGGCACGAGGCAGGGATCACATATATGAGTCATCTCGGCAATTTGCCGAACCTCCTCGTTGCGGAGGACGGAACGGCAAAGCGGGAGATTGCCGCGCCAAGGCTGACGCTGGATGACATCCGCGGCCGCTCGATCGTGATCCATGCAAGCCAAGACGATGCGTCCGCTCGTCAAGCCTGCGGTGTCGTGCCGTGAGGAGTCTCGAAAGCAATGCGCCGCGTTGGGAACATCGACGAGCGCGTAGCGGAAACGGCGGGGCGACATTGCGGGCTACGTCGAAACGAGACCTCGTTGCGGCGCATCGGTGCGGTAGGAGTACTCCCGAGCACAGCGCGGACACACTACCTTCCACACCGCGACCACCCGCGGGATGCTGCCCTGTGCCAGGATTTTGTCGATCGTTGCTCCGGCGCTTGTACGCGCCTCGCGTTTGGCGCGATGAACTTCCGACATCCCGATGGTCGTGCCACATTTCGGGCACTTGGTCCGTGCCAGCCTGCGCATCTCCCAGGCGTCGCACGCAAGAGCGATGGGCAGCAGCGCAGGAAGCATCACGACGATGACAGCAAGAGCTGCCACGACATACGTACCGTGCATGATTTTCCGTGACCGGCGCTTCACCCGGAGCCCCCTTCACTCGACCTGCCTGTCGAGTGCCGATTGTCGCCGCTGCAAAGGCACGACGATGGCAAGGGGAACGCCGATCCGGATACGCGAGTTCTCCCTGCGCGCCGAGATGCGGAGGTGATTCATATGCCTGAAAGCTGTCCACACCGACGTCTCTTGCTCTCGGGCCTTCTCCTTGCGCCGTTGGCAGGAGCCCAGCGAGTGACGCCGGCTGTTGCCCAAGCGGGCGCGCCGCTGCCACCCATCGTGCAGCCGACGGAGAAGACGAAGGCTGGCTTTCTCGCGCACGCCAGAGCCCTGCGCGACCAGGCGGTGAAGGAAGGCGATCAGGCCTACGGTGCCGTCGTCGTGCGTGACGGCATCGTTGTCGGCGAGGGCCGCAACTACGTCGTGCTGCACAGCGACCCGACGGCCCACGCCGAGCTTCTTGCGGTTCGCGACGCCGCGCGGCGGCTGAACAAGCGCGACCTTTCCGATTGCGACGTCTACTCGACGGCAACGCCGTGCCCGATGTGCCAGGGCGCCTTGTATTGGGCGCGCATCCGGCGCTATCACAATGAAAGCACGCCGGAAAGCGGCGTAGCTCCGAAGCTTGGATGCTGATCGAGCGATCGCAAGGATCGACGCTGAGACGGGTCTCCCCCGCCATGCAGCATCGACATTTCACTCCGCTTTGATGTTGGCCGCCTTGATGATCGGCCACCACCTGTCGATCTCGGCCTTGTGGTAGGCGCCGAGCGCCTCCGGCGTCTGCTGCTCGCGCGGCGCGATCTCCTGCCCGAGATCGGCAAGACGCTGGCGCACGGTGCCATCCGCCAGGGCTCCCGCGACGGCCGCATTGAGCTTGGCCACCATGTCCTTCGGCGTGCCCTTGGGCGCCCAGAGGGCGAACCAGATCGAGACGTAGAGGCCGGGCAACCCCGCCTCGTCCACCGTCGGGATCGTCGGCGCCGCGGCCAGGCGGCGCTTGTCGGTGACGGCGTAGGCCTTGATGCTGCCGGCTTGCACCTGCGGCAGCGAGTTGGCCGCCACGTCGATCATCATGTCGATCTGGCCCGACACCAGGTCCTGCATCGCCAGCGCGCCACCGCGATAGGCCACGAACGGCAGGCGCGCCCCCGTCTCCTTCTGGAAGAAGACGCCGGCGACGTGCAGTGCGCTGCCGGCCCCGGTGGTCCCCTGCGTGGCCTTGTCCGGATTGGCCTTCAGCCAGGTGACGAGCTCGCTCAGTTTCTCCGCCGGCATGGCTTTCTTGGCGACGATCAGCAGCGGATTGGTGGCGATGAGCGAGATCGGCTCGAAGTCGTTCACCACATCGTATTTGAGCGCGTATACGACGCCGTTGACGACGTGGGTCACCCAGCTGCCGAGGATCAGCGTGTAGCCGTCGGGTGCTGCACGCGCCACCCGACCCACCCCGATGCTGCCCGAGGCGCCGGCGACATTCTCGATGACGATCGGCTGGCCGAGCGTGCCTCGCATCTGCTCGCCGAGGATGCGCACCAGCGTGTCGCTCGGGCCGCCGGCGGGAAACGGCACCACGACCGTGATGGGACGCGACGGATAGTCCTGTGCCATGGCCTCTGCTGTCGCCGCAACCCAGCCAAGAGCCGCCAGCAGCATGGCGCAGATCGGTCGCATGTGGTCCCTCCCCGGCTAAAGCTTTGGCCACAGATAGTGCCACAGGAAGAACCGCCGACAGCGGCCGATCAACAATTTGTGAGATGGCGGCGGGGGTGTCAGACCCAGAGGGTCTGACACCCTCACCGTGAGAACCAGCTCCGGCCGCCGCCGTTGAGCGCCTTGGCGAGCGTAGTGCCGAGCGCCGCCGGGCTGTCGGCGACGGCGACGCCGGCCGATTTCATGGCCTCGACCTTGTCTTGCGCCGCGCCTTTGCCGCCGGAGATGATGGCGCCGGCATGGCCCATGCGACGCCCAGGCGGGGCCGTCATGCCGGCGATGAAGCCGGCCATCGGCTTCTTGCGGCCTTTCTTGCCCTCCGCCTTGATGAACTCGGCGGCGTTCTCCTCGGCCGCACCGCCGATCTCGCCGATCATGATGATGGAGTTGGTGTCGGGATCGGCGAGGAACATCTCCAGCACGTCGATGAACTCGGTGCCCTTGACCGGATCGCCGCCGATGCCGACCGCCGTCGACTGGCCGAGCCCGGCGTCGGTCGTCTGCTTCACCGCCTCGTAGGTGAGCGTGCCCGAGCGCGAGACGATGCCGACCTTGCCGGCCTTGAAGATGTTGCCCGGCATGATGCCGATCTTGCACTGGTTGGGGGTCAGCACGCCCGGGCAGTTGGGGCCGATGAGGCGCGACTTGGAGCCGTCGAGCGCGCGCTTCACCTTCACCATGTCGAGCACGGGGATGCCCTCGGTGATGCACACGATCAGCGGCATCTCCGCGTCGATGGCCTCCAGGATCGCATCGGCCGCAAAGCGCGGCGGCACATAGATGGAGGTGGCGGTGGCGCCAGTCTTCTTCCTGGCGTCGAGCACGGTGTCGAAGATCGGCACATTGGCGAGCTTGGGATCGGGATGCTTGGTCCCGCCCTTGCCCGGCGTCACCCCGCCCACGACCTGCGTCCCATACGCCACCGCCTGCTGCGTGTGGAACGTGCCCTGGCTGCCGGTGATGCCCTGGCAGATGACCCGGGTGCTCTTGTCGACGAGAATGGCCATGCGCGCGCCTCTGCTCCTACCTCGAACGCTTTTGGAGCAGGCCGCGTGCGAAAACAAGCCGCCTCATCGCCACGGCACCCGTCAACGAAATGGATTCTCGACGCGAACCGTTTGGTACATTTGGCCGTGTTGGAGGTCCTCGGAGTAGACCACCTGGGCAGCAAGGGCTTCGGCTGCCGCCAGGATCGCGCCATCCCAATATGAGATCTGGTACCGAATCGAAATGGCGGCTGCCAGCTTTACAAGGTCCGGATCGACGCTGATGCACGGGCGCCCATCGAGCTGCTCCATCCATTCCAGAGCAATACGAGGTGGCATGCGAATATGCGCTTTGCGCGTGGCGCTCACGTAGAATTCCTGCAGCACCTGTGTCGAGATGCCGAAGTTGGCGGTGGCGATGAGCGCTTGCGCCTTTCCGCGCTTCGCCCGGTCGGCTTCTGTACCGCTGGCAGCATAGACAAGAACGTTGGTATCGAGGAAGCAATCAACGCTCATGCAGGTCGTCGCGGGTCCAGGTCTTCTTGCCGACTTCCATCCCGCCCTGCTCCGCCAATTCGCGCATCCGCTTCAGAGCGTCGCGTGTTCGCTTCTTCTGGCGGACGAGGTCGCCAAGATGCGCGCGGACGATGGCGTTGACCGTCGTGCTCCTCTCGGCGGCGATCTTGCGTGCTTCCAGAAGCACATCTTCCTCGATGCTGAGTGTGATGTTTCTCATGCACACAGTATATGTGTGACTGTGTAAACTTTCAAGGGCCTCACCGCCCTCAACCGCCCTGGCGCGCGAGCGTCCGGTTGGCGACGAGTTGCGCCGCGATCATGAGCAACGCCACGAGCAGCTCGGGGACGAGGTAGCCGACCCACAGCGCTGGAGGCTCGGGCAGGCCGACGATGCGGATCGACCAGAGCCGTCCCATGCCGGCGAGCAGCACGGCAAGGCCGAGAAGCAGCACGAGGGTGCGCTGCTGGCGCACCGTTATTGCCGCCCACAGGCAGATCAGGCCGCAGCCCAGATAGATGCCGGCCAGGAAGCGATGCACGTTGTCGAGCCGCGGCGTCGTCTCGGGCTGCCCCAGGTACATCTGCAGCGCGCCGCCGGAAATGCCGATGAAGGCGAACAGGAACAGGCAGACCTGTACGATGCGCTGGCTGGCGGGCATCGGGGTGTCGGTTGGCATGGTGGGCTAACCTTTGTCATCCCGGCGCTTGCCTGCACCGACGAAGGCCGGTGTCGCCGGGATCCATGGTGCCGCTTGCTTCGGCGTTCGGGGATGTCTGGATACCGGGGACAAGCCCCGGTATGACAGCCCGAGGTGCAATATCACCCCGCCTTCTTCACCTCATCCGTAATCTTCTTCGCCGCATCCGCCAGATTATCCGCCGGCACGATCTTGAGTCCCGACTGCGCCAGGATCTGCTTGCCAAGGTCGACATTGGTGCCCTCCAGGCGCACCACCAGGGGCACCTTGATGGCCATCTCCTTGGCGGCGGCGACCACGCCTTCGGCGATGATGTCGCAGCGCATGATGCCGCCGAAGATGTTGACCAGGATGCCCTTCACGTTGGGGTCGGAGAGGATGATCTTGAAGGCGGCCGCCACCTTCTCCTTGCTCGCCCCGCCGCCGACATCCAGGAAATTGGCGGGCTCCAGCCCATAGAGCTTGATGATGTCCATGGTGGCCATGGCGAGGCCGGCGCCGTTGACCATGCAGCCGATCTGGCCGTCGAGCTTGACGTAGTTCAAATCGTGCTTGGAGGCCTCCACCTCGGCCGGGTCCTCCTCGTCGACATCGCGCAGCGCGGCCACGTCCTTGTGGCGGAAGAGGGCGTTGTCCTCGAAGGTGATCTTGGCGTCGAGGCACAGGAGCTTGCCGGCCTTGGTCACCACCAGAGGGTTGATCTCCAGCAGGCTCATGTCCTTGTCGACGAAGGCCTTGTAGAGCTGGCCGATCAGCGTCACGCACTGGTCGAGCTGGGCCCCTTCCAGCTTCAAGGCCGAGGCGATCTTGCGGCCGTGGAAGGGGGCATAGCCCGACGCCGGGTCGATCGACAGGGTCACGATCTTGTCGGGCGCCTCGTGCGCCACCTTCTCGATGTCCATGCCGCCTTCGGTGGAGGCGATGAAGGAGATGCGCGAGGTGGCCCGGTCGACCAGTGCCGAGAGATAAAGCTCGCGGCCGATGTCGCAGCCCTCCTCGATGAAGAGCCGCTTGACGACACGGCCACTGGGACCGGTCTGGATCGTCACCAGCGTCTTGCCCAGCATCGCTTGGGCGTTGTCCCTCGCCTCGTCGATCGACCTGGCGAGCCGCACGCCGCCCTTGTCGCCGGCGTCGGGCTCTTTGAACTTGCCCTTGCCGCGCCCGCCGGCGTGGATCTGCGCCTTCACCACCCACACCGGGCCCGGCAGCTTCTGCGCCGCCGCCACCGCCTCCTCGACCGTGAAGGCCGGCGCACCCTGCGCCACCGGCACGTCGTAGCCCCTGAGCAGCTCCTTGGCCTGATATTCGTGGACGTTCATGGGGCGATCCGGGTGTTGATGCTCAAGCGGCGCTGCGCGAGGCGGTCATCTCGATCTCGACCTTGGCGCCCATCGGCAGCGCTGCCACGGCGATGGTGGAACGCGCCGGGTAGGGCTCGCCGACGTAGGCCTTGTAGACCTCGTTGACGGCGGCGAAGTCGCCCATATCGGTGAGGAAGATCGTGGTCTTCACCACATGCGCGAAGGTCAGGTCCGCCGCCGCGAGGATGGTCTCGAGGTTTTCCAGCGATTGCTTGGCTTGGGCGGAGATGTCGCCCTCGACCAGCTTGCCGGTGCCCGCGTCGAGCGGGATCTGGCCGGAGACGAACACGAGGTCCCCGCACTCGAGGGCGACCGAATAGGGGCCGATCGCCTTGGCCTTGGGGCTCGTGATGGCTTTCTTCGGCATGGGGCTTCCGCGTTCTCTACGTCGAGGTCCCGGACAGCGCTGCGCGCTTCCGGATGGGCGCTTATGCGCCCAAGTGCGGCGCAATCTTCGCGCAGGCCTCGATCAAGCCCTTCACCGACTCGACGGACTTGACGAACATCTGCCGCTCCGCCGCATTGAGATCGATCTCGACGATCTTCTCCACCCCGTTGCCGCCGATCACCACGGGAACGCCGACATACATGCCTTTGACTCCGTACTCGCCGTTGAGGAAGGCGGCGCAGGGCAGCACGCGGCGCTTATCCTTGAGGTAGCTCTCGGCCATCTGGATCGCCGAGGAGGCCGGCGCATAGAACGCGGAGCCCGTCTTCAGGAGGTTGACGATCTCGCCGCCGCCCTTGCGCGTGCGATCGATGATGCCGTCGAGGCGAGCCTGGTTGAGCCAGCCCATCCTGACGAGGTCGGGCAGCGGGATGCCGGCCACCGTCGAGTAGCGAGCGATGGGCACCATGTCGTCGCCATGCCCGCCCAGCACCAGGGCCGTCACGTCCTCGACCGACACCTTCAGCTCGTCGGCGAGGAAGGTGCGGAAGCGGCCGGTGTCGAGGATGCCGGCCATGCCCACCACCTTGTTCCTCGGCAGACCGCAGGCCTTCTGCAGCGCCCATACCATGGCATCGAGCGGATTGGTGACGACGATGACGAAGGCGTTGGGCGCGTACTTCTTGATGCCGGCTCCCGCCTGCTCCATGACCTTGAGGTTGATGCCGAGCAGGTCGTCGCGGCTCATGCCGGGCTTGCGCGGCACGCCGGCGGTGATGATCACCACGTCGGCGCCGTCGATGTCGGCATAGGCGTTGGCGGGCTTGTATTTCGCGTCGTAGCCTTCCACGGCGCCTGCCTGCCAGATGTCGAGGCCCTTGCCGCCCGGCACGCCCTCGACGATGTCGAAGAGGACGACGTCGCCCAGCTCCTTGAGGCCGATGAGATGCGCCAGCGTGCCGCCGATCATGCCGGCGCCGATCAGCGCGATCTTCTTGCGCGCCATGACTTGATGCTCCCTCGATTGCGAGGCGATGTGCCGCCGGTGGATGGTTGCGCGCCAGCGGTCCAGCGCCGGCCCGGTTGGGTTGGTTAGCCCGAAATCTGCCCCCGTTCAAGGCAAAGCGCGCTGCAATGAGCGTAGATCTTGCGCACGAATAAATCGGCGCAATGCGGCTGTCGCCTTATTGCGCCCTACGCCAGCACTGGCGCGCCTAGGCGCTCCATGCGGGCGGCGAGGTAGCTCTGCGAGCGCATCTCGACGAGCCGCGAGGCGGTGCGGTCGAAGAGGTAGCCCATGTCGCCCCCTGCATAGAGGGCCTGCGGCTCGGCGGCCGCCGAGGCGACGAGGCCCACGCGCGCGTCGTAGAGCGTGTCGATGAGATTGACGAAACGCCGGGTCACATCGCGCGAGGCTTCGCCGAGGATGGGGATGGCGTCGATCATCACGGTATGGAAGGCGTGGGCGATGTAGAGGAAATCGTTGGCCCCGAGCGGCGCCTCGCACAAGTCGGCGAACGCGAAGCGCGCCACGCCCATCGACGCCAGCGGCACGCGCACCTTGCGGCCCTTGACCTCCAAGTCGGTTGGCGCGCCGGGATGATGGCCCGTCAGCTCCCCCCATAGCCGGTCCATCTCCGCATGGGCGCGTGCGTCCGCCGGCGTGAAATAGAGCGGCTTGCCGGCGAGCTTGTCGAGGCGGAAGTCCTTCGCCGCCTGCAGTTCCTCGACCTGCATGTGCTGGCCGATCAACTCGATGAAGGGCACGAACAGCGCGCGGTTGAGGCCGTTCTTGTAGAGCTCGTCCGGCGCCACGTTGGAGGTCGCCACCACCACCACCTGCGCCTCGAACAGGGCGCGGAACAGGCGGCCGAGGATCATCGCGTCGGCGATGTCGGTGACGTGCAGCTCATCGAAGCACAGAAGCGCGCTCTTGGCGGCGATGCCCTTGGCGACATGCGGGATGGGGTCGCCGGGCACGGTCTTGCGCGCCTCGCCGATGCGCTCGTGCACCTCGGCCATGAACTCGTGGAAGTGCAGGCGGCGCTTGGGGCGAAAGGTCGTCGCCTGAAAGAAAAGGTCCATCAGCATAGTCTTGCCGCGGCCGACGCGACCAAAAATATAGCGCCCCTTGGGCGCCGGCTCGCTGCCCCTTATGAGGGCCGAGAGGCCCTCGCGTCGTCGCCAGTGTCGCAGGTGCTGCGCCAGCCTTTCCAGCTGCTCGGCGGCGCGGGCTTGCGCCGGATCGGCCTCGATCACGCGATCGGCGAGGAGGGTGCGGTAGGTCTCGAGGACAGTCATCGCCGCACCGGCTAGCGCGCCGTAAACTGGCGGTCAAGCAAGGCAGGCCGGAGATCGAGGGCCTGTTGCGGCACGGCCGCTGCCTCTCGAATGAGCGAAAGCGCGCGCGCTGTGCAGCGTGCTCATCTATCGCGGCCCATGGCCGCATGTGGCGGCGCAACATCACATCTATTTCATTGTCCTGTCATCGCTTTCTGTCACCACAATGCGGCCGCCATCGACCACAATTTTGCATTGCAACATCGTTCGGCCTGCAAGAGCGGAAAGCAAACACAGAGGTGCGATCATGAGCGAGCCGACCCCTGCCAACGGCACGATGCGCAAGCTGTGGCCGACGGAGGCCGACAGGTTCCGCGATCACCTGCTGCGGCTCGACAAGGAGACCCGACGCCTGCGCTTTGCCCATTTCGTCACCGACGCCTTCATCGAGGACTACGCCGGCCGCATGGCCGAGTTCGGCAGCGTCGTCTACGGCTACATCCTCGAGGGCCGCGTGCGCGCCGCCGCCGAGTTGCGCCGACTAGGCGATGTCTGGGGCGAGGAGGCGGAAGCGGCGTTCTCGGTGGAGAAGTCCTACCAGGATCAGGGCATCGGCACGGAGCTGATGGGCCGGGTGGTGCGCGCCGCGCGCAACCGCGGCATCCGCCGGC
>Ga0209382_10012633_pt1 | contig 10424 bp, 6 predicted proteins | sample SoiMetdeltSBSDD5_FD_187599 | JGI IMG/M metagenome (GOLD analysis project Ga0209382, IMG submission 187599) | Bulk soil microbial communities from a Populus tree surrounding site in Tennessee, USA - Soil MetaG P. deltoides SBSDD5 (SPAdes) (version 2) | ecosystem: Environmental > Terrestrial >...
ATATACGGATTTACGAATTTGAATCGCGACACTTGTTGCCAATTCGTCAATTCGTAAGTTCGTCGATTCGTAAATGTACTCATTCATCAGCGACCAGTTCCTCGACGCGTCTCGTTGGACGCCGGAGAATGACTCCGCGCGCGGAGCTGCGGATGAACTCCACGAGATAGCGCACTTCGGGTGATGTCAACGCCGGGTCCTGTTCGATCTCGACGAGCGCGCGCGACGTATTCAGCTTCGACTGCAACAGATATCTGTAGGCGCGTTTCAGCTGCGCGATGGTCTCCTGTTTGAATCCGCGACGGGCCAACCCGATTGTGTTGAGGCCGTAGATGCGCGCACGATTGCCCACGGACTTTCCGAATGGCAGCGCATCTTTGGTCACGACCGAATATCCGCCGATGTAGGCATGCCGGCCGACGCGACAGAACTGATGTACCCCCGAGAAGGCGCTGATCGTCGCGAAATCCTCGACCGTCACGTGGCCTCCCACCGTCGCGGCGTTGCCGAAGATCGTGAAGTTACCGATATGACAGTCATGTGCAACGTGCACGTACGCCATGAACAGGTTCTGATCGCCGATGGTCGTATGGCCGCCGCCGCCCAGCGTGCCGCGGTTAATCGTGACGAATTCCCGAAACGTGTTACCGCGGCCGATCGACAGCCTCGTCCGCTCCCCTTTGTATTTGAGATCCTGCGGCGCGAGGCCGATCGAGGCCATCGGATAGATGCTCGTGTCATCGCCGATCTCGGTCCACCCATCGATGACGACCGATGTTCCGATTCGGCAACGGGCGCCTATGACGACCTCGGGGCCGATCGTGCAGTAAGGACCAACTGTCGTTCCCGCTCCGAGTCTGGCAGCGGGATGTACGTGTGCGGTTGGATCAATGTAGGCCGCACCGTGCTCGACGGCCAGCAGGAGCTCGGCCTCTGCGACCGTCTGGTCGGCCGCGTAAGCGACGCCGCGCGCTTTCGCGAGGCCGGTTCGTGCACGGCCAAGCGACACCTCGAGGCGGAGGCGATCGCCAGGGACGACCTGTCTCCGGAACTTCGCGTTGTCCACACCGCGAAGCCACACGCGAGTGGTACGCGGTGTACCGGGCTGTTCGAGGAGGAGCACCGCCGCAACCTGTGTCAGCGCTTCGATCATCAGCACTCCCGGCATGAGCGGTGAGCCGGGAAAGTGGCCCTGAAAAAACTCCTCGTTGACCGTCACATTCTTGACGGCGACCAGCCTATGCCCGGGCTCGTGTTCAGCGATGGTGTCGATGAGAAACGAGGGGTAGCGGTAGTAGACGCGGTCGAGGAGGGAGGGCAGGTTCAATGTGAACGGCACGAACTGGTTCTCGGGTGACGAAGTGGTTCTCGGGTGCTCGGGTGCTCGGGTTCCAGTTCTTGGGTTCTTCGGTTCTCGGGTTTTCGGGGTTCTCGGGTTCAGGGCGGTCTCCATCCCGCGATCACCGATCGTCCGCGGGTCCTAGCATACCGAACGTGAACCGCTGGCGCACCCTGGAACCGGAAGACCCGGGTGTCAGGGAAGCGCCTGAACCTGAGAACCTGTGACCTGAGAACCCTGAACCAAAGAACCCGAGAACCGGAACCCGGACCGTGTCGGTTCGGCTCCCGGGTTCAGGGGTTCGCAGGCTTGGGGGCCGGGGGCGCAGGCTTCGGTGCCGGAGGCGCCGGTGCAGGCTTGGGCGCCGGCGCGGCCGGAGCAGCCGCTGCCGGTGGAGCGGCAGCCGGAGCCGGTTTGGGTGCAGGCGTGCCAGCTGTTTTCGCCGCTGCGTCGAATCGTTGAATGATCTCGGCGGTGATGTCGAGTGAGAGATCCGCCCAGACAATTCCCGCGTCGGCTGCGCTGAACAACAGGTGCAGGCCCTTCTCAGTTGCCACCTGCTGAACGACAGGCGACAACTTCATCTGGAACTCCTCCTGCAGCTGTGTCTGGAGCTGGGTGACTTCCTGCTGCGCATCCTCGGTAAAGCGTTGGATCTCTACCTGCAGCCGCTCGACCTCTTTCTGCAACTGCCCGGCGGCGACGGGACTCAACACGGAAGCGCCCGCCTCGAGCTTCTGTTGCGCCGCCTGAAGCTGTTTGTTCTTTTCATTCAGCTCGTTGACCTTCTGCTGGTTCAACGTCTGGACCCTGCCCGCCAGCGCCTTTCCTTCCGCTGATTCCGCGGCAATGCGCTGAATGTTGATGAAAGCGTATTTCGTACCGGCGGGAAACGGCCGCGCCGCGGGCGGCGCCGGGGCCGGCGCAGTCGGCGCCTGGGGAGCGGGGGCGGCGGGCGCCGCCGGCGCCTGCGCAAAGCCCGGGGCGGCAGCCAGCATCACGCAGAGCGCCGCAGCACCTATCCACACTTTCATATCGTTCGTCGTCCTTTCATCATCACAGCGGCCAGCTACCTTGCCACTCGGTAGCTGGTTGTCCGTCGTCGGTAGTTAATGGTTCGTAGATGGTAGCAAACTCATCAGTTTCGCAACCTTTTCGTGCCTCACCAGCTCCACGCAACCACCTACATGTCTATGAGCACCAGCTACCAGAGCTCCCGACTACGAGCTACCGACTAGAACGTGGACCCCACCGCAAAGCGGAACGTAAAGGGCTTCGCCGGGCGGAGGTTGTTGTCGAGCACGCCCTCTCGCTGCGGGTTCGCCGCAAAGATCAGCCGGAACGGGACGTTCAGGACGGGCATAAAGAAACGGACCTCGGCGCCTGTCGACGTGCGAAACAGGTCGAGGGCAAACGACTGGCCGTCGTTGGGCACTTGACCGGCGTCGTAGAAGGCAATCACGCGGACCTGCGGCACGATCGTGAACAAGTACTCGGCGTTGAACAGCAGGCTCTTGTTGCCGCCAATGACCAGACCGGTGAACGGATCCGCCGGCCCGATCGAGCGAATATCGAAGCCTCGCACGCTGTACTCGCCGCCCAGGAAGAGTCTCTCGAAGATTGGCAGGACCTTCGTGTCGCCCACCGGCGCGATGAACTCGTACTGGCCGCGAATGCCGAACGAGGTCCGCGACGTGTGACGCCAGAACTTGATGCCCTCGATACGCGGCTTGTAAAACTGCGTGTTCCCGCCCAGCATCGCCAGGTCAATCGCCGCCGTCAGCCGCTGACCGGTGTTCGGGAAGATCGGATTGTCGACGGTGTTGTGAACGAACTGCGGGACGATTTTGCTGACCGTGCGTTTCCCGCCGGCGCCGACCAGGAGTGAATCGAAGATGAACGGATTGCGACGAAGGCTCTCGAGCGCCTCGGGACTGATATTCGACAGGTTGTCCAGCGAAACGGACGAGCATCCCTGCTCCGCGAGAACGCAGGTCGGATCGATGAACGCCTCGTTGAGGTCGGTGATCTTGATCCCTTCGTAGGCGTAGCTGACGAATATGCGGCTGAAATCAGCCACCGGGAACCCCATCATCAGGTTGCCGCCCGTGGATTTCTGCGTGTAGTACCCGATGTACTGCAGGGCGCGTTTGTAGACATCGAACCCGGCGGTGATATTGCGGTCGAACAGGAACGGCTCCGTGAACGCCAGCTGGTAGTTCTGCATGCGATCACCGGCCATCAGCGAAACGGTCAGGCTTTCTCCACGGCCGAGGAAGTTCGCCGTTTGAAATGCCAGCTGGCCGAAGATTCCTTCGTACTGGGACACGCCGGCACCAAAGGTCAGCTGGTTGCGATTCTGCTCCTTGAGTGTGAGCGTGACGTCCATCTGGTTCTCACGCCCGGCCGTCTTCTCGGTCTTGATCGCCTGCTGATCCTGCTCGTTGATCTGCTCGAAGTAGCCCAGCTGGTTTAGGCGGCGGATGCTGTATTTGAGCGCCTCCGTGTTGAACACGGCTCCCTCGACCAGCCGCATCTCGCGCCGGATGACGTTATCGCGCGTGGTGGAGTTGCCCACGAACGTGATGCGGTTGACGAAGTACTGCGGGCCCTCCTGCAGCCGCATCGTAACGTCGGCCGTCGGCGGGCCGGCGGCCGGCGGGGCCGCCAGGGCTGCCGGCACGTTGTCCTCCGGCTCGTCGCTCAGCTTCAGGTCCGGGAAACCCGTGAACTCCATGTAACCACCGGCGCCGTAGATCTCCCGCGCCTTGACCAAGCCGTCGCGAATCTCCTTTTCGTTGTACCAATCGCCCTTTTTGACCTTGAAGAGCGGCGTCAGCGCCTCGCTTTTGACGACGGTGTTACCGGCGACTGAGAAGTCGCCCACGCGGTACCGGGCACCTTCGGTGACCGGGATGCGCAGCTGGATGTACCTCGTCTTGCGGTCGCCCGAATCCTGCAGCGTCCGAATCTCAGGTTGACCGACCTGGGCCCGTACGTAACCCTCGGTCCGGTAATAGGCGACGATCAAATCGGCGTCGGCCTCGAACTTGTCCGCGTTATACGTGCCGCCGCGCGTGATCCATCCCCAGAACGGATTCGGCTTCTTGTTGTCTTTCATCTTGCCGCGGAGATCGCCATCGCTCTTCGCGGTGTTGCCGATGAATTCGATGTCGCGGATCTTGAGCTTGGGCCCGTCATTGATCTGGAACGTGACGTTGATCAGCTTCGGCCCGCCCGCCACGGGCGTGAGCGTATGAGAGACCTCTGCGGTAATGAACCCCTTTTCCCCCATCATCTCGCGCAGCACGGTCTCGACGCGTCGAATGACGTTCTGATCGAGGAACGAATCTAGGCGCAGCTCGATGTTGCGGGCGCGCAGCTGCTCGTCAATCTTCGTCCGGTCGATCTGCTTCGTCCCCTCGTAGTTGACGATCTTGACCCGCTCGCGCTCCTCCATGTTGTAGGTCACGAGCTTGCCGACGACGCCGTTCGAGAACGGGTAGTCCTTGACGTCGATCGAGAGGTCGGACAGGAAATTGGTCGCCCACAGCCGCTTGAAGTCCTCGAGCATGGTCTGCTCGGCTCTGGAGTCGTAGGGGATCCAATTGTTCTGAGACGGCTGACTCGGGCGAAGCTGGATGTAATACAGATATGTCTGCGGGTCTACCGTCGAGACGTTGCCCTGCGCCTGGAAACACGGCGCCATCTGATAGATGACGGGCCCCGATCCTGCCGGAGGCAGGTTCGCCGGGGGCGAGACGGGAACGCCGCAGATTGTCGTGGCGGGAGCGGCTGGCGCCGTGGCGGCCGGCGTCTGTGCCCATGAAGGCAGGGCGACAACGCCCAGCAGACCGGCAACGGCGAACGCGCGAGCAATGAACATGCGCATGCCTCAGATCCTGTCGAAACGCTTAAGTTTACAGGATTTTAGACGCATCGAACCAGCGGATGGACGGGCTGGCCGGCGCCAAGAAGCCGGAACCAGCGGTCAAAAAAGCCAAAGGTCAGATCATGTTCTGAACAGCCGGCTCCCTGCATACCGGCTGCCGTTCTCGACTTTGGTTTTTGCTTGATATTTGCGGTGCCGCTAGCTAAGCCGCCGCCCGGCTGTCAGCTCGCCGGCAGGGCGGTACGCAAGCTGCCCGCCTTCGAGGTAGACCTCCACCTCCCCGTCGTGGAGGTTGCCGCGAATCAGTTCCTCGGACAGCGGATCCTCGACGTAGCGCTGAATCGCCCGGCGCAATGGACGGGCACCGTACGACCGGTCCTTGCATGTGACGTCGATGATCCAATCGATTACCTCTGGCGTGAGCTGAATCTTCATCCGGCGGTCCGCCAGGTTGGCGTTCAGCTGATCGACCAGCAGCGCGGTGATCCGGCGCAAATCCTCGTCGGTGAGCGCCTCGAACACGATGATCTCGTCAATGCGGTTGATGAACTCCGGGTTGAAGGTGCGCTTCACCTCGCCGAGCACCATGTCGGTGACGTTCTTGTCGATCGTCTGCGAGTCACTCGCCTGGAACCCGAGCGACGCCTTCTTCTGGATGAAGCGCGCGCCGATGTTCGACGTCATGATGATGATCGTGTTCTTGAAGTTCACCCGGTTGCCGAGACCGTCGGTGAGATGGCCGTCCTCGAACACCTGCAGCAGGATGTTGAAGATATCCGGGTGTGCCTTCTCGATTTCGTCGAGCAGGACTACCGAATACGGGTTCCGCTTCACCTTCTCCGTCAGCTGACCGCCCTCTTCGTGCCCGACATATCCGGGAGGCGAGCCAATCAGCTTCGAGACCGAGTGCTTCTCCATGTATTCGGACATGTCGAAGCGAATGAGCGCGTTGTCGCTGCCGAACAGGAAATTGGCCAGCGCCCGCGCGAGCTCGGTTTTACCGACACCGGTCGGCCCAAGGAAGATGAAGCTGCCGACCGGGCGGTTCGGGTTCTTCAGGCCGGCACGCGAGCGGCGGATCGCGCGCGAGATCGCGGAGATCGCCTTCTCCTGGCTGATCACGCGCCTGTGCAGGTCTCCCTCCATCCGGAGCAGCTTGTCGCTCTCGTCCTGGTTGATGGACGCGATCGGCACACCGGTCCACTTGGAGACCACTTCGTCGATGTCCGACTTGTTCACCACGATCCTTCGCGCGCTCGACTTCACCTCGAACTTCTCGCGCACGAACTGCAGGTTCTCACGAGCCGATACTTCCTGCTCGCGGTAGTACTGCGCTCGCTCGAAGTCCTTCTGCGAGACCGCGTTCTCCATCTGCTCGACGGCAACGCGAATGCTCTTGTTGATCTCGCCGAACTCCTCGCTGTAGCCCGCTTCCTTCAGCTTGGCGCGAGCGCCAGCCTCGTCGACGAGATCGATCGCCTTGTCGGGCAGGAACCGGTCGGTAATGTAGCGGCTCGACTGATACACCGCAGCCTCGAGCGCCTCGGGGGTGTACTCGACGTGGTGGAACTGCTCGTATCGATCCTTGACACCCATCAGGATCTCGATCGTCTCCTTTTCGGCGGGTGGATCGACCTTGATAGCCTGGAAGCGGCGCTCGAGCGAACGGTCCTTCTCGATGTACTTGCGGTACTCAGCGGGCGTCGTTGCACCGATGCAGCGAATCTCGCCGCGCGACAGCGCCGGCTTGAGGATGTTCGCTGCGTCGAGTGACCCTTCGGCGGACCCCGCGCCCACGAGTGTGTGGAGCTCGTCGATGAACACGATGATGTTCGGGTTCTCGGTGAGCTCCTTCATGATCGCCTTCAGGCGCTCTTCGAACTGTCCGCGGTACTTCGTCCCGGCGACGATGAGGGAGATATCGAGCGCGAGAATCCGCTTGTCCGCGAGGAAGTGCGGCACGTCGCCGTACACGACCTTCTGCGCGAGACCCTCCACAATGGCCGTCTTGCCGACACCAGGCTCGCCAATGAGCACGGCATTGTTCTTGGTGCGCCGGCAGAGCACCTGTTGCACGCGCTCGAGCTCGTACTCACGCCCGACCAGCGGATCGAGCTGATTCTTCATTGCCGCTTCGGTCAGATCGCGGCTGAATTCCGCCAGAAGCGGCGTTTCCTTGACGCGGGTAAGCGTGGTCTTCTCGTTTAACAGCTGGACGATATCCTCGCGAACCGTATGGAGCCGCATCCCCTTTTCCATGAGGATGGACGCAGCCACCGACCGTTCCTCGCGCAAGATGCCCAGGAGCAAGTGCTCGGTGCCGATGTAGTTGTGCAGGAGCCGATCGGCTTCTTCGGCGGCAAACTGCAGCACTCGCTTCGTTTCGGCGCTGAACGGGATCTCGACGGACGTCGACACTTTGTCGCGGAAGACCGTACGTCCTTCGATTTCCTTCCGGATGTTCTCGAGCGACAGATGCGACCGCGCAAAGATGCGGCTCGTAAGACCTTTGCCTTCGCGGATCAGTCCGAGCAGCAGATGCTCGGTCTCAATGGAGATGCTGCCAAGCTGGCTGGCCTCGTAGCGAGCGAAGAAGAGTACTCGTCGTGCTCGTTCCGTGTAGCGTTCGAACATCCAGCCCGCCCTAAGAGGTTAAGAGAATCTAGTAAGAGGAGAACCTCTCGATGGCCATTATAAGGCAAAGCTCTGGCGTCACCAATGTCGCCTCCCCCTAAGTGGCTCGTCTCATTGGGGTTTGGCGACAGCTTGGGGCGGCGCCCGTAGTCAGTTAGTACGTCGTATCGGTAGGGTGGCAGTCAATCTTGATGGCAATCAAACAGCCAGCGCCTGCTTGCCTGCCACATAGCACCTGGCAGCCGCGCACATATACTTTCGACCTATGACGCACACCATTGGATTCATCGGACTCGGTGTCATGGGACGGCCCATGGCTAAAAATCTGCTGAAGGCGGGCTTCTCCGTCGTGACCCACAGCCGCAGCCAGGGCCCCGTCGACGAACTGGTCGCGGCCGGTGCCGTTCGGGCAACGTCGTCGGCCGACGTCGCACGGCGTGCCACGCGCATCATTACGATGCTGCCCGACTCGCCCGACGTCGAGCTCGTCATGGAAGGGCCCGACGGAGTGTTCAGCGCGCTGCAACGTGGCACGATTCTCATAGATACGAGCACGATCGCGCCGGCAACCGCCCGGCGACTAGCTGCGCGAGCGTCATCGCTCGGCGCCACGATGCTCGATGCCCCGGTCAGTGGCGGCGAAATCGGCGCGATCAACGCGTCGCTGTCGATCATGGTGGGAGGCGATCCTGGGGCGTTCGCGGAAGTGAAGCCTGTGCTCGATGCGATGGGAAATCCCGAGCGAGTCGTGCTCATCGGCGATTCCGGCGCCGGACAGCTGTGCAAGGTTTGCAATCAGATGGTGATCGGCGGTGCCCTCGCCGTCGTCAGCGAGGCGTTTGCGCTGGCGCGCAAGGCTGGCGTCGATCCTGTGAAGGTACGACAGGCGCTGCTCGGAGGCTTCGCGGCCAGCCGGGTGCTCGAAGTGCACGGCGAGCGCATCCTGACGGGTAACTACAAACCCGGATTTCGCACCGCGCTTTATGCGAAAGACTTCCGGATCGTCGCCGCGACTCTCGCCGAGAACCACAGCCCGGCGCCGGTCAGCGCCGTGATCCAGCAGCTCGTCGAGGCGCTCATGGCCGCGGGACGAGCCGACGACGACTACGCCGCGCTCGGTGAAGTCCTCTTCGAAATGGCGGGACTCAAGAAACAACCCGCGACCGTGTAGATACTCTCCGGGTCTGCACCTCGATGAACCACGCCTCGGCGCAGAACCCAGCCTACACCGGGTGCAGCTTGCCCATCTCCAGCCGCAGCACGCGATCGCATGCGGCCGCGAGCCTCGGGTTGTGAGTAGCGATGATGGACGTCAGACGATGTTCCGCGTGCATCTCGCGAAGCAGTTGCTGGAGCGACTCGGCGGTGGCTTCATCGAGGTCGCCGGTCGGCTCATCCGCTAACAGCAACGCCGGCCGCATCACCAGAGCACGCGCCACGGCGACTCGCTGCTGTTCACCACCGGACAGCATCCCAGGACGATGTGCGAGGCGCTCACCGAGGCCGACGCGCGTCAGGAGCTCCGCCGCGCGCTGATCTGCCTCCGGCCCGCGCGCCCTCGCAATGCGCATCGGCATTGCGACGTTCTCGGCGGCATCGAACTCCGGCAGCAGATGGTGGAACTGGAAGACGAAGCCGACGTTCCGGTTTCGGAACTCGACGAGCGACGCATCGGGCATTCCCGTGACGTCGATACCGGCCAGCTGGACCACACCGGAATCCGAGCGATCGAGGCCGCCCAGCACGTGGAGCAACGTGCTCTTGCCTACACCGGATGCACCAACAATCGCCACCATCTCGCCTGGTGCGACGTCGATGTCGAGATCACGCAGCACGTGAATGCGCTGACTCCCGACGACATACGACTTGTTCAGCGCTCGAACAGACACGAAGGACATTACGGGCTCGACGTGCGACAGTGCGATGGTGCGACGGTGCGACAGTGCGTACGACGGTGCGACGGTGCGACGGTGCGAGGGTGCATCGCGCTCATTCGAAGCGAAGCGCCTGCACGGGATCGAGGCGTGATGCCTGGCGCGACGGATAGATAGTGGCGAGAAAACAAATCAGAATCGCGGAGATGACGACGAGCAGGAAATCCAGCGGCTGCACCACGAACGGCACATAGGACACCTGGTACACGTCCATCGGAATCTGAATCAGACGATAACGATCCAGCACCCAGCAGAGCGCGAGCCCGCACACGGCGCCGACCGATGTGCCGACCACCCCGATGACGAGACCCTGCAGCATGAAGATCCTCATCACACGCTGCGCCGATGTGCCCATCGTCTTCAGGATTGCGATGTCTCGGCTCTTTTCCATCACGAGCAGGATCAGCGACGCGACGATGTTGAGCGCCGCGACCATCACGATGAGGCCAATCGTGATGGAAATCGCCATCTTCTCGAGCCACAGCGCCGAGAAGAGCGCCTGATTCATGTCGGCCCAGTCCTGACTCACGTACTCGGTGCCAAGGTCTCGAACCACGGCGTTCGAGATCGCAGGCGCGTCCTCGATGTCGGCCACGCGCAGCTCAATGAGGTCCGGCGCTCCCTT
>Ga0209382_10012638_pt1 | contig 10422 bp, 10 predicted proteins | sample SoiMetdeltSBSDD5_FD_187599 | JGI IMG/M metagenome (GOLD analysis project Ga0209382, IMG submission 187599) | Bulk soil microbial communities from a Populus tree surrounding site in Tennessee, USA - Soil MetaG P. deltoides SBSDD5 (SPAdes) (version 2) | ecosystem: Environmental > Terrestrial >...
CACACCCCAAGTCAACCAGCATCCACAGTGGACGCCACAAGCGACACATCACAAGCCGACAAACAAAACATAACGACTCAACAAAGTACTACTAGTTGACTGAAGATTGATGATCTTGGCTGTGCGTAGTTCGTTGACTGTGGCACGGCTGTGCGCGCCCGGCGATGGTCGCCGGGAAGACGAGCAGAAACGGGCGCACACCTGCGGCTCATCGCCGAAGCTACGGTTGTCGCCGGTTGCGCGGCGGCGCCTGTAGACCTGCGGACGTCTATGCGGCGACTCATGAGCGACCCGCCGATGCGGTTCCGCGACGGGCGTGGCGGCGCATGGCGGCCTGATGGGTGCGCCGGTCACGCCACCACTCCAACCGGTGTTGCGAGTCCTGCGGGATGAGAACGCTAGCGAGCACGACGGTCGCGCTGATGACTGCGAGGACGGCAGCGACGACGGTGATCGCCCACCACGGCGCGCCGGCTAACGCCATCGCGGAGGCTGTGGCGCCGCTAGCGATGACCGCGCCCCCTCCCATGGCTGCGCCCTTCATGCTGCGGTCCACGCGTCGCGCACAGATTGCTGGTCTCGGCGGATGCGTTCCCGGAGCCGGTGGATTCGTTGAGCGACGGCGCCGGCGCTCCACCGCAGTTCGTCGGCGATTTCCTGGTAGGTGGCGCCCTGGGCGATCCGGCCCAGGATGTATCGAGTTTCCGGCTTGATCTTTGCCAGTAGCACCTGCAGCGCTGCACGGTCTAATGCGATATCAGCCGGGTTGGGCATCTCGGCCACAAGATCGTTGAGGTCCTCGGGACGCACGGGGACCATGCCTCGTGATGACATCTCCATCAGGCGATCGGTGCGTTCAGTTGACCAACGCTCGTAGGCCCGGGGGAAGGCGAGCGCGCAGCTGCCGATGAACCACGTTCGCAAGCTCGCCTTACCGGTTGGCGACCATTTTTGCTCAATGATCGCTTTCTTCCGGAAGTGGACGACGGCGCGGGAGATGACATCGATCGACAACGCGTCGCGCTCGGCCTCTGAGTGCCGCAAGGTGACCATGTCCTCTGGGGTGATCGCGACGCCGTGGGGCAAGTATCGGCGCACCACTTGGTTCATGCGGGTGGTGCGCAAGAACGCCTTGAGTACCGGCCACGCATACAGCCACAGATCGTCGAACAGCTGGCGGTCCGCCGGTCCACGGACCGCGCTGCTGGTGCGCAGCTCGAAGAGCACCTGCTGCACAAGCTCGGCATCGTCCAAACGAGTGATCGCAGCTGTCCGGCCCGCGAAGCGTGGGTCGAACAGTTCGGGTTCGAAGACGATCTCCTCAAGGAGGTCACCGAGTCGGCCATCGGGAGCAATGGCATCAGCCTCAACCTCACTACCCTCCGGTACAAGCTCGGAGTTATAACGAATCACGCTTCGCTTCTAGACAAGTTGAGGCAGGGAGCATTACGCATGTGTGAGGCAGGTCACATTGGCGGGAGCGAAGTGGGCTGTGACTTGCCGTCGGGGGCTGCACGTGGTGTCCTCGGACGACGACTTTGCGCTGCACGCATCGAGGCCGCCGCCCGGCACAACCGCCCCCCATAGATGTCGAGCTTGGTCATCGACCTCAGCGACGGTGGTCCCGCGTACGGGTAGCCGTGCATTTGTTGCGGTTCGTTCACGGTGACGAGGGGGTCGACCGAGATGACCCAGCTGAGTGCCGGGGGCGTTCTCGCGGGGCGCCCGGGGTGGTCAGTTCGGTCGAGGGGTCGACGGCCTACGCCACGAACCCCGCTCATCCCAGTCAGGTCGGTGGTACGGCGCTGTTCTGCCAGGGGCCCAAGATCACCTCCATAGGCACTTGTTACTGATTGTCGATCTCGTGGGTTTCTCGGGTGGACGGGGGCCGGCGATCATGGTCGTACCTGGAACGACCCGGCGGGATCGGCGGCCGCAGTGTGTTCATCGCAGTCGATGCCCTATTCACCCGCCCCGATCATGTCCGCCAGAAATTGGGCTCCCGATGGCCAGGACCATCGCAACCAGGCGGCAGCAGCGATCAGCCACCAGGGCTTGCTTGTCGATGGTCCCGACGTGGGCGTTAGTGGAGATCTGCCATCGTCTGTCCCAGATATCGACACGTACAGGCTGCTAGGTTTCTCCGACATACCACCGGTACTGAGGCGGGCTTGGCCGTGTGCCGGAGCAGAATGGGGTGTGCCCACGCCGCTTGACGAGCTGCCCGTTGATGAGGTGGAGGCTATCCAAACCCACCCGATTCATCAGGAGGCGCTGCGCACGGTTTGCCGGCTTATTCAGCAGTTGCGCGGTTGCGTCTCCTACTCTGATTTGTACGATTTTCAGCAGGAGTTGCTGGGCGAGTTCCTGACCGTTGATGAGCATCGGGCTGGATGCAGCCGGGTGGTCAAGCGGCTGACGAGGAGCAGGAGTCTTCCGGCCGATGCGGTTGAACTGCGCGGTGTCGGGGACTGTCGTGATCTGCGCAGCTGGCTGCTCGAACGTGACGTGTGTGAACGGGTCAGCCGGCAGTTGCGCTGCGTGGGGGATGCGTTGGCTTGGAAGGCGTTCGACTATCAGCGGAACTTCATCCTCGTGCTGTCCCGCAACGAGTCGGCAGGCCCCCTGGCGGGAAAGGACGGACTTGTTGCCGAGCGCGAGTTCCTCACCACCATGTGGCGGGACGGTGGCCAGTTCGCGGTCATGCACGATCTGACGTCGTGTCTGCGTATCGGCGACGCGTCGGTGTTCACGCCCGATGGTGTGAGGTTGGAAGAGGTTAAGACGAACGTCAAGCGTCGTACAGCGGCGCAGGAACGGCGGCGGCTCGCTGCTGCCGAGGCTCTGCGTAGTGGCGCCCCGATGCCGGGTGGTGTTGGCCAGGTTCTGGTGAGGATCGACGTGCCGTACAAGACTCACCTGGGCACCTTGCGGGAGGTGCTTGACCTTGCTTGGGAACGTGGCATGCAACACGTCAAGATCTCCGGCGGTCGGGCTCTGGTAGCCGGGAACCTGTTCAGCGCACCTCAACGGTGGTCGGCGGACGAGTTCGCCCGTCGATTCCGCGCTGCGCTGGAGTCAACTAAACGCCGAGCCGGTGTCGTCGAACCCGATCAGATTACGCTCAAGAGTGTTGATCAGGTCGGGCGTTCACCGGTTACACCGCCTTGGGCGATCTACCCATTCTCACCGCAAATGTGTGCCAGCCTCATCGCCGATGCAGTGTTCTTCTACGTGAGCATGTCCTCGACGCAGATCCTGAACGCACTAGCTAACCGCGGGATCGCCGGGCAGTGGCTTCAAGACCTGGACGAAAACACCGACAGAGCCTCGCCCTTGCTGCAGCTTGACAAGGTGACAAGCTGCCGCAATGGAGCAGTAGAAGTGCGGCGGGTGAGCATGAATTTCTCCGAGCTGAACCGTTTGTTGATGGAGCTGGTTGACCTCGACACGTGGGCGCAACACGTCGAGATCCTCTTGGACCGCACGGAACTGGACGGTGTGCCGCCGTGGCCATACTTCATCTACGAACGGGATACCTGGGCGTAACAGGAAAGGCGAATCGGGTCTACCGGCGACCGCGACGGCTGCGGGGATCGGAAGATCCTGATCTGATCAGGGCGCTAAGGACGCCAGTAGTGGGCCGATTGGCTGGCGATGCACTGTAGGGACGACCTCATCGCGAAGAATACGTATGAGGTTAGGCTCATGATCGATTATGTGCGTCAGCGCTTGGCTGAGTGCCGTTGCCAAGTCCTCGCTTGCCAACGCGTGTTGGACGACGTCGATGTCATGGTCGCTAACCGTGGACTTGTCCTTTATCTGGCGGATCGTGTCCGCGGCGCTTTTCAACGCGGCTAATGAGTCTCCGGTGGTGGGGTGGGTGGCGATCTCCGCGTGGAAGTCTTCCCATCCGTCGGGTGGATCAGGTGGTAGGAAGGCAGTCGATCGCTTTCGCACCGCGCTGAGACCTTGTGCGTCGACACCTGCGTGAATCTCCTGTGCAATTGCCGGGATCAGCCCTTGCAGCTTACCGGTTGTTGAGCGAGCGACTGCGGTTCCGCCGAGCGCGTCCCTTAATGCTTCAGCCACAGTCTTGCGTTGGTCGTCTCCCGTGTTGGCGAAACGCACGAGGTACCTAGCTAACGCTGGAAGATCTGGCGGGTCTGGTTCGTGCAGAACCCGGAAACCGTGTGCGATGAACCGATCCCGCCACTTGGGGAATGATCGGGCCATGCCGTCGTCGACGATGTCGAGAGCCAGCCGCGGGCCGATTGAAACGATCGCGCCGAGGCGGTTGTCGGCTTCCTGATCAATGGTCTCCACGAGCGTGACCACTGCTTCGCGCTGATGGCTCTGGTGGGTTGAGAACAGCTGCCCAGCCGCGAACAGCCACGTGTTGCGCCAGTACGGGCTCGCTGCCGCTACGCGTAGGCGTTCCAAGACCTGCTCTAGCGGCCCGGTGGTCAGGTGCATCGCGGCCATAAGTTCCTGCAAGGATCGAACCTCGAAGCCGTACCCGTCGTCGTTGCCACGCGGGGCGATGAGGACGAGCCGCTTGGTAGCAGCATCGAAGATCTTCTCGAAGGCCCGAGTCTTTGCCGGCTGGTTTGAAGCCTGCCTCCTCTAGTACTTTCCGAGTTATTTGCTTAAGCTCGGCGGCGGTGATGGTGGCGTATGATCGATCTCCTAGTTCACTGCGGACTTGGAGTTCGAAGCCGACTCGTTCATGTAGGTGTCGGATCTGCGGCCCGTATTCCTGCAGAATCTTGTGAAGCCCGGCTGGCTTGTCGCGCTCGCGTTTGAACACGGTCTCGTAGTAGCCCCAAAAGAGGCTGAACCGGTCAGGTGCCAGTTGCCCTGCGCCGTCGACGATGATCGTCAGGATAAGCACCTGCAGCGGGGTACGCAGAAGGTTACGTAGGGCTTCGTCGGCGGCGGCTCTCCTAAGTTGTTTGCGTACCCGCTCGATACGGTCAAGGTCTGTGCGTAGCCGCACCCGGGTGGCGAGGTCGCCGTATCGAACCGCCTCATCAACTTCGAGATCGTCGAGGTCAACGCGCTCGAACTGGGTGGGCGCGATGTTCTCGGTGTAGCCAATGGGTCTGGTGGTCAGTACGACGAGAACGTCGCAGTTGTCGGCTTCGGCGTCATTGACGAACTCGGTGACGCGCTGTATCAGCCGCTTGCGCACGATAGGCTCGGTGACCTCGTCCAGCCCGTCGAGGATCAGCAGCCACGGCCACTGTCGCATCCACGTCTGCAACGCCCACGGCTTCACCACTCCAATGTTGGAGCGCTTCGAGACTTTATGAGCTATCCAGCGCAGTAGCGTGGTGTCCTCGTCCAAACCTCCTTCCTGTGCGTATTCGGCAAGGTCGATGCGCATGGGCCAGCGGCGATTCTTCGGTAGGCTGCGGCGAAACCGTCGCAAGGCCTTCTCGGTCCCGTCAATGACTCTTTGATGATCGGCGCTGAGGTCGCTTGCGCCGTTGAGAAGAGCGGCTCGAAACGTTTGCACGAGGAACTTAGAGATGGTGGTTTTCCCGTTGCCTGGAGCACCGGCAACAATCAAATGACGCGGCGCCTGCTGGGTTGTTATTTTGGGCTTCAGCACGTGTTCGGCGCGGTCCAGCACGTAGTGCAGAATGGTGCCGGCGGTACTGGATGCGCCGGTGATTGGCAGGTCGATCGCCACTTGGTGCACTGGGATTCCGGCGGCATCACCGCTGCCAGCTTCGTCGAAGTGTATGAATCCCTCGCCCATCAGCGTGGTCCTTGCGTGGGCTCGCAGGCCGGGCTCTAGCTCGCTTATGGGCAGGTCGCCGACGATCTGAGCGAGGTTAGCAAAAACGTCGGCTGCGGTGAGGAAGCTGGGGAAGGCTCGCCGGATATTGTCGTGAACCGTCAGGAGGGTCTGGATCTGGTTCGCGTCCCAGACCCGCCATTTCTTGATCCGGGAGACCCTTGCTAACCGCGCTTTGCGTCGACGAGTAGCCTCATCATCGACGTCTCTGCGGCTGTCCGCCAGGTCGTCGATGTAACCCTTGATGCGCTTGTTCAGTTGATCGTGTCCACCCACGTCGGGGACGGGGGTTAACGGCACGTTGGTGATGATTACCCAGTAGTCCGGTACAGGATCGCGGCCGGACTCTGGGTCGGCCCATGCGTCGAGCTCGTCGCGGACCTGACCCCACAGCCAGGTCAGGTTGTCTTGCGGCCTGGCAGCCAGCTCCGCCTTGTGTTTCACCTGAAATACGGTGTAGCCCACCCAGACCTCACTGGGAACGCCAGTGTCTTGCTTCCAGATCAGCGGGCCCCTGCAATACATGTCTCGACCGCCATCACGGCCGGCGCCCATAACCTGGACACCTGTGCCGAACGTGGCGATGGTCAAGGCGGCAGCAAGGTCCTGGAAGCCGATCGGGCCTAGCCCTGACAAGTCGTAGCCCAAGCTCCCACCTACCGTTGCCACCTGCCGATGCGGTCGAGGAACCTAGACTACGCAGGGTGCACGGCAAGCTCCTTGGCGCAACGCCGCGCCAAGTGCAGCGGCCGGCCCAGCGGCCGACGAGTTCGCCGCGGCGGGAATGCGTAGTCCCGCGACGCACATACTGAAATAAGGCCGGCATGGATGCATGACGGGGATAGGCCCGGGACGTATGGGTTGCGTCGTGGCTATCAAACCAATGAGCCGGACCCACGCCCCTCCGAACCAGCGGCTGAGTAGCACCGCGTGGTCTGTTGATTACCTAGCAATTCCCTAGCAAAGCCGGTCAATCCAACGACAACTATCGATTGGTGCGGGACCAAACTGTGGAAGCTGACCTGCGGAAACGTTCAGAGCGGCCGACGGGAATCGAACCCGCACCGTCAGTTTGGAAGATCGTTGCCAGGCGGGGTGATGCACCCGGATTGCCTGGTCGCCGGGCGTGCTCACTGCCCGCTCGTGCCCGTTGGCGACCCCTCGTGGCACGGGTTGATGGCACACGGCTGGCACGTTGGATCATGGCTTGCCGTGGACGGTGGCTGCGTTCGGACGGCCTTGCGGCGTCCCGTCACCGTTGACCCGCACCACGGTGGACGCGGGTTCCGGCCCCCGGTCAAGGTGGAGCACCCGGCGGCTGAACGACCTTGACCGGGGGCCGGGTTCCGCGTCGGCTCCGCCCGGGTCGACGGCGGCGCTTGGCGGCATCCCGGATCCGGAGCGCCCCTGCCGGAGGCGCTGTTCTTGTATACGGGGAGGTGGAAGGGAGCGGGGGCTGCGGGTGTGAGCAAAGCGAGCGGCCCTGTGACCGGTGCGGCGGGAGCTGCGGTCCGCACCACGGCGGACGTGCGAAGTGAATGATTTGATCTTAGGGCCATCGGCGGTCAGGAAAGCCGCGCCGGCCGATGCCGGCGCTTGCGCCGCCAGCAGGCCGAGCGCGGCGGATGCCAGACAAGGCTGCAGGACCTGGTGGCTCGGCAGAGAGAAGCGGTGTGCGGCCGGTCGCCTTGGCCAGGGAAGGTGGCCTGGTTGGCCGCTTTCCCGGTCCGTGCAGGCGTCATCGCGGTGTTAGCATCCTTCCGTTTGTTGATCGGTTGTGCGGTCGGCGCCGTGCCGTTCCGCTACGGGGAGGGTTTCTGCGATGGCCAGAGACGCCGAAGTCAAGCCGGGCTCGAAGTGGTGCTGACGGCTGTCATGGGAGTCCTCCTGCTGCTGCCGGGCTCGATATTCATCTATCAGTACATCGACGAGAAGGAGCGCCAGGGCGGCACCGTCCGGATGCACTGGCTCGCCATTTTCTTCTACGACATTTTTGGCAGGTTGGGGGTGACCCTGCTGGTCGCGGTTGTAGGGATTGGTGTGCTCATCGCGGCGGTGCTGGAGTTCCGTAAGTCGCGCCGTACCGCGTAGCCGTGGCGCCGAAGCCGGGCAGAAGATCGGAACGTCGCTTTATCCCGGAGCCTGCCGTCAGGCGAGGACGATGCTTGTGGTCGTTAGCTTTGGTGCTGTTTGATCATTGGTGGTCCGGGTTCGTCGCGTTGTGCCGTCGCGCCGCCCGGCGGGGCTGCGGCCGCTGGCCTCCGAGCAGCGCTGGTCCTGCCATCGCGGCGGCTCCCCTTCGCCTCACCGCTGATCCCGGTGCGGGCGCGGGCTAGCCGCGGGGCGTGCCCGCCCGCGTCGCCGAAGGCAGAGCGGGTGGGTCGCGCAGCGACCCCGCGAGGCGGCCCGAGCGCCACGGTCGCGCCGCGCTTGCGCGGCGCCTTGATCCTTAAGAGGCCAATTCGGCAGTGCGCTCCGGTCTCGTGACGTGGTGATCCGAGCATAGAGATGACCACGCGTAGGCGCTCGCCACCACAGGTTGTCGATACAGCTGTCCACGTCAACATGTTGATCACCGTATATGCGCAGGTCAGGGGCGATGTGCCGCTTGATCTATCGAACAGGTGTTCGTATCGTGGGCTGGGTGGGGGACGCGGTTCGGTTGTGGTGGAACGGCCGTTGGGGGCGCATCGCGCAGCGGCGCGTGCGGCTCTACCGCGAGCCGGAAAACGGCGACCGGCCATGGCAGGTCGAGGCCCAGGCCGGCGACAGCGACGGCCCCACTCAGTCGTGGCGGTTCGCCTGCGAACCGGACGCCCTGGACTGGGTCCAACACCTCCTGGCCACCGACGGCGGCGAAAGCTGGCGGCCAATCACCCTCTCCCGCCACCCACAATCCGGATAACCAACCGTGCAACCGCTCTCGACACGCCCTCCGGCCACCGGACCTGCCTCCGTCCGCGTGGCAGCGACACGCCGACTCGCCAGGCCGCCGGGCCACCGCACATCGTGTCCGGCGGGTCCGCGGACAGGCGACCCGAGGGTTAGATCATTTCTGCGACACTGCAAGACGAGCTGGCCGCCGCGATCGACGGTCGCGCCCACTGGTCCCTGTCCGGCCGCACTGCCGTGTATGCGCCACCGGAGAGCACGGCACGCGTGACCGTCATCCCGATGCCGGACGCCGCCCGACACAGGGAACGGTTCCAGGCCGTGATCATCCGTGAGGGCCGAGCTGAACACACCCGCCCCGCCGGCACCGCAACCGAAGGCGTCTGGTGGGCCGAGCGGAAACGGCTAACGTGAGCGCCGCTTCGGTGTGAACGAATGATCGCAGTCGTTGTAGCTCCTAAGGGATGTCTCCTGACCTGCTGGAACGGGCCCTAGACGTTCGTCGACGTGCGTCCGTGTGTGGGCCCGTTGTCACTCACCTAGCTACGCATCGGCCAGCGGAGGCAGTGGTCGTCGCGGGGAGCGGCACACGGTCTAGGAACTGTCGATCAACTGCGACGTCCAGCATGCCGGCCTGCCACCGCGCATGCCGTGTTACGTCGCAGGGGGTTGCGGGAGTCGCCGCGGTTGCCTCTGGTAGGCCGCTCGAACGGGGCACCCAACGGGCACGCATGCTGATGGCCTCAGCAGGCCACGCTGGTGGGCGGCTAACGTACCTGCTGATCTGTCGGTTCATTTCAGAACTGATATACGACTGACGACCTTGGCTGATGCGCTCTGTCGTTCGTAACCGTCAGCGACAATGACTGACTTCCTTAGTTCGATGTGATAATGGCACTCGTCGGGCACGGCGAGTCCAGATAGTCGGCGAGCGTACCGTTTGGATCGGATGGCGCGATGATCGTGTCGTAGAAAACGTCGTTAAGGAACAGGGTGACGGTAACCGAGTTTCCAGTGTAGTTTTCGATGCTTACCGTGCACATGTATCCTTGGCTAGATCCACCGTAATCGTATGCACCGTAATCGTGTCCAACGCAAACTGGACTGGCGCACCTGCCATCTACCTTCTCGCCGTAAATGACGTGATGATCGTAGGCACTGAATGCATCGACGATTTCCGTCTTGCGGGAGAGCGAGGCCGTCTCTCCCATGTGGACAATCATGCCCGTGCCGTCAGAGAGCGTGAATTGAACGTGTGCATACGGATCTGGCCAGGGGAACGTTGTACTAACGGTAACTGTGGTCCGGTTTCCTCTTACCTCCTGCAGAGTCGCGGTGGTGTAGTGGTCCTGGAAGACTACCGTACCGGACTGCTCCTTTGCGACGGCTGACGTTGACGTAAGCAAGGCTGCGGTCAGCGCGGCGATGCCCGCGAACGCGCGCATCGCGATTGCTCGTTTCATTTACGCTCCTTTATGCGTCGTGGCTTGCCACCCTGGCGTGCACGGCGGTGATTGCGGTCAGCGCGGCGATGCTGCTGTCACGATGACTACGAGCCCGTCTCCGATATTCACGGTCACAACCTTACCGCTGTGTGCTGTCGACCCCGCCCGGGGGAGCGGGGGCAAAACCGCGCTTGGCTTTGCTGCTTAGCCTCTAGCCGCGGACCGAGGGATTACTCGCCGTGAAGATTGATACGGCTTGTGTAGAGGTCAGGGCAGCTG
>Ga0209382_10012641_pt1 | contig 10422 bp, 10 predicted proteins | sample SoiMetdeltSBSDD5_FD_187599 | JGI IMG/M metagenome (GOLD analysis project Ga0209382, IMG submission 187599) | Bulk soil microbial communities from a Populus tree surrounding site in Tennessee, USA - Soil MetaG P. deltoides SBSDD5 (SPAdes) (version 2) | ecosystem: Environmental > Terrestrial >...
TTCCGGCACAAGTCGAACTATGCCGACCTCACCGGGCTCGCCCGTCTCCGCTGGAACACCAAGGTGTCCGGCTTCCACCAGATTCGTCCGATCGTGAAGCTCGCCGACGGCACGTGGCTGGTCGGCGATCGGACGGACGGCACCGTTCGTGACTGGCTGTATTCCGAATTCTCCTTCGCCGACGTGCAATGGATGAAGCTCGATATCACCCGCGCGGTGACGACCGGCACGCTGCTCGACAAGGTCGATCTGAGCAAGGTCGACGAGATTGGTTTCGTGGATCTGATGCCGGGCAGCGGCCATGGTCAGGGCGGCTGGGTCGATGTCGCGCAGGTCGAGGTCTACGGAGGATCCGTTCCTCGCAGCGGCTCATCGACGGCGCAATAAGATCAGGCTCACTTGGACGACGCCCCTCGTCCCGAACGAAGACGAAGCGCTGACCGCAACCACCGAAGCGCGGCATCGGTCCAGTAGAACAGTTCGCGACCGTCGCCACTCCATCTCGGATACAACCCGCCGCCGGTCGTGATCAGCTGCAGTGGTCCGCCGTCAGAGTATCGCTGCAACCGAGACTTCGTCTCGCTCTCAGAGATGACATATGCTTGATTCGTCCCACACATCTTCATGACGGAGTCCGACGCGGCAGAAGAGCTGCAACGCCTCACACGCGAGCTCGAGAACTTTCAGAACATCGCCAAGTACCTGGTGCCACTGCCGGGCGAAGTCCCGCGCCTGGAGGGCATCGATGTGTGGGGCGGCTCATTGCAGCTGAACGGATCGGTTGGCGGCGACCACATCACCTACATCGACTTCAAGCAGCGTTTCGATCTGCAGGCGCGGATCGAGCGTGCCCGCGAGGAAGGCCGGTACGAGGTTGCCGACAATCTGCTGGCGTGCCAGCACAAGGCCGGCATCGCGGTCATGGATGTCGCCGGGCATCAGATGACCGACGCGCTGCTCGCGGCGATGCTGCACCAGGCGTTTCTGCTCGGCGCGATCTACGAGCTTGATCGCTACGGGCAGGTCACCCGGCGGTTGTTCGAGAACCTCAACACGCGCTTCTATCAGTCCTCGGGCACACATAAGTACGTGTCGATGATCTACGGCGAGATCTCCGAGAACGCGACGTTCCGCTTTCTCTCCGCCGGCATGCCCTTCCCCGTTGTCTTCTCCAACCATCACAACCGGTTCATGGAAGTCAGCGATCACCTGAAGATGTCATTCCCGCCGCTCGGGATGATGCCGTCATTCGTCATCGATCGCCGCGTCACCACCAGCCTCCTCGGCTTCAAGGAACGCTACGAGATGAACGAGTGGACGCTGATGGGCCGCGGCGACATCCTGCTGCTGCACACCGACGGCCTGTCCGATCACCGTCCGCAGGATCACGCGTACTACCCGAGCCCGCTCGAGGAGACGATACGGGGCGTCAAGCATCTCTGCGCCCGCGAGATTTACGAGGCGATCCAAAAGGACGTCGTCGCGTTCGGTCCACTGAGCGACGACATCTCGCTGGTAGTGATCAAGTTGAAGTGAAGTCCGGCGGAAGCCGGACACTACTCTCAGTCGTAGAGGCGGGTCTTTAGACGGTTTCGTTCGCTACTCGTAGGGGTCTGGAGTAAGCTGCGCGGAACCGTCAGATCCCGTGACCTCGACCGCTGCACTCGACATCCGCCGGTTTATCGACGAGCGCCCAGTCAGCCGCTATCAGATCCTCGTGGCGACGATGTGCGGGCTCATCGTGTTCGTGGACGGCTTCGACGCGCAGGCGATGGGCTTCGTCGCGCCCGCGCTGACGCAGGCGATGGGCATTTCACGCGGCGTGCTGGGCTCCGTGATCTCGAGCGGCCTCGTCGGCATGATGGTGGGCGCGCTGGTCAGCGGCCCCCTGGCCGACCGCCTCGGCCGCAAGCCGATACTCATCACCTGCGCGTTGGTGTTCGGCGTTGGCTCGCTGTTCACCGCAACCGCGCAGACGGTCGAATCGCTCATGGCCTGGCGGGCCATCACCGGACTCGGCATGGGCGGCGCCATGCCAAACGCGATCGCGCTGACCTCCGAGTACATGCCGAAACGACGCCGCGCCGGCGCGGTGACGATGATGATCTGCGGGTTCTCCTTGGGTGCAGCGGTCGGTGGCCTGGTGGCGGCATCGATCATTCCGCGATTCGGGTGGCCGTCGGTCTTCATCGTCGGCGGCGTCTTCCCCATCGTGATCGCGCTGGTCTCGGTCTTCCTGCTCCCCGAGTCCATTCGCTTTCTCGTGGTGAGAGGCGGCGCCGATTCACGCGCCAGAGCCTCGCTATCCCGCATCGCGCGTGGTGCGATCGTCGAAGGCCCGTTGTCGCCGGGGCACGACGAGCACGCCACAGGTAGCGCCTTCATCGTGGCGGAGTTGTTCACCGGCGGACGGGCAGTTGCGACGACCCTGATCTGGGTCATCTACTTCATGAACCTGCTCAACCTCTATTTCCTCAACAGCTGGCTGCCGACGATCATCATCGATGCCGGCATTCCTGCCGGTACGGCGATTCGGCTGACCTCGCTGTTCCAGATCGGCGGCATCATCGGCGCCGTGTTGCTCGGACGGCTGCTCGACCGCACGTTCTCGTTTTGGGTCCTGGCAGCGTGCTACGCGTGGGCGGCGGCGTTCGTCTACTCGATCGGGCACGCTGGAGCCTCGGTACCGCTGCTCGCGCTCACGATCACCTGCGCCGGCGTTGGAATCATCGGCGGCCAGAACGCTTCGCATGCACTGTCGTCGGAGTTCTATCCGACACGCATCCGCTCGACCGGCGTCGGCTGGGCACTCGGCATCGGGCGCATCGGATCGATCGTCGGTCCCGTCGTCGGCGGCTGGCTGTTATCGCTGAATACGCCGATGCGGGACGTGTTCTGGGCCGCGGTGATTCCGGCGCTCACGGCGACGCTCGCTGCGGCCGGCGTTGCCACACGGCGGCGCCCAGATGTGTGACGTATGAGGAACATCGTCATCTGCGCGGATGGCACCGGCAACTCCTTTGGCGCGCAGGTCTCGAACGTTTCGCGGCTGGTTCAGCTGATCGATTTGAACAATCCCGAACAGCAGGTCGCCATCTACGACCAGGGCATCGGCACGGATCCGCGGTATGTCAATGCGGTCAAGGAATACAGGGACAAGGAGCGAGAACAGCGGCGAGCGTTGACCATCACCGATCCGCCATTTCGGGCGCGGTGGCTTCCGTCCCGGGTCGTCCGCGTCGCCGGTCTCGCCATCGGCTACGGGCTCCGCCGCAACGTCAAGGAGCTCTACACGACACTGGCGCAGTGTTATGAACACGGCGACCGCATCTATCTCTTCGGGTTCAGCCGCGGCGCATTTACCGTTCGGGTGCTCGCCGGTCTCCTGTTCCGGTGCGGTCTGCTGCCGAAGGATGCGCCGGACTTCGACGCCAGGTTCGAGCAGGCGTACTCGCTTTACAAACCACATCTGCAGGACTTCGACGCCGTCGCCCGATTCAAGGCGCATGTGCTCACGCCGCGTGTGCGCTTTCTGGGCATCTGGGACACGGTCAAGTCGTACGGCGGGATCTGGCCGCAGAGCCTGCCCCACCTGCGCCACAACCCGATCGTCGACACGGTCCGCCATGCCCTGGCGCTCGATGAACAGCGATCATGGTTCCTTCCGACGAGCTGGGGCGGCATTGACTCAGACCGAGTGATGGACGATCCGGCATATCGCGCGCAGGACGTCGTTGAGATCTGGTTCCGCGGCGTCCACTCCGACGTCGGCGGCGGGTTCGGCGATGATGCGGCGGCGATGATTCCGTTGCGGTGGATGCTGAACGAGGCGAAGCGTGCGGGACTGCGGCTCAATCAGGCGGGCCGAGACCTCGCGGTCTCGGCCGATCCCGAATGTCCGCCCCTTCACGAGTCGCTGACAGGCGGCTGGTTGATCACCGAATATCTGCCGCGATGGGAGCTGGACAACCGCTATTTTCCACCCAAGCGATTCTTCAAGTGCGGCCGCACCGGCGTGCGGCATCCGGCGCAGTTTTCGCGGCAGCAGCTCGTTCGGCTGCACTCCAGCGTCGGGCCTCGCTTCGATATTGTGACCAGCTACGTCGACACTCAGGTCGCCTCGTTCACCGACGAGGAGAGCACCATCAACTAATCGTGGCGATTCGCATCGTTCGACTCGGCAGTCCTCGTGCACGCGGCGAGGGTTTGCGCCTCGGTACCGTGCGTCGTCCGCCGCGCGGCGTGCCGAAGGCCGAGACGGCGTCGCGCGACTTCTACGACGTCTGGCTACCCGGCGTCGCGCCCAGCGAAGCCCTGCTCAAGCGCGCACAAGCATCGCTGGATGATCCGAAGCGCTGGAAGCAGTTCGTCAGCCGGTATCGCGGCGAGATGAAGCGCCCGGAAGCCAGGCATCTGCTCGATCTGCTCGCCGCGCTCTCGCATTCGACGGATTTCTCGGTGGGCTGCTATTGCGCGGACGAAAGCCGCTGCCATCGCTCGGTGCTGCGCGAGCTGCTCATCGAGCGGGGCGCCAAGATCGCCTCGTCGGCTAAAGCCGGACACTACGTCTGCGCCTCTTAAAGAACCCGGCCGAAATCCCGATATCTGAAGTGCCGGACAATCGGGTTGAGGCATACGTGAACAGGTCGGTCTGCACAAAGCTGCTCGTCGCCGTGCTGTTGATGTCGATCGTCGAGCCATCGGTGGCTCAGTCCGACGGCAGCTTTCAGCTGTCGGTCACTCGCGAGTATAGACGGGCGCTGTTCGGCTACTGCCGGCTCGCGATGACCATCGCCGCGGGCAAAGGACGAAGCAGTCTGGTCTGCTCGCGCGCGTCAGACTCGGGACATTCTTTCCCGGACATATCGAGAGAGCGGGCTCTCACGACGAAAGAAGTCGCGGAGATTCTGCGGCTCTCACGGGCCAGCGACTTTTTCGGCGACAGCTACCGTGGAGCCGATCTGAAACCCACCGAGGGACTGTTCGAAACGCTCTCGGTGACAGAGTCCGGTCGGACCGTCGAACTCGTCGCCTCCAACAATCCCACGTTCGAGAGCGGCAGCCGTCGCGATCTCATCGTCTTGCTGCGAGCACACCTGAACGAGCTCCAAAAAGCGGCGATCAACGAATAACCCACTCGACCGGTCCGGCTAGAGCCGGACACTACGCCTGCACTTTCTCGAGGCGCCCGTCGGCATGCTTCGCGAAGCGGCCCGCGTCGCGGTCGTGTACGGGCGCGTTCTCGGGCCACGGCCACCCGCCGAAGAGCGTTCGCCGGTCGTCGGCAAACGCCTGCTCCAGCTCCGCCCGCGTGTTCATCACGAATGGTCCGTATTGCGCGACGGGCTCGCCGATCGGACGCCCTTGCAGCAGCAGGATCTCGACTGGGCCATCCACCGCTTCGAGCGGAACCGGCTGATTCGGATACACGCGAATCATCGACGGGCCGTCGATCACGCGGTCACCAACCTTGATGCCCTTACCCGAGAAGACGTGCAATGCGCGATTGCTCCGCGCGTCGCGCGCCGGCGGAACCACCCACGACGCGCCAGGTTCCATCGCAATCGACCAGATCGCGATATCGGCCTCGTCACTCGCCGCCCATGAATGCGGTGGCGGCGCCAACGGTGGCGCATCGTCGAGTGCACCGGCGATGACCGTCACCTCCACGCTGGGATAGCGGCGGCGGGGAATGTCCTTGTCCCAGAACATCGTGAAATAGGGCGCCGCCATCTTGCTCTTCGCCGGGAGGTTCAACCAGATCTGAAACAGCTCGAGCGTGTTCGGGCCGTTGCGATCGAGCAGCGGGAACATCTCCGAGTGCACGACGCCGGCGCCCGCCGTCAGCCATTGCACGTCACCCATGCCGAATCGCGCCGCGGCGCCGAGCGAGTCCGAGTGGTCGATGTAACCCTGACGGACGATCGTCACCGTCTCGAAGCCGCGATGGGGATGCTGCGGAAATCCGGGGACGATGTCGCCGTGATACATGCTCCAGCCGTCAGGGTTTCCGAAGTCCTGACCGATATCGTGGCCGGCGAGCGATGCCGCAGGGCCGAACTGTTCGTTGCCCTTCGGATAGCGGTCGAGATGGTGTACGCAGAACAGGAACGGATCGAGCGTCTGCCAGCGGTTGCTCAGCGGACTCACCTGGATGATGGGCATCTCGTAACCTTACAATACGCGCGGATCAGAATGGGCTCTCGCTACTCGCGCAGGCAGTTCATCGGCGCCACGGCCACGGCACTCGCGGCTGCTCCCTTCGCCGTCAGGTTGGACGCTCAGACGCCGGCCAACGGTGCACGCGACCTTGGCCTCATCAACGGGCAGATCCACACCATAGATCGCGCCAATCGCGTCGTCTCACAGGTGCTGATCCAGAACGGCCGGTTTGCCGCAGTCGGCAGCAACGTCGTCCGCCGCGGCGGCGGACTGACCATCGTTGATCTCAAGGGCCGGACCGTCGTTCCCGGCATCATCGACGCCCACAACCACATCGTCCTGGTCGGCAACCGGCCCGGGTGGCACACCCCGCTCGAACACGTGTTCACGATTCCCGACGCCGTCGCCGCGCTGAAGACACGCGCCGCGAACGTGCCGGCCGGCGAGTTCATCACCACCGTGGGCCCGATCTCGGCGATGCAGTTCGACGAGCGGCGGCTTCCAAACCTCGCGGAGCTCGATGCCGTCGGCCGGCCGGTCTACCTCCAGGCCGCACAGGGCGGCACACGCACCAACACCGAGGGCAAGGTCTGGCTCGAAGCCAGGGGGGTGATGGTTGCGGCTGATGGGACGATCGCCGGCCAGGCGGCCGGGCTTGCGCTGCAGACGTTACGCAAGACCTTACTGACACCCGAGACACGCAAGCGCACCGCACTCGACGCGCTGCAGTACTACGCGCGTCTCGGCATCACCACGCATCGCGATTCGGGCGCGTTCCACGCCGACGAGCCGGCGACCGGCATCGCCAGCGAGAACACCTACACGATGCACAATCCCTTTCACGCGCTCAATCGTGAAGGGCAGATGCCGGCGCGGCTGCGGATCGACTTCCTGCACCAGGACTCGCCGACGGCGAACCCGCCGCTGCCGACGCTGTCCGAGCGGCTGCGCAATTCGTTTCCACGCTTCGGCAACGAGTGGCTGAAGACCGGTGGCATCGGCGAATTCACCGGCGGCGGACTCGACGGGCTGCGCGCGATCGCGCGAGCCGGATGGCGCGCCGAAGACCACGCGCTGAACCTGGCCAGCGCGACGACCCTGATCGCCAACCGCGAGACGGTGAACCGCGAGATCCCCGTCACGAACCTGCGCTGGGTGATCTCGCACATACCGGAGTTCCCAACAGAATTAGCGGACCGGGCGCGCGCACTCGGCATGGGCGTCCTCGTCGGGTGGGGACCGCTGCGGACCGGCATGAACGTCGGCCCGCCCTATCGGATGCTGGCAGGTCACGGCATCCCGGTCGGCTATCACTCGGATGGCGGCGACATCACCGTCATCAACCCGTGGCTCAATTTCTCCACGATGATCACCGGGCGCAACCTGGCCGGCCAGGCCATCCTCGGCGATCAGACGCTGACGCGGCAGCAAACTCTGTGGTTCGCGACCGCCGCCAACAAATGGTTCATCTGGGAAGACGATCTCGGCTCGATCGAACCAGGCAATCACGCCGACCTCGCCGTGCTCGATCGTGATTACTTCACCGTTCCGGAAGACGACATCAAGCGCATCAGATCGGTGCTGACGATCGTTGGCGGACGAACGATTTACAACGATGGCATTTTGTAGGGGCGACGCACGCGTCGCCCTTACCTGAGGGCCTTTATGCGAAACCTGAGATCGATTCAGACGCCCCTGTGCGCCGCACTCGTTCTCGCGATGACCGCGATCATCAGCGCCCAGCACTCGGCTCATGACATCGCCGCGGAAGTGCTCGCAGTCGAACGCGCCATCGAGGCCGCCGTCGTCCGCGGCGACGTACCGTTCGTCGACGCCGCAACGGCGCCAACCTTCACGTTCACGCACGGCGATGGCTGGACGACGGGCGGCGCGCCGTTGCGGGTGGATACGCGCGCCGATTGGATGGCAACGGTTGCCAAGGCGCCGTACGCGTCGCGTGTCCTCGACGCCGTGAAAACTGAAGTGCACGGCGACATCGTCGTCACCTACGGACGATACGTCGGCCGTTTCAAAGAGGCGGCGCCGGGCCGCCGGACGTTCACGGTATGGTACGAGCGCGTCTACGCCAAACGGAACGGCAAATGGCAGTACCTGTCGCATCGCACGGTGGACGGACCGGTCTACGAGACGGACTGACACTACCGTTCAGATCGTGATAGGTGTTGAGACATGACTGGACGACTTTCCTGCTGCGCACTTGCCCTGTTCCTCCTGCTCGCACCAGCAGCTCGACTCACTGCCCAATCCGACGAAGCGGACCGCGTCAAAGAGGCGGTCGTTGTCCTGAACGAGATCATGAAGGCAGCGGACAGCGCGATTCCGAGCTCGGTGTTGAGTAAAGCCGAAGGCCTCGCAATCTTCCCCGGCACCGTTCGCGGCGGCTTCATCGTCGGTGCGGAGCGTGGGCGCGGCATCATCAGCGCCAGGGATGAAAAGACCAGGATGTGGTCGACCCCTGCATTCCTGACGATCACCGGCGGCAGCGTCGGTTTACAGATCGGCGTACGTGCCACCGATCTGGTGCTCGTGATTCAGAATCGCCGCGGGCTCGAGAACCTGGTGAGGAACGAGTGGAAGGTCGGCGCTGGCGCGGCGGCGACGGCCGGACCCGTCGGCCGCGACGCGCAAGCCGCCACCGACATTCAGCTGCGCGCGGAGATCCTCAGCTACTCCCGCAGCCGCGGCCTGTTCGCGGGCGTCTCGCTCGAGGGATCGACGATCCGGCAGGATGAGGATGCCAACGGCCGCTTCTACGGCGAGAAGTTCACCACCCGGCAGGTCGTGTTCGATAACAAAGCCAAAGCGCCAGAACCCACGGTGCCATGGTTCCAGGCCCTCATGAAGTTCGTGCCCTAGCCGCTAGCTGCTCCTGACGATCAGGACGACCGCCGCCAACGCGCACACGACGCCGAGTGTCTGAGATCGACTCAGGCGCTCGCCCAGCGTCGCCCGCGCCAGCAGCACCGTGCTCGCCGGGTAGAGCGACGCCAGCGTCGCCACCAGGCTCAACGGACCGTCGCGCGTCGCGACCAGATAAAGCGCATTCGCGAGCATATCGAGTGTGCCGCAACCGACGGCCGTTCGCGCCGTACCACGTTCGAGTCGAAAGGTCCTTCGGCTCATCACGGCCATGATGACGAATATCGGAACCGAGACGGAACGGCCGGCGATCAGCGGCCATATTCCCGCGTCTTCGCTGGTCCTCGCGAGACATAAGAAGAACAGGCCAACGGCGACGCCCGACGTCAATGCCAACGCGATTCCCGAGTTCCCTTTCGACCCCTCGTCGATCGATTCGCGATCGACGTCGGCGTCGCCACGACTGAGCAGGACGATGGCAAGGGCCGCGAGCACGATGCCGACACCGGCCAGCGCCCCAGGGCGCTCCCCGAGCGCCAATGCAACGAGCACCGATACCGCCGCCGCGCAGACCGCGGTGGTCGGCGCAACAATCGACATGGTGCCCACGGCCAGTGCCCGATACAGCAACGCCACACCAGCGCCTCCGGCGACGCCGGACGCCGCGCCCCACAGGTAATCACTGCGCAGCGGTGAACCCGAAGGGAGCAGCGGAAGGGCGAGCGCGAGCAGCACCAGTCCGGCCAGCTGCGCGACGCAGGCGATCACGACCGTCGGCGCACGCTTCGACGCAATGCCGCCGAGAAAGTCCGCGGCGCCGTAGCACGCCGCAGAGGCCAGGGCGAGAGTTACGAACACATTAGTCGTCAACTCCCAACGCCCAACCACTCCCAACGCCCAATTCCCAATTGGACCTTTTGGAAGTTCCGAGTTGGGAGTTGGGAGTGGTTGGTAGTTGGTTTTTGGGAATTGGGAGTGATCAAGCCTTGGGTTCGAAGTTCAAGGCGACACCATTGATGCAGTAGCGCAGACCGGTGGGCGGCGGTCCGTCGGGAAACACGTGGCCGAGATGACCGCCGCAGTTGCTGCAGTGCACTTCCGTGCGGGTCATCCCGTAGCTGCGATCGACAGTCGTGCCGATGCTGCCTTCGAGCGGCGCGAAGAAACTCGGCCAGCCCGTGCCGCTCTCGAATTTCCGATCGGCGACGAACAGCCGCTGCCCGCATCCTGCACACGAGAAGGTGCCCGCGCGATGCTCGGTCAACAACGCACACGAACCAGGCGCCTCGGTCGCGTGATTGCGCAGCACCGCGTACTGCTGTGGCGTCAGCAGCCGCCGCCACTCTTCATCCGTCTTGGTGACGGGAAATGTCGTTTCGT
>Ga0209382_10012642_pt1 | contig 10421 bp, 6 predicted proteins | sample SoiMetdeltSBSDD5_FD_187599 | JGI IMG/M metagenome (GOLD analysis project Ga0209382, IMG submission 187599) | Bulk soil microbial communities from a Populus tree surrounding site in Tennessee, USA - Soil MetaG P. deltoides SBSDD5 (SPAdes) (version 2) | ecosystem: Environmental > Terrestrial >...
CTTCACCCATCCCTCCGTACGCGAGCAGCGACGTGATCTGATAGGGCCCGAGCTCCTGCCCCGGCACCAATGACGGTTGTTCCATCCTTCGACGATCCTCGCCTGCAGTTTCAACGCTGGGTCGCCACGAACACCGAGGTTGCCGGCCATTCTCCCATGCCAATGGCAGAAACGGAGCTTCGAATTCTTCGGCAGAAATGTCTGCCAAGGCGTTCGACGTGACGTTGTTCATCGACATGACCACGGCGGCGCGCCAACCCTCGTTAGCCAACACGCCCCCTCACACGTCCGGCGTAGACGATCGGGCCGGTGTCTGACACGGGCCGAAGGCGTGGTGGTTGGTGCCAGCTTGACGGATTCAACCCAAACTGCCATTGTCTGCGCCGTTCGGGCGGTCACCACAATACGGCCGCACGTCAAGCGGCCATAGCAGGAGGGGTGTTATGGACCGCAATGCGGCTCGTTGTGACCCGCATAGCGGTCCTAGCCGCGCGCAGCGCGGCAGGAGAGACTGGCAACCAGCCAAGGGGAGCCGCGGGAATATCAAGAGGCGGAGTCCCTTGGTTGGTTCGATCCGTCGTCGCGATCGCGCTGCTTCTCCTTGGTGTCGCTCCCGCTCACGCACAGTCGGCAGCCACGGCGTCGATAGGCGGCACCGTCCGCGACACCGGTGGCGGTGTGCTTCCAGGAGTGACGGTCACCGCATCGCATACCGAGACCGGACAGGCGCGGGCCGCAGTCACCGGTCCCGACGGCGCGTATCTGATCCCGGCGCTCACTGTCGGCGCATATCGACTCGAATTCTCGCTATCAGGCTTTCGAACCTACGTACAGACGGGAATCGTGCTGCAGGTCAACACGAACCCGACCCTGAACGCCACGCTGCAAGTCGGCGAGCTGTCGGAGACGATCCAGGTCGTCGCCGGCACCCCGCTGATCGAAACGCGCGCTCCAGGAATCGGCATGGTGATCGAGAACGAGCGGGTGGAGGAGCTGCCGCTCAACGGCCGGCAGACGCTCGATCTGGTGTACTTGACCGGTCTCGCCGCGCCCAGCGGAACGCTCAGCGGTGCGCGTGGAGGCGCCGCAGGTCCCGGATCTCCGGGGACGATTGCGGTGGCCGGCGGGTTGCCGAACGGCACGGAGTACCTGCTCGACGGCAGCAATCACAACGACCCCTACAACAACGGCGCGATGCCGTTTCCCTTTCCCGAAGCGCTGCGCGAGTTCAAGGTGGAGACGAGCGCGTTGACAGCGCAGTACGGCTACCACTCGGCGGCGGTTGTCAACGCGGTCACGAAGTCCGGAACGAACGCGGTACACGGCAGCGGCTTCGAATTCCTCCGCGACGACTCCATGAACGCGCGCGATCCATTCGCCGCCATCGGCCCCGACGGGAAGCGGCGGAGCGACGGCTTGAATCGCAATCAGTTCGGCGGCTCACTGGGCGGTCCGATCGTGCGCGACCAGGTGTTTTACTTCGCGGCATATCAACGCACCCGCGTCCGGCGGATCCCGACGTCCGGGTTTCAGTTCATGCCAACAGTCGCGATGCTGGCGGGCGATTTCACGGCGTTTGCCTCGCCCCAGTGTCAAGGCGGACGGCAGATCGACCTGCGAGCGCCGTTTGTGAACAACCGGGTGAGCCCGACGCTCTTCTCGCCGGCATCGCTGAAGGTGGTCGGCCTCCTCGGGGTGACACCGGACAATCCGTGTGGTCAGGTCTTCTTCGATCGGGTGGACAACAACGACGAGGATCTGTTTACCGCGAAGGTCGACTACAACCGAGGCGGCTCGCACACCATCTTCGGTCGCCTGCAGTACCAGAAGTACGACTCGCCGACGGACTATGACGGCAAGACCGCCTTCTCGTTCAGCCAGTCCGCGTTCAAGAATCGCGTGTACTCGCTGGCGATCGGAGACACCAAGCTGTTCGGTAACAACGTCGTCAATTCATTCCGTTTCACGCTGAATCGAGGGAACTTCGGCAAGGAATACGCACCGTTGTTCGACTATGAGGACATCGGCGTCGCGGCGACCCCGGTGATGAAGGACTACATGCGCCTGAGCGTGACCGGTGGCTTCAGCATCGATCCGCCCGGCGCGCTGCCGACGCTTACCCCGACGTGGACCTACCAGTTCGCCGATGACTTCAGCATCGTTCGCGGCGCGCACCAGTTCGGTTTCGGTGCCAACTACATTCACAACAAATACGATTCCTCGTCCTTGCTGGCCGCTGGTGGCAACACGACGTTCACGGGTGCGATTACCAGTGTTGGGCTCGCAGACTTCCTGCTTGGCCGTGCCGCATCGTTTTCCGCGGGGACACCGACAGGCGTGCACGTGCAGAATCATTACGTCGGTCTGTACGCGCAGGACAGCTGGCGCATGTCACCCAACCTCACGCTCAGCGTCGGGCTGCGATGGGATCCGTACTTCCCCGTGTACAGCGCCCAGGGAAGGTTCACCCGGTTCGATCTCGATCGGTTCAACAGCGGACTACAGAGCACGGTATTCCCGAACGCCCCGCCAGGGCTGGTGTTCCCCGGCGATGATGGGATGCCCGGAAAGTCACTCGCTGACAACGATCTGTGGAACGTCTCGCCGCGTGTGGGCGTTGTTCTCGACCCGAAAGGCGACGGTCGCCAGACAGTGCGCGCGTCGTACGGCCGTCTCTACGACCTGCCGCACCTGCAGCAGTTCACCGGTCAGGCGCAGATGGCGCCGTGGGGCAATTCGTCGACGGTCACGAACATGCCAAGAGGATGGGACAGCCCGTGGGTAGCCGTTCCCGGTGGCGACCCGATCCCGGCGGCCCTCGATGGACCGATTGCCAGTTCAACATTTCCGCTGTCGTCCAACTACACGACGTTCCCGCTCGACCTTCCAGCCACCAGCACCGACCAATGGAACGTCAGCTATCAGCGCCAGGTGTCGGACAACTGGATGGTGTCGGCGAACTATCTGGGGAACTTCATCGATCACGTCTGGTGGTCCGATCAGATCAATCCAGCGGTCTATGGACCTGGTGCGACGCTGGCGAACTTGAATCAGCGCCGCGTGCTGTTCCTTCAGGATCCGACCGCCGGCCGCTATTACGCCAGCGTGCAGGAGGTCCGCACCGACGGAACGTCGAACTACCATGGTCTGCTCCTGCAGATGCAGCGGAGGAGCGCCAACGGATTCTCGCTGCAGACGAACTACACGATCTCGCGGTGCACGACGGATCGGTGGAACAGCGGACCTGGCGTCGACGGCTTCTCCGTCATGATCCCGGGGGACCGCGAGGCCGATGAGTCGAAATGCCCCAACTCACCGGAGCACAACCTGAATGCATCCGTGGTGTACCAAATTCCCGAAGCCGGCACGGGTGCGCTTCGTGCCTTCACACAGGGATGGCAGCTCTCCGGGATTCTGACCGCGCGGTCGGGCGGCTACTACACCATCAACATCGGGTCGGACGTTGCGTTGTCGGGTCAGTGCTGCGCCGCCGCGGGAGCCCCGCACCAACGAGCCGACCAGGTGCTCCCGGATCCGTTCACGGCGAATCAGACGTTCGAACAGTGGCTGAACCCTGCGGCGTTTCAGCGTCCGGCGGAAGGGACGTACGGCACGATGCCGCTCGACGCGATCCAAGCCGTGAACCGGTGGAACATCGACATGGGTCTGTCACGTTCGATCGGGTTTGCGGGTGGTAGCCGTCAAGTTCAACTGCGCGTCGAGATCTTCAACCTGCTGAACACGGTCACGCCCGGCAATCCGCAGACGACGATGAACAGTACTGATTTCGGCCGTGTGACATCGCTCGCGGCGGGCACGGCGCCGCGAATAGTCCAACTTGCCGTGAAGTACGAGTTCTAAAACCGTCGACGATGTGATGCGCCGCGGTGCGACGTTTTCGGCTTACTTCTCCTTGTACTGCTCCGCCACCTTCTGCACCTCAGATGCGGCGTTCATCATCTCCATGAGATCGGTGTTCGGTGGGATTTGAACGAACTGCAGTTTGTCGATCGCCACCCAGGGACGAGTGTAGGCCTTCGGATCGTCGAGCGTGACCGTCAATTCCAGTCGTTTCTGGCTGACGCGATGCCAGCGCTCCTCGACGCGCAGGTCGTTGCTGTGTGGATTGCCGGCATTGTCCAGCCATGTCCGTTCGTCGGTGCCGTTCGAGTTGACGACAAAGGTGTAGTCGTCGTCCCAGCGACCAACCGAATAGCCATACCAGCGCGGATCCGGATCCGTAGGCAGCTGCCGGCCGTCGGCCCAGATCACTCTCCACCGCCGTTCCCACATGAAGAGAGCAACCACCGATTGCGGTGTGTGCAGGAACTGCACGTGCCGTAGTTCGAACAACAGTTGGCGCGGATAACCCCCGGGATCGCCCAGTGTCGAAAGCGGATCGTTGATCTGATCGGCCGGGACCTGCCTGATGCCATCGCCTGATTTGTGCGTACCACCCTTTTCCTGGCCCCACTCGGTCAGCGGCGCGGGGTTGCGGGCACCGCGCGCACCAATACCTCCGCGGGCAGGATCCCATATGCCGGTGAGATCGCGGCGCGGAGCCGGACCATCGGGCTCGACGTTCTGGGGAATCGCGCGCAATCCGGTGTTGTTCCAGGGTTCCCACTTCACCTGCGAAAGCGGAACCGGAGGAGGTCCGCCGCGTCCAGGAGGAGCGCCTTGTTGCGGTGGCGCTTGAGCCAACGTCACCATTGAGAAGATCGCCAGTCCCACGCTGGCACTGATCAGGAAAGTGCATGCTCGTTGCATGGTGAGAACCCTCATTGCCGAGGAAGTGTCTGTCCGTCCGGCAGAACGACCGACCTCAGACGTCCGACTGGTGCACCGCTCTTGACCGGCGTGATCGTGACCGTCACCTGATCACCGACTTTGAACGTTGTTCTTCGATAGCCGGCGGGGGTGACATCGGTCGGGTTTCCCAGCTCGAGGTTCCAGACGCGGGCGGCTCCACTGTCGCCCTTGACGTCAACCTTCAAGAAGCAGTGTGGATTGGCCCAGAGCCATTCCGTGACTGTTCCTTTCAGGGTGAGTGTTTTCTCATTGTCGAAACTGGCCGCACCGTGATGCGCGACAAGCGGGGTCGAGAGAACGAGAAGCACGGCGGCAGCCAGCCTTCCACAGGCTGTCTTGTTCATGCGACACCTCCGACCTTCATTACTTCCAGCTTTCCGACGCCTTGCGCAGCTTGCCATTGGGCGGCTGCTCGGCCAGCTCGATACATCCGTGGATCGGATCGTTGATATTGGCGAGGATACCACCCATGAACCTCTGGGAATCACACCGGTGTCATTATTCGACGCGCGGATGGTAATCGTGTACAAACACAACGCGAAACTGATACAGGAAGTCCGGGGCAGGCACCTGTACTCGGCGTGGAAGAAGGCGGAACGCGCGGGAGAATGCAATGATCGTGAGCGCGAGGTCGGTCGCGAGCGCGACGGCGGTTACAGCCGCTCTGTGGCTGGCGAGCGCAGCAATCGTCGCCCAGGGCACGACCGATCGCCCACAGATGGCCGAAGAGGTGTTCAAGAACGTTCAGCTCCTCAAGGGAATTCCCGTCGACCAGTTCATGGGGACGATGGGACTCTTTTCTGCGTCAACCGGCCTCAACTGCACGGACTGTCATCTCGACGAAAGCGGCGGAAACTGGGCGAAGTACGCCGACGACAACGCCCGCAAGCAGATGACTCGCCGCATGATGCAAATGGTTGACACCATCAATCAGACCAACTTTGGTGGCCGCCAGGTCGTCACGTGCTTCACGTGCCATCGCGGCACGTCGCGCCCCAGCGTCATGCCAAGCATCGATCTGCTGTACAGCAGCCCGCCCCCGTTCGAGCCTGGCGATCCCATCGCACCGGCGCGCGGCCAGCCCTCGGCCGACGCGCTCCTCGACAAGTACATCACCGCGCTCGGTGGTGCCGGACGCCTCGACCAGCTGAAAGGCTTTACCGCCAAGGGCAGATATCTCGCGTACGACGATGCCGAAAAGAGCCCGATGGAGCTGTATGCCGCTGCGCCGGCGCGTCGAACTGTTGTCAGCCACACCGCGTCGGGTGATCTTGCGTGGGTCTTCGACGGTCAGTCTGGATGGGTGGCTGCCCCGCTCACCGATCGACCGCTGCCGGTTATCCCCGTGACCGGGCAGGAGCTCGAGGGACTCGCCATCGAGGTGCAGGTGCACTTTCCGCTCGGACTGAAACAGGCACTAACCAACTGGCGCGTGGGAGTTCCGACTGAAATCGACAACCGTGAGGTCAACGTGGTGCAGGCAACCACGCCCAAGGGTGGCACGGTCACGTTCTGTTTCGACGCGGAGACCGGGTTGCTCACACGGCTGGTCCGGTTTTCGGCTTCGCCGGTCGGACGGCTCGTGACGCGGGTCGATTACGCTGACTACCGCGAGGTTGCCGGTGTGAAGCTGCCGTTCAAATGGACGGTGAGCTGGTTGAATGGTAAGTCGATTTTCGAGATCGAGTCCGTGCAGCCCAATGTCCCCATCGAAGCCGCGCGCTTCTCGAGACCGGCAGTATCGAAGTAGCGGGTTTGGAGGGGGGATAGATGAGAGGCCCGCCCTCACCGAGAGCGAGCCTCAGACCCACGTGAAACGACCCGACCTGCACGCCGAACCTGGCGTACCGCGCCGGCGTGATGGTGGTTGGAGTCAGCCACGAGCCACCCGGTACGAACCCATAGTTGTAGTTCGTGACCGTGTCGGCGTTCAGCAAATTGAAGATATCGATCCCCACCTGCGATCGCGTTGTCCCGAACCGGAGAATCTTCGCGATGCGCAGATCGATGTTGTTACGCCGCTCGCCCCACAACGTGGCCGGAGCGATCAGGTTCACCTGGTTGAGCGCCCCGGTGAGCGTCCGGCCGAGCGGTACCGGTCCTGCGTTGACCCATGCATTGGTCAGCGTGAAATCCGCTCGCAGGGAGTCTCCGGGGATGCTCGCCCACGTCGCGGACAGCTGCACGTCTACTTTCGGCACGATGTAGGTCGCGAGTCCTCGAAAGTCCGTGCGGTAGGGTTCCTCGATGCGGCAATAGGGGTTGTTCGGCGAGAGCGCGTATGGGCCACCGCCAAGGGCATTGACGTTCGCCGTCACGGAGCTGTTTGTCGCGCCTCCCGTCGGGCCCGGGATTGGGCCGGTGCCGAGCTCCGGTAATTTGGCCCGCACGGCGCAGCCGTCGGCAACCCTGCGTCCGGTGCTCGTGCCACCCTGCACCGTCAACCCGTTCTGCAGCCGCGCCACTACCGAGAAATCCACACCCTGCCAGTACTCGGTTTGTTCGCCAAAGTTCTTGTACGACTGCGCGAGCTCGTCCACCAGGCCGACCTTGGTCGGCACGAGGTTGTACAGGCCGCTGATCGGATAGCCCCCGCCGTTCGGCAGCCTGGAATCGAGCGGGGCGTTGATGGTGAACGGCGTGTAGTCCTCGAGATTGGTCGACCGGTTGTCCACGACATACCAGTTACCCCACCAGTTACGCGTGTAGCCAACCGTCACCGAAACGCGAGGCACCACTTCCTGCTGAACCGACAGGCCGAGCGACCAGTTGTTGGCACGGTTGCCCCAGCCGCTCACGTAGTCGGGATCGAAGGACCGGACGAACACCGGCAGGCCCAGGCTCTGGTTATCCATCCTCTGGCATTCGCCATTTGCCTGCGAGTTGTTGAGATCGCAATCCGGAACGAAATCGCGATCCGTGTCTGTCCACCCGCGCGTCGTGTTCGTGGCCGTGCGGATCAGAGGGTTCATATCCAGATCGTTGTTGCTTGCCGTGATCGCTTCCAGATACTTGCCGATGTTGAACTTGACCGCCGTCTTCCCATTCCCGAACAGGTCGTAGGCGACTCCCAAGCGTGGTGTGATGTCCTTCCACCCGTACCCGGGTGTCGAACGGCTCGGAAAGAAGAGCTCGACAGGGGCGTACGGCCAGCCGGGGCCGCCAATGCCCTGGTCGGGATAGTTCGAGATCAGGGAGTCGTATCGCAGGCCGCCCTGCACCGTCAGCCGGTTGAGCGTCCACTGGTCTTGCGCGAAGAAGTTCGTCGGGATGAGATTGCGAACGTACTTGGTGTCCGGCCCAACGGAAATGGTCTGAGTAAGCTGGTTCGGGATACCGTTGTTCGTTCGGACCTGAACGACCTGGGTGTCGTTCTGGTAGGTTTGCGACGGGTTGCCGAAGCCGCCCTGGTAGCCGAACTTCATGTTGTGGGAGCCTGTGACGTACGACAACGACGCCCGCAGGCTGGCGAGGTTCCCGATCAACGAATGCGTAAAGCCGCCTTGCCCAGGTGCGCGTGGCATCCGGGAGATCAGGCCAGGGATGCAGTCTCCTCTTTCTACACAACCCGGCTCGCCGGTCTGCTCCAACCGCTGGATCATCGCTGGATTGTATGTGCCGTCGTTGCGCTTCCCGAAACGGTACCGGGCCTGATACATGCCCCAACCAGCCTCGGCCAGCAGCTTGCCCGAGATCGGTGACTGCCAGGTGGCATTCGGCTGCCGCGAAGGGATGTACAGCACTCGACTTGACGCTTCCGGCGTCGTGGGCGGCACCCCCGCGCCCCCCCCGGGGCCGTAGTTTGCGTCGTTGTATTGCTCGGCCCAGTGGAAATTGAACTTGTTTCGCGGCGTGGCCTGCCATGTCAGCCGGACCGTTGCCTGGCGCTCCAGGCTGTTGTTAAAGGCCTGCTGGGATCGATCGAAGTCGACCGTCCAGACGTTAGGGTTGCCGGCGTTCTTGTTCTGGAACATGCCCGGCACCGTCCTCTCGCCCCCCACCTGGCGATAGACGCCGTAGAACCACAGCTTGTCGCGCACGATTCGGCCGCCGTACATCCCACTGACGTCGTACACGTTGATGAGCTCAAACGGGGCCCGCAAGCCCGCAGCCTGGAGAGCCTGAGTGTAGTTATTGCCCTGAAGCGAGTCGTTCGAGCCGCTGAAGTTGAATTGGCCGCTGAAGGCGTTCGATCCCTCGCGCGGGATCGCGTTGAAGACCAGACCGCTCGTCTCGGCTTCGGCGAGGCCGCCGGAAATGGTCATCACCACTTCCTGTGCGGCGGCTACCTGCGGCATCTGCCCGCCGCCGCCATTACTGCCGGCCCACCCCATGTTGATACCATCCGCGTAGATCCGCGAATCGTTCGCGCGTCCTCCGTGGATGGCCGCGGCCCCTCCTTGCATCGTTCCCGCGATGCCGCCGTCATCTCCGGCCACGGTCATGCCGGGAATGATCGCCTGGATGCCGTTTACGTTTCGTGAAGAGGGAATCGCCCCGAGCACGTCCCTGTCGATGATCTGTTGCGACCGCGCGCTCTGCACGTCGACGATCGGCGACTCGCCGGTCACGGTGACCGTTTCCTCGAGCGCGCCGATCCTCATGTCGGTGTTCACCGTTGCCACAAAGCTCCCGGACAGCTCGATACCTTCGCGCTTGACCGTCGTGAAGCCTGGTAGTGAGAACGTCACGGAATACACGCCGGGCCGCAGGTCGACGATGCGGTACTGGCCGGTGTCGTCGCTGACGACCGACCGTGCTTTTTCAATCAGTACGGGGCTGGCGGCTTCCACCGTCACGCCGGGCAACACCGCACCAGAGGCGTCCCTTACGACCCCGGTGATCGCGGCCTGAGCGTAGGCCGCCGACGGCAACAGCAACAAAACCAATGCGACCCCCAGGGGACCCCGGGATCGCTGGGTTAGCTTCAGCATCACGGTTCTCCTCACTAGCACACGAATGGCGCACCTGGACACCAGGCTGCCTCTCACGACACGGCCAAGGGAAACGACCAAAGGGAACGACCAAGGGGAACGACCAAGGGAACGAGAGAACGATAACGGCGCGGAGTACCGCGAAGACGAGGATGAATTGTGCGGGAACTACGTACCACCTGAGAGAAGGCCTGTCAAGCAGTCATCCTATCGACCGTTTTTCGAATCCAGGACTGCCTTAGTCAGATCGACGAGCTGATCCGACGTGAATCGGTTGCCTTCGATGTTGGCGACGATCCGCCCCTGCTGGTCGATGATGGCGGTACGAAGCGAGTGGTTCATCAGACCGTCATCGGTGAAGAAGTCTACGCCAAACAGCTGACAGACCCGCTGAACGTCATCGGCCGGCCCGGTGAGAAAGTGCCACGTCGCGGGATCGGCGTCCCATTGGCTTGCATATCGCGCCAGAACCGCGGGCGTATCGTGGACCGGGTCGAACGTGACCGTCAGAAGAGCAAGATCGCGCCCGAGCAGCGCTTTGAAACGCTTCTGGAGGACGCCGAAGTTGTTGGCGATCCGCAGGCAGAAGTTCGGCAACGGACAACTGGTGTAAATGAAGTTGATGACGACGACTTTCCCGCGCAGGTCCGAGAGCGCCACCGGCCGATTCTTCTG
>Ga0209382_10012643_pt1 | contig 10421 bp, 15 predicted proteins | sample SoiMetdeltSBSDD5_FD_187599 | JGI IMG/M metagenome (GOLD analysis project Ga0209382, IMG submission 187599) | Bulk soil microbial communities from a Populus tree surrounding site in Tennessee, USA - Soil MetaG P. deltoides SBSDD5 (SPAdes) (version 2) | ecosystem: Environmental > Terrestrial >...
TCCGTCTGGATCAGACTCCGATCCGCACCGGAATGCGCGAACGTAGCTTCTGACCTGGGCTGATGGTGCGCGCCGCGAGGGATTCGAACCCCCAACCGCCAGATCCGTAGTCTGGTGCTCTATCCGTTGAGCTAGCGGCGCAGAGCGGAGGCAGTGCGATTCGAACGCACGATGGGGGATGAACCCCAAACCCGCTTAGCAGGCGGGCGCCATAGACCAGACTAGGCGATGCCTCCAGATTTCCCAAGCTGGCTGCCTGGGAGGGGGACATTGTAGGCAACCCTGGACGTCGACCCAAGCGGGTGGGTGGGATGATCCGGGGATGGACGAGGGGTCGGGGAGCCTGCCGTCGGGGGCGGCGAGGCGGCGGTTGGGGAATTTCCGGACCGCCGAGCTGGCTTCCAGGGTTCGGGCGGTGCTGGCTGAGGCCGGCATCCCCTCCAGCGGCGACCCCGACCCGGACCGTCCGGAGTGGTGGGGCCGGCTGCTGGATCGGTTGGTGAGCCTGGCCGGCGTCGGCGGGCACCGGGTCTGGGTGCCCCGGGGGCGGGCCAGGGAGGCGGCCAGGGTCCTGACGGCGGCGCGGCGCCGCGGCGAGTAGACCGGCGCGAGGGGAGGAAGGCTGGCGGTGGAGACCACCCTGCTGGCGGTACTCGCCTTCGTGGTCGGGGCGCTGATCGTGACGACGACGGTGCTGTCGGCGATCATGACCCTGGTCGTGCCCAGGGCGCTCCCGGTGATGATCACCCGGTGGGTCTTCATGGTGATACGGGCGATGTTCAAGCTGCGCGGAGGCCGGGCCAGGAGCTTCGAGGCGCGCGACCGGGACATGGCCCTGTACGGGCCGATCAGCCTGTTCACCCTGGCCGCGACCTGGCTGGTGCTGACCGGTCTCGGCTACACGCTGCTGTTCTGGTCGCTCGGGGTGCGGCCGCTGGTGAAGGCGCTCGAGCTCAGCGGCTCCTCGATCTACACCCTGGGGTTCGTGGTGCCCGCCAACCTGCCGACCATGCTGCTGGCGTTCTCCGAGGCCGGGTTCGGCCTGGTGCTGCTGGCCATGCTGATCAGCTACCTGCCCTCGATGTACCAGTCGTTCCAGCGCCGGGAGGCGGCGGTCACGGCGCTGGACGTGCGGGCCAACACCCCGCCGACGGCCACGGCCATGCTCATCCGGTCGTCGATCATCGGCGGCTGGGACCGCCTCGAGGCGCTGTGGCGGGAATGGGAGACGTGGTTCGTGGACATCACCGAGACCCACACCTCGCTGCCCGCGCTGGTGTTCTTCCGCTCCCCGCACTGGGAGCAATCGTGGGTGACCGCGTCGGGGGCGGTGCTGGACGGGGCGTCGCTGCGGGCGTCGACGGTGGACCGCCCGCGCAGCCCCGACGCTGAGCTCTGCATCCGCGCCGGCTACATCGCCCTCCGGCGGATCGCCGACTTCTTCGGCGTCGACCACAACCCCGACCCGCACTGGCCGGAGGTGTCGATCTCGATCGACCGGCGCGAGTTCGACCAGGTCTGCCGGGAGCTGGCCGAGGCCGGCGTTCCCCTCAAGCGCGACCTGGAGCAGGCCTGGCGCGACTTCGCCGGCTGGCGGGTCAACTACGACCGGGTGCTGCTCGCGCTGGCCGCGCTGACCATGGCCCCGTACGCGCCATGGTCGTCGGACCGGTCGATGATCGCCCGGAACGGGCTGCGCCACCGCAAGCGCACCCGGTCCAGGACGTGAACGCCGCCCGAGCCGGGTTTGGCGGGCCCGCCACGGGTGGTGCACGCTTCGGGTGACCGTCGAACGCGAGGGATGGGCATGGACGCGCTGACCCTGGTCAGGCATGACCACCACAAGCTCGAGGAGCTGCTGCAGCGGTGCGAAGGGCAGGATGGCCACGGCCGCGAGGCCCTCCGGCAGGTCCAGGCCGCGATCCGCCACCACGTCGACCAGGAGGAGACCATCCTCTATATGCTCTTCCGGGAGCGGGCCCGGCAGGCCGAGGTCGACCTGGCGCCCCTCGACCGGGCGGTCGAGCAGCACCGCCTGATCGACCGGCTGGCCGGCGATCTGATCGATCCCGAGCTCGACGGCGACCGGCGCAGGGCCAGGCTCACGGTGCTGGCCGAACAGGTCCGGACCCACCTGGACGACGAGGACTCGGTGCTGCTGACCGCCATCGAGGACCTGATCGACGACGACACCCTGCTCGAGCTGGGCCGCCGGATGGAGCAGCGCGAGCGGGTCATCCAGGCCAGACGCGAGCTCGCCGCCACGATCATCCCTGGCGGCACCCGCGGCCGTCGGGTCGCCGCCGCCCTCGGCGGCCTGGTCGCAGCGGGGACCGCCCTGTTCGCGATCCTGGCTCGGCGGCGCCGCCGCCAACCACCCCCCGACCCACCGGCCGGCCGGAGCCGCCTTCGGCGCCGTTGACCGGGCTGGCCCCGCCTCCCGAGCCCTACACTACGGCCCGGAGGAGTGGCCGAGCGGCCGAAGGCAGCGACCTTGAAAGTCGCCGGACCCGAGAGGGCCCCGTGGGTTCGAATCCCACCTCCTCCGCTGACCGGTGAGGTCATTGACCTGCACCTTCGCTGAGCTGGACAACCGTGGGGCCACTCTGGGGCCACACTCGGGCGGCCTGCCGGGCCTCCAGGGCCTCAGCGCGAGCCGCTTCGAGGCGGCTGGCGAGCTGGTCAAGCTCGTCGGGGAACAGGTGCCCGTAGGTGTCCAGGGTGATCGAGGCGGTGGCGTGGCCGAGCTGAGCTTGGACCGCCTTGACCGTGGCACCCTCGCGAATCAGCAGCGACGCGCACGTATGGCGCAGGTCGTACAGCCGCAGCCGCTCGGGAAGACCCGCTGCGAGCGCGGCCGGCTTGAAGTACCGCCTGGTCCACTTCGACCAGCGCATCGGCCCACCCAGCGGCGCCGGGAACGCCAGATCGTCGGGGCTGTGGGACTGGCTGGCGAGGTGGGCGGCCAGCTCATCGGTGATCGACCGGGGCAGCCGCACAGTGCGGGCCTCGTGGTTCTTCACCCCGCCCCAGTGCAGGCGCCCGTCGACCTCGGTGGCCGCCTCGACCACGCGGACGGTGCCGCGCAGCATGTCTAGGCGGCCGACCTTGAGCGCCGTTAGCTCACTCGGACGCAGGCCCGAGTAGGCGCCGAAGCGGATCAGGGTCGCGTACCGGGGGTCGATCGCGTCGGCAAGCGCCTCGACCTGGCCAGCGTCCAGGAAGCACATCTCGGCGCGTTGAACCTTAGGCGGCTTGACCCCGGCGGCGACGTTACGGCTGAGCTTGCCACCCTCGACAGCAGCGTCCAGGAGCTGGGAAAGGACCGCCCGCGCCTTGCCGACCCGCTTGGGGCCGAGACCGCCGGCAGCCAGGGCGGCAAGCCATTCGCGGACCGCGAGCGCGTCGATGCTGGCGATCGGCGCCGCCGCGAAGGTGGGCAGGATCTCGAGGTCAAGCAGCTTGCGGTAATCGCGGCGGGTGGTGGGGCGCAACGCCGCAGTGGTCGCATACCACCGCTCAGCCCACTCGCCGAGCCGGACCTTGCCGGCGGCCGGGTCCACCCAGGCGTTGTTATCTTTGGCCGTCTCGTTCTCGTGCAGCCAGCGCTTGGCGTCGACACTGCGGTCGAACACCTTGGACCGCTGACGGCCGGCCGGGTCGCGGTAGCGCACTCGGTAGGTCGTCTTGCCGTTGCGGACGCGCTTCTCGACGATTGCCAACCTACTCGCTCTCCTTCTTCGGCGGCCCTTCCAGCCACCGCTTGATCTCCTCGCGGCTGGCCATCGGGGGCCGGTCCACGGCCGACTTCTCGGCGTTCCACTCGGTCTCGGGCCGCTGTGTCTGGTATAGACGGGGGTCCTGACCAGGCAGCGGGTAGTTGCCCCGCACCCACTCCCGCACATAGCCGACGCTAGTGACCCATCTTGGGGTGACGCTCACTAGGGCGGCCTCAACCGGCAAGAAGAGATACACGGGAGCAACATCGAGCACGTAGGCGAGGGTAAGCATCTCCTCGATAGTGAACCCGCCCCGTCGGCGGCCGGACTCGGCGTTCGCAATCACCGAGCGGGTAAGGGATGGCATACCCTCCTCGGCGCACCGAGAGGCGAGCTGTTCAGCGGTCCAGCCGCGTCGCTCACGTAGCTCCCGCATACGACGGGTCATGATCGTGCTCGGTGTAAGCGGCTCAACCGGGGCACCTTGAGGCTTCTCCTCTTGTGTCATAACGACACTCTATGCGCTGCTATTGCACACCGCAAGCCGTGACGATACTCTTTGCTCATGTGACACATAGAGTGTCAAGGAGGCACAGAGCGGTGACGGAATTCTTCAGCACTGAAGGTCTAGCCCGGTATCTCGGCGTCCCGGCAGCCACCGTGAAGGCGTGGCGGTACAAGGGAACTGGGCCACGCGGCCTCCGAGTAGGCAGGCATATTCGGTACCGCAGGGCCGACGTCGAGCGTTGGTTGGAGTCGCAGGCGGGCCATGAAAGGCAATCCACCAGTCGTGGCTACTAACGGCGGAGGCCGGGCCCCCGACCCGGCCTCAACACCCAGGACACCGCCGACCAAAGCGAGTCCGTCGCCGCCATGGTAGCCGACGAGGCCGACGCCCGGTCCGCTGGGCTGCGGCTCGCCCACCGGCTGGCGGTCAGCCGCTACGGGCGGCGGGCCATCCTGCGCCCAACCCCTCCGGGTCCGGCCACCTGCCCGCTTGGCTGTCCCTACTGCCGAAGGCGATCAGCATGACCGCCGACCTGGTGTGTGTGGCCGACGTGGCCGCCGAAGCTGTCCGCTGGCTATGGCCGGGCCGCATCCCCCTCGGCAAGCTGACGGTGCTCGATGGGGATCCGGGCGTCGGCAAGTCGACCCTGACCCTCTCCATCGCGGCCAAGGTGACCACCGGGTCGCCGTTCCCCGACGGGTCCCGGCCCGAGCCGGCGGACGTAATCTTGCTGTCGGCCGAGGATGAGATCGCCGACACCATCCGCCCACGGCTGGAGGCCGCCGGGGCCGACCTGACCCGGGTGTTCGTCCTCCCCGACGTACGGGAGGAAGGGGAGCCGCCCCGGCCGCCTGAGCTGCCCCTCGACCTGGGCGCGCTCGAGGCCATGGTCAAGGACCGGCGGGCCGCCCTGGTCGTGATCGATCCCCTGATGGCGTTCCTGGCCGGCCAGGTGGACGCCCACCGCGACCAGGACATTCGCCGGGCACTGGCCACCATGGCGGCCATGGCGGCCAGTGCCCGGGCGGCGGTGGTGATCGTCCGCCACATGAACAAGTCGGTCGGCGGGAACCCGCTGTACCGCGGCGGCGGCAGCATCGGCATCATCGGCGCCGCCCGCGCCGGGCTGCTGGCCGCCCCCGACCCCGACGACGACGGCCGCCGGATTCTGGCCATGACCAAGAGCAACCTGGCGGCCATGCCCGAGGCACTCGCCTACCGGCTGGTCACCGACGACCAGCACGGCGTCGCCCGGGTCGTCTGGGACGGAGCAACCGGCCACACGGCCGCCGACCTGCTGCGGGTTCGCCGCGACGACCCCGACGACCAGGTATCGGCCCGCTCCGACGCCGAAGAGGTCTTGCGGGACATCCTGTCCGACGGCCCGGTCCCGGCCAGGGAGGCCAAGGCGCTCGCCCGTGACGCCGGCATCGCCGACCGCACCTTGGACCGGGCGCGGGAGGCGATCGGCGCCGTCACCCGGCGCGAGGGGTTCGGCAAGGGCGCCCGCTACCTCTGGGCGCTGCCCGACAACCCCATGGATGCCATGCCCGCCATGAACGCCAGCACGTTGGACCTTGGCATGGATGGCGAGCATGGCGAACATGAGGACCCGGGACGGTGGACCCGATGAGCCGCTATGCCCGCTGCGACTACTGCGGCACCCTGTTCCCGACCCAACGAGCCACGATCTACTGGGCGCACGTCGAGACGCTGAACGACGGCCGCGAACTCTGTACCACCGGGATCTACTGCTCGGAGCCGTGCGGCGAGTGGGCGGCGTCCCGTACCGGAGCGTCACGAGGATGACCCGACCACCGGCCACCACCGCCGGGTTCCGGATCACCGTCCGGGGACGGCGCATCTACCTGACCGATATCGAGCCGACCAGCGACCCGGGCATCAGCGCCGCCGAGGCCCGAGAGATCGCGGCACGGCTGCTGGTCTGCGCGGCCGTGATCGAGCGGGAACAGAGGAGGCCGTACCGCAGAGCGGCCGATTAAGACAGGGGGGACTATCCCGTCAACCTGGTCGAGCACACAGCGGCGGGACCCCGGGACACCCCCGCCGCTGTGGGCCCTGTTACGAGCCGGGCGGCGAGGTCGACGCAACCCCCTCCGGGTTGCCATCGAGCAGGGCCACCAGACGCCCGGTAAGCCGCTCGATCTCCGCCTCGACGCGGCCGAGGTCCCGCTTGGGGGCGGCCATCAAGTGAAGGTTGGACGCGTAGGTCTCCAAGGTGTCCAACCGAGTCACGATGCGGCGCCGCTCCAGCTCGGCAACCTGGTGACAGGCCCGCTTGCAGTACCGCCGGGGCCGCCCGGTGGCCGGCTGTGACAGCGGCGCACCGCAGACCAGGCAGTTCGCCGGCTTGCTCATGCTGTGGCCCGCTGCTCGCGGTCGTCGGCGGCTCGACGCAACCCGGCGGCCAGTTCGCCGAGCAGTTCGGCCATAGGCTCGGGCACGCTGGCCTGCCGCTGGTCGAGCTGGGCGAAGCTGCGGGACAGGTCTTCCCACCGGCCCTGCCCGAGCTGGGCGGCGAGGGCGGCCCCGGCACCCAGCTGAGTGGCGGTCGCGTCGACCGGGATCGGCACCGCCAGCCGCAGCATGCATCACCCTCCCGGGAGACCTGACCGGGGCCAGGAGGTCACCGGCCCCGGTCAGCGTCCGTTCGCAGCGCCATTATTCACGGCGGGTGGCCACCCGGCTACGCTTAGCGGTGTCCGTTCGAGCAAGGAGGGCAGCCGTGACTGCCGACCCAGAGGCCGCCAGCAGGCAGTGGACTGAGCACGTCGTGCGCCAGCGGGCCGCACAGCACGCCTGGCACGCCTACAACGACATGGAACGGGCCATCGGTGCCGTGAGGGCGGCGATGGACGATGCCGGCACCCCGGCCGAGTGGCAAGACCAACTCCGCGCCGTCTGCCTGCGGGCCGGCGCCCTGGCCATCGGACAGGAGGGCTGACCGTGAGCCGCTACTTCACCAAGGTCCTTGGCTGGGATGACCTGCGGGCCGCCCGCACCGTCAGCCCGGCCGAGGCGTGGTCGAGGGCCACCCCAGGCCAGCGGGCCAACTGGTTCCCCCTCGGGGCACCGACCGGCAAGGCCGCCGAGTACGGGACCGGCCCGTCGGGGCCGGCCTGGGACGACGGCCCTGCCCCGGCCGACCTGGCCCGGGCGATGGCGGCCGGCAAGGCGGCCCTCCAGGCCGGCTACGGGATGCCGACCCGGCCTGACGGGCGGCTTGGATGCGGGCACTGCGTGAAGTGCGACGGGGGCCGCTCCGACCTGTGCCGCCAGCCCCAGGGCAAGGCCGAGGCCCGGCTCAGGTTCGCCCAGGCCGCCGCCGACCGGGTCGACGCCGCCGACGCCGCCGCGATCGAGGTCCAACGGGTCGTGTTCGCCGAGGAACAGCGGCGCGGGCTGGCGTTCTAGGGTTCCGCTGCACCCGCTGGTCTGCCCGCACCCGGAAGCGCGGTCCCGGGGGCACCAGGCCGGTGGCCCGCACCGGACAAGGCAGCGGCCCCGGGTGGATGCCCGGGGCCGCTGTATTGTGGCCATCATGTTTGCAATCACTGCTCTTGCGCACGTACACATCCGGATCGACAGCCTCCGGTGGCCATCGGGATCTGTCGTCATCTCCTGCCTGGCACTAGGGTTCACCATAGGGGCGTTCTGGGTGCTCAACGCGCGTCAAGGACGGCTGAAGTCGTTCGAGCCCCATACGTTTGCGGCCGGTTTCACGCTCGGGGGTGAAGTGCGGTTGCGCTTCCCCCTCGTCTTGTACAACACGGGCGCCAAGCCCATCGTCGTCCAGAACATGCGGCTCAGCTTCCCCAAAGAGGTCAGCTCCGAGCCCCTGCACTGGACTACGACGCGGATTCGGATTAAGCCGACGTCCGACGACGGGCACGAGTTTCCAGCCGTATTCTCCGTACCTGGCCGATCCACTCTGCAGATGTTCGTCGAATTCGGAATAGTGTTCCCGGGTGTGTGGCCCAGAGCGCGTGACTACCAAGTGCGGATCGAGGTCAAGCTTGGACACCGCCGGAAATGGAGACACCTGCTGACGTTCCCGCTCCGGGCAGCACACATCACGAGCCCAGACCGCTACATCACGTATAGCAATTCGGCTCACGACCTCACCGAAGAGGTCATTGCCGAGGCTAAGGCGGCAATGGACGAATTCGCCCGAAAGGTACAACATCCGAATACGGTGGTAAGCAAAGCGGACAGCAGGAAATGGCTGGCGGATCAGGAAAGGCAACGACCTCAGTGACGTCGGACGCCGATGTCATAGGCATGCTGGCAATTCGTAAAGTACAGCCGCATCAGGGATTCCTATGGTGCCGGCCCCGGGCGTCTGTCTCGCCGCGGGAGCACTCTCGGTCAGGCTACTGCGCCTGCTGCGTCCCCCTCGCTGCGCCAAGCGTGACGCCGACCGTGCCGGCCGGCTGCTCCGGCGCTTGACCCTTGTCGCTGCTGCGCTCACCCCCCTCGACAATCAGGGCGAGCTGCTGGCCAGCCAGACCGGGAGGTATCCCCCGACACCCCCTCCCGGGGTTATGGAAGGTCGCCCTTCCCGGTCACCTGGTCGACGTCGACTCCCACGTGCTGACCGTGCGCGAGGACGCGGGCGGTCTCCTCGGCCGGGCTGAGGATCGGGAGGACGCCGGTCACCTCGCAGGCGTCGCAGAGGGTCATGCAGAGCACCCCGGCCGGCGTGTCCCCGGTCACCACGGCCAGCTCGTCGAGGCGGCCGCAGCCCTCGCACTCCGCCCCGACCGGGCAACGGTGCGTGTCGTCCAGGTTCACCATGCCCGTCAGCTCCTCTCGTGCCGACGCCATGATGCGCCTACCTAGTTGACCGCCGGGTCGACCGGCGCCCGGCGGAGCCTCGGTTGCTGACCAGGCCGGGGGTATCACCAGCGGACCGCCGGGTAGGTGCCCGGCGGTCCGCTGGATGACCTCAGCAGTGGGCGTCCGGGTTGAAATAGCCGACCGGCATCTCAAATCTCAGGGTCGACAGCCGGTTGTCGGTCCAACGGATCGTCACAAACGCCTTCGTCCACAACAGGCACGGCGCGGTCCTGACGTTGATCTCCGGGGTTTTCGCCTGGGCTGATGCCGCGGTGCCGGAGTTCACCGTGGTGGAGGAGGCGAGTCGGTGATCCCCGGTGTCGTCGGTGCCCCACAACTCCGCCCGCACCGCGACCCGCAGCACCTTGTGCTGCTTGAGTGCCCGGACCACGCCCTGGGAGTTGTTGGGGTCCACGAGCCCGCCGCCGGCGTCGATCCAGCCCGTCTCCCCCCAGGTCTCGGCGGTCAAGATCCCGTTGGCGGGCTTGCCGAGGTGGTAGTAGAGCTTGGTGACGAAACCGTCGTTGATGGCGAAGACGTCATTGGGGGCGGCGGCCGCCGAGGGCTGTTGCGCGGCCCGTCGAGCGGCGGCCTCTCGACCCGATGACGGACTAGCCGCACTGCCGACACTGGCGATGGCCAGCACCAGCGTGAGCGCCAGCAGGGTGGCAGAGACGGTGATGCGCCTGCGCATCTGCGGTTTCCCCTTTCCTCTCCCGCCGAGACGACCGGACAGAGCTGCCACGCCAGGCCAGCGCCAGTGTCTCGGGGGCCGATGTGCTTGCACTACTGGCCTGGACGCCCGGATCCTGTTCTTCCGTTTGTATCCGAACGACCTGCGAGCGTCGTAGTTCAGGTTCATCCCGATGAAGGAGCTGAGGCATACGATGTGGAACCGGCGCCCCCGTAGGAGGCGCCGGCTGGGGTGGTGGGGGCGTCAAGGCCGCTGCGCGTCCCTGCGGGATGACTGCGCCAGCCTTGACGGCCGTGGGGTGCTGCGCTCGGGGTCGTCGACGGTCAGGGCGAGCTGCTGGCTGGCCAGGCCAGGGGAGGTGTCCCCCGGCGCCCCCTCGACCATGCCCCTCCGCAGGTCAGGGGGCTACAGCCACCACCACAGCAGCACGACCAGGCCGACCACGGCCAGGACCAGGCCGACAGAGAACAGGCAGGCCCAGGCCGCGCCTTGGATGGCGTTGCCGTCGTCGTTGGGGTCGTTGGGCCACGGGGGCGTCAGACGGCGTCCAGGTGGCAGACCGGGCAGAGGCGTCGGGCGGCCTTTCGCTCGACCCGGTCTTGGCGGCGTCCTTCGGCCAGGGCGAACCCGCAGGTGGTGC
>Ga0209382_10012646_pt1 | contig 10420 bp, 10 predicted proteins | sample SoiMetdeltSBSDD5_FD_187599 | JGI IMG/M metagenome (GOLD analysis project Ga0209382, IMG submission 187599) | Bulk soil microbial communities from a Populus tree surrounding site in Tennessee, USA - Soil MetaG P. deltoides SBSDD5 (SPAdes) (version 2) | ecosystem: Environmental > Terrestrial >...
CTGTCCCGGGCCCAGTCGATCGCGGCGGGCTACGTCGTCGGCGGGCTCGTCTCGCTGCTGACGCTGCCCCCGTTCCTGGCCCTGCGGCGCCGGCGCGAGACCGCGGACCTGATCATCGGGCAGCGCGCCGGCAAGCCCGCACCGTGCGCGGGCCAGGGGCTCCCTCCGGTGTCGGTGGTCGACACCCTGGCCCGCCAGCCCGAGCCGGCCTGATCCCCGGGTCCTTCCCCTTCGCTCAGGCCAGCACCTTCGCGGCCACCTCGCCGAGCTGCTCGACCCGGTCGGGGTCGTGGCCCTGGGCCGGGAGCGCCAAGGTGAACCCGTCGACACCACACTGGCGGACCTCCTCCAGCCGCTCCCCGACCACACCGGGATCGCCCCAGACGACGAGGGCCAGGATCTGCTCCAGCGATTCGGCATCCATGGAGCGCACGTCGAGGCCGCGTTGGCCGAGGAAGTCGGCGATGACGGCGAAGGCGTCGTCGCGGGTGTCGGCGATGCAAACGTTGAGCTGCTGGCTCACCGTGATCTCCGATCGGTCCCGCCCGAGCCGTTCGCAGTGCGCCGCCAGGGCGTCGAGCTTGCGGCCGATCTCGGCGACGGGTGACGTGAGGTTCGACTCGTCGGCATGGGCCGCGACCAGACGCAGGGTCTTCTTCTCGCCGGCCCCACCGATCATGATCGGGATCCGGCCGATCGGCGATGGTTGGTTGGCGACCTCACGCGCCTGGTAGTGCCGGCCCTCGAGGGTGGGCCGCTCCCCGCGGAGCATCGGCACGATGATCTGCAGCGCCTCCTCCAGCTTCTCGAAGCGGTCGCTGAAGGTGCCGAACTCGAACCCGAAGGCCTCGTGCTCCAGCTCGAACCAGCCGGCGCCGATGCCCAGCTGCGCACGCCCGCCGGAGACGACATCGAGGGTGGTGACGATCTTGGCCAGCAGTGCCGGGTTCCGGTAGGTGTTGCCGGTGACCAGGGCCCCGAGCCGCACCGAGCGCGTCTCCCGCGCCAGTGCCCCGAGCGTCGTGTAGCACTCGAGCATGAACTCGTCCGGTGGCCCCAGCAGCGGCAGCTGGTAGAGATGGTCCATCAGCAGCACGGTGTCGAACCCGGATCGGTCAGCCGCCCTGGCCTGGGCCGCGACGGTCTCGAACAGGGTGGCGGACGTCCCGTCGGGATACGTGAAGTTCGGGATCTGGTAACCCAAGCGCGTCATGAGGTCTCCTATACACGTTGACAGCGTCATCTTCGGTGTCCCTGTTGACGTTGTCAACTCACGGAGATCAGCATGACCCCCGCATCCTCACGACCGGCCGACACCCCCCAGCGTCTCGTGGAAGCGGCCATCGCCCTGGTGGCCGACGGCGGTCTGGACGCGCTGACGCTGCGGGCCCTGGGTGAGCGCTGCGGCCTGTCGCGCCAGGCGCCCTACCGCCACTTCGAGGACAAGGACTCATTGCTCCGAGCGGTCGCCGCCGCGGGGTTCCGGGCCCTCACGGTCCGCATGCGGGAGGCCGCGAGCCCCGATGATGGCGGGCCCGCGCTCGTGCTCGTGCCCGCGATGCACGCCTACGTCGACTGGGCGCTCGCCAACCCGGCCTGGTATCGCCTGACCTTCCAGAACCAGGCCGCGACGCCGGCATCCGGACACGTCGACCCCGACCTCAGCGACGCGGCGCTCGGCCTGCTGACGTACGTGACCGAGCTCGTCGCCACCGCGCAGCAGGCCGGCGAGATGCCCGAGGGGCCTCCGGAACCCCTCGTCGGCGTGCTGTGGTCGACGCTGCACGGCGCCGTCGACCTCGCCCTGGCCGGCCACGCAAAGGCCGAGCTCGACACGGCGTCACCCCACCACGTCGTCGACCGCCTGGCCCGCATCATGGCCACCACCCCGCCTGGCTGACGGACGCGGTCGGCGTCAGACCGGGGCCACCTGGGCGGTGGGGAGGACCGTGATCTCCGACACGTTGACGTGGCGAGGTACAGCGAGCGCGGCCAGCACCGCCCGCGCCACGTCGTCCGCGGTGAGGGGGGTGATCTCGTCGAGCCACTGCTCGAGCTCGGCCCGGCGTTCGGGCTGGGTGACCTTGCCGTGCAGCTCGGTAGCGACGAGGCCCGGACGGACGTTGAGCGTGCGCACGCCCAGGGGGGCCAGATCGGCCCGCAGGTCGTGGGACAGCTTGGTGACGGCCGCCTTGCTGGCGGAGTAGAAGGCGTACTCGGGGAACGCGATCGCGTCGCCGATCGACGAGACGATCACGAGGTCGGCGGTGCGCCCCTCCGCGGCCGCGGCCACGAGGTGCGGGACCGTGGCGGCGATGGTCGCGGCGACTCCGCCGATGTTCACCGAGATCGTCCGCTGCCACTCGTCGAGGCGAGCAGCGGTCACGGGGCTGGGAAGCATGACGCCGGCGTTGGCCACAACCAGGTCGGGCGGGCCGAGCTCACTGACCACGCGGTCGACGGCCCGGGCCAGCGCATCGGCATCGGCGACGTCGCTGACGACGGGCATCACGCCAGAGCCGATCTCGGCCAGGCGGTCAGCGCGGCGGGCGATGGCCGCCACAGCGGCGCCGGCCTGCGCCAGCTGCCCGACGACGGCCCGGCCGATGCCGCTGGACGCCCCGGTCACCAACGCGGTCCGCCCGGTGAAGGTGTCGGAGTGGTCGACGGGTAGGTGGGTGGTGTGGGTTGTGGTCATGGCGCCCATGGTCGGGACCAGGCCCGCTGGCAACCAGGCAGCGTCGTGGGTGGTACCCGGAGGGACAGGCTGGCCGGTTGTGCGCCGGAGCCCACCCGGCACACTGAACCGTCATGGAACAGGCCGACATCTCGCTGGGTGCCTTCCTCCGGGCCCGTCGTGCCCGGGTCGATCCGTCCGATCTGGGACTGCCCGCTGGCGCCCGCCGACGGACGCCGGGACTGCGCCGGGAAGAGGTCGCGACGTTGGCCGGGGTCAGCGTCGAATACCTGACTCGGCTCGAGCAGGGCCGGTCGTCGCGTCCGTCGACCGAGGTGCTCGACGCCCTGGCCCGCGCCCTCCGCCTCGACCGGGAGGCGCATCGGCGCCTGCGGCTGCTGGCGGGGGTCGCTCCCCCGCCGACGGCGCCCGCGGCCGACGTCCGCCCATCGCTGCTCGAAGCGCTGGAGGCGCTCGCCCCCAAGCCCGCGTACCTGATCTCGCCGCGCATGGAGATGATCGCTGCGACTCCGGCCGCGCGTGCGCTGCTCGGTCCGGTCGGCGAGCAGGAGCGGCCCAGCTTCCCTCGTTGGTTCTTCGCCGACCCGCGGTCGCGGCGCTACCACCCCGAGTGGGCCGCGGACGCCGCCAACTGCGCCGCCAACCTGCGGCTGGCGGTGGCGCCTGACCGGCCGGATCCGGAGCTCGACGCCCTGGTCGCCGAGCTCCGCGCCACCAGCGCCGAGTTCCAGCGCTTCTGGGACGACCACGAGGTGCGCCCGTGCGCTTCGGGCGTCAAGCACTACCACCACCCCGAGGTGGGCCGGTTCAGCGTGGCCTATGACTCGTTTCCGTCCGCAGATCAGGACGCCACCCTGGTGCTGTACCGGGCGCATGGCGACGACCGCTCACGCACGGCCTTCGACCTGCTCACCACGGTCGAGCTCGGAGTCCCCTGAGGCCCGTCGACGCTCCCCCCACTCGCTCTGGCGCACGAGCTGAGGGAGCTCCAGGCGGCGGCCCGAATGCCGTGCCGCTCACGGCCTTCTTTGCTTTCAGCCCCTCTTTGCTTTTCAGGAAGCCCCGGCGGGGCTTCCTTCTCCATGACGGTCTCCGCCGATGTCCGGCCCCTCAAGGCTTCCCCTTCGGGCGGCCTGCGGCCGGCCTTGACCGGCCTCGGTGCGTGGGCAGCGGTCTGGCGTCCGCCACGTCAGCCGGTCCTGCCGTCCCCCGGGCCCCTGCATCGGCCGGCGCCCTGGCCTCGGCGGGGCGGTGCGTCGGTCGAGTCCGGCGGCCGGCCGCCCTGGCGGGTCACCGTCTTCTTTGAAGACAAACGGCCCTTATAGGGCCACTCGGCTTCAAAGTCGGCCGGGGCGGCGGGACGGGCCGCGCCGTGGGTTAGCTGGTGTCGTGGGTGTGGGGTTGGTCGACGTAGTCGGGGGGTTTGGTTCCCTTGTGTCTGTTGTGACGGGCGCAACGACAGGCGCCGTTGTTCTGATCCGTGCAGCCACCGTGGACCCAGGCGACGGTGTCGTGGTCCACGTGGCACTCGTCCGACGGAATCGTGCAGCCGGGGTTGACGCAACGCCGGTCGCGTAGCTGGATCGCCCGACGCAACGCCTTACAGAAGAACCGGTTCTTGCGACCCAGGTCCACGACCTTGCGGGAGGGGCCCTCATAGACGATGCGCTCGATCTCGGCCTCGCTGAGCAGAGGGATCAACTGGCCGGGAGCGATCACCGTCCCCGAGGCCAGCTCACACATCCGCTTCAAGCTGTCGTCACCCAAGTGCACGACGAACAGCGGGTGGGGGTCCTTGCGGTGCTCGGGGGCGGCCATAGCGCGCCGGGCCAGCTCCACCAACGCATCCGCCCGCCGCCGCGCGGGCGTCCGGGTCAGATGATCCAGACAGACCTTGTCGCCGTGGGCTTCCTTGGCCGCGGCCCAGTCGGCCTCGAACAGCTCGTTCTCGATGCGCCGCAACGCCGTCGCCAGCTCCGTGCCGCGCACCGCGTCGAGCTGGCCATCCAGAACCCACATCCCCCGCCACGACTCCGACAGATGCACATACCGCGAATCATGATCCCGAGCCGCCTGATCCTCCGCACCGTCCTGGTCCACGAGAGACTCCCAGTAGCGGACCGCAGTGGCGAACTCGTCGAACCCCAGCGACTTGGCGTGACCCACCAACTCCACTTCGGCGTCACCGAACCCCGACGACACCGCCTTGCGAGGCGACCCCGAAAGTTCAGCCAACGTCTTGGCATGCCGCTCGGTGATCTCCCCCGCCGCAACGCCTCGCGGGTGGCAGGCATGTGCCGCAACCGCCGCGCCAGCAGACACCGAGCCCGCATCCCGGCGATCGACGCCCTGCACTTCCGCGCCAACCACGCCGCCGCCGTCTTTGACCCATCCGCACGCCACGAGCCACGCAAATCGAACGCCGACGTTACCTTCGCCCGACTCGCAGCCAGCCGAGCCTCACAACGATGCCACCGGACCAGAACGTCGCCCAGCTCCTCGTCAGACAACGAAGCAGGATCGAGCTCGACCAGCACATCGGCGGCCTCTTCGAGGCTCTCGATCCCTCCCATGACCAAACTTTACCACAATCCGTGACTGTCGAATTGCACATATAGTGGCCGTAACCAAATTGGTTATTCACCACGGCCCTGAAGGGGCCGCCAGCCGCACCGCCAGGCTCAGGGCTTGCGGGCGACGGCGGCGTGGAAGGGGGTCACGACCTCGGGCGGATCGGTCTCCTGACGACCCCATTCGTCGACCCGGGTGATGCCGGGCTCGATGAGCTCGAGCCCGTCGAAGAAGCGGGCGAACTCGTCGGCGCTGCAGAGGACGTAGGTCTCCTTCGCCATCTCGTTCAGACGCCTGATGGCTTCCTTGGTCTCGGCCGGGGTGACGTCGCTGGCGAGATGGGACATGGCGAGGTAGCTGCCGTACGGCAGGGCATCGACGAGCGCCGATACGAGTCCGTAGCGGTCATCGTGGTCGCCGAGGGCGTGCACGATCGACACCAGCATCAAGGCGATCGGCTGGGAGAAGTCCAGGGTTGCTGCGGCTTGCGCCAGGATGTGATCCGGGTTGCGCAGGTCGGCGTCGATGAACGCTGCCGCCCCCTCGGGCGTGCTCTTGATCAGCCGATGCGCGTGCGCCAGCACGATGGGGTCGTTGTCGACGCACACGATCCGGGACTCGGGCGCAGCCTCCTGGGCGACGGCGTGGGTGTTGGTGTCGTTGGGGACGCCGGTGCCGACGTCCAGGAACTGGCGAATCCCCTCGTCGGCCAGACGTCGCACCGCCCGGACCAGGAACGACCGGTTGGCCCGCACGTGCGCCCGCGCGACGTCCAGGCCCCCGATGGCATCGGCCAGGTGCTCAGCGGCCGCGCGGTCGACCGCGAAGTTCGTCGTCCCGCCCAGGAAGTAGTCGTAGACGCGGGAGGCGTGGGCGACGCTGGTGTCTATCTCGGTCGGATCGTTGTTCCTGCGCGCGGTCTCGGACATGCACCCCCTATCGAACCACAGCCCCATCGCTCCTGTCGGGCGTCACAAGCCGCCGTCCATTGCCATCTGTTGGTGGTGGAGTATGTCCACGGCTGCGACGAGGAGCCTGCTCGATGCCATCGGTCGTGCCGGAAAGCGTGTTGGTAGGGACCGAGGGCGACCCGTCGCCGGCGGATCTCTACGCGCTCTATCGCGAGGAGCGCGGGCCCCTCCTGTGGTACCTCCGCTCGCAGGGCGTCGAGGAGCACGAGGCGGAGGACGCGATCCAGGCGGCGTTCGTGCGGCTCCTCCTCGCGAAGACCGAGGTCCGGGAGCCGCGTTGGTGGCTGCGGACGGTGGCACTGAACGAGTACCGCCGCTCCTCCCCCAGCATTCCGAGCTCGCGGCGACGCGCCGTCGTGGTTCCGGTGTCCCCCGCGGACCTGTCCAGCCAATGCGCCGCAACGCCGTTCTCCGACCCGGCCGAGCTCACCGAGCCGGGCCTGTGGGCGCACGACGCGATCGCCAGCCTGCCCGACCGGCAACGCCGGGTCATGGCCGCGCACATCGAAGGTCGAACGAACCAGCAGATCGCCGACGACCTCGGCGTCAGCAACGCCTCCGTCCGTCAGAGCCTCCGCCGGGCACGGCGGGCCCTCAGCGAGCGGCTCCGCACGGACGCCGACGACGAGAGGGGATGAACCCATGGCTCCCTGGCAGCGATTCGGCGATCACGACGAGACGGAGGTCGACGGCCGCGTCGAGGCGTCGAGGCAAGCCTTCATCGCCCGACACGACGCAGCGTTCGACTTCGAGGCCGGCTGGGCCGAGATCGTCCGTCGTGCGGACACGACAACCCGATCGTCGCCGCGACTCGTGGCTGTGGAGCCCGTAGATCGACGGCGCGACGGCCACGCGGCCACCAACCCGGCTCCCGCCGTCGCCGACCCCCACCGCCGGTCGGGCCGGCGAAGGCTGATGGCGAGGGTGGGCTCGATCGCCGCCGCGGCAGCGATGGTCGCTGCGATCGTCGTCGGAACAGACGACAAGGCCCAGGCGGACCTCGCGTCAAGGATCGCCAACGCCACCACGAGAGCTCTCGCCGACTCGATCGAGCACGAGGTCAGCGATTGGACCTGGACGGCACTGCCGGTCGACGCCGAGACCTGGCGGGACCAGACCACCGCGGCCGTCCGTTCCCTCAACTACGCCGCGGACGGCAGCGGCCGATCCCTCGACTGGGGCCCACTCGTCGCCCCCACGCCGGACGACGAGGGACCCACACTCGGACCCTTCCCGGTGCTGGCAGTCGACTACTGCTTCGGTGAGTACGAGATCGAGGAGTTTCCCGTGCCGGAGGGGGTCATCGACGTCAACGCCAGCATCGCCCGATCAGTTGCCGAGGGTCTGGACGACGGGAGCATGAGGACCGACGGCACCGAGGTCGTGGACGGACAGTTGCTCATCCGGGTGGTCGAGGTCGGAGGCTCTGAATCCCTCGCCTGGTACGTCGACCCGGGCACCTACCGCCCGGTCCGCATCGCCGACCCGGTCGAGGGTTACGTGACCACGATCGAGTACCTGCCACGAACACCGGACCTGCTGGCGCAGTTCACGCCGGTCATCCCCGAGGGCCTGGTGCAGGTCGACGAGCTCACCCGCACCGACGACTATCGGCCTTGCAGCTGACCACGCCTGCTCCGAGCGGCTGTCGTCCCTGTCATCCCGGTCACGCGGAGCGGACGGCTTCGGCCGGGGCCAGTCGGCTGGCCCGGACCGCGGGATAGAGCCCGGCCAGAGCGCCCACCGCGAGCGAGATCACGACGCCTGCACTCGAGCCCGCCACGGGCATCGCGACGTGCCAGCCGCGGGCGTCGGCATACCCGACGGTGATCGCCGCGCCCAGAGCGACGCCGATCACACCCCCCGATCCGGCGATCAGTACCGACTCCATGAGGAACTGCCAGCGGATGTGGCGGCGGGTCGCGCCCAGCGCTCGCCGGACACCGATCTCAGCCCGCCGTTCCAGGACCGAGATGACCATCACGTTGGCGGTGCCGAGCCCTCCCACCAGCAACGCCACGGCGCCCAGGCCGAGGAGGACGGCGGTGAGGGTCGCGTCCACCTCGGCTCGGGCCGCCAGGAGGTCGCTGGGTCGGGTCACCTCGACCTCATGTGGAGCTCGAGGGTTCGCCGTGGCCGCCAGGACCGATCGAACGTCCAGCGTGTGCTCGGGATCGGTGCGCACGCGGATGCTGGAGGGCGCGGGGTCGACGTCGAACAGCCGCCCCGCGACCTCGTAACCGACCAGGGCGGCACGGTCGATGTCGGGTGCCAGCGGTAGCGGCTCGAGGACGCCGACGACCTGGAACCAGTGCCCGTCGATCACGACCAGCAGACCACCGCTCGCGTTGTTGCGGCCGATGATCCAGTCCAGGCCCAACCGTTGGGCGGCGACCGCGCCCAGCACCACCGCCTCGAACCCGTCGGTGGCCTCGGTGAGGAAGACGCCCTCGGCCATGGTTGCGTCCAGCGTCTCGGTCAGGTTCGGTTCCGTGGCGAGCACGGAGATGCCGCCGGTCACGTCCAACGGGACCAGGTCGTTGCGCCGCACGGTGGCAACTTCGATGGTGCTGGTGGCGGTGGCGGATACCACCGGCCGTATGCGTCGGACCATCGCAGGGGCGGTCGCGGGCAGCGCGGATCCGCCCGAGCCTGTCCCACCCGCCCGAACCTCCAGCAGGTTGGTGCCCAGCCGGTCCAGCTCGGCCAAGAGGTCGGCGCGGCTGGACGCCGAGATGCCCACGATCGCGACCATGGCCGAGACGCCGATGGCGATGCCCAAGGCGGTGAGCGCGAGTCGGAGCCGCTTGGTGCGCAGGCCGAGCACACCCAGCCACACGACGTCGCGCGCCCGGAGCCGGGAGGGAGCGATCACGACGCGATCCGGCCGTCGCGCAGGGTGATCACCCGTGACGCGCTCGCCGCCACACGCGGGTCGTGGGTGATGAGCACGATCGTGCTCCCCGCCAGATGCAGCGCCCCGAAGAGATCGAGAACCTCTTCGCCGGTGGCCGAATCGAGGTTCCCGGTGGGCTCGTCGGCCAGCACGAGGGCCGGCTCGCCGACGATGGCCCGGGCGATGGCCACCCGCTGCTGCTCGCCGCCGGACAGCTGGCCGGGCCGATGCCCGGCCCGGTGGGCCAGCCCGACGCGGTCCAGCGCCGTGGCCGCCCGTCGCCGCCGCTCACTCCCCGGGATGCCGCGGTACAGCAGGCCGGTGGCCACGTTGTCCACGGCAGACAGTCCGCCCAGGAGATGGAACTGCTGGAAGACGAACCCGATCCGCCGCGCCCGCAGGGCCGACAGCTCCCGATCGTCGAGCGTGCCGATGTCGGTGCCAGCGACGACGACCGTCCCGCCGTCCGGTCGATCGAGCGCACCCACGAGATGGAGCAACGTCGACTTCCCGGATCCGGAGGGGCCGAGCACGGCCAGGCTTTCACCAGCTGCGATCTCCAGGTCGACGCCGTCGAGCGCGCGGATGGGCGGTGATCCCGGATACTCCTTCACCGCGCCTCGTAGCTCCAGCGCCAATGCGGGCGCCGTCACTCGGGAACCACCACATCGTCACCTTCGGAGAGCCCCTCGGAGGTCACCTGGACCCAGCCGTCGGCGGAGGCTCCCGTCTCGACGGCGACCAGCCGGGTTCCGCCCCCGGACACCACCCGCTCCACCGCGAAGCCCCCTTCCGAGAGCGCGAGCAGGGCCACGACCGGGACAGCGAGAGCGTCCTCCACGACGCTGGACACGACGTGCACGGTCACCGGAACTTCGTCCCACGCTCCGGCAGCGCCCGGGTCATCGAGCTCGATGCTCACGTCGACCGTCGGCTCATCGCTCGGAACCGGCTCGCCGGCGCCGTCAGCCCCGCCGTCGTCCGAGCGGCGAGCGATCCGTCCGACCGCTGCCACCCGACCAGCGAGGATCGTCCCGTCCGGGAGCTCGACCTGCACCGCCTGATCGACGGTGACGAGGCGCTGCCTGCTGGCCTCGAGATCGACGGTCACCAGGCGGGCGGTGCCGGTGACCTCGACGATCGGCCCCTGCGCCGGTGCACCCACCGGGGTCGGGTGCCCCGCGACCCGTACCGCGGCGGGCAACACCACGGCGTCCCCCGGGGTCACGGCACCGGTCGTCGGCCGCCCGAGGGATCTCTGCCACTCCTTGACCGCGCTCGTGG
>Ga0209382_10012647_pt1 | contig 10420 bp, 9 predicted proteins | sample SoiMetdeltSBSDD5_FD_187599 | JGI IMG/M metagenome (GOLD analysis project Ga0209382, IMG submission 187599) | Bulk soil microbial communities from a Populus tree surrounding site in Tennessee, USA - Soil MetaG P. deltoides SBSDD5 (SPAdes) (version 2) | ecosystem: Environmental > Terrestrial >...
CATGCTGCTCACATTGCGAGGTGGTCCGCAATGCTGAGCCCCAAAGGCTCATCAGGTACCTGTATACCTGAAGGTCAGACGACATTCCTCCATGCCGCTTGCACGGCGCACCATGCCCTGCACCCAGTGCAGTTTGTCGCGGCACGGCGCCCCAGGACCTGTGGGATCGGGCCGACGGATGGCAAAGTCGACGGGGACGACCAACTTGCCCTCGCCGACCACCACGACAAGCAACATACCGTCAATACCCGAGAGCACCCGGTGTTCCTGGCCGCTCCACCAGGTGCCCACAAGGCCTAACTGATCGCCATACTTTTTGAACAACCGAGTCATCGCTTACCCAGGTCCATTGCCAGCGGCTGCGCGTGGCCTCACTCTTGCTGGCGGCGTGACGCCATAGCGGGACCAGCACCTCCAAGCCCAAGCGTCGCAGTCGCTTGATCCAGGAGCGTTTGGGAAGAGCGCCAAGTAAGCGCGTGGGCAGATTCTTGTCTCAGCCCCGTACGCGGCACAGTTCTGAGTTGGTACGGCACCCGAACAGCGGGGGGCACATCACTCCGACGATTTTCCCCAGGAGCTTGTGCTGGCTGCGCAAGCGACCTTCGATTTCGGCGACCAGCTCTGCGGGGAGGCCCAAGTTCTCCAGGGCCTGCTCCAGGGCCTGGGCGGCGTGTTGTGCCTGGCGGCGGTCTCGCGCGAGGCGCTCGTGCGCTTTGCGATAACGGCGCCGTCTGGCTTTGGTGTATTGTTGTGCGCATCGTCTGGCTGGGGACATGGGGAACTCCTTTGCACTGTGTGGATCTTCTGTGGACGGTGTGCAGGAAACCACGCCCCGTCACGGTGCGAGCGGGGCCTCCTCTTCGTCACGCGCTCTCTACTCCTGCTTTTTTTTGTCACCCCTGGGTGTCGCTCACCGCGCCGGCCACTGCGGGGTACTCCACATGACAGCGGAGTCCATGCACGCCTCTGGCCTGAGGTGCTTGGGCCTCCCCAAGCGGGAGCTGGGAGGGCCAACGCCATGATTGAAGCCACCTATCACTTCAACAAAAGTTGCTTTGACATTGTGATCGCAAAGGCCGTGGGGATATGAACCTGTACGTGCCTGTGGGCAGTGCCCCCGGTATTGGGCGGAAGCGCCCATACACCATAGGCGACCCCGCCGATGTGGAAGCAGCCCAGAGAATGTATCCTTTCATCACTCCTCATCATGCGAAAACCGGGGAGGGAGATCATGGGCCTCACTTACCGTCTCGGCCACTTGTGACCCTTCAGTATCACGTCGGAGTCCTCGCATGCTCCTTGTCTCCAGAGCTGAAGTGCGGGGGCGTGGTGCAGAGGTAGCCGAGGTGGCCGACGCCATGATCGAGGCCCACCCCTGTGTGCTAGAAATGGGTTCTCACGGCATCTGCCATTCCCACACCGTCCTCGGCCGCCGCATCGGCATAGGGAGGGTGAGCAATGACTTTTGAGGAAGTTCTGGACCAGGCGATTGCCATGCTCCAGCGCCGGGGGCGCGTCACGTATCGCCTGCTGAAACGCCAGTTTCAGCTCGATGATGACACCCTGGGTGATCTCCTCGCAGAGCTACGCTATGCTCACGGGGAAGTGATCAGCGAGGACGAGCAAGGCATGGTGTGGACGGGTGGGGCGGCGGTGCGCCCGACACCCCCTCCCCCAGCGCTGCAGCCTTTCCAGCCCTCTGGCTCTCAGGAGGCCCCGGCGCCACAGGCAGATGTGACGCCAACTATCCTGCAGTCTTCTGACGCCGAACGCCGCCAGCTCACCGTACTGTTCTGTGACCTGGTGGATTCAACTGTACTTTCCAGCCAACTCGACCCAGAAGACTTGCGCGCGGTGGTGCGCGCCTATCAAGAGGTCTGCGCCAAGGTCATCGCCCGCTTTGAGGGCTATATTGCGCAGTACCTCGGTGATGGTCTGCTTGTTTACTTTGGCTGGCCTCAGGCCCACGAAGATGACGCCCAGCGGGCGGTGCGGGCCGGGCTGGGCATCGTGGAGGCCATGCGCGGGTTGAACACGCGCCTAGAGCAGGAGCGGGGGGTACACTTGGCGGTGCGCCTGGGCATCCATACCGGGCTGGTCGTGGTGGGAGAGGTGGGTAGCGGCGGGCGCCAGGAACAGCTCGCACTCGGCGAGACGCCCAATCTCGCGGCCCGCCTGCAAGGCATTGCCATACCCAATACCCTCGTGATCAGTGCGGCTACGTTTCACTTACTCGGCGGGTTCTTTGCGTGCCAGCCGTTAGGCACATCCCTCCCGAAGGGCCTAGCGCAGCCCATTGAGGTCTATCAGGTGCTGCACGAGAGTATGGCCCGCAGTCGGCTGGAAGCAGCCGGGAGTACCAGCCTGACCCCGCTGGTGGATCGGGAGCAGGAAGTGGGGCTGCTGGTGGAGCGCTGGACGCGGGTCAAAGAAGGGATAGGGCAGGTGGTGCTTCTCAGCGGGGAAGCAGGCATCGGCAAATCGCGCCTCGTCCAGGTGCTGAAGGAGCATGTCGCCGCTGAGCCTCAGGCGTGGCTGACCCCGTGTCAATGTTCGCCCTATTACCAGAACACGGCGCTATATCCGATGATCGATCTGCTAGAGCGGGTGGCGCTGCGTCTTGAGCGGGACGAGTCCCCCCAGCAGAAGCTCCGTAAACTGGAGGGCTTCCTGGTGCAGTATGGCCTGCAGCTGCCGGAGGCCGTCCCCCTGTTTGCCGCCCTCCTCTCCCTGCCGCTGGGCACCGACTATGCCCCGCTGACCCTGTCGCCCGAACAGCAAAAGCAGCAGACCCTCCACACCCTCCTGACCATTCTCTTACGCATTGCCGCCCAGCAGCCGGTCCTCTTTGTCATGGAAGACCTGCACTGGGTCGATCCGTCCACCCTGGAGCTGCTCAGCCTGCTGGTCGATCAAGGTCCCACGGCCCGCATCCTGGCGCTGTTGACCTTTCGGCCCGACTTCCACCCCCTCTGGACCGGGCGCTCCCACCTCACGCAGGTGACATTGCATCGCCTCACATCACCCCAGGCCCGTGAGCTGACAGGGCGGGTGGCCCACAGTAAAGTCCTCCCAGCGGAGGTGGTGGAGCAGGTGGTGACCAAGACCGATGGGGTACCGCTGTTTGTGGAGGAATTAACCAAAACGGTGTTGGAATCGGGCTTGCTACGCGAAGATGAGGACCGCTATGAGCTGCGGGGTCCGCTGCCCCCGCTCGCGATTCCCGCGACCCTGCATGATGCGCTCATGGCCCGGCTGGATCGCCTGGCCCCCGTCAAAGCGGTGGCCCAACTCGCGGCGACGCTGGGGCGGACCTTTCCCTATGCCCTGCTGCAGGCGGTCGCGTCCCTGGACGAGGGGACCCTCCAGACCAGCCTCCGGCAGTTAGTCACAGCGGAATTGCTCTATCAACAGGACCTGCCACCCCAGGCCACATATGTCTTCAAGCATGTGCTGATCCAGGAAGCGGCCTATCAGTCGCTGCTCAAAAGCACGCGGCAACAGTACCACCAGCGCATTGCCCAGGTCTTGGAGGCCCAGTTTCCTGAGACGGCTGAGGCCGAGCCCGAACTCTTGGCGCACCATTACACCGAGGCGGGCCTCACCGCGCAGGCGATTCCCTACTGGCAGCGGGCCGGCCAACGCGCCAGCGACCGCTCGGCCCATATGGAAGCCGTCAGCCACTTCACCACCGGGATCGAGCTGCTCAAGACGCTGCCAGAGACGCCTGAGCGCATCCAGCAAGCCTTAACTCTGTACATTGCCCTCGGCGCAGCTCTGCTGATGGCCAAAGGGCACGCAGCGCCCGAGGTAGAGCATGCTTACACCCAAGCGCGCGCCTTGTGTCAGCAGGTAGGCGAGACACCAGAGCTGGTTCCAGTCCTGTTTGGGCTGTGGCGGTTTTATGTACAACGGTCACAGTTGCACATGGCGCGAGAACTCGGGGAGACTCTGCTGCGCCTGGCGCAACGCACCGACGACCCTGCGCTCGCGGTCATCGCCCACTGTGCCCTTGGGTTTACGGGGTTCAACCTCGGTATGTTGCCTGCTGCCTGCCAGCACCTCGAGGAAGCCATCGCACTCTACACGCCAGACCAGCGCCATGCCCCGGTGTTCCGCATGGGACAAGATCCGGGTGTTGGCTGCCAAGTTCATGCTGCTCGGCCCCTCTGGTTGCTAGGGTATCCAGAGCAAGCTCTGGCCCGCATCCACGAGGCCCTTGCATTGGCGCACGCGCTGTCGCATCCCTTTAGTCTGGCATTTGCGCGGTGTGGCGCGGCCATAGTCTCTCAGCTGCGCCGGGATGTGCTCGCCGTGCACGAGCAGGCAGAGGCTGCTGTCGCGCTCTCGACTGAGCAGGGCTTTCCACAGTGGGCGGCCCTGGGAATGAGCTTGCGCGGGTGGGCGCTCGCCATGCAGGGCCAAGGCGAGGAAGGGCTGGCGCAGGTACGCCAGGGGATTGCCTCCTTTCGAGCCACTGGGGCAGCGCTACTCGTCCCCTACTTTTGCACCGTGCTGGCGGACGTCTTTGCCCAGCTCGGCCATATAGAAGATGGCCTCCAGGCACTCGCCGAGGCCCAGACCCTGGTGGAACAGCATGACGAACGCTGGTGGGAAGCCGAAGTCTATCGTCTTCGGGGCGTCTTGCTCCTGCAGGAGACTGTACCACAGCGCGAGGAGGGGGAAACCTGCTTCCAGCTAGCCCTGGACGTCGCCCGCCGCCAGCAGGCCAAGTCGCTGGAACTGCGTGCAGCGCTGAGCCTGAGTCGGCTGTGGCAGCACCAGGGCAAACAGGTCGCAGCTCACCAGCTGCTCACGCCGCTCTATGGTTGGTTCACCGAGGGCTTTGACACCGCCGACCTCCAGGAGGCGAAAGCGTTGCTAGAGGCATTAGCGTAACGCGCTGCCGGTGGACCCACCCTTCCTTCCCTACAATGCTGACTGTGGGTTCATAACCCATTGAGTGTAAGGAGCTTTCATGGGGTGTCAGCTGGGAATGCACATGAATGCTTGCTGAAATCAAGCATCGGAAAAGTCAGATCAGAGGGAGGAGAAAGTCATTACGAGCACAGATAACGATGGCTCCGTCTTAGCGCCTGTCCCCGTAGCTCCCGGCAATGAGACAGACATGGTCCTGCTACCGAAGGGCCTGCAAGCATTGAAAAAGGTGGCCAAAGAGGTTGGTTGAGATCTCCACGGAGCCGATCTCAATCCCGATGGCGGTTTGGATTCCGCGTACAATCGGCAGTGCATTTTCAATGCCAGCCTGCTCCCAAACATCTCCAAGCATCCTCGCAACTGCAAGCACACCAAGTGCGGACCGAAGCGGTTGTGCAACCCCACTATCCATGCGTTACGCATACGGGTCGCGTGGATCTTTGCCTGGGAGGACGCATGCAAGCGGCTGTTGCTCCGCTTTGAACGCATCGAGCAACGGCACTACGGCATGAAGATCATGGCGTATACGTTGATCAACCTGCGAGCATTCTGCGGTGTCTAAAACTCGCAACCAGTTATGTGTTATTCCTTTTCTCCCCTCTTGTCATCTCCGGTGCCAGCCAAGTCAAATATTACATAGTGCCGAGTCTCTTTCACACGTCGATAGGACGTATCGAGATAGGTGTGGAATGCCACGTAGGTGTCCAGCCAGTAGAGCAGGTAACGCGTAAAGGCTATATAATTTGCCCCCTGCTGCCGTAATGCTTCAAGCTCTGTTGTGGCTTCTGCACTGTCAGCCGGCATCTTCCCAAATTGCGCAAGAAAATGCCAGCCTTTCCTTTGACTGTAATATAAAGCCGTTGGATTGCCCCAGTCCGCAACGATCACGAGTGCACTAGGCAGCGTTAGCCGACGCAGCTCCTGGCCTGTCGCGAGGAGTGCTCCGGCTGACAGGGCATACGATGGACTCACATAGAGATATGCAGTATATGCCAGCCCTGCAAAAAAGATGACACAGGTGGTGGCTAACGCAGCCCAGGCCCGACACAGCCTTTCCAGGAGACTGAGCAAGAAACCTAAGGCTGTGCCGGATAAGGCCGCCGCTGCTGGCACGAGAGCCAGTCCGTACCATTCATGTCTGGCGTGCCCTTCTCCTGCGGCGATGATAAAGATTACATGAGCGGCGAGCCACCAGTGAAACAGCCAACCAAATGGCAGGTGAGAAGGTACGAAGAGCCCCACCAGCAGCAGCACCGCCACAAGGGGGGTGAGGCCAGACAAAGCGGTCTGTTGTACGATGGCCAGGTATTGATCAGCAGTGACTAGGTGTAGGAGCCCTTCTCCGAACATGTGATACGGGTAATAGGAAATACTGATCACATAGGCGTGAAGGTACCAGGCCAGCGGACAAGCCAGCGATAACGCTGCATAGGCCCAGACAGCTTTGTTCCACAAAAATTTGCCACTGTACCTCTCCCAGACCATGTACAACAGAGGCAATCCGATAATTATTGCTGGCAGCTTGACAAGTATAGTCAAGTTGGTTGCAAGGAGTGCGGCGATGAAAACCCCCCAACGCTGCGGGTGCTCCAGCCATTCCGCCACAAAATAGAGTGCGGCAATTGAAAATGTCAGAGAAGTCATATCAGGCATAAAGCAGCGCCCTGCGAAGATGGATAACGGAATGAGCGTATATATGCCTGTGGCCAGGAAAGCGGTTCGTACCTGGGAGGTTTTAGAAACGAGCAGGAAAAGAAATATTTGCGATACCAGGAAGAACAGGACAGAAACAGCTCTCCCTATCCACGCATGGATACCGAACAGGTTGTAAAAGAGAGAGGCTATAAGAGGGACAAGCGGGAATTCTGTTCCTACATAGCCCGGATGAGGACCCGCCCAGTTAATCTGAGGATAAAAAATGTTGTAGCCGTGGCGGTAGAAATTTTCAGCAATCATGGCCACATCCGCCTGCCGCCAGCTCCAAGTATCCGCAAAGGGCTGTGAGATGCCGATCAGCCTTATACACACGCCAAGAGCCAGCCAGCCACCAAGCAGAATCAGTCTAGTGCGTTGCAACGATATCTTCTTTGTCTTGCGGTTTCAGGCATTCGCGCTGACGGTCAGGAGACGGATTACTCCTACAGCGACGCTTTATTTAACCAATACTATGCCCGTAGAGGCAATCTGCTACCACGTACTTGAACGGGAGCAGCCTTTGCTGCGCCAGAGCCTGCACCATCGCTGCCGCCAACTGCGATTTACTCTGGAAAGTTAACTCCGTGGGGACGTTGCACCGGGTCCGTCGGGCGGCATACGCGTCTGTAAACCACGCCTCCGGCAAAAATAAGCGCTGCTCCACCAGGGCATAGCCATGCCGCGATGCATAGCCAGCAAACACCCCGACTTGGCAATTCTCCACCTTCCCCAGCATCCTGCAATACTGCCGCGCCACGCCGACGGATTCCTTGCCCTTTTTCACACAGCCCGTCTCATCGACCATCAGGACGCCCTCGGGATCACCCATCGCGTCGGCCACGAGCTGATGGTAGGTTCACCGCATGTGCTCCTCATCCCAGGGCACATCACTGATAAACCGCTGCAGCCCGCGGATCGTCCCTCCCTTGACGCGGAGAGCCATAGGCCCAATCGACTTCCGTTCGAGCGGGCTCAATTGGCCTACCATGTAATCGAAGAAATGGACGCGCGTCTCACTCCGGGGAAAACAGTCATGAAAGTTGGACCGGAACTCCCAGAGTTCCTCCAGGAACCCTTCTACATCAGGCGGGATCAAGTCAAAGGTGGGAATCGCAAAGCCTGCGCTGGCGGTCCGACAGGCTGGTAACATCCGCGGTCTCCTCCTGCTATCCGAGAGTTTACTGGAGCAACATACCGCGTGGTCACTCTGGCGTCAAATATAGATGTCGCTGTAGGGTTACCCCCGCCAGTTTGGCCGGGGACTGCCTAGAGCCAATTAGCCGTGCGCAGCACCTCCGCCAGTTTGGCGGGGTGTAAGTCCATGTGCCACAGCTCACTCCCAGACGACCTCACCAAGGTCCGATTTATGAAAAAGCCCATGCCTGCCGACTAGAGTAGAGAGGAACAATATGCCTCTAATATACGTCCAGGAGGGCACACTGTGGTGCATTGCTATTGTTGTCGGAAGACCATGCACGCGCGTCATATACTCGGGGCCTTATTCGTTGTCATGATACTTGCCACGCTGGTATCTGGCTGTTCTCTGTATGCCGATGGGCGTGCGCTTATAGAACAGCCGTTAGATGCGCTGGCGTGTTTCCCCGAGTGTCCGTCCTACACCGAGCCTATTCTCCTACGCCATCCCGGTACCGGTGTCACTGTCGAGTGTGGCCCATACCCGTATGCCCTCTATTCCAGTATGGCAGCCGGATATAGAGCCGAGCGCCAGCAGTGTGTAGCCCAGTATCAGCGGCAGGGCTATGTACGTCTGGCCACCACGGCGGGGCAGAGCAGATGAAACGGGCATGCAGTGGTGCTAGAATACACCGTCCCTCGACTTCTCGGGCTCTAGAGAACGCATGACGCTTATGCAAAGGGAACAGCATGCCAGCCTATTTCATCGTCGATCTCGAAGTTACCGACCCTACCGGGTTTGAGGAGTATCGTCAGCTCGTGCCGGCGACGATTCAGCAATACGGGGGCCGCTACATAGTACGGGGTGGCGCCACCGAGACTCTCGAAGGCGATTGGCAGCCCAAACGGGTGGTTGTGCTCGAATTCCCGAGCCTCGAACAGGCCAAGCGCTGGTACAACTCCGAGGAATATCGTGGCCCGAAAGCCCTGCGTTTCAAAACAGCCAAGAGCAAGATGATTCTGGTTGAAGGGGCGTGACGACTCTCCAGCCATGCATAGGTGCGCGTATCCGTAGCGTTGAGGCACATCCTGCAGTGCACCGCCCCGATGGACATAAGCGTATAATCACAGGCATCATGAGTTCTTCCATTGGCACCCGCACTCGCCGGTTTCAGAAACCATGGCCTCAGGTTACCTGGGCCAGCGCGACTTCCGCCTGGGGCAGCCAGAAAGTCATCTCCATGGCACCGTACAGCTCGATAGCGGTGGAGAGTGCGGCGCGGGCCTGCTCCCGCAGATCGATCTTAGCATACAGGGTTCCAAGGCCGCGGCGGCAATGGGCCTGGAGTGGGCGCATGCCCAGATCCTCGGCTAGAGCAAGGGCCTGACAGTAAGAGGCTTCGGCCAGTGCAACGTCCAGCGGCTCACCATAGGCGGCAATTTCGCCCACGAGTCGCAGGGCATATGCCTGATAGCCCTGCTGCCTCCGTGCCTGGGCCGCCTCAAGCGCCCGCTGCCCGAGCTGCTTCGCCTCTGCTACGCGGCCGGCCAGCACGTAGCCTTCACCCAGCCAGATGGCGCAGGGGGGATAGAAGGGCAAGCGCCGCATGGCGATGGTCTGCTCTAGCGCCCGCTCCAGCAGCGGCAGAGCCTCGGGAACTCGCCCGGATAGGGTATACGCTGCCCCCAAGAGCGCATTACATCGACGAATCGTGATCGGGAGGTGCATGGCCTCGCTGAGCGCCAGACCTTGTTCGAGCACACGTACGGCCTGGGGCAAGGCGCCTTGGCGCAGGGAGAGATAGCCGACCCCGATCCACGCCCAGGCAAGGCTGAATGGGTGCTCGGCCGCTGCAGCCAACTGGAGGGCGTCCTCGCCGTGCGCTCGTCCCTCGGCAAAAGCGCCCAGCTCCGCCAGGCACAAGGCCAGATAGGCACGGGACAGCACGGATTGTATGGATGCAGTCCCAAAGCGCTCTCGGAGCGACGCACTGCGCAGAGTCTCGACGCTCTTTCTACACATCTCCGCTGCCCGCCGATAGTCGCTCAGGGCATGAAGATAGATTTCACTCAGGAAATGGTTCGCGGTGATCTGCAGGCCGACATCCCCTAAAGCTGTGGCCAGGCCTAGCGCACGCTGGGCGGACACCAGAGCCTCATCAGGGTCGCCCAGTTGATACAGACAGGCGGCCATATAGCCGGCGAGCTGTGCCAGCCGGCGGGGGTCGCCGAGGGCCTCGGCCAGGGGTTCCGCTTGGCGCAGGTAATCGAGGATCCGCCCGGATTCGCTGAGAGGATGAAGGACATTGCGCAGGTCGCAGAGGAGATCGATTGTCTGCTCGCGCGTGTGGCGACTGTCGGGAAAATGCTGGAGGGCCCCCAGGGCTTGCTCAAAGGCCGCGGCCGCTTCTCGGAGGGCCGAGCGCTCGGCCGCCTTGACACCCGCCTGCCAGCAGTAACGGCACGCCTTGTCCCAGACCTCGCCCCGGATGGCATGGTAAGCCAACCGGTCGACCTGGTCGGCCAGGCAGTCGGGGAAAAGTCGCTCAATGGCGTCGACAATCTGAGCGTGGAGTATGCGCCGCCGCTCCTGCAGGAGGCTGCCATAGGCCACCTCGTGGGTGAGGGCGTGCTTGAAGGTGTACTCGTGGCC
>Ga0209382_10012650_pt1 | contig 10418 bp, 14 predicted proteins | sample SoiMetdeltSBSDD5_FD_187599 | JGI IMG/M metagenome (GOLD analysis project Ga0209382, IMG submission 187599) | Bulk soil microbial communities from a Populus tree surrounding site in Tennessee, USA - Soil MetaG P. deltoides SBSDD5 (SPAdes) (version 2) | ecosystem: Environmental > Terrestrial >...
GTCCTCGCGGCGATGCAACCGGCCCGCCGTCGTCACCGCGTCGTCGCGCTGGCGGCGGCAGCGATCATCGCGATCTGCGCCGCTACCGGGCTCACGGTGACGCTCGCGTCCGGGGGTGGCGGAGGGAAGAGCTCGAGCGCCGCTCCGATGCTGCGCTCAACCCCGATGATCGGCTCCGGGAACGTCACAGTCGGACGAGTCGTGTCCACCCGCGACCGACCGCCGAAGCTCGCGGTCAGCGTCGACTACTGGGTCCCCGACGGCCACTACCAGCTCGCGGCGCTCGACGGGAACGGCGAGTCAGAGCCGGTTGGGGTGCTCCAGGTCTCCGGTGGGCGCGGGACGTGGACCGGCCACGCCACCGCAGCCGGTCACCCTGTCGCGGTCCAGCTCGTGGACCATGCCGGCAACGTCGTCTGCCGAGGCCGGCTCGCATGACCCCCTGATGCGCGCAATCGCTCCCGAGTGAGGCAATCTGTGGGTTCGTGAGCAATCCGACGGAAGCGGTCACCACGCCCTCCACGACCGGGCCCACCACGACGAGGCCCACCTCCCCTGCGCCCGGTCGCAGCCCTGTCGACGAGCAGAACGAGGCCGCCCGCCTCTTCAGTCTCTCGATCGTGATCTCGGGGACGCGCTGCCTGCTCACCTACATCGTGTTCCCGTGGGTCCTGCCCGTGCTCGGGATCGCCGGCGGTGTCGGCCCGGCGATCGGCGTGGTCGTCGGCGTCGTAGCGATCGCGTTCAACCTGCTCAGCATCCGCCGTTGGCGTGCAAGCGGGCACGCGTGGCGCGTCCCGCTCATCACGCTCAACAGCATCGTCATCGTGTTCCTGGTCGTCCTCGTGGTCCTCGACGTGAGCGAGCTCGTGTCCTGAGCGCGCTCAAGCGACGCCACCCGGAGGATCCTGGAGCAGGCCGATGGGGTTGCCGTCCGCATCCCGCACCGTCGCGATCAACCTGCCGCCGCCGACGTCGTTGACCGGCTGTTGCGTCTCCGCGCCCGCCTCGACGAGCGCTGCCAGAGCCTCGTTGATGTCGTCGACGCGCCAGTAGTTCACGGGTCCGGTCATGCCCTTGCCGTGGCCGTTGGGATCGAGACCCACGTCCTGGCCACCGGCGTCGAACGCGACGTAGTACGCCTCGTCGATGTACGGCGAAACGCCGAAGGCCTTGGCGAACAGCTGCTTCGCCGCCGCCAGGTCCTTGACGGGGTAGATGATGGTTACCAAGCCTGACGCCATCGAGAGCTCCTCACGCTCGCCCTGTTACCTCGATCCGGATCGGATCGTCAGTGTCATGACGGATCGCGAGGGAGGAAGGTAACGCGGTGGCCGAACACGACTGGCTGGTGAACCGGTTCGAGGCCCAGCGTGCTCATCTGCGGGCGGTGGCGTACCGGATGCTCGGGTCGACCGGCGAGGCGGACGACGCCGTGCAGGAAGCGTGGGTCAGACTCAACCGCTCCGACACGAGCGCGATCGAGAACCTCGATGGGTGGTTGACGACGGTGGTGTCCCGCGTGTCGCTCGACATGCTGCGGTCCCGTGCCTCGCGCCGCGAGGAACCCGCCGGTGGCGGACTGTCGGACCACATCGAGAGCCCCTCGGCCGGGACGGATCCCGAGCACGAAGCAATGCTGGCCGACACCGTCGGGTCCGCCCTGCTGGTGGTCCTCGATACGCTCAGCCCCGCCGAGCGGTTGGCGTTCGTGCTCCACGACATGTTCGCGGTGCCGTTCGAGGAGATCGGCGCCATCGTCGGCCGATCCACGAACGCGGCCAAGCAGCTCGCGAGCCGTGCCCGCCACAAGGTGCAGGGGAAGGGCGCGGCTGCCGGCGCCGATCCCGTCCGTCAGCGAGCGGTCGTCGACGCCTTCCTGGCCGCATCCCGCAGTGGTGACTTCGATGCCCTGGTGGCTTTGCTCGACCCGGACATCGTGCTCGTCGCCGACCGAGCGGCCGTGGACATGGGCTCGCCGCAAGAGACCCAGGGCGCGGCGGCAGTTGCCGGCACCTTCTCCGGGCGTGCACTCGCTGCCCAACCGGCGCTCATCGACGGGGCCGTCGGCATCGTGTGGGCGGTGAGCGGGCGGGCCAAGGTGGCGTGGGACTTCACGATCAGGGAAGACAAGATCGTCCACATCGACATGCTCGCGGCGTCCGACACCCTCGACGATCTCGACCTCACGATCCTCGACGACTGACGACGACCGACGAGGAGCCCGATGCCTGACACGGAATACGCCATCCATCCGATCGGATGGGTCGAATCAACGCTCGTCGACCGGGACGCCGCGCCGCGGCAAGGCGACGAAGGGGCACCCGACGCGTGGCTCGTGCTCGACCCGACGATGCGACCTGCGGTGCGCGACGTCGAGGCCGGCGCCGAGGTGATCGTGCTCACGTGGCTCGATCGGGCGGACCGCGGGACGCTCGTCGTGCACCCTCGTGGTGATCCGGAGCGTCCGCCGCTGGGCGTTTTCAGCACCCGCTCGCAAGATCGTCCCAACCCGATCGGGCTCCACCGCGTGCACGTTCTTGCGATCGACGACACACGGATTCACGTCCGGCACCTGGAGGCGCTCGACCGCACGCCCGTCGTCGACATCAAGCCGGTGCTGGGACCGGTCGACGAGCGATAATGACCCCGGCGAGAACGAGCTAATCGCGTCGGGCGCGCGCCCGGCGCTTGCCCTCGTGCATGGCCTGCACCCGAGCAACCGGGATGGCGTGCCCCTCTTCGATCAACTCTGCGCTGAGGTGCTGCGGCGCGGGCATCTGCGCGGCCCACGGGTTGCGGTCGCCGAGCTGATCCAACGCGGTGTGCACGGTGAAGTCGGCCGGCGCGATGTCGTCGACATCGTCCCAGCTCACCGGGAAGGAGACGGGCACGCCCGATCGGAGTCGTGGGCTGTACGCAGCGACGACGGTCGCCCCGCCGACCCGCGTCGAGTCGACGAACACCTTGCCGCCGCGGTCCTCCTTCATGAACGCGGTCGTCGCGATCTCGGGATCGAGACGCTCGGCGCGCGCCGCGATGGCTCGGGTCGCGGCGGCCGAGTCCTCCAGTGGCGCCTGGTCGTCGATCGGCACGAACACGTGCACACCCTTGGCGCCGCTGGTCTTGAGCGCGCCTTCCAGCCCGACCTCGGCGAGTGCCTGGCGCACGAGGTGGGCCGCCCGGACGGCCATCGAGAAGGCATCGGCCTCGGGCGGGTCGAGGTCGAGCACGAGATGCGTGATGCGGTCGGGCCGGTCGGCCAGCACCAGGGTCGGGTGGTACTCCACCGCACGCTGGTTGGCGAACCACAGCAACGTGCGGCGGTCGTTGCACAGCGCGTACGTCACCTCCCGCTTCGAGGACTCGGCCCAGAACTGCACGGTACGGATCCAGTCGGGGGTGTACTTCGGGACGTTCTTCTGCATGAACGCCTCTTGCCCGCGGTGAACCCTGATCACCGACAACGGCCGGTTCTCGAGCTCGGGGATGATCCGTTCGCGGACGCCATCGAGGTAGTCGAGCAGGTCCCGCTTGGTCGCGTCCGCGCCTTCGAACAGCGGTTGGTCGAGGTTGGTGAGCTCGACGCCGTCCCGTGATTCGCCACCGCTCTTCGCGCTCATACGACTCCCACGAGGTGGTAGTAGGCGTGCATCGAGGTCCGAGTAGCCGTCCCGTCGAGCGACGTGATCACCGAGTAGATCGGCTTCGCCATCGTGACCCTCCCGACGTCATTTCTTGACCCGGTAGTTGATGAACGTAGCGAACGGCGACTGCCGTACGCCGAGGTGCTCGAGGTCGAGCGACTCGGTGAAACCGCCGAAGAGACGCTTTCCACCGCCCAGCACCACCGGGGCGATGATGACGCCGAGCTCGTCGACGTACCCGGCCTCGAGCGCCTGGCGGATCACGTCGGCGCCGCCCATCACGTTGACGCGCTTGTCGCCGGCCGCGGCCGTCGCCCGGTCGATCGCCTCGGGGAGGCTGCCGACGAAGATGAAGTCGTCGCCCGGGGGCTGCTCCTCGGGGCGGTGGGTGACGATGAAGAACGGCACCCCGAATGGGTTGGTGTCGCCCCAGTGGCCCGCCGCCTCGTACGTGCCTCGTCCGGCGATGACCGCGCCCGCCTTGGCGCCCTCTTCATCCAGCACGGCCTTGTCCTCGCCGGTCGCTTCGCCCCTGGCCGGTGCGTCGTAGGTCCACGGTCCCCCGAACACCCAGTAGTGCAGCCGCTCGCCTCCGTCTCCGAGACCGCGGCCCGGGCCGTCGTTCGGCCCGGCGATGTACCCGTCGACCGACACCGTGATCCCTGCAGCGATCTCCGTCATCCTTCGCCTCCTAGCCGAACGTGGGCGACGTGTTTTGATTACGACGTAGACCGTCGCGCGAACCAGGACTCATCGCCCCGTCGGCCGCTGCGGGTGGGTGAACCACACGTCAACCCGAACATGGCCTCGACGGCGGAGCAGAACGCCCTTCGTCGTCGTCGCAATGCATCGACAAACTCCTCGGCGCGTCGTCCGAGATCGCGCTGTTGTTGATCACGGCTCTCTACCGAAGCAGATCACCTGAGGCCGCGCGTACTTCTGAGCTCGGCGCTGCACTACTCGCCGAGACGCGCCGTCAGCCGGTGAAGCGGGGCTGGACCGTGACCGGTTCCGGCGGTTCGGGCGGGGGGACGCAGCCGGCACCGATCTTGGCGATCCGACCCGGGTTGGTGTTCTGGGTGAACCACAGGTTTGCGTCCGGGCCCGCGGCGATCCCGACCGGTGCGCTGTTGGCCATCGGGATCGCGAACTCGGTGATGTCGCCGGCCGTCGTGATCCGCCCGATCTTCCCCGGGTTGGCGCTCTCGGTGAACCACAGGTTGCCGTCGCAACCGGTCTCGATGCCGAGCGGCGCGCTGTTGGGGCTCGGGATCGCGAACTCGGTGATCGCGCCGGTCGGCGTGATCCGCCCGATCCGGCCGGGATTGTCGAACTCTGTGAACCACAGGTTGCCGTCCGCGCCCGCCGTGATCCGGTTCGGTCCGCTGTCGGGAGTCAGGTTGTCGGTGAACTCGGTGATGTCGCCGGCCGGCGTGATCCGACCGATCCGGCCGGGACTCTTGCCTTCGGTGAACCACAGGTTGCCGTCCGCGCCCGAGGCGATCTCGACCGGTCCGCTGTTCGGGGTCAGATTGTCGGTGAACTCGGTGACGTCGCCGGTCGGGGTGATCCGACCGATCCGCCCCGGATCGGCGAACTCGGTGAACCACAAGTTGCCGTCCGGCCCCGCCGTGATCCCGAGTGGTCCGCTGTTGGGGCTCGGGATCGCGAACTCGGTGATCGCGCCGGTCGGCGTGATCCGACCGATCCGGCCCGGATTCTCGATCTCGGTGAACCAGAGGTTGCCGTCCGGGCCCGCGGTGATCCCGACCGGCCCGCTGTTGGGGCTCGGGATCGGGAACTCGGTGATGTCGCCGGTCGGGGTGATCCGACCGATGCCCCCGATGTTCTGCGTGAACCACAGGTTGCCGTCCGGGCCCGCTGCGATCCGGTTCGGTCCGCTGTTCGGGGTCAGGCCGGCCGTGAACTCCGTGACCTGGCCGACTGGATCACCTGCTCCGGCTGGGAGCGCGCCGCACAGCACGACGACCAGAGCCACTGCCACCGCCGTGATGACCCGCGCCGGGGCGCCGACACGAGGCTCAATCACTTTGCAACTCTCCGCTCCGGGGCTCGACGCCGACGAGATCGGCGAACCGGCGCATGCCGTCGATCGCTTCGGGTGAGCGCGGCCACGGCGAGACGATGAGCCGCGTGACGCCCAGCTCATCCCAACGTCGCACGTCGTCCACGCTGGTCACCGGACCGCCGAGACAGATCTGGAACGAGGCGACGTCCCGGTCGTACTCGCCGCGCAGCTCGCGCAGGCGCGCGATCTGTCCGGCCGCCGAGTCGAACGTGTGACCCATACCGATCCAGCCGTCCCCGGCACGCGCCGCGCGCCGCAGCGCCGCCCGGCTCTCGCCACCGATCAGAATCGGGGGCCACGGCTGCTGCAGGGGCTTGGGCTCGAAGGCGACGGGATCGAAGCGGAAGAACTCCCCGTCGTGCGCGACCTCCGGTTCGGTCCACAGCCGCTTGCACACGTCGATGGCCTCGTCGACGCGACGGCCACGAGTGTCGAAGTCGAGCCCGACGGCTCGCCATTCCTCTTCGAGCCAGCTGGCACCGATGCCGAACTCGAAGCGCCCACCCGACAGCACGTCGACCGTCTGCACGGCGCGCGCCGAGATGAACGGGTGGCGCAACCCGAGGTTGTACACGTGGGTACCGAGCCGCAGGTGGCTGGTCCGGCCGGCGAGGAAGCCGAGGTACGCGAACGCGTCGAACACCGGCGTCGTCGGGGGGACCGGCGGGTGCTCGTCGCCGGGGTGCGGCGAGCGGCTCATCCGCACTGGCAGCACGAGGTGCTCGGGGAGCCACACGGACTCGTAGCCGAGACGCTCGGCCTCAGCGGTGGCGTCGACATGGAAGTGCGAGTTGAGGGCGCCGAGCGCGATGCCGAACTTCACGTGGTGAAGCTCCCGTCGTCGGCGCGTTTCCACCCGCCGGCGGCGAGGTTGCCGCCGTCGACGTGGATGGTGGTCCCCGTCACGAACCGTCCGAGGTCGCCGGCGAGGTAGACGGCGGCAGCCGCGACGTCGTCGACGTGGCCACGCCGCGGCAGCGGCGTGCTCATCGGGAGGTCGACCCCGATGCCGGGCGTCGGGATCACGTCCGGCGCGATGCAGTTCACGCGGATCATCCGGTCCCCCAGCTCGAGCGCCAGCGTCTTGGTGAGGTTCGCCACCGCGGCCTTCATCGCCGAGTACACGGCGTAGCCGGGCGCGGCGCGGTGCGCCTCGATCGAGGTCAGATTGAGGATCGAGCCGCCGGTGGCCGGGACGAGCGGAACAACACCCCGGATGAAGTTCGTCACGCTGACGAAGTTCTCGCGCACGAGCGAGTCCTGGCCTTTGGCGTTCACGTCGAGGAAGGTGGCGTAGAAGCCGCCGCCGGCGTTGTTGACGAGCACGTCGACGTGGTCGAACTGATCTCGTACCACGCCGAGGAACCCCTGGACCTGGTCCGCCTCACGGACGTCGATCTCGGCGGCGACGACCCGGCGACCGGCCGCCTCGATCGCGTCGGCAGTCCCGTCGAGATTCGCGACATCACGGTCGCAGATCGCGAGGTGCGCGCCGAAATTTGCAAACGCAAGTGCAATCGCTTCGCCGATCCCGACCGCCGCGCCCGTCACCACCGCGACGCGATCCGTCAGCAGCGCGGCAGACGGCTCGAGTGGCACGGCCGGCGAGGCTACCGCCCCCCTAGGCTGACCTGCATGACCTACTCACTCGAGGGCAAGAAGGTGTTGGTCACCGGAGCATCGTCGGGGATCGGCGCCGCGCTCGCCGAGGGATTCGCGGAACGGGGCGCGGTCGTTGGCATCTGCGCGCGCCGCGAGGACCGTCTGCGCGACGTGCTCGAGCGCCTGCGGAAGCATTCGCCCGAGTCCCGCTCGTGGGTCGTCGATCTGTCCGATCTCGACGCCGTCGAGTCGTTCGCTCACCGCGCCGACGACGAGCTCGGCGGCATCGACGTCCTCGTGAACAACGCCGGGATCCCGAAGCGACGCCGGGTCACGGAACTGTCGCCGGAGGTCGTCGGCGCGGTCATGGCCGTCAATTACCTTTCCCCCGTTCGGTTGACGCTGGCGCTCCTGCCCGGGCTGATCGACCGGAGCGGCCGGATCGTCAACATCTCCTCCATCGCGGCACGCCTGGGGCCCGGCACCGAGGCGGCGTACTCGGCATCGAAGGCCGCGCTCACGGCGTGGTCCGAGGGGATGGCGATCGACCTCGCCGACACCAGTGTGAAGGTGCACGTCGTCAATCCCGCCATCATCGACACCGAGCTCTTCCGGCTTCCCGACAACGACGAGCCGATTGCCGACATGAGCATGGCGCTGCCCGTCGAGGCGATCGTGCAGCCGGTCGTCGACCAGCTCGACTCCGGCGCCTTCGAGATCTACGTGCCGGAGTGGTTCCAGGAAGTCGTGGCCGGCAAGGTCGCCGACCCCGACGCCTTCCAGCAGGGAACGATCGAGTACCTCCGCACCCGCGGGGCGCTCGGCTAGTCCGGCGCCTCCGCACTCTCGGGGTCCCCGGCGTGCGCGGCCGCCTCTCGCTCGCGCTGCTGCTTCTTGCGGCGACGGGCGGTGATCCGTGACGACTTGCTGGCCGTCGCGTCCTCGAGCGCCTGGATCGTGGTCCGCGCCGAATCAGTGCGCGGGCAGGAGACGACGATTGGTTCCTCGGCGCCAGGGACGGTCAGGGTGATGTTGTAGAAGCGGTTCGTCACCGAGCCGCTGCGACTGGCGGAGAACGCCGACCACTTCTCAGCAGCCTCGGCAGCCACTTTGACCGCGTGGAGCGGCCATGCGCCGATCTCCTCGTCGACGCGCGGGGGCCAGCCGCGTCCGCCGGTGCACGTGAACACGCGGATCGACTCGTTGGTCAACACCAGAACGTTCTGCGAGCGCAGGCCCGACTTCCGGCGCGAGCGGTTGAAGAACTGCTTGAACACGCCGCCGAGCGTGCCTTCCTGGCTGCCGGCCGAGCCCACGATCAGGGCCCGCACGACCGGCTCGGAGACCCGGCCTTCCACGGCCGCGCTCGCGGCTTCCATCTCGTAGTCACGCCTGCCCATGTGCCGAACCCTACTGGCCGGTCCCCAACGCGGCTTCGACTTCGGGAGTCGGGTACGGGCCGTAGCGCCCGAGGATGATCGGGAACGGATCGCCGCCTGCCACGAGGAAGGCGGTGCCGCTCGTCGACTGTCCCGCCTTCAACAGGTACGGCGCGAGCGGTTTGACGACCGTGATCGACGTTCCCGGATCGGCGCCCGCAACGCGCCGTGTCACGTCCAGCTGCACGACCTGGCAGCGCTCGGGTGGGATCGCCCCCACGACGTTCTCCTCGGTGTCACGCTCGGGTTTCTCGCCCTGGTACAAGACGCGTGCCACGCTCGCCTCCATCACGAACTTGGACTTCGGCAGCAACTCCACGACCGGCTCCGGAGGTAACGCGCCCGGCCTGAAGGCCGCCAGTGCAAAATCTGGCGCGTTGTTGCACGCGGCTTTGCGGGCGCCGACCTCTTCGGTGTCGGCGCTGCCGCCACCGCAGGCGGTGAGCGAAGCAGCCGTGAACGTCGCCGCGGCGGTGAGAGCAAGGACCTGCCGCATGCGTCGAATCAGTCGAGCAGGTCCGGTTGCTCCCGCACGATCTTCTCGTACAGCGGTTGGAAGCTCAGGTACCCGGAGACGTGCGAACCGACCTGGGAGGCCGTGAGCTTCGCCATCTCGGCGTCGATCAGCACCGGATCGCCCGCCGCCGACGCGAGCAGCTGCGCCTGGCACGACCGCTCCATGGTGATGAACCACCACGCCGCCTCGTCGACGGAGTGGCCCACTGTGAGAAGCCCGTGGTTACGGAGGATGACGGCCTTCTTGTCGCCCAGCGTGTGGGCCAGCCGCTTCCCTTCCTCGAGGTCGAGGACGACGCCGGTGTAGTCGTCGAACAGGGCGTGGTCCTCGTGGAAGGCGCAGACGTCCTGGGTGATCGGATCGAGCAGTCGCCCGAGCGCGGACCACGACTTGCCGTAGATCGAGTGCGCATGGGCGGCGGCGATCACGTCGGGCCGCGCCGCGTGGACCTGCGAGTGGATGACGAACGCCGCGGTGTTGACGCCGTAGTCGCCCTCGACGACCTCGCCCTTGTCGTTGACGAGGATCAGGTCGGAGACCCGGATGTGGCTGAAGTTCATGCCGAACGGGTTCACCCAGAAGTGGTCGAGGCGTTCCGGATCGCGGGCCGTGATGTGCCCGGCAATGCCCTCGTCGAACCCGAACTTGCCGAACAGGCGGTACGCCGCCGCGAGCCGCTGCTTGCGGTGCAGCCGTTCCTCCTCGACCGTGTCGAACTTCGGCAGGTGGTTGGCGGCGGCCATGAGCGTCTCGGTGTCGTCCTTCGTCGTCATGAGCTCCTCCTACGCGCCGACCGGGAGACCGAGCGTCTTCGTCTCGAGATACTCCTCGAATCCCTCGACGCCGTGCTCGCGTCCGGTGCCGCTCTGCCGGTAGCCACCGAAGGGCGAGTCGGGCCCGAACCACAGCCCGCCGTTCACCGACACCGTGCCGGTGCGGATCCGGCGCGCCACGGCCTCGGCGCGCTCGAGCGACGCGCTCGTGACCGCGCCAGACAACCCGTACATCGAGTTGTTCGCGATCCGTACGGCGTCGTCGTCACCGTCGTACTTCAGCACGCACAGCACGGGGCCGAAGATCTCTTCCTGAGCGATTGTCGCGTCGGGGTCGACATCGACGAACAA
>Ga0209382_10012654_pt1 | contig 10416 bp, 7 predicted proteins | sample SoiMetdeltSBSDD5_FD_187599 | JGI IMG/M metagenome (GOLD analysis project Ga0209382, IMG submission 187599) | Bulk soil microbial communities from a Populus tree surrounding site in Tennessee, USA - Soil MetaG P. deltoides SBSDD5 (SPAdes) (version 2) | ecosystem: Environmental > Terrestrial >...
ATATTTATAACACGGCAGTCTTGATTGAAGTAGCCTACGTAGAGGAAGGTCATACACCCGAAGTCTCTTATGGGACTCACTTCTTTCAGGATTTGGTGGAAGCTAATATCTACCCGCTCCCCCTCTATCCTGACGATCCGGCTAATCTCTACTGCGAGGGGTTCTTCGCGGCTGCGCCCAACCGGATCGCCGATGTGCTGCCGGATGCAGAACCATTTGCCCCCTATATCAAAGTGATTAACATCCCGGAAGTCTCAGGCGGGCGGAAGCTCGTGATCGTAATGGACAGCGAGCACGAACGCGCCATCGGCTACCTACGGTGAACCGCCACCCTACTCCTCCACAAGTCCCATCCTCGCCTTGCGCTTGATCACCTGCCGCCGCCGCGCGATTTTGACGGCGGTTGCCAATCGCCCTGCTTCGGCGGTTACTACAGCGTGTCCAAGCGAGGTTAGGCGGTAGTACCTGCGGCGTTCATCGTCCATTTCTGGATCAGGGCGCAGTTCCGATTCCTCGATGAGGTTCCCCGCCAGCATGCGCTTGATCGATCCATACAGAGTACCCGGCCCCATTCGGAACCGCCCTCCGGTATCTGCAAGAATTTGCTGCATAATGGCATACCCGTGCCGCTCCTGATCGCATAACGCCAGCAGGATGTGGAAGACGGCTGGTGTCAACGGAATCCACTTATCAATCTCAGTGGCAGAAGACGAACGACGCATATTCATTCCTATCACTCCCGGCCAGAGAGTAAAGTGCGTGCAGGAATCTTTGGCTGGAAATTCCCGTCAGGTGGCGTTCCGGCCAGATATGAACCTCACCCGCCTGCTGTTATAGACCTTTTACCTCAATTTCGTCAAATTTATCGTGTTCGTTAAGCATAGGCGTCCAAGTCGGGAGAGGTGCTCTGCCAAATCAAAGGATACGACTCGTCCTTCGTAATGTTGCCTGCGCTTCTCGGCGCATGGAAGCGGACGGCTCTACCTCCTACAATCAAAGAACGCTGTGTGAACAGCCAGTGCACTTTTGAACGAATCAGGAGGTAATGTTGTGAACGACGTTAGAAAATCGTGGGTGATGCTGTCGCTGGTGATTCTAGTGGCAGCAGCCCTTGCATGTGGAAGTCCGGCTCTGCCTGCCGTAGTACCGACAACAGCTCAGGGAACAACGGCAACTACAGCAGGGTCGGCAGCATCGGGCGGCAATAATGCCGCGCAGCCGACACCCAAATCGGCTCTGAACGACAATAGCAGCGACCCGTCAAGTGCGCCGCCACCTGACATCGATGGTATCCAGCAAGCGCTTGAAGACGTTTATCAGAGGGTGAACCCATCCGTAGTCGCCATTGAGATCAGCGCGCAAGACACGCAGCAGGGAACGGGCCAGCTTGTCGATATTGGCAGTGGCTCCGGCTTTGTCATCGACACCGAGGGGCACATCGTCACCAACAATCATGTTGTGGAACAGTCCAATGCGCTGCGGGCCGTGTTCAGCGATGGCACAGTGCTCGAAGCGGAGGTTGTCGGTGCAGACCCTTTTAGCGACCTTGCCGTGATTCAGGTCACCCCGCCCTCTGGCTATGAGCTTCACCCGGTCGAGTTGGGTAATTCCGATGACCTGCATGTCGGCCAGATCGTAATCGCCATCGGCAGCCCCTTCGGATTGTCCAACTCGATGTCGATGGGCATCATCAGCGCGATTGGCCGCACGCTTCCCGGCACGGGGGATGTTGGCAGCATTTACAGCAACCCGCAGATCATCCAGACGGATGCAGCGATCAATCCGGGGAACTCCGGTGGGCCGCTCCTCGATGCGAACGGGCAGGTGATCGGCGTGAACGCGGCGATCCGCAGTACAAGCGGCGCGAACTCTGGAATCAGTTTCGCCATTCCAGTGAATACGGTGAAACATGTCGTGCCGCAGTTGATCGCGAACGGCAAAGTCGATTACCCCTATTTAGGAATCGAAGCCGTGCCGATCTCGCTGGCCGAGATCGCAGGCGAGTTTAACCTGCCTGTCAATGAGGGGGTGCTGATTGCGAACGTCGTGCCAGGTGGCCCGGCAGATCAGGCGGGCTTGCAGGGTGGTACTCAGCAAGAAAACTTCCGGGGGCAGCCTGTCGTTTTGGGCGGCGATATAATCACTGCGATCAACGGCATCCCCGTGCGCAACTTCGATGAGCTAATCGGCTGGCTAACCTCTAATACCAGTCCCGGCGATGTGGTGACAATCACGATCAATCGGGGCGGCCAGTCGCAAGATGTTCAACTCACACTAGGAAGCCGTCCAAGTCAATAAAACCACCCAACTCATTTCCTTAACCTCACCCCTACCCCTCTCCATTCTCGACATCTAAAATGGAGAGGAGTAGGGGGAATCCGAGGGATTTCATCCCAGGGGTTTAAGTCGGGGAAATGGGGTGTTACGTAACTCGGAGTTCCGTAACAAAAGCGGGGAATTAACGCCGCGAGAGGTTTTTGACCCGGTGTGGTCAGGTGGCGTTTGAGTACGAAAATAGGGTGGAAAAAGCGGTCAAAACAGCATCTTTTGAGCGAAAGTGATTCACGCGATTTATAGTACCGTTGACCACAAAAATACTCCTTAACGTAACAATCCGGCGGGATAAGCGTCGGGGGGCCGCACCCGCCGGTCGGGGCCTATGCCATAAGGCGGAAACGCCAGGGGCAGGTTTAGGCGGGAGCCAAGTTGGTTCAATGCTGAGAGCAAATTCCGCCGTTAGGTACACTCCCCTAGGGCGTAACATGAGTTATTGAGATATATCCCACTTGAAGATGCGAATCCGGCCAGCATAATCACCTATTGCCAACCACTTGCCATCCGGCGAAAAGGCGAGGCTGAACACGGCCTCATCCCCGCCATACATAAGGTCGGATTGGCTGGTATCAAGGTTCGACATCTTGATTGTCTGATCCCATCCGCCCGAAATAACATGCTTCCCATCAGGAGTCACGGCCAGCGCCCGAACTGCCTCTCCGTGACTCGTAAGCACCCGCAGCATGTCGCTGGTTGCCAAGTCCCACACTTGAAGCGTGTGGTCAACCGATCCCGAAATGGCCTGCTTGCCGTCTGGCATTACTACCACACTCGTCAGCGAGTCCCCATAGCTTTGCGAATGGATCATTTTCCCAGTAGCGATGTTCCAAATTTTGAGCGATTGATCGCTTGATACCGAGATGATCTGAGCGCCGTCAGGTCTCACGGCAACTGCATTCACAGCATCGGCGTGACCCTCCAACGTGCGGAGCAGCGTGCGGCTTGCTAAATCCCATACCTTCACCGTCTTATCGTTTGATCCTGATACCAGTTCCTTCCCATCGGCGGCGAGTACCAGCGTATTTACCGCATCGGTGTGCCCTTCGAGCGATCCGGTTAGCTCTCCGGTCGTGCTGTCCCACAGCCGGATCGTGCCATCGCCCAGCGCCGCGATGATAATCTGCCCATCGGGTGACAGCACGATGTCACCTACCGGGGCTGCTGCCGGAATGGATCGCAGCAGTTGGCCTGATGCGCGATCCCAGACTTTGACCGTGCCATCATATGATCCGGTGATGACTTGGCTTGCATCAGTGGTAAAGCTGATGGACGAAACTGCATCAATGTGGCCTTCGAGGGAGCGCTCAAGATCGCCGCTTGAAGTATTCCACACTTTGGCAGTCGCGTCACTTGAGGCGGAAACGATGTGCTGACCATCGGGAGTTAGGGCGATAGCATTGACCCCGCCGATGTGACCTTCCAGCACAAATACCTGATCGCCGCTTGCGAAATCCCAGACACGCACCGTCTTGTCGAGCGCGCCGGATATGATCTGTGCCCCATCGGGCGTGATCGATACCGATGTCACCTTGCCCTGATTCCCGGTGATTGTGCGGAGCAGGGCGGCAGATTCCAAGTTCCACACCTTGATCGTGCCGTCGCTCGACGCGGAGACAAGCTGTTTGCCATCGGCAGTTAGAGTGAGGCTGTTGACGCTGTTGTCGTGTGCCTCGAATGAGCGCACAACCTGACCGCTTGATGCGTCGATGATGGAGATCGTCTTATCGAGCGAACCAGCAACAATCTGCTTGCCGTCTGGCGTGACGGCTAAGGCTGCAACGAGCCCCGACCCAGTCGCAACGCTGCGCAAAAGTTTTCCGGTATTCAACTCCCACAAGCGGATTGTTCCATCCAGCGACGCGGAGACAATCGTGCTGCCGTCGGGCGTCAATACGAGAGTGGTGACTCCATCTGTATGCCCTTCCAACGTTCGGGTTAGCTCGCCGCTTGCCAAGTCCCAGATTCGGATCGTCTTATCCCATGAAGAGGAGACGATCTGCTTGCCATCCTGTGTCACCGCCAGCGCTGAGATGCCATCGGCATGCCCTTCGAGGGAGCGCAGCATCCGCCCCGTTGCGATCTCCCATACCTTGATCGTCATATCGCGCGATCCGGTCACCGCCAGCTTTCCGTCCGGCGACACCGCCGCAGCCGTTACGTAATCCGTGTGGCCCGCCAGCAGAAGATCGGGCTTGCCAAGCAGAGGAGTCTCCGGCGCGGATCGGGTCGGCGGCTGCGGCTGCGCGGAGCAGGCGGTCAGGGCGATGATCAGGAGTACGGCGAAGCATTGACGCAAATGAGTTCGGGGCATTTGTTGGCTTTTCAGGAGAATGTTATGCTTATGGCAATCCACCTGCCAGAGTGTACTCGGCAGGTGGATTTTATTTAGTGGGCGGTGCATTTACATGCTAAACGGCGGATAGCTATTGTGCATTCAGTGAAGTTTATTCCCGCCTAAACCCGTCCCTACGAATCTCACCGTTGAAGTTTGCTACGGCGCTGTCAACCCATAGCCGAGTGGGAACAACGGCGTCTTGCCATCTCCGGCGTTGATCGGCTCCTGCGAGACAGCGCTGGGCCACGTCACAGGCAGCTTGCCGACGAATTGGTAATCGCCAAACAGCATATCGACAAGGCCCGCGCCTTCCGTACCCGGCAGCCATGCCGCGATGAACGCCGTAGACGTGTTAAGCTGGTTGCCGATGATCAATGGGCGGCCCGATTCGAGAATCACGATGCACTTGGTTGTGCGGGAGCAGATGTCGTTGACCTGTGCCGCATTTGCATTTGAAACCGCCAATGTAGAACTATCGCCTCTGCCTTCCGCGTAGGGCGTCTCACCGATGACGATAATTCCAATGTCACCAGAGTAGTTACCTTTGGTTCTAGTGCCGACGTATTGCAGCGTGACATTCGGCGGTTTGGCAGCTTGCAGCGCCTGCCAGAACGTTGTGCCGACGGTTGTGTTCCCGCTTGCCCCCTGCCATGAGATGCTCCACCCGCCCATCTGATTGCCGAGGTTATCGGCATGGCTGCCGCCGACCACAATCTTGTAGGTGGCAGTCTTGGAAAGCGGCAGCACGCTGTTATTCTTGAGCAGCACCATCGACTCGCGCACGGCCTGACGCGCCACCGCCCGGTGCGCTGCCGACCCGACCTGCCCGGTCAAGCTGCGATCCGTGTAGGGCTGTGTGAACAAGCCGAGGGCGAACTTCTGATTCAGGATGCGCAGCACCGCATCATCCACGCGGGACATCGGAATGTTGCCCGCGTTGACTTCGGTCTTCATGGTCGAGATGAACAGCTTATAGTTATCGGGAACCATCACCATGTCGATCCCCGCGTTGATCGAGGTACGTACTGCTGTGTTGTAATTGCTGTTGACCTGATCGACCCCCGCCCAATCGGAGACGATGAATCCCTGAAAGCCCAACTCGCCTTTGAGCACGGTCGTCATCAGGTACTGGTTGCCGTGGACCTTGACGCCGTTCCAACTGCTGTAGGACGCCATAACCGTCCCAACATTATGCTGGATCGCAGTCTGGTAGGGCGGCAGATGGATGGCGCGAAGCTCGGTTTCGGTGATCTGCGCATCGCCTTGATCGATCTGGTAGCCGCTGTCACCTGTGCCCCACTTCGTACCGCCATCGGCTACGTAGTGCTTGGCGGTTGCCATGACGGTAGTGGAACTAAGCCCACTCCCCTGAAAGCCATCGATGGAGGCCCCACCCAACGTTTGCACGGTGGCGGTGTCCTCGCTGAAACCTTCGTAGGTGCGCCCCCAACGGTCATCACGCGGGACGCAGACGCAGGGAGCGAACGTCCAGGGAATGCCTGTGCCGCGCACTTCGGCGCGGGTGATGGCATCGGCTTGAGTCATTAGGGCCGCGTCGCCCGTTGCGCCCATCCCAATGTGATGTGGGAAGATCACCGCGCCGTACACGTTGTTATGCCCATGCACCGCATCGACGCCGTAGATCATCGGGATGCCGAGGCGGGTCTGCAAGGCATAAGATTGGAAATTATCGACCATATCGGCCCACTGAGTCGCCGTGCCGCCCGCCCCATTCGGGCCGCCACCGCCGCCGCTCAAGATCGAGCCGATGAAATAGTTTTTGATGTCGCCTATCGTGCTGGTAGTGAAAGCGCCTTTCTGCACCTGCGTCATCTGGCCGATCTTCTCGTCGAGGGTCATCTTCGAGAGGCAGTCAGCCGGGGAGGTGCAGCCCGCCGCCGCATGTGAAATGGGTGCCGGTGTGAGGAAATGAATTAGTAATAAGATGAGAAGTACAACGGGTAGTGTTTGTCTAAGTCGTCGAAGTCTAACAGGACTTCGAGTCGATTGAGGTCTATGTGTCCAGCGAAACATTGAACTCTCCTTGTCAGTCCTACGTGTGTCAAGTCATCTCGTCGATGGTTGAACGCTCTGCTGGAACTATCACCTCCTTTGACAACAACTTTTAGCTTGACGATTTATCAAAATGGTAGGCAAAAGTGGTCATTTGAACTTCTGAGGTAACGATCAGTCGGGTAATCGGTCTGTATCAATTGTTATAAAGGATTGTATCGCCAGATGTGAGTGCAATGCTATGACAGCGCTATCATAATTGTATGATTATCAAGCGAGCGGTGTCAAGTATTTTGACACAATCAGCCATAGACATAGCTCCGGGGCCGCACGTTCACCCTTAACAGTGGTGTTAAATTGGACTGACACGAAGATTCTACATTCCGATTATCAAGTGACAGCGCTGTCTCGAATGGGAGTCGCCAGATAAGAATTTCGCTCATGTGTATAAGTAGTGCTTCGTAGGGGCGCAGCATGCGGACGCACCGCCGTGCGCCCCTACGAACGGACGGGTTTTGAAGGGCGGGGCATGAGGCGGGCGGGTTTGGATCGGCGGGCCAAGTTGATCCGCCGTGCTAACCGCTTTCGCTCTGTATCCGCGCGTTTGCTGGATCGACCACGGCACTTTGGATTACAGAACTTCTTGGTGATGCGGCCCATTGAATCCATCGCGTCAAACGTTTCGCCACACAGGGCACAGGGACGATAGCGATGCTTACGTGAATCGCCATGATGGGACGTTTTCCAGCGCTGCTCGTAGGCGGCTTTGCGGCAAGCGGGAGAACAATATTTGCGGGGCCGTCCACGCTTGCGCTTGCCGAAAAGGTTGGTGTTGGGCGCAAAAGGTATGCCGCATTGAGGACAGAGGGGCGAGAGCTTATCATACCAGAAGCGCTCCTCAACACGCGGGTCTAGTTCGCCACGCTGATGGGCGCGTTCATAAGCATCGAGAAATTTATCCCAATGGTATTTCGTCTTCTTCTCGCATTTCTTGGAACAGTAGGGGTTTACGGGATTGCCGCTCTTGATCCGCTCTACGAGGTAGGGCTTCCCACAAGCCAAACATTCATACACGTTGCGACGGTTGCCCAACTCATATACAGGCTCAAAGAACTTCCTGTCGAACCTACGCTCGACGAACGGCTTGGATCGACGCCTCTCGACGATCTTTTTCTCACGGTTCAATTTGCGGCAAGGCTCGCCTTTCAGGAATCGATAGCGGGCCTGACGGCAGGCGTTGGAGCACGTCAGACGCGGGCGACCAGTATCGGGCTGGGGGACGGGTTCGCGGCAGACGTAGCATCGGTTGTTTGTGGGGCCAATTCGATTATTCATCGGGCAACCTTATCGAACAAAATTAGAACGTGCGTTCTATAAGGATAAGGCGGTTTTGGGGAATGTCAATTGATCAGTTGATCTATAACCCGCACAGTGAGCGCACCCCCGCCGGAGGCTAAGAGCCATCCGGCTAGCAACGAGGGCGTCCTTACAGGACTAAGCCGATGAGTGCCGCCTGCGGCTTCCTTATGTGTTTATGCTGGCCGCGCTTATAATTGCCTACATCGAGTTCTCACTTCACCAAAGGCAGCATCTCAAGATGAGCACAATGAAATACTTCATTACCGGGGCAACCGGATTCCTGGGCGGCGAGATCGCCCGCCAGCTACGCGAAGCAGGCCACGAGGTCATCGCGCTGGTACGCACACCGTCGAAGGCAGGTGCGCTCCGCGATTTGGGGGTTTCCCTCGCGGACGGGGATATTACGGATAAAGAAAGCATGCGCGCCCCGATGTCCGGCGTCGATGGGGTATTCCATGCCGCCGCGTGGTACAAGGTCGGCGTGCGGGATAAAAGTATGGCCGAAACGATCAATGTGGGCGGCACGCGCAACGTGCTCGAACTCATGAAAGAGCTGGGCACGCCGAAGGGAGTCTACACCAGCACCGATGCCGTTTTCTCGGATACAAAAGGCGTGCTTGTCGATGAGGCGTATCGCTTTGATGGCAAGCACATCACCGAGTACGACCGCACAAAATGGAAGGCGCATTACGAGGTTGCCCTGCCCATGATGCAGGCGGGCCTGCCGCTCGTGATCGTGCAGCCGGGGGTGATCTACGGGCCGGGTGATACCAGCGCGATGGGGGCGGCGCGGCTCCAGTACTTGAAGGGAACGCTTCCCGTTGTGCCGGCGCAAACTGCCTTCTGCTGGACGCATGTGGAGGACAGCGCGCGCGGCCACATCCTGGCGATGGAGAAGGGCAAGGTCGGCGAATCGTATATCCTGAGCGGCCCCTGCCACAAGTTCAGCGAGATGCTGGATTTAGCCGAGACGATCACGGGCATCCCTGCGCCGCGTATGCGTCCGTCTCCCGGTATGATGCGCGCGATGGCGTCACTAATGGATGTAGTTGGGGCGGTGATCCCGCTCCCTGAAACGTATGCCGGAGAATCGCTGCGTGACACGGCGGGAGTTACGTATCTTGGGTCGGATGAGAAAGCCCGCCGCGAACTCGGCTGGAACCCGCGCTCATTGGAAGAAGGGCTGCGGCAGACGCTCACGGAAGAAATGAAGATGCTCGGCGTCAAGGCTCGCAAGCAGATGGCCTAGTGCAACTCGGAACCCATCGACCGGGTGGAAACGTCTCTATAGATAGGAGTCAATAATCATCACCTGCACCATGCAGGAGAATCGAGGATCGATGAAACGGTATTCTATCAATCTGACCACACTGCTGAGTGTGCTGGGTCTACCAGCAATCATACTGGCGCTCGCCGGCTGCGCAGGGGTGGCGAGAGGGAGCGAAAATATGCAGCAAGTCCCGAACTCTGGCGTCGGCTTTATGCCAAACACCATCTCTGTGAATGGGACGGGAACTGCCGAAGGCGCACCGGATATTGCCTTTATCACGCTCGGCGTGAGCACGCTGAATGCTGATGTTGGCAAGGCCATCACGGAAAATAATACCAAGATGAACAAGGTCAGGCAGGCGCTTCTTGACGCGCAAATCGATGAGAAGGATTTGCAGACCACCGGGTTCAACGTGTGGCCGGAAGACAAGTACAATCCCCAAACCGGGGAGCAGACAGGCGAGCGTGTCTATCACGTGGATAACATGCTGAATGTCAAAGTCCGTGACCTCGCCAACACAGGGGATATTATCAACGATGCTCTTAACGCGGGGGCGAACAGTGTCAATGGATTGAGCTTCACTGTTGAAGACACGAAAGCCCTCGAAGCCGAGGCCCGCACGAAAGCGGTTGCCGATGCCAAGACTCGTGCCCAGCAGCTTGCCGATGAGTTGGGTATGAAGCTTGGCCCGGCAATCTACATCACAGAGAATGGTGGCTATTTTCCGCCACCGCCCATTCCGATGGATGGCATGGGCGGTGCAAGGGCCGCCGACGCAGCTGCCCCTCCGCCTATTAGCCCCGGCCAATTGACCGTGACTAACAACGTTCAGATTGTGTTCAGCATCAACCCGTAACGACCCAACAATCTGTATCCGAGATGGGCAGACGGTATGAGATCGTCTGCTCATTTCGTTTGTGGATACGTGTATGTGAGTCACCAAAGGTAATTAGCAATCCGGGATGTAGGGGCGACCGCCGCTGGGTACATCGCAAAGGGTCATAGGCATGAAGCTAACGAGATTTCGTGCCTCCGTCGCCCCGCAGTCAACTGCCGAGCTACACCTGAAATGCCCACCGAGGTGGGCTGCTTTCGCCTCACCAAT
>Ga0209382_10012655_pt1 | contig 10416 bp, 12 predicted proteins | sample SoiMetdeltSBSDD5_FD_187599 | JGI IMG/M metagenome (GOLD analysis project Ga0209382, IMG submission 187599) | Bulk soil microbial communities from a Populus tree surrounding site in Tennessee, USA - Soil MetaG P. deltoides SBSDD5 (SPAdes) (version 2) | ecosystem: Environmental > Terrestrial >...
ACCAGGAACATGCATTCTGCCTGGCAGTCGAGAAACTACTCGACATCAGCATTCCCAGGCGCGCGCAGCTCATCCGCGTGCTCTATTGCGAGATCGGACGATTGCTCTCGCATCTTCTCAACGTGACAACTCAGGCACTCGATGTGGGCGCGCTGACGCCGCCGCTATGGGGCTTCGAGGAGCGCGAGAAGCTGATGGTATTTTACGAGCGTGCCTCAGGCGCTCGCATGCATGCCAACTATTTCCGGGTTGGCGGCGTACATCAGGATCTGCCGCCGAAGCTTCTCGATGACATCGAGGCGTTTTGCGATCCGTTTCTACAGGTCTGCGACGATCTTGAGGGTCTGCTAACGGAAAACCGCATTTTCAAGCAACGCAACGTCGGCATTGCCGAGGTTAAGCTCGCGGACGCCTGGGCGTGGGGTTTTTCGGGTGTCATGGTGCGCGGCTCTGGTGCCGCTTGGGATCTGCGCAAGGCGCAACCTTACGAATGCTATTCCGAACTCGATTTCGATATCCCCATTGGCAAGAACGGCGACTGTTACGATCGCTATCTGGTGCGCATGGAAGAGATGCGCCAGTCGGTGCGCATCATGAAGCAATGCCTGGAGAAGCTACGGTTGCCCGAAGGTCAGGGGCCGGTTGCCATCAGGGACAACAAGATTGTCCCGCCACCACGCGCCGAAATGAAACGTTCGATGGAGGCCACCATCCACCATTTCAAGCTCTACAGCGAGGGACATCACGTACCGGCTGGCGAGGTCTATGCCGCGGTCGAGGCGCCCAAGGGCGAGTTCGGCGTCTACTTGATCGCGGACGGCACCAACCGGCCCTACAAGTGCAAGATCCGCGCGCCGTCATTCGCTCACCTTTCAGCGATGGATTTCCTGACCCGCGGCCACATGCTGGCCGATGTCTCGGCGATCATTGGCTCACTCGATATCGTATTCGGAGAGATTGATCGATGAGCGTACGCTCGCAATTGGTTTGATAAATTGAGAACCAGGACATGACCGAGGCACTCGCCGAGAAGAAATGCGTGCCTTGTCGCGATGTCCACTTTGGGTCATAAGCGGACATTTGCAGTGCAATAGGTCATGTCTGCTCTACCCTCGAAAGCGGACAATGCATCGTTTAAGGTTTAGCCTACACTCCGCCCATATCGACAGTCTCGGAGCCGACCCATGACCATCCGACGCGCCGCCTGCAGCTGCGGGCAGCTTCACCTTACGATCGAGGGCGAGCCATCGCGCATCTCCATGTGCCACTGCCTGGAGTGCCAGCGTCGCACCGGGGGTGTGATCAGCAACCAGGCACGCTTCCGTCGCGAGCAGGTCACCTTCGCCGGTAAGGCTATGGCGTGGATGCGGACCGCCGACAGCGGCAACGCAATGACGTTTCATTTCTGTCCGACATGCGGCTCTACCGTCTTCTGGGAGGGCGAAGGCTTCCCTGGATACGTTGCCGTTGCCGTCGGCAATTTCGCCGATCCGAAGTTCCCTGCGCCAACCATCGCGGTGTGGGAGGAGTCACGCCACCCGTGGGTCTCCTTGCCGCCTGACACGCCACCCAAGCGCGCGGCGAAGCAGGGGTGATAAAATAACCTTCTGCCAGGCGTCGCCCCTTGTCCGCTTTGCGTCAAAAGAAGACATTCGCGCCGCAAAAAGTCATGTCTGCTTTGCCTCCGAAAGCGGACATGGGCGGCGCAACTAGGCATGTCCGCTTTGGGCCAATAGCGGACATCACGCCGCTTGAGTTGATTTGATTTTCGTAGAGTTATCGACTCCCCCACGCTTTTGCGCATTTCTCAAACTGTTCCGAGGTGGCCGTGTTTTGCGCGTATGCTGCGAGTTTTGAACTAGTTACCCTGGCGGCTTTGTCAGTTATGTGAATGGCGGCCGTAATTATAATGGTGTCCGTGTTTTCGCCGTCACGGCATCCGATTTGATATTCTTGCGCCTGCGAGTTGACCGCAATCGTCCGGCAAGAATTTGCATCGGCGCCGTCGTCAAGTACGCTCAGGTTTTCGCTAACTCGACAAATTTTCTTATAGTTGCCTTCCGCCGTTGCTCTTGCCGCCGCAAGTTGAACTAACACGGCGGATAGAATGCCTACAATCACCATGCGCTCCATCGCCAAATCCTCCAGCTGCGTCGCATTCTTCTTTTCAGTGGATATTTGTCCCACCACCGCGTTTGTGGAGAGGGGCTCTGATCCAGTATCTCGCGCACGCTCGCAATGAAATATTGGACCACAGTCCAATCAGGAGCTTTACCAAAGCTGCCAACAAAAGAGCTACCCACCTATTCGATCACCGTAGCGGCTTAGGTCCGCTCTACCCCCGAAAGCGGACGTGTGCGGTGCAATTAGGGATGTCCGCTTGGGCCAATAGCGGACATTAGGATCGGTTGCGGCCTGAGCAGCGACCTTGCTCTCACACACGAGCCGCTGAATCGCTGTATCGACCGGAAACTGGATTGAGTTACTGTACTGAAGCAGGTCAAACTTGAAAGCTACCCAACAGCAACGTGCAGGTGCGAAAGTAGGGAGGAAGCCATGATGTTGCGTATCATTCACGGCAAACTCAAGCCGGGAACGTGGGATTCTTACGAAAGCGCTTACAAGGATGTCATCGCAAAAGCGGGCAAGATTCCGGGGTTAAGGGGACGATGGCTGGCGCACGCCGTCGACGATCCCGATGCTGGATATACGATAAGCCTGTGGGAGAGCGAGGCGGCGATGCGCTCGTACGAGAACGGTGAAATGCTGCAGAACACAATCCTACCGCGATTGAAACCTTTTTTTTCGGGCGATTACACCACAATGCACTGCGAGGTCCGGTTGGCTGAAGAATTTCATTAAGTCGCGCTGACTGTACGACCTGTGCGCCGCAACCGCAGGACGCCCTTTCCAGTTCAGTCCATTGCTGGATTTGTCAGCTAAATACTTCAATCACTCGCACCGATCAGCCTGGGCACTCTGACAGGCCAGTGCAGTTCGCGAGCGTGTAACGCGCTGCTACTTCATTCCCACCCGCTGCTTCCAGTGCCTCGTCGGATAATTCATGAATGAGAAAGTCTTCTTCGTTCGAGGTAGTATGAAACGTCATCATGTTTCGGTCTCCTGTGACCAAATGGGACAAAACTCCGCAAGTGTACCCCGGATAGTGGGTGTGTGTACCGAAAACCTAAATCCGCACGTATTGGTGATGAAGTCCGCCGAGGATTGGGTGTGATTTGACATTTCCAGTCCGCTGAACCAGGCGAGAGACCGGCGCATCTTTGTTCAATGACCGGTGCGTTCTGATTTCGTTGTAATAACGAGCATAAGTTTGCAGAATTCGACGCAGGTGTGCCTCGCTCAAGACGACGACATGATCAACGCATTCGCGCCGGATCGATCCGATCAATCGTTCGGCAAAGCTATTTTGCCACGGTGACGCTGGTGCGATGGGCTTGTCACGAATGCCCATGGCGCGCAGCCGCCGCGTGACGATATCGCCGTAGACGCGGTCTCGATCGCGAATCAGGTAGTGCGGAGCCTCATCCCAAGGGAATGCCTCGGTTAACTGGCGCGCGATCCATTCTGCCGTTGGGTTTGTTGTGACGTTGGTCCACACCAGGTCTCTACGGTTCAGCCGAACAATGACGAAGGCATAGAGCAAATCGAAGCCAATGGTAGGAACAACGAACAGATCCACCGCGGCGATGTTCGGCGCATGATTACGCAGGAAGGTGCCCCACCCCTGGCTTGGCGGTCCAGAGCGCTTGACCATGTACTTGGCGACGCTCGACTGCGCGACCTCAAAACCGAGCTTGAGCAGCTCGCCGTGGATGCGCGGCGCTCCCCACAGTGGGTTCTCGATGATCATCTGCCGGATCAGCGCCCGCAACCCCATGTCAATCTGCGGCCGCCCTCGAAACGAGCGCGACTTCCAACGCCAGTACCGACGAAAGCCGGCCCGATGCCAACGCACGAGGGTCTCGGGACGGACAACCGTGATGACTTTCAGGACCGACGGAAACCATCGATACAGCTGGATGAAGACCAAGCGATCGCTGTTCGTAAGCCGGACGCGCCTGTGCACCATGCGGCGCAACACAACCACTTGGTGTCGGAGCGCGGCGTTCTCGGCCCCAAGCTGGGTCTTCGACCTAAATGGTGAGGCCAAGATGGCCAAGGCAAAACATAGCAGCGCGATCATTGTGCGCCGACGTTAGGTGATTCCCTCCCCAATCAATACGGATGAGGTTTTCGGTACACACAGGATGGCCGCGCTGGATGATCGCAGCGAAGCGGCGAAATGGTTGGGTGATCCGCCGCTGCATCGATCCGCGCTGGCGATGAAAAAAGATTCAGGGCGACTCTGAATCTTTTATCAATTTACCCTGCGCGGCAAATCGACTCGCACCAAATTATTCAATGAAATTCGTTGAACGATTTCTCGTGGAAATTGCCGCCGAACAGGACCGGTCCAAGCACTATGAGCTTGCTCACACACTATTAGCGACAAAGAAGGCCTAATCTCTATAGATACGAGCTTCGCTAAAGCTATCGAACAAGCCTATCCGCACATCGTAGAAATCGCTCGGCCTTTGTAGCGGGACAGGTGCCATTAGGCGGCTTGGCACTGGCGAAAGGCATCGAAGCAGTGCGCGGCGGCTGGCGCGATGACAATGGGCCGTTCACCGGTGCTCCTTCCAGGCGGCAAGATCGGGCATTGAATCGCCTTGGACGCTTTCCTGGACGCTATATTGCAGGAGCGCAGCATGCTCGCCCGTTATAGAATGTTCGCGGGCTACAACGCCTGTCCATGCGACATGCTCGGAAGAGGGTCAAGCGATGTCTAAGCGCAAAAGCAAGACGCGAGGAAGGCCGCGCTTAACGCGTGCTAGTCAGGCAGAGCGCGACGTGGAAACATTCCTGGCAAGCCAACAAACCGATGATGCGGCGGAGTACGCAAGCCGCGGGCGGGTGTTCAAGCCCCTAACCGACCAGCAGTTGGCGGAAAAATGGGTCAGTACTTTCCGAGATATGGCTGACGCCCCGGACGACCAGGCATTGCGGGCACTCGAAACTGATCTGCGCTCAGAATTTCGGTTGCGAAATATTGAACCGCCCCATGGGCAAATTAAGTCGGAGATGGATCGCTTCGTTGCTCACCTTTCTTCTCGGTTCGAAAAATTAGAAAGAGACGACCCTGACAGGGTCACCGAGATGAATGAAGAGATGGAACAAGATATCGCCGATCTCAAAGCTCGCATGAAGCGATCCAACTAGGTGCCACGCACGGTAAACTTGGGCAAAAGATCCGGCAGCCGAATATCGGGACCGTCATGAGCTGGTTAGGTTCAATTTGACGAAGTTTCGCCCATTCCCTCGAATCTACTTACAATGCCTTGGCTCCGTCGCGCGTGCGGCCAGCCGTCCGGCGCCAGCAGCGTGTCAGCTCATGTTGGCGAGGCGTTTCTGGGCGTCTGCTTCCGCCGTTGTCGTTGGCTGGGCAGGCAACTGGAGTACCGTTGCTTCCTGACCGCCACACAGTTGTGTCAGGAGAACAATGCGCCCATCCGGAAATTCCAGCGCATCATGGTGCGTAAACTGCTCGTTCTTATTTACCTGTCGGAAGATTGCGGTCGCGTAACCTAGTGTTTCCGCTTTCCAACCGACGACGAAGCGGGATTCTGTAACTGTCACTGCGCTGGCAAACGCAAGCTCGGTCCCCGGAAGAACGCAGACCGCCACTGAATTGTCTTCCGCCGCAGCGAAACCACGCGTCCCGGTACCGAAGTCTCGTGTGGTGAGTTTGTCGCCGACCTTTGCGGGCCGAGACCTGACGTTTAGAAGGCTGTAGTCACACATTGGGGGGAAACTCCCTGTTGGAAGCCCAGCCCCAATTGCATATTAGCGCCTTTGTGCCCCTCTCGGCACCTAACTAGCGTCCGTCGGCGCTAATTTAATCCGCGACACAAACTCGCATGATGTCCGCTATTGTGTGCTTTCGGGGGCAAAGCGGACATCACGTTTGGCGGCTTCAATATCCGCTTTTGACCCAAAGCGGCCAGCGGTCCCACTAGCCGCTATCGAGTCGAACGTCGATGAAAGCTTCCGAAGTGCATCGACGTTTCTAAGACGCGGCCGCTTCGGATGCGCCTCTCCTTTGGATAAGACTATCTGCGATGGACTTCATCGCGGTCATAGACGCTTGGTTCAGTCTGGTGTAACGGGCGACTTCATGGCTGACCCGTTCACCTTCTTTCCACAGCGTGTCGCGCAAGTCTTGTAGTTCAAGAATGACGCGGTCAATTTCTTCCATCGAAAGTCCAGCAACGCGTTGGATCTCTACAGCGGGGTCATTGGCCGGGCCATCCTGCTGGCGCGGTAACCTCCGGATAGCCTCCTCGAACGCCCTCGCGGCCTGATCGACTTCGCGCAGTTTCTTCGGTGAACGTCGGTCCGGAGGAGCGTGCTTTCGCGATATTCTCGTTCTTTTTCATGTCCCCCGGACCTTGCGATTGTATAACTCAAGTTTCCAGCTGGTGAATGGTCTGATTGGCGCGGCGAAGCCTTCTGCTTAGCTCGCGCCCGAGACCCGAAAGTAGTTTGATGGCGACGGAAGGCGCATCCTTCGCAAGCGCGGCGAATTGCTGGTCGCTGAGAACGTAGCAAATAACGTCATCGTCAGCGACGACTGAGGCGGAGCGCGGTCCAGCGTCGAGAGTGGCGAGTTCGCCGAATATGGTGCCCGGCGCGAATGTCGCGAGACGAATTTCACCACCGTTGACCTGCTTGAGATAGGCACTGGCGCGGCCCTTGGTGACGATAAAAAGCTCCTGGCCCGGATCGCCTTCGCGGAAAATGATTTTGCCGCGGGGAAAGGTTTGGCGCCGCGCGTGGCGCTCTATGGCTTCGCGTTCCGCGGAAGTCAAAGTTGAAAGCAGATCGACGCTAGCGAGCGGAATCTCATCGCTCTTAGTATCCTTGCCGCCAGTACGGATCAGCTCATCCTCGGCCCACTCCATGGCCCGATCGATGTCTTCGAAAACGCAACTGGTACCGATCGCCTCAATAATACCGGCCTCGGAAAGACGTGCGGCAGTCTGACTATTTTTGGCGAGCGCAAGCGCAAGGTGCTGATTTTTGCGAGCGAGCGACGCCTGAATGTCGGTCAAAATTCGAGCGCCGGTCGCATCGATTTCGGTCACACGCCGCAGGTCGAGGATGATCGTACGCATACCGGCGGCGGACGCGCGCTCAATGTCGTCGCTGAGCATCTCCGCACTGCCAAAAAAGAGCACGCCTTGGAGCTCAAGCACCAGAATATCCCCGCCCCGCTTCTCGAGTAATGTCGTCTCTTCCGGTGTCCGCGCCTTGCGCGAATGGATCTTGTCGCAGTTGTACTGTCGGCGAATATTCGAACGGCTCATCCGCGCCACGAACAGCGCTATCGCGATGACGATCCCAAGGAAGACAGCGAGCGCAATGTTAATGGTTACGGAGAGAGTGGCCACGACCGCTACCACCAACAGATCTAGCAGCATCAAGCCGCGCTGGCGCGATGCGCTCGTGCGTATGCGGCGAACGAGGTCAATCGACCAGGGGTCGACGTGCTGGACTGCGATGACCATGATGGTCGCCGAAAGCACGACGCGAGGTATGTAGCTTACAACCGGGAAAAGGACGCTGCTCATCAGAAGCAAAATTGCCGCGTTGATCAGGACCGAAAGCGACGTCTTTGCGCCAAAAGCGCGGTTGGCAAGGCTCGGTCCGATGTTGATGCCGCTCGTTATTCCGCCGAAACAGGCTGAGAGCACGTTTCCGACACCGAGGCGCATCAGGAGCCGGTCGCCATCCACTTTCTTCGCATCAGCCGGCATGACGATTTTGGCGCAAAGAAGCGCATCCATTGCCGCGACAAGCGCAAGCGCGAAAGCGCCGCTGATGATGAACGGCAGAAGTTCGGCAAAATCTCCAAGGTGGGTCAGATCGCCAATGGCCCGGTAAGGCGTTGGACTTTCTACTGCTACTGGCAGGCCGATCACAGGACCGAGCTGTGCGCCAAACCCCGCCAGGACAAGGACAAAATAAAGCGCGGTGCCGACCCCGAGACCGACCAGTAGCGAGGGAATTTTCGTGGTGATGGCGCGTGCCTTCCACATCACGACGAATGTAATAAGGGCCACCGCCAAACTGAGAGGCTTTACCTCCGCCAGATGGCCAAAGACCGCCTTGAATGGAATGTTGTGGTCGAAGCCGCACACATCTCCCAACTGCACGAGAAAGAGGAGTGCCGCTGCTGCATTTTGCAGGCCAGCCATAACAGGATGGGGTGTAAATCTGATCAGTGAGCCAAGCCGAACCAGGCCGAACAGTGCCTGGAACACGCCGCCGAGAAAAATAATTGAGAAAAAGGCGAGGACAATGAGGTGCACATTTCCGCGCAGGACTTCTGCCTCGGAATGTACCAGATGATACAGCAACGCGCCGAGCAGAAACGTCGTGGTTACGCGCGGTGCATAAACCGTCGTGGTACGATCGCCCAGCAGGACGCAAACGACGCCGGCCGTAATCGCAGCGTAGAGGCCGGCAAGCGCACCATGGGCAAAATAGCTGTCACCGAGCGCGGTGAAAGCAAACATACCGTAGCCCATGGCGAGCGGGATCGCGAGGGAGACGGAGACAAACGCGCCCAATAAGTCGTCGCGTAGACTCGATTGTCGGAATTCCCCTATTCGTGCGGCGATCCACTTAAGCATTGGCTGCCTTCTTATGAGTCGAGGACGCGGTCAGTGTTGGTCGCCCCCTTCGCGCGCTCGCGATAGTGAACAAGCCGGTGCCTCATAATGATGGCTAATGTCGCCGACACCATGCGGGCCATGTGCGGCAATCGTCGGTCATCGGGTCCGTTTTACCCCGGAATGCGGGACATTTGCAGTGCACTCACCCATGTTGCTTTGGGCCAAAAAGCGGACATTCGCAAAACAGCCTTGTCCAGGGATAAGCCATCGACCCTCTTGTCCCGGCCGGCGCATTCCTCGAATAATCTCGACTGTCACCTAACAGCGAAGACGCAAACTTAAAAACGTGCATCTGTAGGGAGGGTAATCATGTATCATTTCGCCACGGCTTTATATGCCGGCATTGTGGCCACCGTAGTTGCTGGTGGTACCGCACTCACGCCTACCCCTGCTGAGGCTGCAAAGACGCCTAGCCCTGAGGCCGCTGCCCTCAAGGAGGCGACCGCTGCATGCAAGGCGGAGGCCAAGGAGAAGAAGATCAGTTGGCCCGCGAGCCGTAAATTCGTGAGCAATTGCGTCGCCAAGACTGTCAAACTCACGCCGGCCCAACTTCAGGAGATTGCCGTCAAACAGGCGATCGTTGCCTGCAAGGCGGAAGCCAAGGGCAAGAAGATCAGGTGGCCCGCCAGCCGGAAATTCGTCAGCGCTTGCCTCTCAAACGCTCTCAAGGATTATCATCTTGACGTCGCCCTGTTGCGCAGAGAACTCAATATAGCTGGTTTGCGGCATTACACACCCGAGGAAACTGGATGTCTGCAGAACGTCTATTGCGAGGAACAGTGAAGCCGCGGCACTTGCTGGTTACGACGGCTGGCTACTGCATGTCTGCTTTGGGTCATAAGCAGACATTCGCGCCGCAAAATGTCATGTCCGCTTTACCCTCGAAAGCGGACATGTGCGGTTTAGGGCCAAAAGCGGACAAACGCGCCTTGACGATATGCGTTGGTTTATTGATCCAAATCGACGCTTCGGCATTAACCTTGTCTGGCTTAACTTTCGAAATTTGTTCGCATATCCCGTATAAGGAATTACGTTAATAGGTGTGGCATAGACGCGTGCTGCGTTTCATCGTTGCAGTGTTTGTTTGCATTGTGGGCGGGGTGTCCGTCTCGGCCTCTGCGGAGACGTGCCCCGGCAATCTAGACGCCCTCGGCACCAGCCGCGTGCTGACAATCAATCCCGGCGAATTCACCCTGCTTGGCACCATGCAGTACGAGCAGACGCTGCCGCTGAAGGACCACGAGGTGGTGATTACCTTCGACGATGGCCCGCTGCCGCCCTATACCAACATCATTCTCGATGCTTTGGCGGCGCACTGCGTGAAGGCTACCTATTTCCTGGTCGGCCAGATGGCGCACGCCTATCCGTCCGTCGTTCGGCGGATCTACAACGAAGGCCATGCCATCGGCACTCACAGCCAGCGCCATCCACACTTCGAGCGCCTGTCGATGCAGCGGGTCGAGCGCGAAGTTGACGGCGGCATCAATTCCGTCACGGCTGCACTTGGCGACGCCAAAGCGCTCTCGCCCTTCTTCCGCATTCCTTACCTCGGCCGTACCAATGCGATTGAACGTTTCCTGGAGCGCAAACAGCTTGTCACCTGGAGCGCGGACGTCGA
>Ga0209382_10012656_pt1 | contig 10415 bp, 9 predicted proteins | sample SoiMetdeltSBSDD5_FD_187599 | JGI IMG/M metagenome (GOLD analysis project Ga0209382, IMG submission 187599) | Bulk soil microbial communities from a Populus tree surrounding site in Tennessee, USA - Soil MetaG P. deltoides SBSDD5 (SPAdes) (version 2) | ecosystem: Environmental > Terrestrial >...
ACGACCGCGCGCAGGACCGGGTACTTCCGACCTATCGTAAGTTCGGGCGGCGCTGGATCACCGGCGAGCCGGGACACGAGTACGAGCTGCGGATTCGCAACTGCGCCGACCTGCGGGTGCTTGCCGTCATCAGTGTCGATGGTGTCAATGTGATCACCGGCCAGTCCGCCTCGCCCTCGCAGTCGGGTTATGTCCTCGAGCCCGGTGAGCAGCTGACGGTCGAGGGCTGGCGGAAGAGCATGGAGCATACCGCCGCATTCGTCTTCACTGATCCCGCGGATTCGTACGCGGCACGAACCGGTCGCCCAGATGATCTAGGCGTGATAGGTGTCGCGCTCTTCCGCGAGCTCCGGCCGAAGGTCGTCGCTCAGGAATGGAACTCAGGACTGTACGGGGTACCTTCGAGCCGGGCGGAGCCGGCCGCGGAGGCCGCGGCAAAGGCGGACGCGGACACTGCTAGCAGTCGCCGCTCGGCGTCGCTCGGCACCGGCCACGGGCGCAGCGAGCACTCACCGGCGCAGTGGACCAGCTTCGAGCGCGCGAGCGACGACCCGGACGAGACGATCAGCATCCGCTACGAAACGCACGCCGCGCTGGTGGCGCTGGGTGTGCTGCCGCGCAAATGGTTCCCGGACCGGGATCCGGAACCCTTTTTGCAGCTTGGTTTCGTGCCGGACCCGTGACGCGGATCGCGTATGACAGGAATTGTCGATGCCGCGTCTGCATTCCATACTCCGACCTTCATGCAGGCGCGCGATGCCGGCGATACCGGGACGGATGAGGCGCTGATGCTGGCGTGGCAGGCGGGCGACGCCTCCGCCTTTGATCGGATCTACGCGCGCCACCGAGGCGGCGTGTTCCGATACCTGCTGCGCCATTGCCGCGACCGGGCGACGGCGGAGGAGCTTCACCAGGACGTGTGGCTCAAGCTCATTGCCGCCCGCGCGCGTTTCGACGCAGCCGCCCGTTTTACGACCTGGCTCTATTCCGTGGCCCGCAATCGGATGATCGATCACTGGCGCAGGAACCCGGCGCAGCGACTCGTCTCGCTCGACGACGATGGCGACGGTCGCGGGATCGGTGAGCTTCTCGAGGACTCGGATCCCGCGGGAAACCCGCAGGGAGCCGCGACCCTCCTGCAGGAAAGCGCCTTGCTGGTCGAGGCCCTCGAGGCGCTGCCGGCCGCGCAGCGGGATGCATTTCTGCTGCACGTGGAGGGCGGGCTTGCGGTCGGCGAAATCGCCGCGTTGACGTCAACTCCCGCCGAGACCGTCAAGAGCCGGCTCCGCTATGCGTATAAGCGGCTGCGCGCATCGCTCGGAGATCCGGCATGAACGAAGATCCGATGCCGGGTACCAGCGCCGCGGACCAGGAGCTCACTCGCCGCTGGCAACGTCAGTCCCTCGAGGAGCCCTCGAGCTCGACCGATGCGCGGATTCGCGCCGCGGCGCGCGATGCGATCGCCAGCTCCGCGCCGTCCGGGTCCCCCGAAGCGCGCAACAGGTCGCGCTGGACGCGGTTCATGCCGCTGGCGGCCGCCGCCTCGGTGGCGCTGCTCGCAGTGGGTCTTGTGCGGCTGATACCGCGCGAGCAGTACCAGGCGGTACCAGCGCCGGAGGTCGCCCGGCTCCGCGAGACAACTGCACCGGAATCGGCTGCACAATCCAAACAGGACTCAACCCAATCGTTCGCCGAGCGTCCGGCGGGCGACTCGCTCTATGCCGAACCCTCCGCGCCGGAGTCGCGCGACGAGGCCGAGCGCACGACGGCGCGCGCGCGCGCCTTGGAACCCGCGCCGGACGGTGATCTGACGCCCAGGCAGGCTGCCGAGGCCGTCACCGCCGAGGAGTTGCGCAGCACTGCGCCCGCCGAGGCCGCCGCAAACGACCAGAGATCGGTCGAGCAGGCAGCGAAGACCAGCGAGCCGGCGAGCGAAGCGCAGGCGCCGGCCACTGTTGCGCCGACGGGGATCTCCGCTGCCGCGGCGCCACCCGCATCGCGCCGCATGGATTCCGCAGTCAGGTCTACTGTGAGCGCCATTCCTGCGACGCTTGCAGTCCAGGTACAGAAGGACGCCGCACGGCGCACAGGGCTCGATCCTCAGTCGATTCGCATCGTCGCCGTCGACCCGGTCGCGTGGCGGGACGCGTCGCTGGGTTGCGAAGCCGCGCGTGCGTCTGCGTCCGAGGCACGCGTACCCGGTTACGTGGTCACGGTCGACGCGGGCGGGACAACGCTCCGCTATCACACGGATGGTCGCGACCAGGTACGCGTCTGCGAGGGCGAATGAACCCGCGTCTGGTGCCCGGGGCCGGAGTCGAACCGGCAAGGGGTTACCCCCGAGGGATTTTAAGTCCCTTGCGTCTACCAGTTTCGCCACCCGGGCGGCGCGAAGCTGCCGGATTCTACACACGTCGGTCCCCTCCTACGCGCGTATGCGGTTTGACCGATGCCGTTGCCAAACAGCCCCGCCCTAGGCTGGTGTTCATGACTGCCAACACAGTGATCGGGTTGTTTCGCGACCGTCGCGACGCGGAGTGCGCGTTTGACGCCGCACTCGCGCACGGCTTCGACGCGTCGAAGATCAACCTGGTCATGTCGGACGAGACGCGGACGCGAGCCTTCCCTGCGGACCGCCCGCCTGAGACCGAGCTCGCCGGCAAGGCCGCGGAAGGTGCGCCGGATGAATCGGGTAGCGGCGTCCTTGGCGGTCCGGTGGGCGGAACGGTCGGCACGATTGCGCCGGTTGTCGCGGCCGTCGGCGTTGCGACGCTGCTGCCGGGCCTCGGCCTGGTGCTGGCAGGACCGGTTGCGGCCGCGATCACCGCCGCGGGGGCGGTTGCAGTCGCCGGCGGTCTCATGGGGGCCATGGCGAACTGGGGAATTCCCAAGGAGCGGATCGAGGAACTCGAGTCGGGTATCCGCGATGGCGGAATACTGATCGGCGTCACGCCGCGCACTGCCGGGGAAGCCCGCGAAATCGAGCGGCTCTGGCAAGCGTGCGGAGCGGCGCAAGTGCAGCCTGCCTGAGGTGCCTGGAACTCACCGAGGAGTCGCCCGTGTATACGACCAGGACCAATCCGGGAACACGAACCAGTGCTGCGGCGGTGGTGATCGCCGGGCATGCGGCGGTCATCTACGCGCTGGCTGTGACAATGGGCGTGGTGGATGCGCCGCCGATCGTCGAGCCGATCAAAGCCGTAATCATCGACTCGCCGCCCGTCGAGCCGGAGCCGTACGTTCCTCCGGAGACGCCTCCGGTCGCGCAGCAACCGGTGGTCGACGTACCGCTGCCGGATATTCCACCCATCACGACGCCGATGGAGACGATCACCGTTCCGCCGGCGACCGAAGTGCCACCACGCACCGAGCCCTCGACACCGGCTGTGATCGAAGCGAAGTCGCTGTCGGTGACGCGGCGCGTGGAGCCGGTATATCCGCCGGCGTCCCGACGACTCGATGAGCACGGCGCGGTTCGCCTGCGAGTCCTGGTCGACGAGCGCGGTCGGCCGCGCGAGGTGCAGATCGCAAAATCGAGCGGCTTCGAACGCCTGGATCAGGCCGCCGTGGCCGCGGTCCGGCGCTGGCAGTTCTCGCCTGCCATGCAGGAATCGCGCGCGGTCACTGCATGGACGCAGGTCAACGTAGTGTTCCAGCTCAATCGTTAGCGGCGGAACGGTGCACCCGCTGGTCGGTGTGCTTGCCGCGCTGGTCAGGCGCTTCAACGAGACGAACCTCGTCGCCCAATCCGCGGCACTGGCGTTCTATGCGTTGCTGTCCCTGGCGCCGCTGCTGCTGATCCTGTTATGGATCACCGCCGCGGCGCTGCCGAGCGCGCGTGACGCGTTGCTGGACCAGGTCGGATCGCTTCTCGGACACGACTTCGGGACGGTGGCCGACGCGGTCCTCACCAGCGCTGTGTCGAAGCCGAATACAGGATCGATCGCCGGGCTATGGAGCATGGGTCTGCTGCTGTTCGGTGCGACTGCGGTCTTCGGGCAGTTGCAGGGCGCGCTCAACCAGATCTTCCGCACGAACGCCAAGCGCCTGCCGGGCGTGGCGGCCTGGCTGCGCAAGCGGATCTTCTCCTTCGGCATGGTGCTGGCCCTTGGATTTCTGCTGCTGGTGTCAATGACCGTGCAAACGCTGCTGCAACTCACGTTTGCTCACCTCGCGTGGCTGTTGCCGATGGTGGGGGCGATCGTTACGTGGCTCATCTACGCACTTGCCTTCGCCCTGATGTTTCACTACCTGCCGGATCGTCGCGTCGGCTGGCGGTATGCACTTGTTGGCGGAGTCATCACGGCTTCGCTGTTCGTGCTGGGACGGGCAGCGATCGGCTGGTATCTCGAACGGTCCAATCCGGGCGCCGCATACGGCACCATGGGCGCGCTGGTGTTGACGCTCATCTGGGTCTACTACGCCGGGTTGATCGTGTTCGTGGGCGCACTGGTCACGGCGATGATCAACGAACGACGAAGAGAAACGCGGCCGACGCCGGCTTGAATCGGGGTACGGACAACGGGTACCGTGAATCATGACGAAGCGCGCGCTGCAGAAGTACGCCGCAAAACGCAAGTTCACGCGCACGCCGGAGCCCGCGCCTAAGCCTCGCAGCCGGCGCAACGGACCGTTGCTGTTTGTCGTGCAGAAGCACGCCGCGCGGCGCCTGCACTACGACTTCCGGCTTGAGCTCGATGGTGTGCTCAAGTCCTGGGCGGTGCCAAAGGGGCCGTCGCTCGACCCGGCTGACAAGCGGCTCGCGGTCGAAGTCGAGGACCATCCCTACGACTACGCTTCGTTCGAGGGGTTCATCCCGGAGAAGCAATACGGCGCCGGCAACGTCATCGTGTGGGATTGCGGCGTGTACTCACCTGACGAGGATGGCCGTTATGCGTTCGACGATCGGGGCGAGGCGGAGGAGCGGCTCAGGGAAGAGATCGCGAAAGGCAAGCTGAGCATCCTGCTCCGCGGTGAGAAGCTCAAGGGATCGTTTGCGCTGGTCCGCACCTCGACTTCGAGCCAGTGGCTACTCATCAAGCACAAGGACCGGTACGCGCAGCCGAATGACGTCCTGGCGGAGGCACGCTCGGTACTGACCGAGCGCACGGTCGAAGACTCCCCGCCGGAAGACGGGTCGCAGATCGATGCCGGCAGCCTGGCGCCTCATGGGCCGGCGGAGTCGATTCCTGCCCGACTCGCGCCGATGCTGGCCGAGATCGGCGAGCGGGCGCGATCCGATCACAAGTACCTCTACGAACCAAAGCTGGACGGTTATCGCGCCCTTGCCTTCGTACGGGACGGCGTGGTGCGGCTGCAGTCACGCCGGGGGATCGATCTCACCCTGCCCTTTCCGGAGCTCGCGACCGATCTGGCCGCGCAAGCCGTCGGCAGCATGATCGTCGACGGCGAGATCGTCGCGCTCGGCTCCGACGGACGGCCCTCGTTCAATGCGCTTCAGAACCGTGCCGGGCTCAAGACGCCCAAGGAGATCGCGCAGGCGCAGGGTGACTCACCGGTGGTGTTCATGTGCTTCGACCTGCTCCACTTCGCCGGTATCAACCTGCGGCAAAATCCCTATGTCGATCGACACCGCTATCTGTCGCAATGCCTGTTGCCCGGACCGCATCTGCAACTCGTGCATGCTTCCGGAGACGCCGAGGCCATGTACGCGGCCGCGCTCGAAAGCGGGTTCGAGGGCATCGTGGCAAAGCGCAAGGACAGCCCCTATCAGCCCGGGCGCCGCTCCGCCGCGTGGCAGAAGATCAAGGCGGTGCGAAGCTCGGAGTTCGTCGTAGGCGGCTACACCCAGGGTCAGGGAGCACGACACGCGTTGGGTGCGCTGCTGCTGGGCTACTGGGACGGCGATGAGCTCAAGTTCGCAGGTCATGTCGGCTCCGGTCTCGATGAAGCGGGCGTCGGCAGTCTGGGCAAGCGATTCGCGGCGCTCGAGACGCGCAAGCGTCCGTTTGCAGAGCAGCCGCCACTGCATCGGCCGACCACCTGGCTCGAACCGGAGCTGGTGGCGGAGGTGAAGTTCTCCGGATGGACGCCGGACGGCCATCTCCGCGCACCGGTGTTTCGGCGGATGCGTGACGACATCGCCGCCAGCGATATTCGCGTCGGCCCGGACGGCAGTGAATCCGGCGGCGAGCCTCCGCGTAAGGATCCCGGTTCCACCGACGAGATCGGAGACGTTCTCCGGCAGCTCGATCAGAAAGGGAATCGCATCGATCTGCAGGTCGGCTCGGCCCGCATCCGCCTGACGAACCTCGATCGCGAATACTGGCCCGGCGGCGCACGCGGGCGTCCACCGCCCATCACCAAGCGCGATCTGCTGCGCTATCTCGCGCGCGCGTCCCCCCACCTGCTGACGCATCTCCGGAACCGGCCGCTGACGATGATCCGCATGCCCGAAGGCATCGGCGGCGAGCGTTTCTTCCAGAAGCACTGGCGGCAGGAGCGGCCTGAGTTCGTGGAGAGCGTGGAGGTGTACTCCGGGTCCAAGGACGAAGAGCAGGAGTATCTCCTGGCCAACAACCTGCCGACCCTGCTCTGGTTGGGTCAGGTGGGCACGCTCGAGTTCCATGTCTGGCACTCGCGCGCCGAGGGCGGTCCCGATTGGAAAGGCAAAAGCACCGACTATTCGAGCTCGCTCGAGGCACTCGAACGGTCGGTGCTCAATTACCCCGACTACCTCGTGTTCGACATCGACCCGTACATTTATTCGGGCAAGGAAGCGAAGGGCGCCGAGCCCGAGCTCAACAAGAAGGGTTTCGCAACCGGCCGGCGCGTCGCGTTCTGGCTGCGTGAGCTCCTGCGGGAGATGTCGCTCGAGGCGGTGGTGAAGACCTCGGGCAAGACCGGGCTGCACGTCTTCGTCCCCATCGAAAGAACAGTAACTTTCGATGAGGCGCGGACGATCTGTGAGATGGTGGGTCGGCATCTGCTGCAGTCCCATCCCAAGGAGATCACGCTGGAATGGGCCACGGTGAAGCGCACCGGCAAGATCTTTATCGACTACAACATGAACGTCAGGGGCAAGACCCTGAACGTCGCCTTTTCGCCAAGGGGGGTACCCGGCGCGCCGATCTCAATGCCCTTGACCTGGGAGGAGCTGGAGGCGGCCGAGCCGGGAGACTTCACGGTTATGAACGGGGCGGACCGCTTGGACAGAACCGGCGACCGCTGGCATGATATCTTTAAGAGGAAACAAAGCCTTGCGAAGGCTTTCGCAAGTGTCGGGCGAAAAAGGAACTGAGCAAGAAAAAGGACAGCAAGATGGCCGCACCACGATCTATCGGTAGTCTCACGATCTCCTTCGGGCTCGTTGCCATTCCAGTGAAGCTCTACACGGCGACTCAGTCGACCGCGCAGATCTCCTTCAACCTGTGCTGCACAAGGAGTGCGGCTCACGGCTCCGCCAGCAGTACGTCTGCCAGAAGGACGGGCAGATCGTCGAACGCAACGACATGGTGAAGGGCTACGAGTTCGCAAAGGACCAGTACGTCGCCTTTACGCCCGAGGAGATCAAGGCGCTCGACGAGGTGGGCACCCACTCGGTCGAGATCTCGGAGTTCGTGCCGATCGAGTCCGTCGATCCGGTGTACTTCGACAAGACGTATTACCTGGCGCCCGACAAGGGTGCGGGGAAGCCCTACACGCTGCTTACGGAGGCGCTCAAGGAGTCGAAGCGCTGCGCGGTCGGGCGCTGGGCCAGCAAGGGCAAGGCGTACATCGTGATGCTGCGGCCAGTCGGCGACGTGCTCGCGATGCAGCAGCTCCGGTTCGCATCCGAAGTGCGGCCCGCAAAGGAGCTCGACGTGGCCAAGGCCGATGTCAAGCCAGGGGAGATGAAGCTCGCGCGTCAGCTCATCGATCAGCAGCAGGCCGACTTGTTCGATCCCGCCGCCTATGTCGACGAGGTCCGGGGGCGGATCGAGGCGGCGATCCAGAAGAAGGTGGAGGGCCACGAGATATCGATATCGGAGGGCCCTGCGCCGAGCACCGGAAAGGTCATCGACCTCATGGAGGCGCTGCGCGCGAGCCTCGAGAAGACAGAGACCGCGCGGGCTTCCGCGACGAAGCTCGGACCGCGCAAGGCTCCCAAGCGTGTCGAGGAAGCGACCCGACCGGCACGCAAGACCTCGAAGCGGTAGCCCGCCGCTGGCCGAGATGCATTCCTACAGCGTGCAGGACGTCGAGCGGTTACTCCGCTTGTCGCGAAGCACGATCAAGGGACTCATCGACGGTGGGTTCGTGACGCCGGCGCGCGGTCCGCGACGGCAGTATCGATTCTCCTTCCAGGACCTGATCGTGCTGCGCACCGCGCGGGCACTGACCGAGGCCAACGTTCCAAGCCGCCGGGTGCGTCGAGCGCTTGAGGAACTCCGCCAGCACCTGCCCGAGACGGCGCCGCTTTCGGGCTTGAGCATCTGCGCGGTCGGCGAGCGAGTGGTCGTTCGCGATGGTCCGTCGCGCTGGCAGGTCGACGACGGTCAGTACCTGCTCGCGCTCGACGTCGTCGTCGAGCAGGGCGAGCTCCACGTCGTCGATCGCAAGGAGCCGGCCCGGGAGCCGGCATCGACCGCCGAACCGCAGGACTGGTTCGACCGGGGGCTTGAGCTCGAGGCCGCCGAGCCCGCCGCCGCGCGTGCAGCGTACGAGCGCGCGGTGGACGTGGACCCCGCGAACCTGGCCGCGTGGGTCAACCTCGGACGCCTGCTTCATGAGCAGCGCAAGATGATCGACGCGGAGAGCGTGTACCAGCGTGCCCTCGCCGCCTGCGGACCCGACGCGTTGCTCTATTTCAACCTGGGCGTACTGCTCGAGGATATGCGACGGCCGGCGGCCGCGCTCGAGGCGTATCAGTCAGCAGTCGTCGAGGACCCGAGCCTCGCCGATTGCCATTACAACCTGGCGCGGCTCTACGAGTCCTTCGGCAAGCCGCAACACGCCATACGTCACCTGGGCCAGTACCGGCGCCTGTTGACCGGGGGCTAGTTCCGGCATCCGCGTCAGGCGCGCGGCGCAAGTGCCTGAGCCAGGTACGCGGGCACCGGTCGGCCGTGAGATGCGATCCAGGTCGCCATTGCGCCGGCGACCTTCCTGACCGCCGGCCGCTCGAGCACGAGCGTGCGCCACTCGAGCAGCCGCGGCGTTTCGCCGCTCATGACTGCGCCCTTTCGTTCGCCGAAGAGTTGCGCCATGAAGAAGGCAATGTCGGCGTAGGAATATTCCCCGGCGAGGAATGCGTGCGATTCGAGCCGTGCGTTCATCTGCTCATAGAACCGGGAAGCGGCGCTGCGGGCGGCAACCGCTGCCGGATCGGCGGGCGCTTCTTCGAGACTCATGAGCCTGATGATATGCGGAAAGTAAACCTCGTCGGACTTGAGCTCGAGCTGGCGCGCCTCGGCTCGGCCCGCGGGCGACTTGGGCCAGAGCGGGGGAATCGAGAAGGCATCCTCGAGATACTCGAAGATCTGGGTTGAGTCGAATATCTCCACACTGCCATGGGTCAGCACCGGCACTTGCTGCTTCGGATTGATGCGGACGACCTCCGGGTGTTTCGGCTCGTAACGGTCGACAAAGGGAACCTCGATCCGCTCGAAGTCGAGACCCTTCTCCAGAAGCGCGATCTCCGCCTTGGCGCCGAACATGGAGAGCGGACCGGTGTACAGGCGAATGGCATTCATGGAGTGGTTCCTGCGTGTACGACAATAACACCGGTTCCGTTGGTTGCGCTTCCCGCCTGGGGATACCGCTCCGCCGCGCTCTGTCGACATTCCGCTAGGTTTAAGGTTAACTCATCGCGTCGGACAGCCGACTCAAATCCGCAAGACGTTCAAGCGCGATCCCTGGCAAGTCTCGGCCATATGGACATGCAACGGCCCCGAGGTGCCGGTGGCGCGGTCGCGCCGGCTTCAACATCTCACCCGGCGTGCAGGCGCACCTGAACCAGGAGGGGAGCGATGCACGTTGAGCGAGGAAGTAGCGGATCGGAGAGTGTGGGCGACTTTTCGCTCGTTCTGGGCGGTCCCCTCTTTCAGCTCCTCCGGCGTCTCGGCCTCTCCGGCAGCGGTCTCGAGCTGCTGCGCCGGCGAATCGTCGCAATTGCGCTCGTCACCTGGGTGCCATTGCTGGTCCTGTCCATGGCCGAAGGGCTGGCATGGGGCAATGCCGTTCGCGTTCCGTTCCTGTTCGATGTCGATGTGCATGTGCGCTTCCTCGTTGCACTGCCGGTGCTGATCGCCGCGGAGCTGTTGGTACACCAGCGCACACGGATCGTAGTTGAACAGTTCGTTTCGCAGGGTCTCGTGCCGGATGGGATACGCACGGGCTTCGATGCTGCTCTCGCAAATGCGCTGCGGCTGCGCAACTCGATCACGGCCGAATTGTTGCTCGTCGCATTGGTC
>Ga0209382_10012657_pt1 | contig 10415 bp, 10 predicted proteins | sample SoiMetdeltSBSDD5_FD_187599 | JGI IMG/M metagenome (GOLD analysis project Ga0209382, IMG submission 187599) | Bulk soil microbial communities from a Populus tree surrounding site in Tennessee, USA - Soil MetaG P. deltoides SBSDD5 (SPAdes) (version 2) | ecosystem: Environmental > Terrestrial >...
GCCGACCTTCCGACGCCCCTGCCCGCCGATGACGATAAGGACAAGGATAAGGACAAGGACAAGAAGGACGGCTAGAAGGGTTGGAGGCGGAGGTTGGAATCGAACCAACGTTCAGGGCGTTGCAAACCCTCGCATGCTCCCCACTCTGCTACTCCGCCGACCGCTTGCATTGTCGGCGGCGAATGTATCGCCTGCTGCCGCGCGACGTGATCCGGAAGAATCACGATGAACGCCAAACATGACGAAATGACGCGGCGGGAAAGGTTGACTTACTGGCTCAAGGTCGCGGCTTGCCTGATCTCGTTCGGCTTCATTTACCCGAACATCCTGCGCGACGACTAATCGCTTCCTCCAGCAGCAGCCTGGGCCCCGCTCCGCGGGGCCCTTTTTTTTCAGGGGCCGGCGACCACGCGCCCGCCGTCCTTGATCGGCGTGGCGAACTTGTACTCGATGTCCCAGGGGAAGTGGATCCACTTCGTCTGCTTGAACTCCTTGACGAAGGTATCGACGATCGGCCGGCCGAGGGGCTTGGCGTAGAGGCAGGCGAAATGGGCCTTGGGAAGGAGCTGGCGCACCGCCTGCGCGGTCTTGCCGGTATCGACCAGGTCGTCGATCAGCAGGTAGCCGTCGCCCTCCCCGTTCACGCCCTTGAGCACGTTGACCTTGCCCTGCTGCTGCGCCGGAGCGCCCCTCATCTTCCCTTCCTCGCCGGCGTCGTAGCTCGTCACGCAAATCGTGTCGACCAGGCGGATGTCGAGCTCGCGCGCCACCAGCGCCGCGGGCACCAGGCCGCCGCGCGTCACCGCGATGATTCCCTTCCAGGGACCCTTCTGATGCAGCACTTCCGAGAGATAGCGAGCATCCCGGTGGAGCTCAACCCACGAAATGATGATTTCATCTTCATAGGGGATTCTTGCCATCCCCCAAAGTTTACCTATTCGCCTGGCCTCGGAAAGCCCAGCCGGTGAAGCGCGCCTCGATTGCCGCGGTCGCGGCGTAGAGGAGGATGCCGAGCACTGCCAGGACGATGAGCCCGGCGAACACGATCGGCACCTGGAACGCGGCCTGCGCATCGAGCATCAGCTTGCCGATGCCCTTGTTCGCGCCCACCGTCTCGGACACGACCGCGCCGACGAACGCGAGCGTGATGGCGACCTTGAGCGAGCCGAAGAAATAGGGCAGCGAGCGCGGGATGCCGACCTTGCGCATGATGTCGAGCTTCGAGGCGCCGAGCGCGCGCAGCACGTCCTCGAGCTCGGGCTCGGTGGTGGCAAGCCCGGTCGCGACGTTGACGACGATCGGGAAAAAGGAGATCAGGAACGCGGTCAGCACCGCCGGGATCTCGCCCAGCCCGAACCACAGGATCAGCACCGGCACCACGGCGACCTTGGGGATCGAATTGAAGCCGATCAGCACCGGATAGATGCCGGCGTAGAGCGCGCGGTGCCAGCCGACGGCGATGCCCAGCGCGAGGCCGAACAGCGTGGCGATCAGGAATCCGGCGAGCGTGGTCCACAGCGTGACGAAGGAGTTGTCCCAGATCGGCTTGCGGTACTGCCACAGCGCGCCGAACACGTCGGACGGCGCGGGCAGGATGGTCAGCGGAACGTCGAGCGCCTTGCAGACGATTTCCCAGACCACGAACAAGGCGATCGTGAACAGCAGCGGAGAGACCACCCGGATGGAGAATTCCCGCCGGTCCACTAGTGCTTTCCGATCAAGCTTCTCAATTCGTGCACGATGTCCTGGAACGCCTGGGTATACGTCACCTCCAGGTCGCGCGGCCGCGGAATCGCGACCGGGCAGCGGCGCACGATGCGCCCCGGGCGGCTCGACATCACGTAGACCGTGTCGGCGAGGAACACCGCCTCGCGCAGGTCGTGCGTCACGAGCATCACCGTCACCTTGCGCGCCGCCTGCAGGTCGCGCAGCGCGGCCCACAGCTCCTCGCGCGTGAAGGCGTCGAGCGCGCCGAAGGGCTCGTCGAGCAGCAGGATCTCGGGCTCGTGGATCAGCGCGCGGCAGATCGAGGTGCGCTGCTGCATCCCGCCCGACAACTCCCACGGATGCTTTTCAGTAAACCCCTGCAGCCCTACCGACTCGAGCAGCGCCTTCGCCTTTCCCGCGTATTTCTGCTTGGAGAAATCGCTGCGGTAGGGTTGCACGATCTCCAGCGGCAGCAGCACGTTCTCGAGCGCGGTGCGCCAGGGGAGCAGGTTCGAGTTCTGGAACGCCATGCCGACCGACTTGAGCGGCCCCGACACGGGTTTTCCCTCCACGCGTAGATCTCCGGATGCCGGAGGGTGCAATCCGGAGATGAGCCTCATGAGCGAGCTCTTGCCGCAGCCGGAGGGGCCGACGACGGCGATGAACTCGCCGCGCGCGATCTGCAAGCTGACGTGCTCGAGCGCCCGGACCGCGGCGCTGCCGCGGCCATAGGCCATCGAGACCTGCTCGAGCTGGACCAAACTACTTGACGAGGCGCTGTTCCTTCGGCGGCAGGTACTGCGCGGTGAAGATGTCCGCGGCCTTGGGCTTGTTGGTGTACTGGAAGGTGAGGCCGATCTGGTCGATCGAGCGCTCCAGGCGCTTCATGTCGACCGCGCCGAGGCCATTCTTCTGCACGTCCGGGGTGACGAAGTTCTTCTGCAGCGACAGCTTCAGGCGCTCGAGCTCGACGTCGCGCTTGGCGATCGGGTTGCGCTTCATCATCGAGTCGATCGCGGCCTCCGGGTTCCTGATCGTGTCCTGGATGCCGCGGATCGTCGCCTTGACGAAGCCCGCCACCCCTTTCGGCGAGAAACGCATGAAATCCGGGTTGGCGATGATCACGTTGCCGTACAGGTCGACGCCATGGTCGCGCATGTGCAGCACCACGATGTCCTCGTCCTTCACGCCGTTCGCCTTCAGGTTCATGTAGGACGAGAACCAGAAGCCGGTGATCGCGTCGACCTTGCCCTGCGCGAGCATCGGCTCGCGCACCGGGAAGCCGATGTTCTCGATCTTCACCTTCGACGCGTCGATCTTGTTCGCCTGCACGAAGATCGGCCACTGCGCGTAGGCACCGTCGGGCGCGGGCGCGCCCAGCACCTTGCCTTCCAGGTCCTTCGGCTTGCTGATGCCGTTCTTTCTCAGCGACACGATCGAGAACGCGGGCGTGTCGTACACCATCATCACCGCCTTCACCGGCAGGTTGCGCGGATTGTCTCGGTACTTGACGAGCGAGTTGATGTCGGCGAAGCCGAGCTCGTAGGCGCCCGAGGCGACGCGGTTGATACCTTCCACCGAGCCCGCGCCCGGGTCGATGCTCACGTTCAGGCCCTCGGCCTTGTAGTAGCCCTTGTCGATCGCGACGAAGAACGGCGCGGACGGCCCTTCGAAGCGCCAGTCGAGCGCGAAGCGCACCGCGGTTTCCTTTTGTGCGAGCGCCGCCGCGGAAAAAGCGAGCGCGGCGAGCGTGACGACGAGACGCATTGGGGCTCCCCCGAGAGAATAGATTTGCAGATAAAGTCTACCGCACCATGCGCACCACCATCGAGTTTTTCCTCAATGGAGATCGCGTCAGCGTGCCCGCAAGCCAGGGCACGCGCACGCTGCTGTCGTGGCTGCGCGAGGAGCGGCGCCTGGTGGGCACCAAGGAGGGCTGCGCCGAGGGCGACTGCGGCGCCTGTACCGTCGTTGTTTCCACTGAAAGGTCGATCCTTCCGGTGTGCAGCTGCATATTTCTGCTCGGCGCGCTCGACGGCAAGGCGCTCGTCACGGTCGAGGGGCTGAAGGACGATCCGGCGCAGCGCGCGATGGTCGAGTGCCACGGCTCGCAATGCGGCTTCTGCACGCCGGGCTTCGTGATGGCGCTCTATGCCCACCACCGGACCCGCAGCGGTTCGCTGTGCGACGCGCTCGCCGGAAATCTTTGCCGCTGCACCGGCTACGCGCCGATCCTCGCCGCGGGGAAAAAAATGCTCGCGCACGACGCGATGCCGAGCACCGTTCCGCTAGGCACCCTGCCGGGCAATGGCGTGCGCGATACCCGCTTCAGCGCGCCGCGCAACCTGGCCGAGCTCTCCGCGGTGCTGCGTCCTGGTGCGACATTGCTCGGCGGCGGCACCGACCTCGGGCTTCTCGTCACTAAGCAGCTGAAGGAGCTCGATCAAGTCGTCTATCTCGGAAACGTCGTCGAACTGCGCGCGATTCGCGAAACCCAAAGCCATGTGGAGATCGGCAGCGCCGTTACCTACGCCGCGGCCTACGACGCGCTCGCGGGCATCCACGCCGATATCGGCGAGCTCCTGCGCCGGCTCGGCGGCGCGCAGGTACGCGCCTGCGGCACGATCGCGGGCAACATCGCCAACGGCTCTCCGATCGGCGATTCGATGCCGTTTCTTCTTGCCCTCGGCGCGAGCGTCGTGCTGCCGGAGCGCGAAGTCCTGCTGGAGGACTTCTACACCGGCTACCGCAAGACCGTTCTCAAGCCCGGCGAGCTGATCCGCTCGATCCGAGTACCGCGGCTCCCGAAAGGCGCGCGGTTCGGCGCGTACAAGATCTCCAAGCGCTTCGACCAGGACATCTCGGCGCTCTGCGCCGCGTTCCATGTCGATGGCGCAAAGGCGAGGTTCGCTTTCGGCGGCATGGCGCCAACGCCGGCGCGGGCCCCGCGTGCGGAGGCCGCCTTTTCCGAGGGCGTGGAGGCCGCCTGCGCCGCGCTTGCCGAGGACTTCGAGCCGCTCTCGGATCACCGCGCTTCGGCCTGGTACCGCCTTACCGTTGCGCAGAACCTGCTGAGAAAGTTCGCTGCCGCGATCCCGGCGCGCGCGATCCTCGAACTCGAGCCGTGATTCGCGAAGAAATCCCGCACGACAGCGCGGCACTGCACGTCTCCGGCGAAGCGCGCTATGTCGACGACCTGCCGGAACCGCCGGGCACGCTCTTCGCCGCGATCGGAATCTCCGAGTGCACCCATGGGCGGATTCTGTCGATGGATCTGGAGCCCGTGCGCCGCGCCCCAGGCGTAATCGCAGTGATCGCCGCGCCCGACATCCCGGGCAGCAACAACATTGGACCCGTGCTGCCCGATGAGCCGGTATTCGCGGCCGACAAAGTGCAATTCCGCGGCCAGCCGCTGTTCGCCGTAGCCGCAACCAGCATCGAATGTGCGCGCCGGGCGGCACGCCGCGCGCGCGTGGAATACGAACCGCTCGAGACCGTGCTGACGATCGAGCAGGCGCTGGAACGCGGGCAGTTCGTCGTGCCTTCGCTCCTCGTCACCCGCGGCAATCCCGGCGTTTCGACGAAAAACCGCATCCGCGGACGCCTCAGATGCGGGGGACAGGAGCACTTCTATCTCGAAGGCCAGGTTGCGCTTGCCTTGCCGGGCGAGCGCGGCGAGATGCTGGTGCATTCGTCGACGCAGCATCCGACCGAGGTACAGCACCTCGTCGCCGCGGCGCTCGGCCAGCCCGACGCCCGGGTGACGGTCGAGGTGCGCCGGCTGGGGGGCGGGTTCGGCGGCAAGGAAACCCAGGCCGCCTTCTACGCCGTCGCCGCGGCGCTGCTCGCGCGCGCAACGGCGCGGCCGGTGAAACTGCGCGCCGATCGCGACGACGACATCATCGGCACCGGCAAGCGCCACGATTTCGTCTACGACTACCAGGTCGGCTTCGACGGCGACGGGCGCATCGAGGCGCTCGATCTGATGCTCGCGTCGCGCTGCGGAATCTCGGCCGACCTCTCCGGGGCGGTCAATGACCGTGCGGTGTTCCACTGCGACAACGCCTATTTCCTGCCGAACGTGCGCATCGCCTCGCATCGCTGCAAGACCAACACGGTGTCGAACACCGCGTTCCGCGGCTTCGGCGGCCCGCAGGGCATGTTCGCCGCCGAGGGCGTGATCGCCGCGGTGGCGCGCCGTCTGGGACTCGATGCGCTCGACGTGCGCAAGCGCAATCTCTACGGCGAAGCGCCGCGCAATACGACGCACTACGGCATGACGGTGGCGGACAACGTGCTGCACGAGCTGATCGAGGACCTCGAGCGACGCAGCGAATACCGTAAGCGGCGTGAAGACATTCTGGCTTTCAATGCATCATCCCCGGTCTTCAAGAAGGGCCTGGCCCTCACGCCGGTGAAGTTCGGCATTGCCTTCACCACCGTATCGATGAACCAAGCGGGCGCCTTGGTGCACATCTATACCGACGGAAGCGTGCACCTCAACCATGGCGGTACCGAGATGGGCCAGGGCCTCCTGATCAAGGTGGCCCAGATCGTGGCGGAAGAGTTGCGGATTCCCCTCGAGGACGTGCAGATCACGGCGACCTCCACCTCCAAGGTGCCGAATACCTCACCCACCGCGGCCTCTAGCGGTACCGACGTGAACGGCGAAGCCGCGCGCGCGGCGTGCCGGGTGCTGAAGGAGCGGCTCGCGCCCTTCCGCGAGAAATCCCCCGGCGCGACCCTGGCGCAGCTCGCGCGCGAGGCGTTCCTCGCCCGGGTTTCCCTCTCCGCGACCGGCTACTGGCGCACGCCCGAGATTCACTTCGACCGCGAGCGCTTTCACGGCGAGCCGTTCTACTACTTCGCCTACGGCGCGGCGGTGTCCGAGGTGGTGATCGACACGCTGACCGGTGAGTCGCGCCTGCTGCGCGCTGATCTCCTGCACGACGTCGGCCGCTCGCTCAACCCGGCGATCGACCGGGGCCAGGTCGAAGGCGGTTTCGTCCAGGGCATGGGCTGGCTCACGATGGAAGAACTGGTGTGGGACGCCAAGGGCGCGCTCGCCACGCACGCGCCCTCGACTTACAAGATTCCGGTGGCGAGCGACTGCCCGCCGCAATTCAATGTCTGGCTGTGGGAGCACGGCGAGAACCGGCGCGACGTCGCCTATCGCTCCAAGGCAGTGGGCGAGCCGCCGCTCATGCTCGCGCTTTCCGTGTTCCACGCCATCTACGACGCGGTAGGCTCCACCAGCGCCGCGCGCGACCCGGTGCCGCTCGAGGCGCCTGCGACTCCCGAGAACGTCCTGAGGGCGATATGCCAATTGAAATCCTGATCGTCGAGACGCGGGGCTCCGCGCCGCGCGAGGCCGGTACGCGCATGTGGGTGAGCGCGGGCGAGGTGCGCGGCACGATCGGCGGCGGAAACCTCGAGTACACCGCGCTCAAGATCGCTCGCGAGATGCTGCTTTCCCCGGAAACGCAGCGACAACGCCGATTCGCGCTCGGCGACAGTCTCGGCCAGTGCTGCGGCGGCAGCGTCACGCTTCTCTTCACGAGAAAATCAGAAATGGAACGGGAAAGCGAACCCAACTTCCACGTCGTCCTTTTCGGCGCGGGGCACGTCGGCAAGGAAGTCGCCCGCATCCTGGAGCGCATGCCGTGCGAGCTCACATGGGTCGATCAGCGCCCCGACGTTTTCCCGGTCTCGGTTGGCGAAAGCGTGAAAGTCGTTATTGAAGAAGAGCCGGTCTGGATGGTGCAGGAGGCGCCGCCGGGAGCCTACTACCTCGTGATGACGCACAGCCACGCGCTCGACCTCGAGATCATCGAGCGCGTGCTCAAGCGTAATGACGCGGCCTTCGTCGGCCTGATCGGCTCGGGGACCAAGGCGGCCAAGTTCCGCGCCCGGTTGCGCGCGAAAGGTCTCGACGATTCTCCGCTCGTGTGTCCGGTGGGGCTCTTCAAGGCGGGCAAGCACCCCGCCGAGGTCGCGGTCTCCGCGGTGGCGCAGCTCCTAGTGTGGCGCGCGCAGATGCCAGTCGGTGGCGCGCTGGAAAGCGTGGCCCGCGAGTAGCGCGGTGGCCTCGTCGAGCGGCGGGCCGATCAGCTGCATGCCGATCGGCATGCCGGCCTTGCTGAATCCCGCGTTCGCGCACACCACCGGAAGTCCGAGGTAGCTGATCGGCCGCGTAAAGCGCACGAAGCGTCCGAGCATCTGGGCGACGGCTTCGCCGGTGGCGATGTCCGTCTCCGCGATGGTCGGCGTCTGGAACGACACCACGGGCCCGTGCACGAGGTCGACCTTCGAGAACACCTGCGCGCAGAACTCGGCAATCGACGGCGCGCGCGCCTGCAGCGCTTTCACGTAATCGAGCGCGAGCACCGGGCGGCCCTTCTCCAGCCGCTCGCGCACCTGGGGCGAATAGTCCTGCGGCCGGGTGCGGAACCACTCGTCGTGGAACGGGTTCGCTTCGGCGGCGTGCAGCACGGCGGCCTTGGCGCTCAATGCCGAAAAGTCCGGCAGCTCGATGTCGATCACGGTCGCGCCGAGCCGCCGAAAAACCTCGAGCGACGCCTCCATCGCGGCGGCGATCTCGGCGTCGCAGCCGTCGTAGAAGACCTGTTTCGGCCTGCCGATGCGCAATCCGCGGATGGGCCGGTCGAGGTCGGCGTGGAATCCGGGGGCGATCGCCTCGAGCATGACCGACGCGTCCTCGACCGTGCGCGTGAGCGGCCCCACCGTGTCGAGCGAGGGGCACAGCGGCAGGATGTTCTCGACCGAGACCCGGCCGTGCGTCGGACGCACGGCCGAGATTCCGCAGAACGCGGCCGGGAGCCGCACCGAGCCGCCGGTGTCGGAGCCGAGGGCGGCGAACGCGGCGCGCGCGGCGACGGAAGCGCCCGAGCCCGACGACGAGCCGCCGGTGATGCGCTCGGGATCCCAGGGGTTGCGGCAGTGGCCGTAGTGCCAGTTGTGCCCGGTCGGCCCCATGGCGAACTCCGCCATGTTGAGCACTCCGAACTGGATCGCGCCGGCGGCGTCCAGGTGCTCGAGCACCTTCGCCGTGCCCCTGGCGGGCGTCGCGCGCAGGATCTTCGAGCCGCAGGTCGAGACCACCCCGCGCCGGTAGTACATGTCCTTGTGCGCCATCGGCACGCCGTGCAGCGCGCCGCGCACGTAGCCGCGCGCAAGATCCTTGTCGGCTAGGTGCGCCGCCGCGAGCGCCGCGTCGGCGTCGATGCGCAGGAAGCAGTTGAGCCGCGGCTGCATCGCGCGCGCGCGCTCGAGCTGAACCTCCATCGCCGCCACGCAGGTCGTGCGCCGCTCGCGGATCGCTGCCGCGAGCTGCACGCACGAAAGCGAGGTTATTTCATCCGCACCCATCGATCCACCAGCACCCGCTCCTCGTCGGTCATCTGCGTGACGTTGCCCGGCGGCATGGCGCGAGACAGCACGGTCTGCTGGTGGATCAGCAGCCGCTGCGCCTCGATGCGCTCCGGCGTGTCGAGCTTCACTCCCTTGGGCGCCTCGGCGAGCCCCGGGAAGCCCGGCTTTTCAGCGTGGCAGCTAAGGCACCTCGTGTCGAGCACCTGTTTCACCTCGGCGAACTTCACCGGCCGCGCATCGCTCGGCGGCCGCGGCGCGAGCATCCCCATCATCACGCCGAGCAGGGAAAGCGCCACGACCAGCGTCCAGGCCGACGCGGCGCCCTTGTGCCGCGCCACGAACCACAGTCGCACCAGCGCGCCGGCGAGCGCCACCGCGATCAGTACCAGCCAGTTCCAAGTATGGCCGAAGGTCATCGGGTGGTGCCCGGCGATCATGGTGAAGATCACCGGCAGCGTGAGGTAAGTGTTGTGGACGCTTCGCTGTTTTCCACACAAGGAATAGCTTTCGTCCGGAGCACGGCCCTGCTCCTTTGCGCGCACCAGCTCGCGCTGGCCGGGAATGATTACGTGCGCGACGTTGCCCGCCATGATCGTGCCGAGCATCGCGCCGAAATGGATGAAGGCGCCGCGCCCGCTGAACACCTGCGTGAAGCCCCACGCCAGCAGTGAGAAAAACAACAGCAGGGTCAATGAAAAGCCCAATTCGCTTCTTGCCAGCGCCGACCTGCAAAGACCCTCATAGACGGCCAGGCCCACCACCAGGCTGCCGAGCCCGATGCCGATCGCCGCGCCGCTCGAGAGCGCCTTCACCGCCGGATCGATCAGATAGAGCTCGGGGTTGAGGTAGTAGACCAGCACGAGCAGCGCGAAGCCCGTGATCCAGGTCCAGTACGCCTCCCACTTGAACCAGTGCAGCGTCTTCGGCAGCTCGGCCGGGGTGAGGCGGTATTTCTGCGCGCGGTAGAACCCGCCGCCATGAATGGCGTACAGCTCGCCGGCGAAATCGCGCTCCTTCGCCGGCTCGAGATGGTTGTCGAGCCAGATGAAATAGAACGAAGCGCCGATCCACGCGATGCCGACCACGACGTGCGCCCAGCGCGCGATCAGTGTCAGCCAATCGAGGAGGTACGCCTCCAACGCGGACTACGCACCGCCGCGGAAGCAGGAGTAGCCCCACGGCGTGCATTTGAACGGCAGGTGATAGTGCTGCTCGGGATCCGAGATGCCGAACGCGTAGCGCACGACATCGAGGAAGGGCACGGCGGGTAGCGGCACGCGCTGGGCCCGATACCACTCCCCGACATGAAAAACCGC
>Ga0209382_10012659_pt1 | contig 10414 bp, 10 predicted proteins | sample SoiMetdeltSBSDD5_FD_187599 | JGI IMG/M metagenome (GOLD analysis project Ga0209382, IMG submission 187599) | Bulk soil microbial communities from a Populus tree surrounding site in Tennessee, USA - Soil MetaG P. deltoides SBSDD5 (SPAdes) (version 2) | ecosystem: Environmental > Terrestrial >...
CGTGCCGGTCCGGTACGGCAGGATGCTCACATCGCCCTTTGCCTTCTACCGGGGAGCGGCCTACCTCATGGCCGCGGACCTCGCCGCCACGCCGCGATCGGGGATCAACGTCCAGATCTGCGGCGACGCGCATATATCGAACTTCGGCCTGTTCGGGTCCCCCGAACGGGAGCTGCTGTTCGACATCAACGACTTCGACGAGACGCTGCCCGGCCCGTGGGAATGGGACGTGAAGCGCCTCGCGGCGAGCATCGCGGTCGCGGGGCGGAACAACAGCTTCTCCGACGCAGAGCGTCACGAGGTGATCACGACCTCGGTCGGCGAATACCGGACGGCGATGCGAGAGTTCGCGTCGATGCCCAACCTCGACGTCTGGTACTCACGCCTCCAGGTTCAGGAAGGGCTGCCGCGGCTCCAGGCCCTGCTCAGCAAGAAGGGCCTCAAGGAGGCCGCGCGCCTCGTCGAGAAGGCCCGCACGAAGGACAGCCTCCAAGCGTTGGACAAGTTGACCCACGTCGTGGACGGGGAGCCACGGATCGTGAGCGATCCGCCACTCATCGTGCCCGTCGAGGAGTTGCTGACGGCCGACCAGGCCGCGACGTTCTTGGACAGGTACCACGAGCTCCTTCGCACGTACCGTCGGAGCCTCCTCGGGGATCGCCGGCACCTCCTGGAGGACTTCCGCTTCGTCCACATGGCGCACAAGGTGGTCGGCGTCGGCAGCGTCGGCACCCGAGCGTGGATCATCCTCATGCTCGGTCGCGACAACGACGATCCCCTGTTCCTCCAGGCCAAGGAGGCTCAGGATTCGGTGCTCGCGCCATTCGTCGGCAAGAGCCGATTCGCCAATCAGGGTCAGCGAGTGGTGGAAGGCCAGCGGCTGATGCAGGCCGCGAGCGACATCTTCCTCGGATGGGAACGGGCCGAGGGCCTCTCGGGTGTCAAGCGCGATTTCTACATCCGGCAGCTCCGCGACTGGAAGGGCTCGTGGCCACCGGAGGCCATGGACCCGCGCGTGATGAGCGTCTACGGGAGGATGTGCGCCCGAACGCTGGCTCGCGCCCACGCGCGATCGGGCGACCGGATCGCGATCGCCGCGTACCTCGGCGCCTCGGATGTGTTCGATCGTTCGATCGGGGGGTTCGCCGAGGCTTACGCCGATCAGAACGAACGGGACTATCAAGCCCTCAAGGATGCGGCCGCGAGCAGGAGGATCGTCGCGGAGACGGGGATCTAACGAGTACGCAGCATCACGACGCGAGGCGTGATGCGGACGCCGAGTCCTCGCGTTGGTATTCGGCGAGGAGCCGCCGCTCGTCCTCCTTCCTCGGGAACGCGAAGAAAACCAGCGCCGCGCCGAGCCCGACGGCGACGATGCCTGCGATGTACGCCCACTGATCGCCCGACAGGAACGACGCCTTCGCCGCCGAGGTGATCTGGTGCGCGTACTTCGGGTACTGCTGGGCGACGGCCTCGGCGCCCGCGAACGACTTCGTGAGCTGCGCCTCGACGCTGTCGGAGACCTTCTGCGCGTTTGGCGAGGCGGCGATCGCCGACGTGAAGGACGCCGCGTAGCCCGCCGCCAGCAGGGCTCCGAAGATCGACTGCATGATGGCGCCCCCGAGGTCGCGCTGGAGATCGGCCGTCCCGGACGCCATGCCGGCGCGCTCGACCGGGACCGAGCCCGTGAGCGAGTGCGAGGCCGGTGTCCCCGCGAAGCCGACGCCCACGCCGATGAGCGCGTAGCCGAGCCCCACCTCCCAATACGGGCTCCCTTCGCCCCACAGCAGGAGCATCGTGAGAAACCCGAGCAGGCAGAACGCGTACCCAGTGAGGAGGGTGAAGCGTGCGCCCTTCGCCTCGACGACCTTGGCCGAGCGCGGAGCGACGATCACCATCAGGAAGGCGGCCGGCAGGATGGCGACGCCCGCGTCGAAGGTCGAGTAGGCGAGCACGTCCTGCAGGAACTGCTGACCGACGAACATCGCCCCCATCAGGGAGCCGAACACGATGATCCCGGCGCACGCCGCGACCCAGAAGACCCGCCTGCCGGCGACATGCAGGTCGTAGAGGGGGTTCGCCGCCCGCCGCTGCCGGATGACGAACGCGATGCCGGAGGCGAGGGCGACGATGGCGAGACCGGCGACGAGAGTTCCCTCGTTCGGCACGGCCGCGAAGTTGATCCCGAGGATCAAGGCGCCGACGAGCAGCGCCGAAAGGATGCCGCCGAGGTTGTCGACCGGGTCCGTCCCCTCGTTCACGTGAGCCGGGACGAGACGCACGGCCAGCACAACCGCCACGACCGCGAGCGGCAACGTGATCAGGAAGACCGATCCCCACCAGAAGTGCTCGAGCAGCAGGCCGGAGAACATCGGCCCGAGCGCCGCGACGGCGCCCCCGATCCCCGACCACAGAGCGATCGATTTCGTTCGTTGCGGGCCCGACCAGAGCGCCGTGATCAGTGCCAGGGTCGTCGGGAAGGCCATCCCGGCGGACAATCCGCCGCCCAGGCGGGCAACGAACAGGACCTGATCGCTCGGGGCGTAGGCCGCGAGCAGGGCGAAGGGGATGGCCAGCGCCGTTCCGAGGATGAGCAAGAGTTTCCGGCCGTAGCGATCGCCGATCGCCCCGAGCCACAGGACCGAGGCGGCGAGCCCGAGCGAGTAGCCGACGGCGATCAGGTTCAACGTCGTCTGGGACGAATCGAACGCGGCCCCGATCGACGGCAAGGCGACGTTGGCGACCGCGAGGTTCAGGTTGGCAACCGCCGCTACCAAGATCAACGTGGCGAGCACGATCCCGGCACGCGCGGGGCCTCCCGCCGCTTGCACGGGGGAGCCGCCGGTTCCCGAGCCCTTTTCCCTCATGCCCCAGGATCCTCCCGCTTGTGTGGGCGCATCCTCCCGCATCCGCACGCCGGCCCGCATCGTTCGGAACGGGTGAAGCCGTCGGAGGGTTCGTGAGATAGTGCGAGCCACGTGGCCGTGGTCCGGCGCGTGAGAGCGGAGCTGAAGGAGGGAGACACATGAGCATCGGTCCGGTGGAGTACATGATCGTCGCGTTCCCGGGCAACCAGTTCAAGGGCGAGATCGTCCCGGCCCTGAAGGAGTTGGTCGACGCGGGCACGATCCGGATCATCGATCTCGCGTTCGTCATGAAGGACGCCGACGGCGCCGTCGGGACCGCCGAGCTCGCCGACCTGGACTCGGAGGTCTTCAAGGCGTTCGACGCGCTGTCGCCGGAGACGATGGGCCTGCTCAACCAGGACGACCTGGCGGCCGCCGGCGAGGAACTCGACCCGAACTCGTCGGCGGCGCTCCTCGTGTGGGAAGACGTCTGGGCGACGAAGCTGCGCGACGCGATCGTGAACGCGAAGGGCGAGCTCCTCGATCTCGAGCGGGTGCCGTACGAGGTCGTGCAGGCGGCGGTCGACTTCGCCGAGGCCAACCAGTAGTCGGAGAAAGGGGAAACATCATGATGCGCAGAGGTCCAGGTCTGATCGGGATGGCGGCAAGGACGGCGGTGGTCGCCGGCACGGCGACCGCGGTGTCGGGCAGGGTAGCCCGGCGCCAGGCGAACAGGTACGCGGATCAGGACGCCCAGTACGTGCAGCAGCAGACGGCCGCGGCAACCCAGGGCGCCTACAGCGCCCCCGCGCCGGTGGAGGAGGACGCGACCACGCAGATCCAGAAGCTCGCGCAGCTCCACGATTCGGGCGCGCTCAGCGATGAGGAGTTCGCGGCGGCGAAGGCGAAGATCCTAGGGATCTGAGACCTAGCGAGGTGCCGGCGCCTGTGCGCCGTGGCAGTACTTCCACGTGCGGCCCGAGCCGCACGTGCACGGGTCGTTCCGGCCGCGCTTGGCGTCCTCGATCGCGTAGGCGTGCACGAGCTCAGATGGGGCTCGGCCGGCAGCGAGGAGCTCCGACATCGACCGCATCGGCCCGTCGATGTGGTGGAAGAACATCTTGAAGCTGGGGCAGAGGTAGTTCAAGCCGGGTTCGCCGTGCGGATCGTCCACGAAGCGGTCCTTGGGGCATCCGCCGTGGCACGCGAACCGAACGTCGCATTCCCGGCAGAACCGCGGCAGCGTATCGCGCTTGTCGAGGCCGAACCGCCGCTGCTGCGGCGACGCGATCAGCTCGATCATGTGCTTGTCCTTGATGTTGCCGAGTTTGAACGCGGGCTCGACGAAGTGATCGCACGAGTACAGGTCTCCGGTGTGCTCGAGCGCGAGGGCGAGACCACATGTCTCCGAATGCACGCAGAGGCTCGGCGGCTCGCCGTGCCAGTTCGCGAGCGCGACGTCGAACATCTGCACGAACACCTCGCCGATGTCGCGGCGCACCCACTCCTCGAACACGTCCACCAGGAACCGCCCGTACCCCTCCGGCGAGATCGAGCGCTCCGTGAGCAGGCGCCCCTCCTGCGTGTACAGGGGACGTCCCCGGACGCCCTGACCCCACCCTTCGTTGGCGATCGGGAGCGTCTGGGGCGTCGCCCGTTCGACGATCGGGATGAATTGCATGAACCGCGCCCCGCACTCGTCACGCAGGAACCGGTAGATCTCGCGACCACGGTCCTGGTTCGCGGCGTGGATCGTGGTGAGCGCGTTCCAGTCGACTCCGCGGTCCCGAAGGTTGGCGAGGCCGGCCATCACGCGGTCGAAGCTCCCCTTCCCACCCTTGTCGACGCGGTAGGTGTCGTGGATCTCCCTCGGCCCGTCGATCGAGACCCCGACGAGGAAGCCCTGCTCCTTGAAGAAGACCGCCCACTCGTCGTCGATCAGGGTAGCGTTCGTCTGGATCGTGTACGCGATCCGCTGGTGCGGGACCAGGTAGCGCTCGGCCAGCTCGACCGATCGTCGGAAGAAGTCGAGCCCCATCATGGTGGGCTCGCCCCCCTGCCAGGCGACCGTCACCTCCGGCGACCGGGCGTGGGCCTCGATCAGCTGCCGCAGATAGGTCTCGAGCAGGTCGTCGGCCATCCGGAACCGGCTGCCCGGGTACAGCATCTCCTTGGACAGGAAGAAGCAGTATTCGCAGTCCAGATTGCAGATGGCCCCCGTGGGCTTCGCGAGCAGGTGGAACGCCTGAGGCGCGTCCGGGTCCGTCAGGAACGGCGTGGAGGTGGCCATCGGATCTCCATGCTCAACGTGAGGGAGGGGAATGCGAGAGGCCCGCCGGAGCGGGCCTCCCGAGTCGCTCGCGAAACCGTAGGATCAGGCCGTGACGTCGCGTCCGTGCGCCGTCAGCGCCCAGATCACGGTGATGTCGATCGCGATGATCACGATCGCCGATACCGGTGCGTAGGGCAGCCACGCGAACGCCGCGAACGCGCTCACGATCGCGAGAATCACCCCGACCGTCCGGCCCCACACAGCTCCACGGAAGATCGCGAACCCGGCGAAGAAGATGATGATGCCGCCGAGCAGGTGGATCCATCCCCATGCGTTGCTCGAGAGCTTGAAAACGTAGTTCTCGGTTACCGCGTACGCGTCCGGGTCCACGACCTCGGCGAGCCCTGAGATCGCGTGGAACAGGCCGATCAGGATCATCATGAGGCCCGCGAACGTGGCCCACCCCGCGGCCCAGTAACTCGGTTGCCTCTCGGACTGCATGTTTCCCCCCTCGTTTTCGCCCGTTCGACTAGATCCCGAGGATCTGCTTCTTCTTCGCCTGGAACTCCTCCTCGGTGAGAAGCCCCTGGTCCTTCATCGTGGCGAGCTGCTGGATCTGCGCCATGTCGTCCTGCTGGGCGGGCGCGGCTGCCGCTGCGGGCGGCGGCGCGGCCTGCTGAGGTGTCTGCGCGTCGGCCATCCGTCTCGACGTTCGCCGAGAGGTGCGCCTCGCGACCCTTCTGGCTGGCATCATCTGCGTTCCCTCCTTCGTGCGTCGATCGATGAACCCGTCATCGCCTCGAGTCGGCCGCAGCGAGCTTCTCGGCCTCTTCGGCGGAGACCAGTCCAACCTCGATGAGATCGAGCGGGCTGATGAAGTGTCCGGCGATCGGGAAACCGCCGGCGCGGACGACGGCGTCACGGAGACCGATCGCCCATCTGTGCTCCAGCAGGATGAGCGCGGCAGCCGCGTCGTCCGGGAGATCCTCGAGGACGTCCCAGGCCTCTTCCTCGTCGAACACGTCGACGCCGTCGGCTGCGGCCTCGGCGCCGGCGATCGCACCGGCCTCCATGCCCTCCTCGCCGCCCGCTCCGAGACCGAGGAGCCCGCCGACCACGGCGCCGAACTCCATCGCCTCGTCCTTCGAGAGCTGGCTACCCTTCAAGACGGCGACCTCGCCCTCCGCGTCCTTGAAAACCACGAGCGCGTCGATCACGCGTACCGTGTCGCTCGCGCGCAAGCGCTCGAGCTCGTCGATGATTTCGCCCTGGAAATCGGGCTTGTCGAACCCGAGCACCAGGAGTTGGACCGGTCCGATCGTCATGGCGTCGCTCCTTCCGTCGTCAGACCGTCTGCTTCGCGCTCGTGAAGAACTCGAGCGCGGTCTTGGTCTTGGTCTGTTGTTCGCTCGTGAGGTCAATGCCCAGGCTCAGGAGGAACGCCCTCGCCTCCGCCGCCACCTGGAAGGCCTCATCGGGTTTCGCCTTGGTCGACAGCTCGACGATCTGCGACCCGTCTGGATACATCCAGAGCTCGCCGACCAGCTTGCGGCCGAAGCCCGCCGGTGTGACCTTCACCTTGATCATCGGGATCGGGCCCAAGGTGGAGAGCGTGTCGAGCCCGATCCCATCCGGTGCGTGCGTCTCGTAGAACGCGCGCTGCTGCTTCGTGAAGAGCTTGCGGATCGGCAGGTCGCCGTTCGCCGCCTGACGGATCGCCGTGTTGTCCGCCGCACCCTTGAACGACGCCGAGCACACGAACCCCCCCGGCATCGCGTCCACCTCGACGTTGAAGGTCTCCATGGCGCGCAGGTCCTCGGGCAGGTGATCCGGGACGACCGGGCGGAGCTTGACGACCGTGTCGCCCTCCTCGTTCTGACGACGGCGCGCTCGAACGACCACGCCGGCCGCGTTGAGCGACAGCTCGGGGGTGTCGAAGAAGAACACCTGGCGCATCTGGGAGTCGATCGGGTCGACGCCGAGCGCCCTCGCGGCCTCGGCTCGCGCGCTCTCGTGGATCGTCAGCTTGAGTTCGACGCTGTCCGCGCCGCGGACCAGATCCATCATCTGGAGCAGGTCCCGGTCCGACAGCGCCGTGGTTTCGGCGACCATCCGTTCCCCTCATCCGATGCGGGCGAAGAACGTTCACCCCACCATGGACCCACGATATCGGGTCCGTCGTCGTCCGATAGGGATGATTCGCGTGACGTTCGTCCTCCTGACGCATCGTGCTCGGGCGACCCCCGATCGTGCGTCCGACGGCCCTCCAGCGTTGCGCTCACGAGGAACACGACGACGCCAGAAGGGCTAGGCTGTCTCGCCTATGGGGGGTGGGGCGGTCCGACAGGCGTTGCGCAAGCGGGCTCCGATGCCCGCGGCGGCGATGTCGCCCTCGTTCGATGTCACCGAGGCCAAGCTCTTCCGCCCCCCCGTCCGCCCGGGGATCGTGCGGCGCAACACGCTCGTCGAACGTCTGCGGAACGCCGCGAGGGCCTCCGTGGTGGCGATCACGGCGCCCGCCGGGTACGGCAAGACCACCCTGCTCGCCGAGTGGGCCGAACGCGACCGACGCCCGTTCGCGTGGGTCTCGGTGGACGAGGCCGACGGCGACCCGGTTGTGTTCCTGGGACACGTCGCGGTCGCGCTCGATCGGATCGAGCCGATCGAGCCGCGCGTGCTCGAGTCCATCGCGTCGCCGACGGGAGCCAACTCCGCCCGGGCGCTTTCGCGTCTGAGTTCGGCGCTGGCCACGCGGACGCGGCCGTTCGTGCTCGTCCTGGACGACCTCGACCGCCTGACGGAGCCCTCGGTCATGGACGCGGTGTCGACGATCGCCGGCTCCGTCCCCGAGGGCTCGGCCCTGGCGCTCGCGACACGAGCCGTCCCGAACGTCGGTCTCCCCCGCCTGCGCGCCGATGGTCGGCTGGTGGAGGTTGGCGTGGAGGACCTCGCGCTGGGCCCGCACCAGGCGTATCGGTTGCTCCGCGGTGCCGGCGTGCGCGCCACGAGGATCGAGGCCGCCGAGCTCACCGATGCGACCGAGGGATGGCCGGTCGGCCTCTACCTCGCCGCGCTGTCCCTGCAAGAGCAGCGGCGCTCCACGCTGCCGCCGATCCGGTTCACGGGCGACGACCGGTTCGTCGTCGACTACGTCCGCTCCGAGGTACTCGGCCGACTGTCACGCGAGCGCCAGCGCTTCCTCACCCGTACGTCGATCCTGGATCGGCTCAACGGGTCCCTCTGCGACGCGGTCATGGAACGGTCCGGCTCCGCTCGCACCCTCGAGTCGATCGAGCGGCAGAACCTGCTCCTAGTGCCGCTCGATCGCCAGCGAGAGTGGTACCGGTACCACAACCTCTTCCGCGACGTGCTCCGGGCCGAGCTCGCTCGTCGCGAACCCGAGGCGATCCCGGAGCTCCATCGACGCGCCGCCGACCGGTTCGAGGAGGCGGGCATGCTCGACGAGGCGTTCGTGCATGCGCACGCGGGCGGGGACGAGGACCGAGCGGCGGAGGTCCTCCAACGCGTTGGCCTGGCCGCATACCGGGCGGGGCGCATCGCCACCCTCCGCCGATGGCTCGACATGCTCGGCGAGGACGCGATCGCTCGCAACGCCGGCCTCGCGCTCATGGCATCACTGATCGCAGCGCTGGGCGGCGATCCCGTCGCCGCCGAACGTTGGTCGGACGCCGCCCACGACGTGCGGATCACCGGGCCATCGCTCCACGGCACGGCTTCGCTCCGATCGTCCGAGGCCATCGTTCAGGCCACCATGTCCCGAGGGGGCACGGACGCGATGCTCCGCGCGGCGGAGGTGGCCGTCCGAGAGGAGACGAGCACGAGCCCCTTCCGGGCGGCGGCGCTCGGCCTCCTCGGCCTCGCGACGATGATCCGCGGGGACGATGAGGTGGCCGATTCCCTGTTCGCAGAGGCGTCCGAGGTGGGCATTCGGATCGGGGGGATGCCGATCGCCTCACTCGCCCTGGCGGAGCGTTCGCTGATCGCGACCTCACGAAGCGAAGACGACGCGGCGGAGGAACTCGCCGAGCGCGCACGCATCGTCGTACACGATGCGCACCTCGACGAGCACATCACGACCGGGCCGGTGCACGCGGCGTCGGCTCGTGCGGCCCTGCGGGCGGGCGACCACGACGAGGCACGCGCGGAGTTGGCCGCGGCCCATCGTCTCCGCCCGATCTTGACGTGGGCCTTCCCCACGATCGCGGTCCAGACGCGACTCGAGCTCGCGCGTGTGCACGTCGGCCTGTCCGACGTCCCCGGCGCCCGAACGCTCCTGGCCGAGGTCGACGAGATCCTCGCGCGCCGGCCGGATCTCGGCACGCTGACGTCGCAGGCGGTGGAGCTCCGCACCCATATCGGGTCGGTGCGCTCCGGACGGTCCCCCGGGCCAACGACCCTGACGGCGGCCGAGCTCCGCCTCCTCACGTTCCTGCCCACGCACCTGTCGTTCCGAGAGATCGGCGCTCGCCTGTTCGTCTCGCCGAACACCGTGAAGACCCAGGCGATCTCGATCTACCGCAAGCTCGGCGTCTCCACACGTTCTGATGCGGTCCAGGCCGCTCGGGACCTCCGCCTGCTCGAGCCCTAGGCGCTCGAAAGCGCAACCAGGCTTTCATCCGGTCGGGACGATGCCTCGCGTGCCCCCCCGGCGGTGGAATGGCGAACTCGGAGGGAGCGACGGCGATGGCCAAGCACGAGGACGCGCTCCGATGCATGGCGCTCGGCGACGAGCGATACGTCAAGGACGTGCTGGCGATGCAGCTGAGCAACGTCGACGCCTCGGGTCTGGATCCGAAGACCCATGCGCTCGTGCGCCTCGGGGCCTTGGTCGCGCTCGACGCCTCCCAGTCCTCGTTCCAGTGGAACGCCGCGACCGCGCTCGCGTCGGGCGCGACCGTCGACGAGATCGTCGGCGTGCTGATCGCCGTGGCGCAGACGGTCGGGCTGGCACGGGTCGCCTCCGCCGCGCCGGCGGTCGCGCTGGCACTCGGGTACGACATCGACGCGGCGCTGGAGGCCCACGACGAGGGTGGACGCAGCGTCGGCGTGGAACTCCGGTAACCGACGATCACCACGAAAGGGGTCACCATGCTGGCGGACTACGACTTTGGCGATTTCTTGTGGACGACACTCGTCTTCTTCTTCTGGGTCATGTTGATCTGGATGTTCATCATGGTCTTCGCCGACATCCTCCGTCGCCGGGACTTGTCCGGCGGGGCCAAGGCCGGCTGGGTCCTGCTGATCTTCATCCTTCCCCTGTTCGGCATCCTGATCT
>Ga0209382_10012661_pt1 | contig 10413 bp, 13 predicted proteins | sample SoiMetdeltSBSDD5_FD_187599 | JGI IMG/M metagenome (GOLD analysis project Ga0209382, IMG submission 187599) | Bulk soil microbial communities from a Populus tree surrounding site in Tennessee, USA - Soil MetaG P. deltoides SBSDD5 (SPAdes) (version 2) | ecosystem: Environmental > Terrestrial >...
CCTCCTGGTGGGGGGCAGAGTGTCACCCATCCGCTCGGAATACGCTGTTACCTATCGCTCAGGAAGGACAAGTCAATGGTCAAGGGCAAAGGTGCCCGTTGCCTCTCAGTGAGTTGCGGCTGCTTCCTCGCCTTTGACGTTTGACCCTTGACCTTTGCCCTCGGGCGGCGAAGCCGCTCGTTTGCGAACAATCGTGAACAATTCGCGGCCGACCTTTTGGACAGCCTCGCGCAGCGATCCGTCGAACACCTGCGTGCACACGTTCAGCGTCGTGTCGACGGTTGCGTGATCCATCAGCTGCGCGACGACCTTTGTATCTACGCGCGACTGTGCCCCTTCTTGTGGTCACGGGGCCGGATGCCGAGCTTCTTCAGCCTGGAGGCGAGCGTGGCCGCATTGATGCCAAGGAGTTCCGCGGCACCGCCAGGTCCGTATGTCCGGAATTCTGCCTTCGACAGCGCGCGCAGGACATTGGCTCGCTCGAGCTCGCGCCAATGGTGCTCCGGAATGATCTCCAGCGCCTGCGTCATCTCGGGTGATGCGGGTTCGACGACGGCTTCTGATGCGGTCTCAGGGAGCGGTAGTTCCAACGTCCCTCCCCTCGCCAGGATGACTGCTCGCTCGACGACGTTTTGAAGCTCGCGCACGTTCCCCGGCCAGTCGTAGGCACGCGCACGATCGAGCTCGCGCAGCGGCAGCTTGGGCACGTCGACGTGAAGGCGGGCGCAGCTCTGCCTGACGAAATGGGCGATCAAATCGGGGATGTCCTCGCGGCGTCGGCGCAGCGGCGGCACCGAAATCGGAAACACGCCCAGCCGGTAGAACAGATCGAGCCTGAACCGATGCTCTGCCACTTCCTTCTGAAGATCGCGATTGGTCGCGGCAACGACGCGCACATTGACGCGTCGGGTGGCGTCATCGCCCACCCGTTCGAACTCGCCTTCCTGCAGGACGCGGAGCAGCTTGACCTGCAGGTCGAGTGGAATCTCGCCGACCTCGTCCAGAAACAGCGTGCCGCCGTCCGCCAACTGGAATCGGCCAATGCGGTCTCGGATCGCGCCCGTGAACGACCCGCGCACATGTCCGAAGAATTCGCTCTCGAACAGTTCCCGCGGGATTGAGCCGCAATTGACCTTGACGAGTGACCTGCCCGCGCGCCTGCTGCGTTGGTGGATCGCGCGTGCGACCAATTCCTTGCCGGTGCCACTCTCTCCCAGAATCAGGACGTTGGTCTCGGTCCCCGCCACGGTGTCCACTTCGCGCAGCACGCGAGCCAACGCTGGGCTGCGCCCGAGGATGTCGCCGAATGCGCCAGACTCCTGCAGTTCCTCACGCAAATAGTCGCGCTCGAGCTCCAGAGCGCGACGGAGCGCGTTCGCCTCTTCGGCCGCGCGTGCGTTGGCAACCGCAACGGCTGCGGCGTCAGATAGTGCCTTCAGCCACGCCCAACTTGCGTCGCTGAACTCGACGCGCCGAAACGCACCCAGGACACCGAGGACCTCGCCGCGGAAGATCAGCGGCCTGCCTGCGAATCCGACCAGACGTTCGCGCTCCACCCACTCTGGAAACTTGATCCAGCGGGAATCATCGGACAACCGATTGATGCAAACGGCCTCACCTGTCCGGGCAATGTGAGCCAGCTTCAACGACGACGACAACGGAACCCGATGGAAGGAACCACTGACGCGCGACCAGTCTGCCGATGCGTCGAGTGGGTCGCCGGCGCTCGCCCTGAGGTGAAGCGCCTGGTCCGCACGGGCATCTCCGTCCGAACATACTGGACAAGAGCGATCGTTGTCGCGCAGCCAGACACGCGCGAGCGCGACATCTGGTTGCATGGCCACGGCGTTCACGATCGTCGAAAGCACGGGGTCGAGCGACTGCTGCTCGGCGAGTGCCAGCAGAATCGGCGGGAGCAGACTCAGCTCCACCGCGACTCCTTGAGCATTCCCGGTTCGATCGTGAGAAGTCGTGAATCAGGATTCTTCATGGCGCGCAGACCGACGGAGGCAAGGACAAGACGCAGGATTCGACGGGTCTCTCGATGGCATCTCGTGTGCGTTCTCGGTTGATGCCGATATGGCGAATCAACGAAGGAGACCAGATGCCTCGCATTGCTGCCCTCGATCCCGCTGCCGCGACCGGCGCGGCCAAGACACTGCTCGACGCCGTTCACTCGAAACTCGGACTCACGCCGAACTTGATGCGGACCCTCGCGACCGCCCCAGCGGCGCTCGAGGGATACCTTGATCTGAACAACGCCCTCGCGGGCGGCGTGCTTGATCACAAGTTCCGCGAGCAGATCGCGCTGGCCGTCGCCCAGGCGAACGCCTGCGGGTACTGTCTGGCCGCGCACACGGCGCTCGGCACGCTCGCAGGGCTGACGCACGACGAGATCGGGCGAAGCCGTAGCTCGCGATCGATCGATCCCAGACGTCAGGGCGGCCTGCAGTTCGCGCAGGCGGTCGTCACCAATCGCGGCCAGGTCTCTGACGCATCGCTCAAAGCGGTCCGCGACGCGGGCTTCAGTGATGTCGAGATCACCGAGATCGTCGCGAATGTCGTCCTGAACATCTTCACGAATTACATCAACCTCGTCGCCCAGACGACGGTCGACTTTCCGCCCGTCCCGGTCGAGCTGACGGCCGTCGCGTGAGCGCAGGCGCACGCTGGGTTGTGTCAGGAGATCCGTATGGAAACCGTGATCGCGCCGCCATTCACCACTGAAACCGCCCTGCGCAAGGTGCAGGCGGCCGAGGACTTGTGGAACGGCCGCGACCCCGAGCGGGTCGCGCTGGCGTATGCCCCGCAGTCGGAGTGGCGCAACCGAACTGAGTTCCTGCACGGGCGCGAGGAGATCAGAGAGTTTCTTCGCCGGAAGTGGGCGCGGGAACTCGACTACCGGCTGAGGAAGACCCTGTGGGGCTTTCTCGGCAACCGGATGGCGGTCAGCTTCGAGTACGAGTGGCGCGACGACTCCGGTCAATGGTTCCGCTCCTACGGCGTCGAGCTTTGGGAGTTCGACGGCGACGGGCTCATGCGACGGCGAGTGGCCAGCATCAATGACGCCCCGATTGCAGACGCGGAGCGGAGGATCGTGACTGACCGTTGACGTCCGGTTGTTCCAAATTGCGGGCGCGCGTCCCGCTCCGTTGTTTGGATGCCGGAACTGCCAACGGGGTTACCGAAGGTGTCGTCGCGGAAGGAATCACCATGCAGATAGACCACGGCGCATTCAGGATCACTCCGAATCGGCTGCGAGCGATCGCACCGATTCCACTGCGTCTCATCGTGGGATACGGGTTCGTCGCGCACGGCATCGCCAAACTGACCAGGGGACCAGAGGTGTTCGCGGGCGTCTTGCACGCGATGGGTGTGCCACAGCCACACCTCATGGCGTGGCTGACGATTGTGATCGAGCTGGTCGGAGGCGCTGCCGTGCTGGTTGGAGCGTTCGTTGCGCTCGTGAGCATCCCGTTGGCGGCGGTTCTCGTTGTCGCCATGCTCAAGGTGCATCTGGCCTACGGATTCAGCTCGATCAAACTCCTCGCCATCACCCCGGCTGGCGCTCAGTTCGGCCCTCCGGGTTACGAAGTCAATTTGCTGTATCTCGCGTGTCTCGTGGCTCTCATCTTGGGCGGTTCAGGGCCCCTGGCGATCGATGCCGTGCGCGTCGAACGACGACATGGGGCGTAAAGGAGGCAGTATGTTTCGGTGGGTAATGCAGTGGAGTGTGGTGGCGGTGGTGATCGTTGCGGGGGGCGTGTCGAGCGCCCAGCCACGGCAACCGGGCCTGACGCTGGCAGTGATCATGACCAATGATCCGACGTCGAATGAGATCAAGGTGTACGACACCAGCACGAATGCGTTGGTGCAAACGCTGTCAACGGGTGGAGCTGGCGGCGTCGCCGGCAATGCGCGAGGCGTCAAGCAGTACCAAGGGGATCTGTTCGCTGCCGTGAACAACGGATCCAGCACCGTCGCGCTATTCAGACGGGTTGGCGACAGGCTCAGATTCGACCGGCTGGTCACCACGACCAGCGCACCAGTGAGCGTGGACTTCGGCAACGATCACCTGTACGTCGCCGGGGCGACGACGATCGATTCGTTCGTGCTCGATCACGATAGCGTAGGAAGGCTGGATGGCACGGCCAGCCTGGAGCTGGCGACGGGCGGCGTACCGCCGAACGGCAGCACCGCGCAGGTCGGTGTCGTCGACGAGGCGCACGTGCTCGTGACGCTCAAGGCCGACCCGGATCCGGGGACAGTCGAAGTCGTCGCACTCGATCACGGCGCCGTGAGCGGAGCCCTGCCGACCGCGGTATCGGCGCCAGTGGGCGCGCTCGCTCCATTCGGGTTTTCCGTCTATCCCGACGGAACCGCGCTCATCACGTTGGCGCATTCCGGCCAGCATGGGTTGTTCCGCGACGGTGCGTTCGCGGCTGTGATCGATTCGGCCGGGCAGGCTGGTCCGTGCTGGACAACCCGAGTTGGCAAATACGTGTTCACGGCGAACACCGGAAGCCAGACGCTGAGCCGTCTCGTTGGGACGGGAAGTCATGTGTTTCTGGACAACGCCGTGGCGGCCACCGTTGCCACGGGGAACCCGTTGGACGTCGACGCTGATGGCGGCGTGCTCGCCGTGATCGATCACGGCGCTGGTCAGTCTCATTTGTCTCTGTTCACGTATAACGCGTTCGGCGAGCTCACTCCACGCGGAGCCCCGATTACCGTGAGCGTGCCGGACGCCAACGGCGTGGCGATCATGGTGGCTCGCTCGCGGGCGGATTCGTAACGACGACGCGCGACAGGAGGATGCGATGATTGCCGTGCAGGACCTCTTCGAAGCGCACCTGACCGTGACCGACCTCGACCGCTCGGTCGAATTCTACCGGGACGTCGTCGGCCTCCAGCTGGCGTACGTCACGGCCGCGCGTCAGGCTGCGTTCTTCTGGATCGGTCCCGCCGGCAATGCGATGCTCGGACTCTGGTCAGGTGGAGTTGGCCCCCAGCGAATGACGATGCACATCGCATTTCGCGTGAGCCCGGAGGAGGTCATCGCGGCTCCGGCAGTCCTGCGCTCCGCCGGCATCACGCCGCTGGATTTCGAGGGGCAGCCGACGGATGAGCCCGTCGTGATCGCGTGGATGCCTGCGTTGTCGGTGTTCTTTCGCGACCATGACGGGCACCTTCTGGAGTACATCGCGATGCTTCCTGATACGCCGCGGCCGGACGATGGCGTCGTCCCGTGGCACGCATGGCGAACATCACCCCATTCCTGATTCGCCTCGCCCGCCCGGACGAGATCGCGTGCCTGCGGGCGATCGAGGACGAGGCAGGAATGATGTTCTCGGGCCTCGGGCTTATCGACGACGCGCTCGACGGATCATTCCCGATCGACGACCTGGTCCGCCTCGTTGGCATGGGGCAGGTGTGGGTGGGTTGCACGGAGGACGGTGCGGAGAACGATCGTCCGGTGGGCATGGTGATCGCTTCGGTGCGTGAAGGGGAGGTGTACGTCGAGGAGTTGGACGTGACGCCGAAGTTCGGGAGACGCGGGTTGGGATCTCGTCTGCTCGCCTGCGTCTGCGCGTGGGCGGAGGCGCTGCGGTGCACATCGGTCACCCTTTCGACCTTCCGCGATGTGCCGTGGAACGGGCCGTTCTACCGCAAGCGCGGCTTCAGGGATCTCCAGCCCGCGGAATGGACGCCAGGCATGCGGGCCATCCGCGAGAAAGAGGCGCAGCACGGTCTGAAGATCGAGGAGCGTGTATTCATGCGACGCTTCATTGGCCGGCGCTGAACGAATCATGATGGACCAAAAGGCTCAAATAGTTGTGCGGCGCTTCGATCCGGCTCGTGACGGAGAGTCGCTGCGGAACTGCATCATCGACCACCAGAACTTTCACCGCGGCATCGAGCCCTCGTGGCCCAGCGGCGACGCGATCGTCGGGGATTACATGACGTACCTGGAAGCGGAGTGCGCCGTCCACAATGGGTGCATCATCATGGCGGACTGCGCGGAACAGACCGCCGGATTCGTCTGCGTCGTGGCGTCGACGCGCGGCGAGTCGCCCGAAGATCCTGCCCCGTTTGCATGGATCCACGACATCTTCGTGAAACCGGAGCACCGACGACGGGGTGTGGCCAGCATACTCATGGCTGAAGCGGAGCGCTTCGCGCGCAGCCAAGGGGCGCGAGTGCTTCGGCTAGGAGTGCTGGATCGGAACGAGCACGCCCGCGCGCTCTATGCAAGGCACGGATTCCGTGAGCATGCGCATGTGTTGACAAAGCATATCGAGTAGGCGGCTATTACCAAGCCTTCTCGGTAACACGCGCAGACAGCTTGGCTCGCTCTCGCTGGCCGCGCACTGTCGGTCTGAATTGGCCGTCGGGTTACGCCTCCGGTTTTCGCCGTGCCTCGAGGATCGCTTTCAGCAGCGCCTTGTAGCGGTCGAAGATCTTGTAGCCGGTCTTCCGTGAAATCCCGAACTCGGCGCACAGCGGCGCCATCTTCTCGCCCTCGAGCAGGCGGGCGACAAACCGGAGTCGCTCGTCCATGACGTGACACTCCTTCCAAGGCAGGCCCCCTCCTGGTGAGGGGCAGAGTGTCACCCATCCGCTCGGAATACGCTGTTACCTATCGCTCAGGAAGGACATTCTCGTTCCCGAGACCGCCGCGCACCTCGCAAGCCGAATTCCGGCCGGGGCGACCTCCACGCGCCCGACCTCGTGATCAGAGGCGAAAGACCCGGCCACTTCGCGCCGGGTCTGTTCGCCGTCTACAAGTTCGCCAGTTCAATCGTTGAACGCCCGTATGGACCACCACTGTTTCCGACTTCAGTCTCTCTAACCTTCCTTGTCGTCCGCGCTCGGGCCGTAGATGTTCGGCACTCTCGAACCCATCGGCCGCAGATACGCGGCAAGCTGACCACGGTGATGGATGCTGTGATTGCTGGCGAAGCCGATGTACTGCACCGCCGGCCAGTTGAAATTGCCGAAACAATCGATGTTCGATGCGAGTTTGTCGCCCGGCAGCGCGCGCAGCGCCTTCAGCTTTTCGGGGAACGTCTTCTTGTAGAAGGCGACGACGTCGTCGACGCTCGTGAAGCTCGATTCGAGCTTCGCCACGGCATCCTGATTCCACTCGAAGGCGCCGTTGAGGATGCTATCCATGAACCAGATGTCGGCGGTGGCCAGATGCGTCGCCAGCTCCCACGCGGTGCGCGACCTGGCGTCGGGCTTGTAGTTGCGGTTGTCGTTCTTCACCGCGCCGAGCACGGCGCACGTTGCCGGAAACTCGTTCTCCCACACCGTCGTCAACATCTCGGCTATCGCCTTGGCATGCTCCCCGGTCATGGTTGCCTCCTCGTCTCGACGCAACTATACGGGTCTTCGTCGTCGGGGAACGCGAGAACTTCGCGCAGCGGGTACTCTTGATAAACGAAGGTCTCGGTATTCCCCAACGATGAGACGTTCCCTTGTGGCCGCCGTAAGCGTGCTGGTCGTAGCCGGCACTTCGATGCCGGCTTGCACCAACAATGTGCAATCCAGCTCAGTAAAGTTGCGCTGCCAATTCGAGGGGCGTGATCAGGCCACGCCGGTAGCCGATTCGCCTGCCGGTGCGCGCGGTGGCTCCGATCGCTGAAGGCCTGGACGCCGCAGTCCTTGTAGCGGTCGAAGATCTTGTAGCCGGTCTTCCGTGAAATCCCGAACTCGGCGCACAGCGGCGCCATCGTCTCGCCCTCGAGCAGGCGGGCGACAAACCGGAGTCGCTCGTCCATGACGTGACACTCCTTCCAAGGCATGCCCCCTCCTGGTGGGGGGCAGAGTGTCACCCATCCGCTCGGCGGAATACGCTGTTACCTATCGCTCAGGAAGGACAACGAGTTGGGCTCCGGCCTGTCTCTAGATCAATTGCAGGTTTGCGCTGTGCGCCCGCTGCATCAGTGCGAGTCCGGATGGTTGTGGGGCGCGACCGCCTAACCGTTGATCTGGAGTCGCGAGGCTAGTGCGAGGGTATCAGTGAGTCGATCCCGTCTGCGTTACTTATTCAGCACCCTTGCTGAGGCCTTCCGTAGGCAACCGTTCACGCGTGCTGCCTATTTCATGTAGTTCATGGCGGAGCATTCAGTCCGCACCATGTTCTGCAGCGTCGAGTTGGCCAGGTTCATCTCCTGCTGGTCGGCCCCAGTCAGAAACTTCAGCCATCCCTGCTGGTTTTTCGGACTGATCGGCGCGGGTTCGTCCTTGCCGGCCTGTTCGGCCGCACTCCAGGCGCTGATCCATGCATCCAGTTCCTGGCGGTCCTGCGCTGCGACTGTCGCACGCTTGGCTGTGAGCCGCTGGACATTCTGATGGGCGCGGAAACCCTTCTGCCGATCGAAACAAGCGAGCGCGCCGCTCTTCTGCAGATACTCGGCCTGTGTCGCCGATCCGGGAGCGTACGCGGTGGGCTTGAATGGACGCGCGTCGAGCCAAGCCTGCGCTTCAGCTTTCGCGGCACCGGGGTCCAGATTCTGCGAAACATTTCTCCCGGTGCGTCGCTGCTCGTGCATCGCCGCCAACTCCTGTGAGCGACGCGCCGTATCGCTGTCCGGCGCGCCTGTCGCGGCGGACGTGCGCCCGTTGCAGTTCGCCATGATCTGCTGCGAGCGGGCCGACTGCTCCTGAATCATCGCCATCTGGTCCTGCGGCGTCAGGCGGGTCATATAACGGGCAGGATTCCTCGGATCGGGCGACTGCGGCATCGTCTTGGCGTCGCCCTGCTGCGCGGCCCGCACCACGGCGATGTCTTCCTCCCACGCTTTGCGCTCCTGCGCCGACAGGTTGGGCATCGAACGAAGCTTGCTCTCCATGTGCTCCGCCATGAGCTGCCAACGTACGCCGGCTATGGCGGACATGCAGTCCTGGCGCTGCTCGGTCGCCGAGGCTTGGGGCGGAGGAGGCGCGGCGAGCAGCAGGTCGGGCAATGGGACCCGCGTGTCGATGGGCGCGCGCCGCCGGCCGGCTGGATCCGAAAACTGCGACATCCCTCCGTACTGCGCCTCGCATTTCTCGCGCACCGTATTGGCGAAGCCGTTGTAGGCACCGCTCACTTCCTGCTGCTCCTCATCGGACATGGCAAGCAGGTAGCGCTGTGAGTTCCTGGGGTCGGGCGCCGGCGCGCGAGGATTGGCCGCTTTCGCGTTGAGCCACTCGATATCTTCCTGCAGGCGCTGACGCTCCTGCGCTGACAGATTCGAAGACGAGTTCAACTTGCGTTGCAACACTTGCGCAGTGAGCTTTTCCTGTGCGCCCGTCGTCTGTGCCAGGCAGGCGTTGTAGTTGTTGAGCCCTTGCAGATTCGTCGCGCCGCCCGAGACGGACTGGCCGGCAGCCGGCACAGCGGTCCAAATCAGCCCCAGGGCAACAAACACAGAGAAGATTGGTATCGGCTTACGCATGCTGACTCTCCTGTAGCGGCAATGGGGCGCAGTCTCTAGAGCTAGCAAAAAATCGGCAACATTTCCTCTACTTCGCTATGCGTCGAAAGTCGTTGAGAACCGTCATTCGATAAGGAACCCTGCCGAGCCCACGGCATCACAAGGATCAAGATCGACAGGCAGTCTATGCAGTCAGTCACACGCTGGACGTTTCCTTCGTCAATTCGTGGACGACGGCTTCAACGTGGACGAACACGACTCGGACGTATCGTGAACAATCAGTGAACAATTTGTTCCCGAACACCCGGTAACAGCACGATCGCACCCGAGCCACAGGCACGAGGAATCAACGAGATCGTGAACCTGCATCAATCTGCTAAATCGGAGGTTGATGGTTCGCGTCCAGCCCGAGGAGCCAGCCTTCGCTCGTGAATGCAGGCGAAGGCTGTCTCGACGTAGCGGCGTCAGCCGCGAAGGCTGACCCCTGCCAACTGGACTGGATCTCCGAGGAAGGTTATGTTTGCTCGGCCGGTTCAATTCGCGGAAGACGGCAGGGCTTTAGAAGCGCGCCATGACAGGTTTTGGGAGGTCTTATGCGGCAGATCAGGGCGTTGATCCTGCTCGGAGCAGCGATCGGCATTATGGCACCGCTCGGCGCTGCGGGACGCGTGGAACCCATTCAGGCTCAGAATGAGGCACCGCCGCCCGAAGGGTTCCGCATCATCGGCAACATTTATTGGGTGGGCGGCGAGTATGGCTCTTATTTGATCACGACTCCGCAGGGCCACATCCTCCACGACACGGGCACCAACGAGATGCACGACGTCATCGTGTCGAACGTCAAGAAGCTGGGGTTCGACGTCAAGGACATCAAAATGCTCATATCGAGCCATGCGCATTTTGATCACGTCCAGGGACACGCGGCGATGAAAAAGTTGACCGGAGCGCAGGTCATCGCTCTCGGCGGCGATGCCGCGGCGCTTGAAGC
>Ga0209382_10012663_pt1 | contig 10412 bp, 9 predicted proteins | sample SoiMetdeltSBSDD5_FD_187599 | JGI IMG/M metagenome (GOLD analysis project Ga0209382, IMG submission 187599) | Bulk soil microbial communities from a Populus tree surrounding site in Tennessee, USA - Soil MetaG P. deltoides SBSDD5 (SPAdes) (version 2) | ecosystem: Environmental > Terrestrial >...
GCCGATGAAGGTGAGCTCGCCGATCCCTTCGGGATAGCGGCGCTTCACGAACCCGTCGACCGCGCCGAGCATCCAGCGGGCGTTGAGGGCTACGCCCTCGAACACACTGCGGACCAGCGCCGCCCGGTCGGTGGTGAGCGACAGGTTGAACCAGCCGCCCCGGAGCCGCTCGTCCTCGACCGGGGTGCGCTCGCCGTTCAGCCACGGTGTGAAGATCAGGCCGTGGCTGCCGGGCGGCGACTTGGCGGCGACGGCGTTGAGCCGGTCGAGCACGTCGGCCGGTACCTCGCCCCCCGGGCCCAGCCCGTCGTCGGGATACAGGACCTGGTCGACCAGCCACGACAGCGCCTTGCCGGCCACGTCCTGGACCGTCGCCACCCAGTACCGGCCGGGGACGACCGCGGGCAGGGACGCCACGTTGGTGCGCAGGTCGGTCTTCTTGTAGGGCACGTGGCACGACAGCCAGGCCGAGGTCCCCACGTACAGGTGGGCCCGGTGGTCGAGCACGGCACCCGCACCGACGGCGGCGGCCGCCGTGTCGCCGGTGCCCGCCACGACCTGGACCTGGCGGCCGAGGCCCAGCTCGGCCGCCGCGGTCGGGAGGATCGGCCCGACGACCGAGGCCGGCGCGACCAGCCGGGGCAGGCGCTCGCCGTCCAGCCCGCACAGGGCGACCAGCTCGGGGTCGTAGCGCACGGCAGCCGGGTCCCGGTTGTCGGTGCACCAGCGCAGCACCGCCGTGTCGAAGCCCGCGACCGGCTGGCCCGTCAGCCGCATGGTCAGGTACTCGGGCACGTCGAGGAACCAGGCCGCGGCCTCGTAGGCGTCCGGGCGCTCGTGCCGTAGCCAGTTGAGCTGACCCACCGGGTCCTTGCCGGTGGTCGACGGCAGGCCGGCGGTCCGGGACAACCAGCGTCGCAGGCGGCGGGCGTTGAGGCCGGTCCCCGGCACCTGGAGGCCTCCTCCGACCAGCCGCCGGGCGTAGGGCGCGCCGCGGCTGTCCATCCAGATCACCGCGGGGTGGACCGGGCGCCCGTCGGCGTCCACCGGGACCGTCCCGCCCCACTGGCCGCTCATGCACGCGGCGACGACCGACTCGGCGGGCGCCACGCCGCGGGCCAGCAGCCGGCGGGTCGCGGCGACGATGGCGTCCCACCAGCGATCGGGATCCTGTTCGGCGCCGCCGCCGGGCAGCAGCGTCACGTCGACCGGCTCGAACTCGTGCCCGGCGATGTGCCCGTCGGTCGACACCAGCGCGACCTTGGCGCCGCCGGTTCCCAGGTCGACCGCGAGGACGTGCTCCGCGCCCGGCGAACCGGTCACCGGCTCACTCGACATGGGCGAACACCCGGTCGAACGCGGCCAGCGCCTCGTCGATGACCTCGTCGGTGTCGGCCATGCTGGTGTACAGGCGGCTGCCGGCCAGGGTGACGACCCCTTCGGCCGTGAAGGCCGCCCCCATCTCCTCGAGCAAGTGCTTTCGCGGCCCGACCTCGGCGAACGACGCGGGATCCCGCAGGTCGAGCTGCAGGATGCCCGAGGTGTGGAGGTGGACGATCGAGCCGAAGTTGTAGGCCACGTACGGCAGCTCGTAGCGGTGGATCAGGTCGTCCAGCCCGGCCCGCAGGCGGTCACCGGCCCGGCCGGCCTTGACCGGCGCGTCGGTGCGCTCCATCTCCAGCAGGCTGTGGTAGCCCGCCGCACAGCTCAGGGGGTTGGCCGACAGCGTGCCGCCCACCAGCACCTTCACGCCCGTGGACGAGAGGCCGCCGGCGAAGGTCGCCATGACCTCCTGCCGCCCGCCGACCCCGCCCGCCGCCGGATAGCCCCCGGCCACGCACTTGCCGAACACGGTCAGGTCGGGGCGGACGCCGAAGTACCCCTGGGCGCCGCCCAGCCCCAGGCGGAACCCGGTGACCACCTCGTCGAAGATCAGCAGTGCGCCGAACTCGTCGCACAGCTCCCGGGCCTGCTGGTTGTAGTCGGCGGTGACGGGCCGGACACCGCTCTCCGGGCCGACCGGCTCGACGATGACGGCGGCCGTCCCGCCGGCCGACTGGTTGGCCTGCAGCGTGCGGCGCAGCTCGTCGACGTCGTGGGGGAAGACCTCGTGGGTCCGCTGGTAGCACTCGGGCGGGATGCCGGCCGCGTCGAGGGCACCGGTGCCCGGCAGCCGCAGCGCGAAGACCATCTGGTCGCTCCAGCCGTGGTAGCCGCCGCCGACCTTGACGATGTGCTCGTGGCCGGTGAAGGCCCGCGCGGCACGGAGGGCGGCCATGACCCCCTCCGTGCCGCTCCCCAGCATGCGGAACTGCTCGACGGCGGGCATGAGGTCGTGGATGAGCTGCGCCAGCTTCAGCTCGTACTCGTGGAACAGGCCGGTGACGGGCCCGCAGGACTGCAGCAGCTCCACGACCTTCTCGCGCACTGGCGGGTAGTTGCTGCCGAGCACCGTCGGGCCGCCGGCCTGGAGGAAGTCGACGTAGCGGTTGCCGTCGACGTCCCAGAGGTGGGCGCCCTCGGCGCGGGTGATCTCGAGCGGGAACGGGTGGTTGAAGGCCAGGTTGTGCTGCACGCCGCCGGGGATGCGCTCGGCGGCCGCAGCCGCCGCGGCCTTCGAGCCGGGGCACCGCTCCTCGAACCAGCCCAGGTAGGCCTCCATGCGGTCCCGCCGCAGCGGCCGCATGGGGCTGGTCGCGAGGGCGTCGCACCGCTTGACGAGGCGGTCGACGTCGGGCCACTCGGAGATGCCGTAGCGGGTGCGGGCCTCGGCGCGGGTCGGCGCGGTGCTCATGCCTGCTCCCGCGCCTTCTTGAGCCCGTAGCGCATGTTGATCGCGGCCAGGATCACCGCCTCCAGCTGCTCGTCCGACAGCACTCGTGGCGTCCCCAGGGCGACGCTGCGGCAGTAGAGCTCGGCGTGCCACTCCAGGAGCTCGAGGCGCGTGCACGCCTCGCCGATGTCCCGCCCGTGGGCCACGGAGCCGTGGTTCTGCATGAGGGCGGCCACCCGGCCGTCCAGGGCCTCGGTGACGTTGGCCGCCAGCTCCTCGGAGCCGAAGGTCGCGTACGGCGCCACCCGGATCGCCCCGCCCAGCTCGAGGATCGTGTAGTGGATGGCGGGCAGCTCGTCGCACACGCACGACACCGCGGTGGACGCCATGGCGTGGGCGTGGGCGACCGCTCCTGCCCCGGTCGCCTGGTAGACGCTGAGGTGCAGCGGCAGCTCGGAGGTCGGCGCCAGATCGCCTTCGACCAGCTCACCGTCGAGGTCGACGACGCTCATCATCTCGGCCGTCAGCTCGGCCAGCGCGCCACCGGTGGGCGTGATCACCACCCGGTCGTCGACGCGGAGCGACAGGTTGCCCGCCGTGCCCACGACGAGGCCGCCCCCGGCGACCCGGTGGCTCGCGGCGGCCAGTGCCTCACGTTCTGCACCCAACAGCATCTGCGCCCCCGAAACGTGATCCAGCGTTCATGTTTTAGCGGTCCGTGGGACCTGCCTGCACGCCGATAGGGTGCCGGCCGATGGCCACCAGTCTGCTGGAGCAATCGCTCGGGACGCTGCTCGCCCGGGCCAGCGCCGTGCGGGACCGCCGCAGCGGCACCCGCGTGACCTACTCCCCCAAGGTCTTCATCCCCCTCACCAAGCTCTGCCGGGACCGCTGCGGCTACTGCACCTTCGCCCAGCCCCCGGCGCGTCTGGACAGCCCTTACCTCACGCCGGACGAGGTCCTGGCCATCGGCCGGGCCGGCGCCCGGGCCGGTTGCCACGAAGCCCTGTTCACGCTGGGCGAGCGCCCCGAGGAGCGCTATCCCGCGGCCCGGGAGTGGCTCGACGCCCGGGGCTACGGGTCGACGGTCGACTACCTGGTCGCCATGTGCCGCGCCGTGCTCGACGCGACCGGCCTGCTGCCCCACGCCAACGCGGGCGCTCTCTACCGGGACGAGCTGGCGGCGCTACGGGAGGTCGCGCCGAGCCAGGGCATGATGCTGGAGACCCTGCGGCCCGACCTCGACTGCCACCGCGGCTCGCCGGACAAGACCCCCGAGCGCCGCCTGGCCACCCTGGAGGCCGCTGGCGAGCTGGGCATCCCGTTCACCACCGGGATCCTGGTCGGGATCGGCGAGGACCGGACCGACCGCCTGGCCGCGCTGGAGGCCATCGCGGCCTCGCATCGCCGCTGGGGCCACGTGCAGGAGGTGATCGTCCAGAACTTCCTGCCCAAGCCGGGCACCGCGATGCACCAGGCGCCACCCTGCCCGCCCGACGAGCACCTGGAGGCGATCGCGCTGGCCCGACTGGTCCTGCCCGAGGACGTCGCGGTCCAGGCGCCCCCGAACCTGGCCGACGACTTCGGCGTGCTGCTCGACGCCGGCATCGACGACTGGGGCGGTGTCTCCCCCATCACCGCCGACCACGTGAACCCCGAGCGCCCCTGGCCGGCGCTCGATCGCCTCCGCGCGGTCACCGAGGCCCGGGGGTTCGCGCTGGCGCCCCGGCTGACCGTGTACCCGCCCTTCGTCGCGACCCCGGACCGCTGGCTGGATCCGGCACTGCGGTTCCCGGTCCAGGACCGCGCCGACGCCGAGGGCCTGGGCCGGGACGATCCGGGGTCGGTGCTCCCCGAACGGACGCTGGAGAACGCCAAGGCCGGGACGGGCGCGGAGATCGTCCTGACCGGCGAGCGGTCGACCGCCTGGTACTCCGGGGCCGACGTGGAGCCACCGCACCTCATCCCGGCCCGCCACGACCGACCGGTCCGGGGCCGGGTGGCCGAGGTGCTCGACGGGGTGCGGCTGGGCCAGGTCCTCGGCGAGGACGAGATCGTCGCCCTGTTCGCGGCCCGCGGTCCCGAGGTGACGGCGGTCGCGGCCGCGGCCGACGAGCTGCGGGAGGCCGCGGTCGGCGACGTCGTGACCTACGTCCGCAACCGCAACATCAACTACACCAACGTCTGCACCTTCAAGTGCCGGTTCTGCGGGTTCTCGAAGGGGCCGCTGTCGCTGAACCTCCGGGGCAGCCCCTACCTGCTGACCCTGGACGACATCGCCGCCCGCAGCCGCGAGGCCTGGGAGCTGGGCGCCACCGAGGTCTGCCTGCAGGGCGGCATCCACCCCGACTTCGACGGCGACTACTACGTGGACGTGGCCCGCGCGGTCCACGCCGAGGTGCCCGACATCCACATCCACGGGTTCACGGCACTGGAGGTGACCGAGGGCGCCCGCCGTCTCGGCGAACCGCTCGACGCCTACCTCCGCCGGCTGATGGACGCCGGTCTGCGCTCGCTGCCAGGCACGGCGGCGGAGATCCTCGACGACCCCGTCCGCGAGATCCTCTGCCCGGACAAGATCACCACCGACGAGTGGCTGGAGTGCCACCGCACCGCCCACCGGGTCGGCCTCCGGTCCAACATCACCATCATGTTCGGGGCCGTCGAATCGCCCCGGTCATGGGCCCGCCACCTCCTGCGCACCCGGGATCTCCAGCTGGAGACGGGCGGCTTCACCGAGTTCGTCGGGCTGCCCTTCGTCCACATGGCCGCCCCGATCTACCTCCAGCGCAAGGCCCGGCGGGGGCCGACCTTCCGGGAGACCCTGCTCATGCACGCGGTGGCCCGGATCGTCTACCGGGGCCTGATCGACAACGTCCAGGTCTCGTGGGTGAAGACCGGGCTCGGCGGCACCGCGCAGATGCTCCAGGCCGGCTGCAACGACGTGGGCGGCACCCTCATGGACGAGAACATCTCCCGCGCCGCCGGCGCGGCCCACGGCCAGGAGCTGGCCGTCGACCGCCTCGAGGCGCTGGTCCAGGGCCTCGGGCGCCACCTCGAGCAGCGCACCACGCTCTACGGCCGGGCCAGCGTGCCGACCGGCTGAGCCGGACATGCCAGGCTGGCGGAGTCATGGATCGCGATCTCGTCCAGCAGCTGCTCGACCAGGCGGGCGCGAGCCGCAACCGCGACGTCCTGGCCGACATCCTCCGCAACGCGTACGACCTCGCGGGTGACGACGCGGACCGGCTCAACCTCAAGATCACACGCGACGCGCTGCGCGAGATGCGGGCGGCCTTCCGGATGTTCGCCCCCTACGAAGGGGTGCGGAAGGCCACGGTCTTCGGGTCGGCCCGCACCCATCCCAGCGATCCGCTCTATGTGCAGGCCCAGGAGCTGGCCGGCCGGTTGGCGGAGGCCGGCTGGATGGTGGTGACCGGCGCGGGCCCGGGGATCATGGAGGCCGCGGCGCGGGGGGCGGGCCGGGAGCGCAGCTTCGGGGTGAACATCCGCCTGCCGTTCGAGGAGGGCGTGAACGACGTCCTGGCCGACGACGACAAGTTCGTCAGCATGAAGTACTTCTTCACCCGGAAGCTGATGCTGATCAAGGAGTCCAGCGGCTTCGTGTCCCTGCCGGGCGGCTTCGGCACCCAGGACGAGACCTTCGAGCTGCTCACCCTGTTCCAGACGGGCAAGGCGACGCCCGCACCGCTGGTGCTGCTGGACATCGGCGGCGAGGGCTACTGGAGCGGCTGGCGGCGCTTCGTGGACGAGCACCTCGCGGCCAACGGCTGGATCTCCCCCAACGACGAGCACCTCTTCCTGATCACCGACAACGTCGACGAGGCCGTGGCTGCCGTGCGGGGGTTCTGGCGGAACTACCACTCCATCCGCTGGGTGGGGAGCCGGCTGGTGATCCGGCTGCAGGCCGAGCCCACCGAAGCCGAGGTCGCCCGGCTCAACGAGGAGTTCGATGATCTCGTGCTCGAGGGCCGCATCGCGACCTCACCGCCCCTGCCGGCCGAGGCGTCCGACCGTGACGAGCTCGAGCGGCCCCGGTTGGTGCTCCAGTTCGACGTGCGCAAGGGCGGACGGTTCCGCTCCTTCATCGAGGCCCTCAACCAGCTCGACAGCGCGCCACCCCTGGCCTAGAGATGATCATCGGGCTCCGACAGGATCCCGACCGCCTTCTCGACGGCCCGCCGGGCCCGGGTCAGGCGGCGCTCGTCGACCGGCAGCTCGGTGCCGCCGGCGTCGATCGACTCGCGCAGCCGCTCGATCGCCAGGTCGGCCAGCTCCTCGCTGATCGCCTCCAAACGGTGCCTGATGTCGTCGAACTCACCGGCCATCGGGACAGAATGGCATGTGGTGACCTCCCCACCTGACCTCCATCAGTACGTCGCCTTCGACGCGCCCGACGAGCACCGCACGTGGGTGTTCGACCTGACCTTCCTCACCAGCGCGTGGCGCTGCCTCTACGGCGGCGGCTGCCCCGGCGTCCTCACCGGGCCAGCCGCCGACATCGAGCAGGGCTGCTGCAGCTACGGCGCGCACCTGGTCGACGAGAAGGATGCCGCCGCGGTCCTGGCTGCGGCCGCCCGGCTGGACGACCGCCAGTGGCAGCATCGCAAGGTGGCGCACCAGCGGGGCGGTCCGCTGCGACGAGGGCCGGCCGGCGGCCACATGACGCGGCTGGTCGACGAGGCATGCATCTTCCTCAACCGGCCCGGGTTCCCGGCCGGGGCCGGCTGTGCCCTGCACCAGGCGGCGCTGACCGCGGGCGACCGGCCCATGGACTGGAAGCCCGACGTGTGCTGGCAGCTGCCGCTGCGGTTGGTCGAGCACACCGACGACGCCGGTCACGTGACATCGACCCTGCGGGAGTGGAAGCGCCGCGACTGGGGTGACGGCGGCCACGACTTCCACTGGTGGTGCACCGAGGCGCCCGAGGCGTTCTCCGGCCATCGACCCGTCTACCAGGAGCTCCGGGACGAGATCGTCGAGCTGGTGGGGCAATGGGCCTACGACCGGCTGGTCGAGCACATCAGGCAGGCCGGAGAGGCGCTCCTCCCCCATCCGACCGTGCGCGCCGAGGCCCCGGTCAGGCTCTGAGGGTTCGAGTCGGGAGCGCAGGTAGGCGGGACGGCACGGACGGCGTCAACCGTCGAACTCGTGCTCGTCCTCCTCGGCCTCGAAGAGGCACCAGGACGCGTGCTCACTCCCCGGCTCTGCGCCGCACTCGGGGCACGGCTCAGCGGAGTCCGCGTCAAAGATGGCGGCGAGATCGAGGTCGCTGTTGCGCTTCAAGGCACGCGCTTCCTCGAATCGGCGATGTCGACCCTTCTTCACGGGCCTGCTCCCACATGAGGTTGCGTACTGCGGCAAATTGTATCGCCGGTCAATACCAGGTCGGAGTCTCCCCAAAATCCGCATCCCAGCGCTTTCGAGGCTCCTTCTTACTCGGCTTGGGCCTGGCGGACACGTCACCGTACCGCCTAGCCGGGATGTCTGTCGCACCAGCCCCGGCCCTGGTCTAGACGATGGGCTGGCGTGAGCGCTGCTCGAGGACCAGGGATCCTTCGCCGTTGAAGGCTAGGGCCGCCCGGCCCGAGAGCAACAGGCGCACCGGCTCGCCGGCGACCTCGCCGCGCCAGCCCGACAGCAGCCGGGAATCGCCGTCGCCGCGCACCAGGCTCTCGATGTCGGCTCGGGTGGCGAGCAACGACGGGTCGAGATCGAGGTCGCGGGCGATCTGGCTGACCCAGGCCGACGCCAAGGTGACCGCAGGGCGCAGCATCGGGTCGACGCCGTCCCGGTCGGGGATCTGCAGGGCCCTCTCGTCGAGGTCCAGGCCGGCGACGATCGCGTCGAGCAGCTCGGACGCGGCGCCTCCCCGCAGGTGCCGGCCGTCCAGGCCCCGGACGCGCTGGAGGTCGGTGCGGGTGCGGGGCGGCCGCTCGGCCATCGCCACCAGGGCCAGGTCGGGAAGCACGTGGCGCACCGGCTTGTCGCTCTGCTGGGCCCGCCGCTCACGCCAGGCCGCCACCTCCTGGGCGACGCAGCGGCTGCGGCCGCGGAGGCGGCGCGCATCCTTGATCCGCCACCAGGCCTGGTCGAGGTCGGCGATCTCGCTGTAGCGCTGGCGCAGGGTCTCGCACTCGTCGAGCGCCCAGCCCCGGCGGCCCCGGGCCTCGAGCTCGGTGGCCAGCGACTCCCAGAGGGCGTGGAGGTGGGCAACGTCAGCTGCCGCGTAGCTCGCAGCCTCCGGCTCCAGAGGCCGGCGGAGCCAATCGGTCAACCGGTCGGCCTTCGGTAGGTGGACCCCCAGGCGGCGCTGCAGCAGCGTCCCGAGCCCGGGCGAGCCGAGCCCGACGAAGCCCGCCGCGACCTGGGTGTCGACCAGCTGTGCGGGCAGCACGCCACAGGCCCGCTCCAGGATCGCGAGGTCCTGCGCAGCGGCGTGCATCAGGCAGGGCACCGGGCGCACCAGCACCTCGCGCAGGGGTGAGATGTCGACGGCCAAGGGATCGATCAGCGTGATCTGTCCGCCGGCGGCGATCTGCAGCAGGGCCAGCTGGGCGTAGTAGGTGCGCTCCCGGTGGAACTCGGTGTCCAACGCGTAGGAGTCATCTGCGCCGATGCTCTCGATCAGCGCAGCCAGCCCGCCGGCGTCCTCCACCAACCGGAACTCTGGCCCTCTGGCCTTCGGCATGCCGGGTCTAGGGCTCCATTCCGGTTGCTAGGGGATGGCCCGCTTCGACCCACGCCGTGGTGCCCCCGGCCACGTTGACCGCGTCGATGCCCTGGGAGCGGTAGAACTCGGCCGCCCGGTAGCTGCGACCGCCCTTGGCGCAGATCACGTACAGCGGCCCCTCGGTCTCGGGGACCTCGTTCAGGCGCTCGGCGACCTCCCCGAGGGGGATCAGCTGGGCGCCAGGGACATGGACCGCCTCGTACTCGTCCGGCTCGCGGACGTCGACCAGCGCCGCGCCGGCTGCCCGGGCCCGGGCCAGCTCCTCAACGTCGATCTCGGGAACGTCGGGGTCCATGCGGGGCACCATAGTGCCCCCGAGGGCGCAGATCGGCGGGGGTGTCGGCATCAGCCAGGCTCCCGGGGTCGACGCCCGACACCGGGCGCAGCACGAGACGCCTGTCGGCGACGGCCCGGTGGATGGCCCGCTCCCCCGCCGCGAACCGGTCGGCGAGCGCTGGGCGGGCCGAGCGCCGCCAGGCCGCGTGCAGCCACTCGACCTGGCCCCCACCCTCTTCCTCCCCGTCCTCCTCGCCCTCCTCCGGCGAAACTTCGGCAGGAGCGCGCGGTTTCCGGCGCGTCGTGCCGAAATTTCGGGAGGCGGTGAGCGGCGCGGCGAGGTGGGCAGCGGGGTCGGCGGCGAGGGCCGCCACCGTGGCGGCCATGGCGGCGCTGGACGGCGCCACCAGATCGCAGGCCAGCACCAGCACGATCGGCGCGTCGAGGCTGCCCAGCGCGGTGAGCACGCCGCCCAGCGGCCCTTCGTCCGGCGTCTTGTCCGCCACCAGGGCGACAGCCGGTCCCTCGGCGAGCGCGGCGCGGATCCCGGGTAGATCGCCGCCCACGGCGACGATGCGGCGGGCGCCCGCCTGAGCCAGGGCCCGCACG
>Ga0209382_10012664_pt1 | contig 10411 bp, 6 predicted proteins | sample SoiMetdeltSBSDD5_FD_187599 | JGI IMG/M metagenome (GOLD analysis project Ga0209382, IMG submission 187599) | Bulk soil microbial communities from a Populus tree surrounding site in Tennessee, USA - Soil MetaG P. deltoides SBSDD5 (SPAdes) (version 2) | ecosystem: Environmental > Terrestrial >...
GGGGAGTGGCGCGGCGAATTGCACCAGGTCGTCAGGGAGGGCAAACAGATTGTTGTCGAGAGCCGATGGACGCTTCTCCGCGACGAGCAGACCAGGCCCAAGTCAATCCTGGTCATCAACACCGACATTACGGAGCGCAAGCGGGCCGAACAGAAGATTCGCGAGCAGGCCCAATTACTGGACAAAGCACGGGACGCGATCTTCGTGCGCGACCTGGGGCAAAGGATCACCTATTGGAACAAAGGGGCCGAACGGCTCTACGGTTGGACGGCGAAAGAGGTTTTGGGCAAACCTGCCTCCGAGATTCTCTACAAGCAGGGCGCTCCGAACCGGGATGAAATCTGGAAGGCCGTTCTAGAGAAAGGCGAATGGACCGGCGAGTTGAAGCAGGTGACTAATGCAGGCCAGGAGATCGTCGTGGTCAGTCGCCGCACACTCTTGCGCGATCCCCAGGGCAATCCGACTGCGGTTCTAATCATCAACACGGACATCACTGAGAAGAAACAGTTGGAGGAAAAGTTTCTGCGGGCGCAGCGGTTGGAGAGCATTGGGGCCTTGGCCGGAGGCATCGCGCACGATCTGAACAACATGCTTGCTCCCGTCCTCATGGCGGCGGAGTTATTGCAAGACGAAGTATCCGGCGAGATGGGAACGAAGATGCTGGAGACGATCCGCGCCAGCGCCAATCGTGGCAGCGACATGGTCAAGCAAATCCTCTCATTCGCTCGCGGCGTCACCGGCGAGCCGGTGGTGCTCCAACTCCGGCATCTCATCAAGGACATGGCCAGGCTGGTTCAAGACACGTTCCCGCGCTCGATCCGCGTGCAGACCCGTGTCCCGAACGATCTCCAGCCGATCCTGGGCGATGCGACCCAGCTTCATCAGGTGCTGCTCAACCTGTGTGTCAATGCCCGCGATGCCATGCCCAACGGCGGCACCCTTCTGATCGAAGCACAGAATCTCGTGCTGAAGAACCAGTCCGTTCGCGGCGCGGATCGTCCCCTATCCGGCCCGTTCGTCCTCCTGACGGTGTCGGATACGGGGACAGGCATCCCGCAAGAACTATTGGACAAAATCTTTCAAACATTTTTCACCACCAAACCTCCCGGCAAAGGCACGGGCCTGGGACTTTCGACCGTCACCAACATCGTGAAGAACCACGGCGGGTTTGTGGAAGTGTCCAGCGAAGTAGGCAAAGGTACGAGCTTCAAGGTTCATCTGCCCGCAACGGGACAGGCCGCACAGCAGATGACCGAGGCGCAGCCCGTCGAGTTGCCGGAAGGTCGAGGCGAACAAATCCTGCTGGTGGACGACGAGCTTGCGCTCCTGGAGATGACCCGGGAGACGCTGGAAACCTACGGTTATCGCGTGTTGGCAGCGGGTCATGGCGCGGAAGCCCTGCTGCTCTACCAGCAGCACCCTAGTCAGATTACCGCCGTAATTACCGATGTCATGATGCCGGTGATGGACGGCCCGGCTCTGGTGCGCGCCTTGCGAAATCTCAATTCCGACGTGAAAATCATCTGCGTCAGTGGGCTGGCATCGGAGCATAAGCTCGCCGAGATCGACGAATCCCACGTGCGCAGCTTTATCACCAAACCGTTCACGAGCGCGACGCTGCTGAAGACCGTGCGACAGGTAATCACGTCAGACTGAACTCATCCCGTGCCCGCCATCCTGCTCATCGAAGACGAAGCGCCTCTCAGAACGAGCATCGCGGCGATTCTGCGGCGCAAAGGATTCATTGTCGTCGAAGCCGCTAACGGTTCCGAAGGGGTACAATTAAGCAAAACCTGTAAGGCCGATTTGATCCTTTCAGATGTCAGGATGCCGGAGATGGACGGGTTGGCGGTGTTGGAGGCCCTGCGCAAAGAACCGGCGACAGCCAGGATTCCCTTCATTCTTATGACCGGGATGCCCGATGAGGCGTGTATGAGTCGAGCCTACGAGTCTGGCGCGGCTGACTTTCTGGTCAAACCCATACCGACCAGTGATCTTGTGGCAGCGATTAACTCACAAATAGGAAAACACCAGGGATGTTCACATGACTAAGATTCTCGTCATAGACGACGACGCTGTGCAGCGGGTGCTGCTGACGGCGGTCTTTCGCCAACAGGGGCTGGAAGTACTTCAAGCTCCGAACGGCCAGGAGGGAATCCGTCTGGCTCGCGACCGGAGGCCCGACCTGATCGTGTCGGATGTCAACTTGCCAGAGATGGACGGGTTCGCTGTTTTGGACCACCTGCGCAAGGAACCGATTACGGCAACCATCCCGTTCATCTTCATGACCGCCAATCCCGATGAGGCCGATCAACGCCGGGCCAGAAAGTCAGGGGCCAGTGGTTACTTGCCAAAACCGGTTCCAATTTCAGACTTGCGGGCATTGGTGAACGCCGAGATCGGAAAACAAGAGAGACTGCCTCGCCGCATGGCTAAGGTTCTGGTCATAGACGACGACAACGCGTTGCGGGCGACGCTGGCTGCTTCCCTGATAAAGAAAGGATTTGAGGTCATTGAAGCGGCTGACGGAGCCGAAGGGGTCAAGCTCGCGCAGGCTCAACTGCCCGACCTGATCCTGTGCGATGTGAATATGTCCGGCGCAGACGGCTACCTGACGCTACACGCCTTGCGCCATGATCCGAAGCTCGGCTCGATTCCCTTTCTGTTGATGACCGGGCAACCCAATGACGCAGGGATGCGCCAGGCGATGGAACTGGGGGCCGACGATTACCTGGCAAAACCTTTTAGCAACAAACAGCTATTCGCGGCCATTGAGGCCAGAGTTCAAAAGCACCAAAGCATCAGAAAGGAGGTCGAAGAGAAGCTGGCGGAGTTACGGTCGAGCATCAGCCAGGTCCTGCCTGACGAACTGTCGGGGTCTATCAGACAGATCGTCAGTATGACCGAGTTCATCAGCACCGGCCACCGGCATCTGGAGCAGGATGAGATCGTGCCTTTAACCAAAGATGTTTATCAGGCGGCGTTGCGCTTGCAACGGCTGATCGACAACTGCCTGCTCTACGCCGAACTGGAAGTGTTGGCCACCGACCCGGAAAAGGTCGCGACCCTGCGCAAGAGCAAAAGCTACGTGGGCGCCGTGGTCGAGCCGGCGATGTTCCAGAAGGCCAGACAGATGCAGCGTTATGCCGATCTGGTGCTGGATCGAACGTTGAACGACGCCCAGCTATCCATGTCGCCAGTGTATCTGAAGAAGATCGTCGATGAATTGCTGGACAACGCTTTCAAGTTTTCCAAACCGGGGAGCCCGGTGCAGGTGAAGACCAGTCTCACAGACACCGAGTTTAAATTGGCAGTCGCTGATCACGGGCCTGGGATGACCCCCGAACAGGCACGAAAAGTCGGAGCTTACGTGCAGTTCGGACGAAAACTTCACGAGCAACACGGTTCGGGTCTCGGCCTGGCCATCGCCAGACGGCTTACCCAACTGCATCAGGGCAAATTCACCGTGGAGGGGGAACCGGGACACGGCACAACCGTCACCGTCTGTTTGCCGCTGGCACGAAAGAATTGACGCCGTCAGTACTTTGCGACTGCTTCGCCAAACCGCCGTCGAATGTCTTCAAGCCTTTCCCGTCCGCAGGCGTCTTCGGCTGCATAATGCAATGGCGCTGCAATCCCATTGTCTTCGTCTGTGCCGTATTGGAGCGCGATGCCGTTCAGGCAAGGTAGGTGCGCCATTCTAGGGAATTGGGGTTCCCTTGCGCATTTGGCTGGCACGGGCCGCGATCGCGTAACTCGATGCATGGTCTCTAAACCTTTCGGATAGAGCCATGTTTCATGCCGTCGTGCCTACCGGGTTTGCTCCTCTTCCAAGAGCCGCATACGACAAGACCTCTACATCCGGATGGTCTGATCGAGAACATCTTTCCTCTAACTTGATCAAGGCATAGTCGATGCTTCTATTTTTCAGCCAGCGAAGGGCGCCTGATGTGTGGCGCCACTAGGCACTGGCGGGTTGTAAATATGTCGGTGATGTCGTCCAGCAGTGTAGCTCCCGATGCAGGTCGGAAAAGGGCCTTGATTGTCGAAGGCGGAGCGATGCGCGGGGCCTGGGCTGCAGGGGTGCTGGCCTTCCTTCATGAACGGGGTCTGAACCGCTACGACATGGTATATGCCGCGTCTTCAGGGGCTTGTTCCGCCGCCTTTTTTGTGGCCGGGATGGTCGAACCCGGATTGACCATCTGGCGCGAGCATGCCTGCAAGGTTGTTCGCAAAACCAATATTCTTCGCCGGAAACCAATCATTGACCTCGCCTATCTGGTGGATCACCTGTTCCGGGAGCGCGTCCGGCTCTCAGTGGAAGCCATTCAGAATGCGCCGACCCGTTTTTGCATTGTCCTGACCGACTGCCATACCGGTGAGCCGGTTTATTTTCATGCCCGGGATGAGCGAATCTTTGATGCATTGCGTGCATCCTCTTCGATGGCTTTCGCTACGCGGGGATTTGACTATGTGGATGGCCATCCTTATGCCGATGGAGGCGTGGCTGATCCGATCCCGATTCAACAAGTGCTACAGGCCGGCGCGACCGACATCACAGTGGTGTTGACCCACCGATTGAGCTTCCGGCTCAAGCCGACTCCGCGATTCCTGGGTCGGCTGGCTTATCCGCAGTTCCCCGCCGTGGCTTCCGTTTGGACCACGCGACAACATGTCCAGTACAACGCAGCGATGGATCTGATTCGCCACCCTCCTGAGGGGGTGCGGATTCAAATCTACAGCCCGCTCAAGCCTATGCCGGTCCGCGCGCTGACTGCGGCCAGGAAGAGTATTGAAGCCGCGCTTTTGTTAGGCCGTTTGGAAGCGTCCCAGCAAATTGTAGTGTCCAGTCCGGCCGCCCATCCGCAGGAAGACGGCCCCGCGCTGTCCCCGTAGGAGCCGGCTCGCCAGAAACGCCTTCGTCGAAGCGCTTTCGGAAGAAATCGCGAGCTGTGCGGTGGCAACTGCTCGAACGTTTGACGATCCGGCGACTGGTGACCGGCGTGGATCGCTGTAATTTACCGGCCTGGTTTCCCGCAAGACCGCCTCTTGGGCCAGTTCCCGCCGCCTTCCACCCATCAACACTCGGCTCTCAACCTTGACGTCTTTGCCAATCTTCAACCTCCCTCAGCAACAACCCTCTTGTCGCTGGCGGCCAACTTTGTATTCTCCTTTCCGCAGATGACTCCCCCGACCAGGTCCGCGTCAAATCGTCGATCCAGATCGATTTGCCCTCACTGGACAACATTCCAATACAATATGAAAACGAAACACCCCTGCCGCCACCTCGCCAACCTTGCGCTCGCCGCCGCCCTATGCGCCGCGCTGCCCGCGTTCGCCGACGGGCCGAAGCTTCCCGGGATCGGCGCGGCGATGCAGGAGATGATCGCGAAAAACGAAATTGCCGGCGCCGTCACCGTCGTCGTCGCCAAAGATAAATTCCTCCACCTCGAATGCACCGGCTTCACCGACGTCGTCGCCAAAAAGCCGATGACGCCCGACACGCTTTTCTGGATCGCTTCGATGACGAAACCGATCACCGGCGCGGCGATCCTCATGCTGCAGGATGAGGGCAAGCTCAACGTCGCTGATCCCGTGGCGAAATACCTGCCCGAATTTGCCCATCTGAAGACTCCTTCGGGCAAGCCCGCCCGTCTCACGATCACGCAGATCCTCACCCACACATCCGGGCTGGGCGAAGCGAGCGGTCCGGAATCGCGAAACGCAAAGACCCTTGCTGATCTCGTCCCGCTCTGGCTCACGGCGCCGATGCAATATGAGCCCGGCGAAAAGTGGAAATACACGCAAAGCGGTATCAACGCCGCCGGGCGCATCGTTGAAGTGGTGAGCGGGATGACCTTTGATGCGTTTCTCCAGAAACGGCTCTTCGATCCGCTTGGAATGAAGCACACGACCTTTTACCTGACACCCGAACTGCGCGCCCAACTGGTCACCGCCTACGCGAAAAACAAAGACACCGGCGTGCTTGAACCGGTGCCGCCGCGCGCCGAGTTCGGCCCGCGCGACCGCCCGCCGCAGGGCAACGGCGGACTCTACTCGACCGCGCCGGATTACGCGCGCTTCGCCCAGATGCTTCTCAACGGCGGCATGCTCGAAGGCCGCCGCTACCTGAGCGCCGCCGCGATGAAATTTTTCAACACACCGCAAACCGGCGACCTGCCGACGGGATTTTTTCAAAATGATACCTATGGCAACCGAGGCGCGAACTACGGCTGGGGCATTGGCACCTGTGTTCTGCGCACGCCGCACGAAGGCGTGGCCGCGATGCTCTCGCCCGGCACCTACGGCCACGGCGGCGCATGGGGCACGCAGGCGTGGATCGATCCCGTGAAAGGCGTCGCTTATATCCTGATGGTGCAGCGCTCGAATTTTCCGAACAGCGACGCCAGCGACGTCCGCCGCAATTTCCAACAGGCAGCTGCAAACGCGCTCCCGAAACAGTGAGGCTTGGGCTGGCCGCCGAAGTTGACTAACAGAAGGAAACGGAGAGAACGAAGTTGGGGCAGATTGGCGAATGAGGAATCGAACTTTTGTTACCACGCGGCTTAGACGGTCCGCCTTCCCAACCCTCAACAATCAACTCTCACAATAATTCTCCCTCTCCTCCTCGACCGAGGAGAGGGCCGGGATGGAGGAGTCGAGAATCCTTCCAACCGCGGATTTCGTCCCTTAACAATCAACTGTTCCCAACGACGGATGAACGCGGGTTGACACGAATTCCGCGAATTTACGGGCGCACGGAGTGACGCGCCCCGCCAAAACGTGCTTGGACCCCCTGCCATTCGGAAATCTGCGTTCGTCTTCGTCCATCTGTGGCTAAACTCCGCTCTGGCTTCCTCCACCTGCTTATGACTTCTCTTTTCGGTGCGTCCAGAAATTCCTTCATCTGCAGCGCGGTCTCGTATTCACCGGCGGATGGCGCGGATGGGAAGAAGTTGAATCCGTGAAATCCGTGCAATCCGCGGTTAAGGTTTTGTGTTCTTTGCAGCCGCTTCGGCTCACCGGTCACCCTTGTCCGCCCATTCTTTCTGTGATCCCTCGATCCGCACGGGGCCCGCGATCTCGCTTCCGTCGCGGACCACAATGTAGGCATCGGCGCCGTTGACGCTGTCCCATCGAAGCTTCGCCCGGCCTCCGGCCTTCGTGGCGCTTGAGGCCGCCGTGCGATGACCCTGCGCACCGACGGCAACGATTGCATACTGATGCTCGCCCGAGCCGTCGTCACTGAGAACGGTTGGCGCCATGGGAGTCGAGGTTTTCGCTTGCTGGATTTCGCCTCCCCAGAGCTGCAGGACCTCATCGGGGTAAGGTAATCCGCCGCCGCCATAGCCTCCACCGCCGATGGACATTTTCCCTTGTCCGATCAGCGCGTCTGTCAGCGGTTCACTGTGCCGCGGTCGGAAGGTTTGAAACCGGATTCGGCCCGGGTGACTTCCGCCCGTCCACTCTTTGAGAGGCAACTCGGAAAGCTCAAGTCCCTCGCCCTGGATGATCGCCATTTGTCTCCATGCTCCATCAATCCACACGTTCCACGAAATATGCCCAGGCGCGCGGCGCATGGTGCCGTCCTTCTCGATGGCGTGAAAACGGTCGTCAAAGGGGTCATCAATCTCGCCCTTGATCAGTCGGCTGCGGACCCAAAGTCCACCGGCGCCCTGCGCCAGCGATTTGGCATAGATCCCCCGGGGAATCTGATGCGCTTCAAAGCCCTTTTCCCAGGGGAGTCCCGTGTCCGATACGATCAGTTCCTTCTTTACGATCAGGCGATCGACCTCGATTTGCGTTTTGAGTTTGATGTTCTCCTCCTCGAGCGCCGTGACTCTTCGCTTCAACCCTTCGAGTTCGCGCCGGATCGTTTCGAGGTTTTCCTGTGCCCGGGCAGCGCAGGCGAACAGCAGACACATGATGAGGGGCTGGATGATCGATTTCATACTCTTTAACTCTTGTGGATGTGCCACGGCGGATTCAACCACGGATTACGCGGATGACACGGATGGGACGAATTGTGCAATCCGTGCAATCCGTGCAATCCGCGGTCAAGATTTTTCGGAAGCGCTACAAGCCGGACTGCCGGAAGAAGTACCACGGATGACGCCGATGGCACGGATCGGAACGGCAGGTGCAATTCATCAACGCAATAAGGCGTTCACAGCGGCGCCATCGCGTGGTAAGGCAATGCCATGCTCAAACGCGTCGCTGCCCGATTCTGCCTCGCGTTTCTGTCGGCGGGCACTCCGTGGGTCTTGGCGCAGGACCCGGCACAGCGCTTTGAGGATTTTGCGAGCGATCCACAATGGGAGAGTCATCGCAGTCGTTTGTTGCCCAATCCGCTCCCCATCACCCGGCAGGACTTTGGCTGGCGCGACATCTTGCACGCCGACGGCACGCGCTGCGCCATCGGCGGCTGGATTCAACGCTCGCTGACGCCCGCATCGTTTGCCAAGGTGACGGCGACACGGACCTTGAATGACCGGTTGTCGGCGTCCGGCAAATTCGCGGTGACGCGCGACGACAGCAGCAGCGGCACGCTATTCGGGTGGTTCCATGAGACTTCGCGCGGGTGGCGCACGCCCAACTCACTGGTTTTCCGCCTCGATGGCAACGGCGGCAAGTACTGGGTCTTTTATGAATACGGCACGCGCCATTGGTTGACGGGCGGTGGTGGCTGTTTCGAAGGCGACCGTTATCAGACGACGCCCACCAGGCCGTTCAAGGCGGATGGGACGTCGCACACCTGGTCGCTGGATTACGATCCCGACGGCGCGAATGGAAACGGTCTTATCACGTTTGTGCTCGACGGCAAGTTCTACACGCAGGCTCTCGCGGCGGGTCATAAGGCGGATGGCGCGGAGTTCAATCGATTTGGAGTCTTCAATTTGCAGAACACCGGCAGCGGAATGGACGTCAGTTTTCACGATCTGAAACTGGACGGACAGCCGCTCGATTTGAGCAGTGATGCCGGCTGGGAGGCGCGTGGAAACAAAGTGGAGTTTCAAGATCGCCACATGCGGCCATTCCACGACTTCGGTTGGATAACGACCGGCAAGGCGGGCGGGAAACGGGGTGAGATCGGCGGTATCATCTGGCGCGACGAAAAGCCGGCCTATTACGCCGGCAAAACCGGACGGCTCACTCTCGATGACGAGTTATTGGCTTCGGGCAGAATCGCGTTCAACGGCGCTGGCTCAGATAGTGGCGTGTACCTCGGCTGGTTCAATTCGGCGTCGAAGACGAACAAGATAAAATCCGACCATGAGCAGCCGCAGACGGATATTCTGGCCGTCCTGCTCGAAGGGCCGAGCCGCATCGGACACTATTTTCGTCCCGCCTACGCGACGGCGCGCGGCCACGGTGCGATCCAGGAGGCCGGCCCGATCGTTCGTCCTGACGGGCGCGCGCATCGATGGTCGATCCGCTACTTGCCGCACTCGGGCCGGATCACGGTGCAATTGGACGGTGAAGCATCCACGCTGGTCGTGAGCCCGGAGCACCGGAAGCAGAGCGCCTCTTTCGATCGGTTCGGCCTGTTCAATTGCCAGGTCGGCGGGCATTTCGTGGACGTCGCGCTCGACGATCTCACGTACACGATCAAAGGCGATGCGGTTCGCCAGTAACGGAACGGCCAATTTCTGCCTCGCTTAGCGTATCGCTCCCGGTGGAGCTCTTTGAGAGCAGGCGAAGCCTGCACCCAAACCGGTCCGCGTTCGCCGAAGTTACCCCAAAATCAACCACGGAGGATTCACCACGGAGGACAGGGATAGGAAGAAATGAACAGCCGCGCCGGCTTGTTCACGCCGGATAAGAGTGCTTGCGCACGGCCACAATTTTCGAGGTGCTTCCGGCAGGCCTCAAGCGTATCGAGCCAAAGATGAGCGCTGGACCAGCAACCAGAATAGGGTTGTCGCTCTGAACGTGTCGGGCATACTGCGTTACTCATGAAGTGGCGTTGGCATCATTGCGCCGTGGCATGCATTGCCTTCATCACCGTTGATCGGCAGTCGTCCGAGGCGGCGGCTCCGGATCCTCGTGACGATAGAGTCGCAACGCCGGCGGAGCCTGACTCCGCGAGGGCGCGCGAGTTTTGGGCGTTCCAGCCGGTGCGGTTGCCGCCGATACCCAAAGCACAAAGTTCCCGGTTCAAAGTTCAGAACCCGGTGGATGCCTTCGTTCTTGCCCGCTTGCAGGAAAAGGGGATCGAGCCTGCTCCGCCAGCCTCGAAAGCGGAGTTGATCCGACGGCTTTGTTTTGATCTGACCGGCCTGCCTCCTTCACCGGAAGAGGTGAAGGCATTTGTCCACGACCGCTCCCGGGACGCTTACGAGCGGCTGGTGGATCGCTTGCTCGACAGCCCGCATTTTGGCGAACGATGGGCACAACATTGGCTCAATGT
>Ga0209382_10012666_pt1 | contig 10411 bp, 9 predicted proteins | sample SoiMetdeltSBSDD5_FD_187599 | JGI IMG/M metagenome (GOLD analysis project Ga0209382, IMG submission 187599) | Bulk soil microbial communities from a Populus tree surrounding site in Tennessee, USA - Soil MetaG P. deltoides SBSDD5 (SPAdes) (version 2) | ecosystem: Environmental > Terrestrial >...
GAGGGCTACCTCCCCTTCGAGGAGCTCCCGTGGTCGAAGAACCCGGGCTCGGGGTACGTCGTCACGGCCAACAACCGCATCCACGACGACGAGTACCCGCACCTGATCGGCATCGACTTCCATGCGGGGTTCCGCGCGCGGCGAGTCGCCGAACTGCTCGAGCCGAACCACGCGCAGACCCCGGATGCGTCCGCCTCGATCCAGGTCGACACCGTCTCGCTCCCCGCACGACGGCTGCTGCCGCTCCTGCTCGCCACGCAAGCGCGCGGCGACGCGGCTCGTCGGGCGCTCGCCCTGCTCGATGGGTGGTCCGGCGACCTGGACGCCGGCTCGGCCGCCGCGGCGGTCTACGAGGTATGGGTCGGACGGATCGCCGTCCTGGCGTTCGGGGACGCGGGCGACGTGAGCCCTGTTGACGCCTACGTGGCCTGGCGCGAGACGTTCGTCTGCACCGCGCTCCCGGCGATGCTGGAGGGGAACATCCCGCCCCCCGGCGGCGGATCGTGGGACGAGGTCCTCGCGGTCGCCCTCGACGAGGCGGTCGCGCTGCTCGCCGAACGATTCGGGACCGACGAACACGGGTGGCGGTGGGGCACGTTGCACCGGGTTCGGTTCGCGCACCCGCTCGCGCGCCTACCGGGGGTCGGCGCCCTGTTCGTCGCGGCCGAGCACGACCTCGGCGGAGACGAACAGACCGTCCTGCAGGGTGGGTTCGACGCGCGGCTGGGGTTCGACGCCGTGGTGGTCCCCTCGTGGCGTGTGGTGGTGGATCTCGCCGACCTCGACGCGTCGCTCGCCGTGCTCACCACCGGACAGTCCGGCAATCCCGCGTCCCCGCACTGGAACGACCAGTCGGACCTGTGGGCCTCGGGGAAGCTCCGAGCGTGTCCCTTCTCCCGGCCCGCCGTCCAGGCGGCCGCCGAGCACGCCCTGCTGCTCGTCCCCGGGTAACATCGTCGGCGCCATGCCGAAATCCCGACAGCGATCGAAAAGGACCTCGCGCTCCTACGTCGCGCCGCCGACGAAGGCGAAGCCGAAGCCGAGTCCCCGCTGGTACGGGTTCTTCGTCCTTGGTCTGATCCTGCTCGGCGTGCTGATCATCGTCCTGAACTACGCCAACTTCCTCCTGCCCGGCGGGACGCAGCAACACTGGCTGTGGATCGGCCTCGGCGTGATCGGCGCCGGGTTCGTCGCGGCGACGCGCTGGCGCTGATCCCCTTCCGGTCTGCAAGGATCACATCGATGTGATTCCCCCCAACTCCGTCCACAGGTGTGGAACGGCGCGCTCGGCAGGGTGGGGACAACTGCGGGAGATCTGGGGGAAACATCGGGGGAACCTGCCCGAAACCGGGTGCTCGATGTGGACAGCCGGTGGAACGACGCGGTGGAACTACGCGCCCGCGCCGGCCGGGCGGCGGACGACCTCCATCCGCTCGCCGCAGTGCCGGGGGATCTGGAGCTCGCCGAGCCGGGTCACCCGGAACTCGGTCCCGCACTCGCGGCACACGAGGTAGACCTCCAGGTCGTCGACGTCCTCGGGCTCGTGGGGCTCGATGTCCAGGCCCACGCCCGAGGCGGCCCGGAGCGCGGTCAGCCCGAGCCAGGCGATCAGCACGGCGACCACGATCGCGCTGAGCACGATCCACACGCTCACGGAACGGAGTCTACGCACGGCCCCGCGAAGGGCAGGGGGGCTCCGGCCGATCGGCCGACTCGGGCCCGGCTGGGCTACGCTTGGGCACGGAGACCGAACCCGCCGGGAGGCACGGGACCGTGAGCGCGTACGTCGATGGGCTGATGGCGGAGGTCGAGGCCAAGAACCCCGGGGAGCTCGAGTTCCATCAGGCGGTCCGCGAGGTCGCCACCTCGATCGAGCTCCTCCTCCATCGCAAGCCCTTCTACCGGGATCACAAGCTGCTCGAGCGCATGATCGAGCCCGAACGCGTGCTGATGTTTCGCGTCCCGTGGGTCGACGACCGCGGTGAGATCCACGTGAACCGAGGGTTCCGCGTCGAGATGAGCAGCGCGATCGGGCCGTACAAGGGGGGCCTGCGGTTCCACCCGAGCGTCTACCTCGGCCTGTTGAAGTTTCTCGCGTTCGAGCAGGTCCTCAAGAACGCCCTCACCACGCTCCCGATGGGCGGCGGCAAGGGCGGCGCGGACTTCGACCCAAAGGGCAAGAGCGACGCGGAGGTGATGCGCTTCTGCCAGTCGTTCATGACCGAGCTCCAGCGCCACATCGGCCCGAACACGGACGTGCCGGCCGGCGACATCGGCGTGGGCGCGCGCGAGATCGGCTACCTGTTCGGGCAGTACAAGCGGATCAAGAACGAGTTCACGGGGGTCCTGACCGGGAAGGGCCTCGAGTGGGGCGGCTCGCTGATCCGGCCGGAGGCGACCGGCTACGGCGCGGTCTACTTCGCGCACGAGATGCTCCTGACCCGCGAGGACAGCCTCGAGGCCAAGACATGCCTGGTCTCGGGCAGTGGCAACGTGGCCCAGTACACCATCGAGAAGCTGCTCGACATGGGCGCGAAGGCCGTCACCCTCTCGGACTCCACCGGGTTCGTGCACGATCCGGCCGGGATCGACAACGAGAAGCTCGGCTGGATCATGGAGCTGAAGAACGAGCGGCGCGGCCGGATCGCGGAGTACGCGGAGCGGTTCCCGGGAGTCACCTTCACTCGCTTCGACCCGACCGCCGATGCGAACCCCCTGTGGAGCGTGCCGGCCGACTGCGCGTTCCCGAGCGCGACGGAGAACGAGATCAACGCGAAGGACGCGGCGAACCTGCTCGCCGGCGGCGTCTACGTCGTGAGCGAGGGGGCCAACATGCCCACCTCGCCCGAGGGCGTCGACCAGTTCGTGAACGCCGGGATCCTGTACGGCCCCGGCAAGGCCGCGAACGCCGGCGGCGTGGCCGTCTCCGGCCTCGAGATGGCACAGGACTCGCTCCGGATGGCTTGGCCCCGCGAGGAGGTCGACGCGCGGCTGAAGGACATCATGAAGTCCATCCACAAGCAGTGCCGCCAGACCGCGGAGGAGTACGGGACGCCGGGGAACTACGTGAACGGCGCGAACATCGCCGGGTTCGTCAAGGTCGCGGACGCGATGCTCGACCAGGGCCTGGTCTAGGCGCGCCCCCATCGTCGACCGGATCCTGTCGCGCAAGGAACCCCGGGTGGCACCTCCGCGTCTTCGAGATATGAGGGTCCTGACCGTGGATCGCGAGGAGCGGCGGACGCAGGAGCACGGCCTCGAGGCGCTGTATCGCGCGCACGCGGCCGAGGCCCTGAGGCTCGGCTACCTGCTGACCGGCGACCGCATCCTCGCGGAAGACCTGGTGCAGGACGCGTTCGTCAAGGTGCTCGGCCGGTTCCACGACCTGCACAACAAGGACGCGTTCTGGTGGTACCTGCGTCGCACCATCCTGAACCTGGCGAGCTCCACCTTCCGCAGTCGCCGAGTCGAGCGAGCGTGGCTCTCGCGCCAGCGGCCGGACGAGACGGCGCAGGCGCACGGGGACCTCGGCGAACGTGACCGTCTGCGTCAGGCGCTGATGAAGCTCCGTCCCGAGCAGCGGGCCGCGATCGTCCTCCGTTTCTACGAGGACCTGAGCGAGGCCGACACGGCGGAGGCGCTCGGCATGCCGCTCGGGACGGTGAAGTCGACGGTCTCGCGGGGGCTCGAACGACTGCGCAACGAGCTGCCCGACGACGTGCTCTCCGAGGAGGCGTGATGAACACGCGGCTGCCGAACCTGTTGCAGGACCTGGCCGGCGAGATGCCGATCGACGTCGACGGGTCGGCCCGGCGCACGCTCAGGAGGGCGCGAGGCCGCCGCATGCTGACGGCGGGCACGGGCGTCGCGATCGTGGTTGCCCTCGTCGTCGTGAGCGCCGCGGCACTCCGGCTCGGTGGCGACCCGACGGTCACGCCAGGGGTGACGGGGCCCAACCCGTCGGCGTCCTTCGAGGGTCTGTGGCCGGAGACGACCCCACAGGCACTGGCCGAGACCCAGGCGGCCGTGGACGGGGGGCACTCCCCGCTGCGGGCCAGCCCGGAGGGGATCGCCTCGCTCCTGGCGGTCAACCTCTTGGGTTGGGAGCCGGGAGACGATCGGGCCGAGCAGGTGGACGTCCGCGGTAGCGAGGCCGAGGTCGTGATCAGCAACCGGACGTTCGGCGATCAGGTGCCGCCGGTCACCATCGAGGCACGCCAACTCGGGCGCACCGGGCAGCAGGGTGTCTGGAGCGTCGTGGACGTCTCTACACCGGTCATCCGGCTCGACCCTGTGGCGGAGATCGCGCCCGGAGTGATCGGGATCTCCGGCAGCGTCGCCGATCGGTACGACGGGGCACCCTGGATGGATGCCGATGTCTTCGACGGGCCGAGGCCGGAGCCGTCGCTGGGATCGGCTCGGTACGAGCTGACCGACCGGACGTTCGTGTTCGAGATCCATGTCTCGCCGACGCCCGACGGGTGGGCGACGTTGCTCCTGACGATGCCGGAGGCTGCCGGCGCGAGCCTCGGTGCCGTCATGGTTTCCGTTCCCACACCGGTCGGCGAGCCCGCACGGCCCCAGGGCCCCAGCCTCGAGGGCGTTCCCCCCGACGTCGCCGTGACCGCCCAGCGCATCTACGATGCGGCGGTCGCGGGTGACGTCGACGCCCTCGCCCCGCTCCTCGATCCGAACACGTTTGCGTACAACTTCGATGACGGCTCGGACCCGATCCCAACATGGCGCGAGGAACCATCGGTCCTGGATCGCATGGCCGCGGTGCTGCAGCTGCCTGCCGCCGAACCCAGGACGATCCGAGGCTACGGCACCCTGACGATCTGGCCGTACCTGATCGACAGCGACTTCGACGCGCTCACCCAACGCGAGGCCGACGACCTCAAGGCCCTCGGCTACTCCGCGGCCGACATCCAGCTGATGATCGACGGCGGGAACGGCTACCAGGGTCCGCGCCTGGCGATCGACGAGACCGGCCTGTGGCGAAGCTTCACGACGATGGGCGAGTGAGCGGGGTTCAGGGGAGCGGGACGCGACGCCGAAGGAACTCCAGTATCGCGCCCCACTCGCGGACCTCCTCGTCGACCAGGTAGGAGCTGTGGCCCTCGCCGTACGAGTAGAGCTCGACGTCGCCGCCCGCCTTCCTCAGGGCTCGAACGTATCGGTACACCTGGCCCGGAACGCAGCGCGAGTCGTGCTCGCCGACCAAGACGAACACCGGCGCCTTCACGTCCTTCACGTACGTGATCGGCGAGCGTTCGGCGATGAACTCGGGGATGTCGTGGACGACGCCGCCCGCGAGCGTCCGGTCGTAGGCCTGCAGTGAAGGGGCGGAATCGTCGTACGAGTCCAGGTAGTCGCCCACCGGCACCCCCGCCACGCCGGCCGCGAACCGATCCGGGTGAAGTCCCACCGCGAGCAGCGTGATGTACCCACCCCAGGACCAACCCCCGATCACGACGCGTTCGGGGTCGGCGATCCCTCGAGCGACCAGGTCGTCGCGACCGGCGACGACGTCCTCCACCTCGGGGAACCCGATGTTGCCGATGATGTGATCGCGCCAGCGCCTGCCGAACCCGATCGAGCCGCGGTAGTTCACCATCGCGACGGCGAACCCCTCGTCCACGAGCGACTGGACATCCGGGAACCAGGTGTCGAGATACAGCCAATCCGGTCCGCCGTGCACCTTCAGATACAGCGGGAACGGGCCTTCGCCCGGCGGGGTGACGAGCCATCCGTGCACGACGTCGCCCGGCGGATTGCGGAACAGCCACTCGCGATACGGCCGGCCCTCGCGGACGCCGCCGGGCGCCGAGGGCAGGACCTCCGCCCCGGTGTCGTCGAGCAGGACGGGCGCGCGATCCCCTCGAGAGAGGCGGAACCACACGCGGCCGTCGGGCCGGACGCGGGCGCCGAGGGTCTCGCCGCGCGCGTGATCGATCTCGGTGAGCGAGCCGCTCGCCAGATCGACGCGGTACAGACGATCTCGTCCGCGGAAGAGATGGGTGACGAGGATCGACCCGGTATCTGGCCACCAATCGATCGGCACCGCCTCCCCGGGCAGGTCCAGTGAGAGGTCCGTCCGTTCCCCGGTCGTCGGGTCCCAGACGCTCGGCCGCAGCAGGTCCTGGCGTTCCTGGCCGAGCAGGATCCGCTGATCGCCGGGGACGGGCGACCAGCCGAAGGCGCGCACGCCCAGGCCCGGCCCGTCCGCGAGCTCGCCGACGACGGCGCCGGTACGAGGGTCGAGCACGAGCAGCTTGCGGCGGATGTTGTCACCGTCCTGCGCTACCTCGAGGCACACCAGCGTCTCGTCGGCGGACAGCCCCACGTGGTCGAACCCCTCTCCATGCAGCTCGGAGTCGGAGATTCCGATCACGTCGGGATGCCGGTGGATCTCCTTGGCCGCGCCCCCGTCCTCGGACACGTAGACCGCGAAGCCGTCGCGGTCCGCGAGGACGGCGACGGCGAGCTCGCGACCGAGCGAGAGCCCCTCGGGCCATCCGACCGGGGCGCCCGGGAACACCTCGACCGGATCGCCTCCCTCGAACGGCACGGCCAGCCAGCGGCCGGACTCGTCGCCGGTAGGGTCCGAGAACCAGACCACGCTCGAGCCGTCCGCGGACACCGTCGCCAGGCTCACGCCGACGGGTTCGTCCGTGCGTCGGACCGGGTCGGAGCCGGGCTCCCACGCGTACGCCTGGAACGACCCCTGCTCGTCCGACATCAGGACGAACCGATCGGGCGCCGCCGGGCCCCAGGCCGGGAGGGTCCGTGTGGGTGCGCGGAACCGTTGTTCCCACAGCGGTTGAGCGGGCATCGGAGCCGACCCTAGCAGGGACCCGGGAACACGGGTCGCTCTACGGGCCTACGGAGGAAACAGCACGACGGGGACGCTCGCGAGCGCGCGTTCGCCGTCCCCGCCGGTCCCGTACACCTGGATCGTGCCCGGTTGCGTGCGTTCGATGAAGTAGTAGAGCTGCGTCCCGAACTTCCCGCGGCACCCGTCGCCGCAGCTCGCGCGCACGACGATCGCGGCGAGCTCGTTGTGATCCTCGCCGAGCACCCGGACGGTGAGGGCGCCGTGGACCACCTCCGCCGTCCCCGTGATCGAAACCGGGGTGCCGACCTCGGCGCCCACGGGCGGCGTCTTGATCTTGATCGACGGATTCTTCACCGCGGTCGGCGCGGAACCCGGCGAATGGGTGGGGATCGACGGCGAAGCTGTCAAGGGTTCGGTGACCCGATCGGCCGTGCACCCCGCCAGCAGGCACCCGACCAGCAGGACCCCGGCGAACCTCGCGCGTTCGCCTCCCGAGGCCGGGGGGACCCACGGCCCGCCTCCATCCCTACCGAGGGATCGTGCGCGATGATGGAGCGGAGATAGCACGCGCGCGACACGCGAGGTGGTCATGCGGATGAACTGTAGAGGAGTCGGCATGCGGACACGGATCGCGATCGTCATCGGGACCTACCTCGCGGCGCAGCTCGCGCTGGCGTCCATGCCGGCGTCGGCCGGCGCGCGGATCCGCGCGCGCGAGGTGGTGGGCGGCCTGAAGCAGCCCGTCGCGTTCACGTTCGGGCCGGGTAGGAAGGTCTGGTACGTCGAGAAGGGGACGGGCCAGGTCCGGACCCACGATCTCGACACCGGTGCCGACCGCCTGTTCGTGAAGGTTCCCGGCGTGAACGGCGAGGGCGAGAGGGGCATGCTCGGCATCGCGCTGCACCCGCGCTACCCGGCCAAGCCACTCGTGTACGTGTACGCGACGCGTTCCGCGGGCGGCAGTCTCAGCAACCAGATCCTGCGGTACCGGGATCGTCACGGCTCGGGCGTTAGCCGGACGGTGCTGTTCACCAGCGTCGCGGGCGGCAGCCCGTACCACAACGGAGGGCGGATCGCGTTCGGGCCCGACGGGATGCTCTACGCGATCGTCGGCGACGCGCACGACTCCTCGAACGCTCAGGACACCACGAACGAGGACCGGGGCAAGATCATCCGCATCGAGCCCAACGGCAACATCCCGAGCGACAACCCGTTCGGCAATCGCGTGTGGGCGTTCGGGATCAGGAACTCGTTCGGCTTCGCCTTCGATCCGCAGACCGACGAGCTGTGGGAAACGGAGAACGGGCCGTCCTGCAACGACGAGATCAACCGGATCCGGGGCGGCGAGAACTACGGCTGGGGGCCGAGCGAGACCTGCGCCGGGGCTTCCCCCGGCAACACGAACCAGGACGGACCGAACCCGATCCTGCCGGAGCTCTTCTACCCAAGCCCGATCGGCGTCACCGGCGTCGCGTTCTGCGACGGCTGCGGCCTCGGCGCGCAGAGCGAGGGCGCCGCGTTCTCCGGAGCGGTGAACAACGGCCAGGTGACCCGGATCGTCTTCGACGCTCAACGGACCGCGATCGCCGGCCACACGGTCGTCCTCGACCACGGCGGGAGCACCCTCTCCTACGAGATCGGGCCCGCGGGAAGGATCTTCTTCAGCGACTTCGACGGGATCAACAAGCTGGTCCGCGTCTGATCGAGGGCGGCTGGCCGGCAGGGTGCCACGGGGGTACGCTCGATACCAGGAGCGACCCGAGGAGCCCGCCAGTGGACATCGGTCGGCCGAAGCGGATCATCGAGGTCGAGCCCGTGTCGCTCCCGGTTCCCGAGGTGGTCCCCGACCTCGAACCGGCGACGCCCGAACCGGTGCCCGTTGAGCCCGAACGCTCCCGGCCGGCTCCGTAGCCGATGCCCATACGGCTCGATACACCGGTCGCGACCCTCGCCGAACCGATCCACGCGTGGCGGACGTGGACGCTCCTGGGTTCGCGGGACGGAGCGCGGGTGCGGCTCGCGCCGATCGCGGGCGACGGGAGGCCCTGGCCTCCCATGCGTCCGGCCGAGGCCTCGTGCACCCGGCACCGATCGCACGTGCGGCCCGAGCTGGAGTGCACGTGCGGCCTGCACGCCGTCGAGAGCCCCGACGAGCTTCGGAGGACCCGGGACCCTGCGGTGCTCGGGACCGTGGCGTTGTGGGGTTGGATCGTCGAGCACGAGCACGGGTTCCGGGCGGCGCTCGCCTACCCGCAGCGGCTCCGGCTGCTTTGCTACCTCTGTTTCACGTTGTGGGGGCGGAACGGGCCCGGCGACTGCGAGGTGGTCGTGCGGCACCGCGGGGGAAGGATGGTCCCGCTGTGCGAGCCGCATCTCGAGCTCAGCCGACGGTACGGGTATCGCGTCCCGAGGATCCTGTCCGCCCGAGCCATCGAGTCCGAGCTCCTGGCGACCTACGCAGTCGATCCGCTGCGGGAGCTCTTCCCGGCGAACGGGAAAACGGCCGAGCCGGTCTCGGCCTGACGACGATGTCCTACCCGGGTGTTCGCGAACGACTCCTGCGCTGGTTGGAGTTCGACGTCGTCTGCGCGACGGGCGCCCTCGGGCTCCGCGATCCACGCTTCGAGCTCTTGCCGTTGGAAGGTGTGGCCGACGCCTTCGTGGTCGCGTGCTCGAGTTGGTCCAGCCTGGCCACGAGATCGCGCTCGTCCTCGGTCCGCTTGAGCTTGGCCGCGATCCCGCGATCGGCGGAGTCGCTCCCTCCTGCGTCGGCCGCGTCCTCCGCGGCCGTCCGCTCGACGTCGGCGACCCTCTGCTCAGCCACCAGGGCACGCTGCTCGCTCGCGGCGGCTCGCCTCTCGGCCTCGGCCGCCCTTCCCGAGAGCTCGCGCGCCTGCTCCTCCGCCTGGGTGGCACGCTCGGCGGACTCCCTGGCCATGTGCTGCGCCTCCCGGGCATGACCTTGGGCTTCCACGACCTTGCTCTCGGCCCCGAATCCCCGCTTGCCGACCTTGGCCGCGAGCTCCTGGGCGTCGGCCGCCTTCTGCTCCGCCTCCTTGAGCTGCGCCTCCATCTCGAGCGCCCGCTCGGCGGTGACCGTGGCGCGCTTGGCCGCGTCCTCGGACTTCTTTTCCGCGGCGGCGGCCTTCCGTTCGGCCGCTTCGACCTTGCTCTCCGCGTCGGCGATCAGCTTGTTGATCCGCTTGGTGTCGGGCCGCGCACCGGAGTCGTCGCGCGCGAGCGCGACGTCCGCGTCTCGCTCGGACACGGTCGTCTGGAGCCGCTTGATGGTGGCCGCGAGTTCCTCGCGCTCAGCCTCCGAGGCGCGGAGCTTGAGATCGAGCTCCTCGAGCGCCGCGGTGGTGGGCGCGGCCCCGAGGGCCGCCTCCAGCTCGCGCACACGCGCCCTGGTCTCGCGTGCCGCGCGCTCGGCCCGGTCGGCTCGAGCCAGGACGTCCTGATCCTCCGCGCGGCGACCGTGCCCGACCCGGCGTTCGGGTGGTTCGTCCTCCAGGTTCGTCCGAGCCTGGCGCAGCCACCGAACGAACATCATGCCGGCGCCGATGAGGAGCA
>Ga0209382_10012668_pt1 | contig 10410 bp, 6 predicted proteins | sample SoiMetdeltSBSDD5_FD_187599 | JGI IMG/M metagenome (GOLD analysis project Ga0209382, IMG submission 187599) | Bulk soil microbial communities from a Populus tree surrounding site in Tennessee, USA - Soil MetaG P. deltoides SBSDD5 (SPAdes) (version 2) | ecosystem: Environmental > Terrestrial >...
TCGCGTGGCTTTGGCTTCGTCGAGATGTCAACGAAGGAGGAAGGCGCAGCGGCAATTGAGAAATTCAACGGCCAGGAGCTAGGCGGACGAGCGTTGAAAGTCGACCAGGCCAAGCAGCGTGAGAATCGCGTCGGCTTTTAGTTAAGAGAACAATCGCGACGGGTGAAATGATCTCGGGTTTTCAAAAAACCCGGGATCTTTTTCATTACGAAATTTGGATTGCAGCCGGCTTTTCTATTCCCAGCCTGGAGCTAATCACTTTTCTCGGCCGCGACTCAGACCACCTGCTTCGTTACGATCATGTAAGTTGGATATCATCAGTGAAGAGCTACAACCCCGAGCCGATCAAATCAAGGCCCGCAGCGCCTCCTCATTTATGCTGGAGTACTACTCGTAATCTTCTTGCTGGGTTTTCCTGATGTGGCTCAGAGTTCGAGCGGCCAGCAGCAGTCTTGTCGAGGCCGAGCACCCATTAATCATGATCAGATGCAGAGGGCGATGACAGATAACAATCTGAGCTTTTTGAATGTTTGGAAGCGGATGAGATAGAGTTTTTGAGAAAAGTACAGCAACTTTACAACTCGCCCGAGTCCGATTTTTCTGTTTCTTCTAAGTTATTGAATTTTTGAGGATGTTGGTACCGGGGGGCGGGATCGAACCGCCGACCTTGGGGTTATGAATCCTGAATCAGCCGCTGCACAGAATGCCTTCCGAAGAATAAACCGCACATTACGCGGAGAAACAGTCGTTTGAGCAGAACATAACGCCCACGGGTGCACACAGCGCAAGGAAGATTACAGCAACTTTACAACAAATTCGATTACCAAAACGCGAGTCAACCTAAACAATTCCCATTGAAAGGAACGCTTGTGACTCAACTAATAAACTCGCGGTAGCCTTGAGACTTCGTCTCGTAGATGATGATGGCGTTCCGTGCTTCGTGACATGGCTGCCTCCCAGTCGTCAGGAGATATTCAAGCCCACCGACGCACGAAGAACGTGGGAGTCTTCAGATATGTTCTTGGAACCCGAGCGCGTTCTCCTGGGTCTAAACATCATGACATACTCATCTTGAAAGACCTTGGCGATTCCTTCACTCAATTCCAAATCAGTGAACCAATAAACCAATTTTCCCCGCCTCGTTTTGTGCTAAAACTGTCGCAGGATGAACCATCACGATGGCACGCTGTCCAGGCGCAAGCTCCTCGCCTACCTGTCAGTATCGTCTATTGCTGCTTCGGTCTGTGGAGTTGCACGCCGCACCATAGCTGCTCAACCTTCTCCGGAACAGAGTGACCTCGGCGCGCGCGTTTACAATATTGTTGACTTCGGGGCTGTTGGTGATGGAGCGACCGTTAACACGATCGCCGTCCAAAAAGCGATCGACACCTGCGCGAACGAAAACGGCGGGGCTGTTCTGGTTCCGGCCGGCGATTTCGTTACCGGCACCATTGAACTCAAGAGCAACGTCACGCTGAAGCTCGCCGCCAAAGGACGTCTGCTTGGTAGCCCAAAGATCGAGCATTACAGAGCGGGTAACAATATCCCGCCCAGTAACGGCAACGTCGTAATGATCTCTGCGGCCAACGCCGAGAACATTCGAATCGAAGGACCAGGAGTAATCGATGGCAATGGTGCGAAGTTTTTCACCGGTCGCGGCGACATGACTGGCCCAGGTCAAAACTCTTCCGAAGGTTATTATCAACGTCCGCATCTACTCGTCTTCTATCGTTGTAAGAACCTCTCAATTCGCGACGTTTTCCTGACTGCGAGTGCCTATCATTGCGCGCGCATTCTTCAGTGCCAACACGTAGTGCTCGACGCCGTTAGAATTCACAATCGCGTCAATCTGAACAACGATGGGTTTCACATCAATAGTTCGCAATACGTGCACATCAGCAACTGCGACGTCATCTGCCAGGACGATGCTTGTGCTCTATTTGGCAGCAACAAGTTTATTACGGTCACGAATTGCACCTTCAGCACGCGTTGGTCTGTCTTTCGCTTCGGTGGCGGAGAAGCGGAGAACATCACAGTCTCGAACTGCGTGATCTACGACACCTACGGCTGTCCGATTAAGGCGAGGTTCGGCGCCAGATCACGTTTCGAAAACGTCACCTTTTCGAACCTGGTGATGAGAAACGTGACCGGACCGATTTCGCTTGGTCTTGATTCAACTCGCCGCAATCCAAACGCTGATACTCAACCAGCGCCGCGGGGAGTTATTCGCAACCTCAAGTTCAACGGTATTCGTGCGACTGTCGTTGCGGAAGGGAAACAACACGAGGACCTGCCGTGGCCACAGAAGTTTCGCCCCGGCGAAACAAGGCAATGCATCGTCTTGAATGGTGTCGGTGAAGACTTTCTCGAAAACATCAGTTTTCAGGATGTCCATGTTACTTATGAAGGCGCCGGCACTGCTGCGGAAGCGCAGCGCGAAGTGCCGAAAATCGCCGGCGAGTATTTCGAGATAGGGACGCCGCCCGCATATGGGATGTATGCGCGAAACGTTCGTGGTCTGGCGCTGAATAATGTGCGTTTTGAAGTGGACACTTCGGATCTGCGCCCGGCTTTGGTATTTGAGAATGTGTCCGATGCGATGGTGAGTGCGGTTAGTGCTGAGTCAGATGCTAAAGCGGAATCCTTAGTTCGTTTCACAAACGTGCGCGAGATTCTATTGTCAGCTTGTCGCATGTTGACGGCCGGGGCTGCATTTCTACACCTAAGTGGTCCAGGCAACGGAAACATCAGGATCGACGGCGGCGATATTTCCAAAGCTGCCAAGCCTGTTATATTTTCCGGTGGAGCAACGTCGAAGGCGGTGAAAGTAGAACAGCGGAATGGTGAAATGCGAGAGTGACCACATTGCGCGCAAAGTATGGCTAGGCTGAGGCCAGTTGCAGACGTGGGGGCAAGTGGATTCGAACCAGCGACCTTAGTCCCGAAGGATAGGCGCGGCAACCGTAAGTATTTCAGTTTCGTCAACCTACGTTTGTCACCATTGTGGAGATTTCTACTACTCCAGCCACAATACCGGCTGACGAACAAAGAAATTCCGCACCACCTCATCGACAGTTGAATCCCTCGGCAGTTTTTTCCATAACTCGATGTATTCTGGCCGCCCGAGGGCCCGGCCCGCAAAAACAAGACTGATATGGCGCCTGGGCCATTCAGCGTCATACATCACGTCAGGCTTGAATGGCCAGGTCTTTTTGTCCTTTATATAAGGATACATGTGCTCCATCGCCCGCCTGATGCCACGCCCATCACTAAGTGAGAAGTTCCACAGGTTGTCGTCTCGTGTTGAAAGGATCTGACAGACAATTGCCATCGCGTCGAGATTGAAAAGTGAGTAGCCGTAGGGCTTCGTGCGCCGCAGTTCTTCAGGAAAGCTGCCATCAGCAGCGATTTGATTTGGCACCAGGACGGTCTTGAAACGAGCGCGACAAAAGGATAGCACCTCCTCGTTTCCGATGAGCCGCCCGAAGGCAGCTACCTGCATCACCCAACACGTCCCATGATTATTCTTCGCTTCGCGCTCGTCGATGCCGTTCTTGCTTGTCGTCATCCACTGTACATAGTCGCCAAACCATTTCAAGAGCGCCGCTCGGTCAGTAGCCGTTAACGCGTTTGAGTCTTTGAGAACCTCGATTGCGCGTGCCACTTCCACCAGGTGAATCGTGTCAATGATGCCAATGCCGCGACCTGTGAAGCGCCCATGAATCGCCTGCGCATACTGCAAGTTAGGATTCATCCGCGTCTGTTCATCGATGAACCAGGCTTGCAGGTGTTTCACTGCATGACTTGCATAGCGTCTGTCCTGCGTCAACTGCCATGCAGCCACAAGCGCGGGCACCTGTATACTCATCCGTATCAGATAACGCCTGTGGTCGACAAAGTTGTTTGGGTTCGACATCCCATCGCGTTGGATGTAAGGACCATCGGGATTCTGAGGGTCGGGCCACCAGTAGTCACCTTCAGAGAAATAGTCGTGCCTACCTCCGGCACTACGCGGTGACAGGGAAGCAGTGATCGTTATCGGTGCTTCTTTCAAAAAATCATTTGCCGCCTTAAGAACACGAGTGCGCTCAAGCTTCGCTATATTCAAACCCCTCTGCGACACACACGGCATACTGTGTCCGCCACAAAAAGTCACAAGCAGCACAAACGTTCCCATTAGATCTTTTCTGGGTTTGGTGATTTTTTGTAGCTTCATCTCAACTCGGGTTCGATTTTGTAACTGCTAGAATCCCAATCAACCGTGACTGTTGTTCCGTCGGCAAATGTGGTGCGCTCTTTGCGATAGTTGTTGCCGAGAAACTCGTGCCGGGTCATCTCCAGCATCCCAACACGTTTGTGCAACACACACATCTGGCGCATCAACGCCCTTGTCTTCTCAGAAACCGCCGCTTGATCGATCGGCATTTCCGGTACGCCTCCGAATAGCAGACCTTGCAGTAGGGTCTTCTCGTCGCGTGCGGTGAAGGAAACAATCACTGCATCGTGATAAACGAGATTGTAAAGGGGCACAAGGATCGCTTTGCTTCCTCCACCCGACGAGTTGATGATGTCGACATAGGGAATGGTCCAGTCCGCGCCCGATTCGGTAGCTGTTATCCCAAGATTCTGGCGTGACCAATTGAGCATCGCGATCTGGCTGCGCATCGCGTCAGTGTGCGTGGTTGGATGTTCCGGATTGAAGTCCTGATCGGGCGGAACGTAGCCGATCACATCGATGTAAATGCCATCTGTCCTGATCCCGCGATCAAACAGCAATTGATAATTTTTGCGAAGGTGGCCGACTTGAAAGCGCGGGTTCAGATAAGCCTGTCGACCGCCGTCCCAATGACGCATCATGGGAATGTTGCCCTGCTTTGAATCGCCAAAGCGTGAGCCGGGAAACTGTTGGGCGGGCAGGGAAGAATCCTTCTCATGAACTGCAAACTGCTCGTTGTAAGAAGGTGCGTCCAGGTAGTAATCGCGATATTGATCGTGAAAGATCACCGGATAGCCAATTTCTCTACACGTATCGACGAGTCGCTTCATCCCATCCCACCCGCCCGCCTCTTGAGGAGGGGGTAACGAGTCTGGATGTTGACGGTCATACCCGAGATGTGGCCAGCCGGAAACGAATACCAGCGCCCGTTCGAGTCCTTTAGCTTTGAGCTCGCGAAGCTGCTTGGCTCGTTCGTCGAATGTGGTAAGGCTATAGTTCTTCGCGGGATCCTTTGTGTCATAGCGATCGCTCTCAGGGTTTAGATTACGCAGAATGCTCGCACGCATTTGCGGCACGCCAACCAAATCGCCGAGGAGCGGAGTGCGGGCGATCTTTTCTTTAAGGGAAACGAACAGTCCGCTTTCCATTGCGTAGCGTCGATACCGCTTCGCCATGTCAACGTAATTGCCGCCCTTGATTGGAATCAGGCGCGCGGACCGCAGATAGTTGAAGCGGCCCAATTGCGAACGCCATCTTGGACCAATCACGGTCGGCCCACCAGCCGGATGACTGAATTGATAAGCGGCATCGTCCGGAGTTTCGACGATCACCATCAATCCTGAGGTTCCTTTTTGAAATCCCCACCACGACATAGACCACGACTCGATGACATGACTCTGCAGCAAACTGTGATCGGTGGGTGCAATCTTTCCATCGGGAGTAATGCTGCGAATCGGGTAGTATTCCTTCGGCCAGTTTCGTGGCAGCAGAGTGCCTCGACCATTACTCAGCAACGTGTAGTCGACGTCATGCGCGTCTAGAGCGCCGGGCCAGTCCAATTGCTGCAAGGTTGTGTCTTGCTCGTTCGCTGCGACATCGAACACAACTTCTTCGTTTCTGCCTTCGAGGCAGATCGTAAGGAACAACTCGAGGTCCAACTGACGTCCGTCATGTTGCCATCCGGAAAGTGAAATCTTCACGCCTGTTTTGAACGCAGCGTCGTAGGGGACAATCAAGATCGTCTTTGCATCTGCGAGTCGGAGCGAGAGAGGTGTATCTTTGGATCTAACGAGCATGTCGCCAGGTTGGGACGGCATCATCTTCCAGGGAACTGGCCCGCTTTGAATCGTTAAGGCAAGGCTGGTTTCGTTGAGGGTTACTCGATTGGTTTTCCCGGCGATCACCCAATTCGTACCGCTGTGCGACACGCTAACCGGCACCGCACCCCATTCCTCGCGCGGGAGTTGCTGCGCTCGCAGCCCTGTCGAAAGTGCGATGTTGATGAGCAGCGCAGCAGCCAGATATCCGATCCGCTTCAGTTTGGTTGTTGCCATGACTACAGAGCCAACATTTTGGCACACTTTGGGACAAAACCAACATTCCAAAAATTGGACGGGTTTACTTAGGAAGGCAAGCGGCCAGTTAGCGCTGATCGATCTCTGTCACTCAGATTGTTCTGCTTCACGCCCGCTTAATGATGAGACTGTTTTGTCGTCGATCAGGTCCTCTTCACCAATCTAGTATCAGTCAAGACTTTCCCCTCTCGAGTTCGCGTGCGATGTTGATATTTCTCAGGAGGGCAAGTTCAAGGACCGTAGCTAGTAGATTTTCAAAGTTTGATTATTTGATGTGGATCTCTAGCTACTTTGGGCCGTCCCATCCATTGTGGGATCGTCTCGAGTTTGGTCTCGGTTGAAGAGACCTCCGACCCGATCATTTCGTTTCATTTTGCGCGTCTGGGCCAGACCAGTGTCGATGTAATTGATACCCAAAATGAATTGTTTTATAAGGCGAACGGAGCTCGCCCAACATCACGGCCCAAACGCTTGCGAATCCGGCCCATGACAGATTACCGCAAACCCTGGAGAGTGTAGCGTTCTGTTTCCGGCAAACGAAGGATGAGCAAAACGCGACCATTCGGCGTGAAAGCGTGTCATACTTTTCGCCATTGGTGCATTCGCAGGTTTCATTTCGACAGTATCGCTTAGCTTTCCCGGTAGTTTCCTGGACGTCATGTGCCGCCTCAATCCACGAGGCATTCGACCGAATTGGTAGCTGGTCCATACCGCTTATGGCTATTGAATGTCTGAGTTGCGTTCTCACCACAATCGGGTAGTGGCGAGGCCGCCGGTGGGGTTACTGGCTAGCGCTGATCATGTTGGTACTGAATCTCGCCGGCAGTCTGATCAACTTCATTACAGGTTCTGAGCCAAGAGCAATAATCGGCATTCCAATTGTCACGAACCTCACTCCGATTCACTTCAAGGGCCGCCCCTGACCCGGCCGATGGACGAGGTCGTGCTGCCCGCTCCGCGCCAGCTTCTCAGCTGACGTCAGCATCCGGTCGAGTGTCGCCCGGTCCAAGTAGCGGCCGTTCGCAACCACGGCGGAGATGCGACGAGCGTTGCGAATGTCGGCGAGCGGATCGCCGTCGATCAGAACGAGGTCCGCAACCATCCCTGGTGCAACGGTTCCGAATTCGTTTGTCTTACCGAAATACTGCGCCGGGTTCAGGGTCGCCGTACGCAGCGCCTCGAGGGGTGTGAGCCCCGCCTCTACAAGCACGCTTAGCTCTTCGTGAAGTGCAGCGCCGGGGACTGTCCAGTGCGTTGCGAAATCGGTGCCTGCCAGAAGTCCGACCCGCTCTTCCTGCATACGCCGCACAAGCTGCGCGAGCCAATTAGCGCGCCGTATGAACGCGGCCGTAGCTTGAGGCGTTGCGGCCGAGGCACGCTTCGCCCACGCCTCCCACTCCACCCGGTAGCGGTCCGGAACCCAGCGCAGTGTCGCTCGCACGCTTTCATTTAAATAAACCGCGCGCGCTTCGCGCGTCTCGAGGGACAAAGTCGCAGTCTGCCAGGTGCCGTTGGCGGCGAGCTTGCGAAGCAGCGCCGTACAGCGCTGCGGGTCGTACGTGTCGAGGGCGCGAGTTCGCTGCGCGGAGTGGATCTCCGCACGCACCTCGGCTCCGACGCGTCCAGCCCCGGCCTTAAGCATTGCGATACGCTCGGCGAGCAAGTCCTCCGCGTCGCTCGAGCACGCGAGCTCAAGGTTGCGGAGGTGCTCGAAGCTCCGCACGCCGGCGTCTGAGGCGTCACCGGCGAGGACTGAGAGCGGAACGTGTGCGACCACCGGCAACCCGCTCTTTTTCGCCTGCTCAACGAGGGCGAAGAACGCTTCACGATCAAGCATCTCGTAAGCCTTGACGAAGTCCGCGCCGCGACGCGCCAGCGAGTCTACGATCCCCCGGGCGTCGTCCGCGGTCCTCGCACTAACGGAGATCGGCGGGTAAACGACGGGCACGCCGTCGACGAGTTGGCCAGTCCCGAAGAGCCGGGGCCCGATCATTCGGCCAGACTGAACCTCGGCGCGCCACGTCAGGGAAAGATCCAACTGCGCTGCAACGTCGCGGGCTCCCGTGACACCGTGGGCGACTGCCAAGGAGAAAGTAATCTCGGGGCAGCCCGGAGCGCGGCCGAAGAAATGGGTGTGCATATCCCACAGGCCTGGGATCAGGAATTTGCCTGTCGCGTCGACGACGCGGGTTCGCTTCGGGATCCGCGCTCCAGTCGCGGGAGCCACGTCGACGATGCGCCCGCCGGCGACCCGCACCACCTGGTCGCGGAGGAGCCTTCCCTCGACGACGTCGACGACCGTCACGTGATTAAACGCGACATCGTCCGCGCGCGCGGACGCCGCGCAGAGCACCAAAGCCAGAGCGAGTGCGGCGGCGAGATTTCTCATCCTACAAACTTTCATGGTTGCGTATACCGAACGCCCCGGCATCAGCAGGCGCGCCGAGCCTCTACGGAAAGATGACAAGCTGCGTGACCGCGCTGCTGCCTGCCATAGTTAGACGCGCCTCCGCGAAGCGCGCCTCATTGCTCTTGGACCTCGGTGGCATGAGACCAGACAATTTGCCACTGACCTTTTCGCTTTTCGTAAAGGTCTGTATGCCAGAACTTAACCGGGCGTCCGGGACTCCCCTTAACAGAAACTCTCAAGTGCGCTTGATAACGAATAACAGCCGAGTCGCGATACATCCTGACTCGAATTTCTCCCGGTTCCCACTCGAGGTAATCCAGGTCTCCGGACGCGATGCGCCCCAAGTATTGTTCCTTCGACAGGGTCCCACCTCTGGGATAAATCAGCTCGAAGTCGTCAGCGTGCAGGCGACGGGCGGTTGGTATATCCGCATCCACAAGCGATCGTAACCGCTCGCGCTCAATGGCTCGAAGCTTATCGGCCTTACTTTGCGCATTAACGTTGGTTGCTGAAAACATTTGGACCAAACCGACGATCAGCAAACAGACAGCAAGATAGTTGGGCGGCGTGATCACATTCATATTGGTGACGGCTCTTTTCTAATGTCGATTTAAACGCTCAAGTTCCTGATTCGCTCGGACTTCCTGATTGCGAAACCGGGGATCGTCCTTTGCGAGCTCCGCCGCTTTGTTGAGTTCACTCCGCGCTTCTTCTTTCTGTCCGCTGCGAGCCAACGCGAGTCCAAGTGCGAGATGTGTTCGCGGGTCCTTAGGTCCAAGTTCCACAGCCTGGCGCGCTTCCGAGATCGCTTGATCGATTTCATTGACGCGCATGAAGTGATTGGAGCGATGAACACGGCTGACTGCTGCTACCAGCGGAATCTCGAAGCGCCCGCGATAGACGTACGTGTTTGCGCCGATGAATGCGATCGGCTCTGATTTTGCGATCGGGACATATTCGTCGCCAGCCATTGGCGGTAGTTCGTTGACACTCAGCACAACTACCCCTTCGATCACCGGCGGGACTGCGTCGATAGCATCGCGACTAACGGCCGGACGAAGCCACGACGGCATCGGGCGGCAGGGCTGTACAGCACGAATCATCTCCGGATGCACAAACGATGTAAGCCAGCAATCCTTAACACTCTTGCTCGCGAGATACTCGCTGACAAACTTCATACTCTGCCCAGTGTCGACGTTTGAGCCGCGAAAAATCCGATGCGTGTTTTGGTAGCCACCCCAGAAATCGTTTGCAAACGCGAGATATCTCGGTGCTGTCTTTACTGCCGCTGCAGCATTAAATACAAGCAAGGCAACGCACACGTATCGGAATGCGTTGAATTTCCGGCACAGCCAGATCGTGCCAGCCGATGCAAGTACGATGAGAAATCCGTATACAGGCAGAATATGCCGCACGCCGTTAGTGAAACTGGAAATCGACGCAAAAATAAAGAATACGACCGCTGGAATTAACAAAAACATTCCCTCGCGCCATTTTTTACGAGCGAAAAACAAGAAGAGCAGTCCCAAGGGCGCGAGAAGCACCAGCGCGATGTTGCTTTTTACGGCGAGTGAAACCGGAAAAAAAAGCAAACTCCCCGCCGGGTAGTTGCGGCTGAAAAGCACCGTATTGCGGCTACTCCATGAGATTACGTCAGCCATACCAAGAACGTATGATTCTGGGAATATGCCGGTATGACTTATAGCCTC
>Ga0209382_10012670_pt1 | contig 10408 bp, 5 predicted proteins | sample SoiMetdeltSBSDD5_FD_187599 | JGI IMG/M metagenome (GOLD analysis project Ga0209382, IMG submission 187599) | Bulk soil microbial communities from a Populus tree surrounding site in Tennessee, USA - Soil MetaG P. deltoides SBSDD5 (SPAdes) (version 2) | ecosystem: Environmental > Terrestrial >...
GCCCGGCGCGGCCGCACCCTGGGCGCCGAGGGGATCGGCCTCTGCCGCACCGAGCACATGTTCTTCCAGACGGAGCGGCTGCCCATCGTGCAGCGGATGATCCTCGCCTCCGGGGCGGAGGAGCGCGCGCGCTGCCTGGAGCAGCTCCTCCCCTTCCAGCGCGAGGACTTCACGGGCCTGTTCCGGGCGATGGACGGGCAGCCGGTCACCATCCGGCTGATCGACCCGCCGCTGCACGAGTTCCTCCCCGACCACGACCAGCTCCAGCGGGAGGTGACCGAGCTGCAGCTGAGGCAGGAGCTGGGCGACGGCGGTGCGCAGCTGGCGGCGGAGCTGGCGGACCGCAAGCGGGTGCTGGAGGCGGTGGAGGGGATGCGCGAGCAGAACCCGATGCTGGGGCTGCGCGGCGTGCGCCTGGGCATCCACATGCCGGAGCTGGTGGCGATGCAGGTGCGCGCCATCTTCGAGGCGGCCTGCGCCTGCGTCCGCGAGGGCGTGGACGTGCGGCCGAAGGTGATGGTCCCGCTCTCCGTGGACGGCAACGAGCTGAAGGTGGAGCGCGCGCTGCTGGAGGAGCAGGCGCGGAAGGTGATGGAGGAGCAAGGGATCCAGGTGCCCTACGAACTGGGCACGATGATCGAGGTCCCGCGGGCCGCGCTGGTGGCGGACCGCATCGCCGAGCACGCGCAGTTCTTCTCCTTCGGCACCAACGACCTCACCCAGACGACGTTCGGGATCTCGCGGGACGACGCGGAGACCGGCTTCCTGCTGGAGTACCTGCAGAAGGGCATCCTGGCGGAGAACCCGTTCGCCACCCTGGACCAGGCCGGCGTCGGCAAGCTGATGGAGATCGCGGTCGAGCTGGGACGGCGCCGCCGCCCCGGGCTGGAGGTGGGGATCTGCGGCGAGCACGGGGGAGACCCCAGGAGCATCGCCTTCTGCCACCGGCTGGGGCTGGACTACGTGTCCTGCTCGCCGTTCCGGATCCCCGTGGCGCGCCTGGCGGCCGCGCACGCCGCGCTGGACGGGCAGGTGGACGGGAAGTGACGGCTGCACCGGTATGAGCGCGAACAAGGCGCGCGCGGACGTCCACCTGGGCTCGATCTTGACGCCGCGCTCGTCCACGAAGACGCCGGCGACCAGGTCGGCCCCATTGCTCTCGACCTGATCGATGCGCTCTGTGAAGGAAGGCCTGTCGCGTCTCCGTGGTTCAGGTCACCAGGCGGCCGATCGACTCGTGGCGGAGAGCTCGTGCATCAGCTTCCCGGTGCGCAGCCCGGCGCCTTCGCAGGCGGCGACGTCCACGATGCTCAGCACGCCCATCACCTTGCCGTTCGCCACCACCACCGCACGTTTTCTCTGCTCCTCCACCATCCGGCGCTTCACCTCCCGGAGGTCATCGTCCGGGTGGCAGGTGAACGTCGGCCCGCGGGTCATCACCCGGCCGGCCGGCGTCTCGGGAGACCTGCCCTCTGCCAGCACCCGGAGCGTCAGGTCCCCGTCCGTGACCACGCCCACCAGGCCTCCGGCCTCGTCCGTCACCGGGATGAGGCCGATCCGCATCTCCTGCATCAGGCGCGCGACCCTGTGCACCGGGTCTTCCTCGCGGCAGCGGGACACCATCGTCACCATCGCGTCCTTGCATCGCATCGGATTGGCCTCCTGACTCATCGGGTGAGACTGCACCCGACATGCCGCGGCCCTCCCTCCCGTGCGCCGGCCGCCCGGCGCGCAACCACTGCGCCCGGCCTGACCAGCGCGCTCGCCGGGGTACGGGACCGGCGCGCTGCTCGGCGCGTGAGGCGGCCTGGCGGCAGAACGTGCACCCCGCCCTGCTCGAGCACGGACGCTGCCCCGCGGATGGACCGTTCCCTGGCGGCCCCTGGGGTAGAACGCTTGCAGGGACGACGGTGGGGAGATCTCGGTGAGCGCGCGAAAAACCTGGCACACGCTGGAGGCGCAGGCGGCCCTCGAAGAGCTCCGAGCCGATCCGCAGGGCCTGAGCGACGAGGAGGCCGCCAGGCGGCTGGCGGTGGACGGCCCGAACGTCCTCCAGGAGGGACGCAAGACGTCCGCCTGGGCGCTGCTCGCCGCGCAGCTCAAGAACGTCCTCATCGTCATCCTGCTCCTCGCGGCGGGCGCCTCGGCGCTGCTGGGCCATGCCCTCGAGGCGGGGACGATCGGGGTGATCGTCCTCTTCGCCCTGCTGCTCGGCTTCGTCCAGGAGTACCGCGCCGAGCGCGCGATGGAGGCGCTGCGCAACATGGCCGCGCCGCAGGCGAAGGTGCTCCGCGCCGGGCAGGAACGCGGCGTGCCCGCACGGGAGCTGGTGCCCGGTGACGTGGTGCTCCTGCGGGCGGGGGACCGGGTGCCGGCCGACGCCAGGCTCCTCGAAGCGGTCAATTTACAGATCGACGAGGCGGCGCTGACCGGCGAGTCCTCGCCCGTCACCAAGCACACCCGGAAGCTCGACGACGCCGCGCTGGCCGTGGGCGACCGGAAGAACGTGGCGTTCGGCGGCACCGCCGTCACCTACGGCCGCGGCCGCGCCCTGGTGGTGGCGACCGGGATGCAGACGGAGCTGGGACAGATCGCCCGCATGCTGCAGACCATCGACACCGCGAAGACGCCGCTCCAGCACAGCCTGGACCGGGTCGGGCGGGCGCTCGCGCGCGCCGCGTTCGCCGTGGTGGCGGTCATCGTGGTGCTGGGGCTCATCCGCGGCCAGCCCCTGCTGGAGATGGTCCTCTTCGGCATCGCGCTCGCGGTCGCGGTGGTCCCGGAGGCCCTGCCCGCGGTGGTGACGATCTCGCTCGCGCTCGGGGTCCAGCGGATGGCGAAGCGCAACGCGCTGATGCGCCGCCTGCCCGCGGTGGAGACCCTGGGCAGCACCTCCGTGATCTGCAGCGACAAGACGGGCACGCTCACCCGCGACGAGATGACCGTCCGGCGCGCCGTCGTGGCCGGGCGCGTGGTGGACGTGGATGGGGCCGGCTACGCGCCCGCCGGCGGCTTCCGGAGCGACGGGAACGTCGTGCCCGCGCCGGAGCCGCTGCGGCGCCTCGCCCGCGCCGCGGCGCTGTGCTCCGACGCGCGCGTGGTGAAGGAGGGAAACGCCTGGACCGTCCAGGGCGACCCCACCGAGGGCGCGCTGGTCACGCTGGCGGCCAAGGCGGGCGAGGAGTGGACGGCGCTGGAGGCGAGCTGGCCGCGCGTGGACGAGATCCCCTTCACCTCCGAAGCCAAGCGGATGACGACGCTCCACCGGGGCCGCGAGGGCCTGATCGCCTTCGGCAAGGGCGCGCCGGAGGTGATCGTCGAGTCATGCGCGCGCGTGGCCACGGAGGCGGGGGACGTGGTCCTGGACGCGGCCGCGCGGGAATGGGTGCTGGGGCAGGCGCGCGCGCTGGCGGACCAGGCCCTGAGGGTGCTCGCGGTGGCCGAGAAGCCGTCCGCGCAGGGCCGCGAGGACGCCGGCCGCGAGATGACGCTGCTGGGCCTGGTGGGGATGATGGATCCGCCGCGGGTCGAGGTCGCGGAGGCGGTGGCGCGGTGCGCGTCCGCCGGGATCAGGCCGGTGATGATCACCGGCGATCACCCCGCGACGGCGCGCGCGGTGGCGCGGGAGCTGGGCATCCTCAAGGAAGGGAGGGTCGTCACCGGCGTCGAGCTGGACGCGCTCGACGAGCGGGCGCTGCGCGACGGGATCGAGCAGATGGAGGTGTTCGCGCGCGTGTCTCCGGCGCACAAGCTGAGGGTCGTCCAGGCCCTCCAGGAGCACGGCCACGTGGTGGCGATGACGGGTGACGGCGTCAACGACGCCCCCGCGCTGAAGAAGGCGGACATCGGCATCGCCATGGGCATCACCGGGACGGACGTGAGCAAGGAAGCCGCCGCGATGATGCTCACCGACGACAACTTCGCCTCCATCGTCTCCGCGGTCGAGGAGGGCCGCGGCATCTTCGCCAACATCAAGAAGTACCTCACGTACCTGCTGTCCTCGAACTTGGGCGAGATCCTGGTGATGGCCGGCGCCGCGCTGCTGGGCATGCCGCTGCCGCTCTCGGCGGTGCAGATCCTGTACGTCAACCTCGCCTCCGACGGGCTGCCGGCGCTGGCGCTGGCGGTGGATCCCCCCGAGGACGATCTGATGCGGCGGCGGCCGCGCGACCCGAGCGCCAGCCTCTTCTCGCGGCCGGTGGTGGCGCTGATCCTCATCGGCGGAGCGTGGAGCGCGCTGGTCAACCTCGGCGTCTTCGCGTGGGCGCGGCGCTCCGGCCGCGAGCTGCCGGAGGCGATGTCGATGACGTTCATGACGCTGGTGCTGATCCAGTTCGTCAAGGCGTACAACTTCCGCTCGGACCGGCGCTCGGTGTTCCACCGGCCCTTCGCCAACCGGTGGCTCAACCTGGCCATCGCCTGGGAGCTCCTGCTCCTGCTGGCGCTGCTCTACGTCCCCACCCTGGAGCGCGCGTTCGGCACCTTCCCGCTGACGGGCGTGGACTGGCTCGTCATCGGGCTCGGCGCGCTCAGCGTCATGCCCGTGCTGGAGCTGGTGAAGTGGCTGGAGCGGCGCGGCTGGCTGGGAGGGGACGAGCCGTCCGGGGCCGGCGGCCGCTCGACGGCGCTCCGGGGCTGGTTCAGAGGGCCAACCGGCGCAGCCTGAGGGCGTTGCCCACCACCGACACCGAGCTGAAGCTCATCGCCGCGCTGGCGATCATCGGGCTGAGCAGGAGCCCGAAGAACGGGTACAGCGCGCCCGCGGCGACCGGCACCCCGAGGACGTTGTAGACGAAGGCGAAGAAGAGGTTCTGGCGGATGTTCCGCATCGTCGCGCGCGAGAGGCGGCGCGCGCGGGCGATCCCCCGGAGATCGCCGCGGACGAGCGTCACCCCGGCGCTCTCCATCGCCACGTCCGTCCCCGTACCCATGGCGATGCCCACGTGGGCGGCGGCGAGCGCGGGCGCGTCGTTGATGCCGTCGCCCGCCATGGCGACCGTATGGCCCGCCGCCTTCAGCCGCTCCACCACCTGGTTCTTCTGCTCGGGCAGCACCTCGGCCTCGACCTGGTCGATCCCCAGCTTCCTCGCCACCGCCTCCGCCGTGGTCCGGCTGTCTCCGGTGAGCATGACGACCTGGACGCCCTCGCGCCGGAGCAGCTCCAGCGCCTCGAGGGTGGACGCCTTCACCGGATCCGCCACCCCCAGCAACCCCGCCGGACGCCCGTCCACCACCACGAACATCACCGTCTGCCCGTCCGCGCGCAGCGCCTCGGCGCGAGCCGCGAGCGGACCCGGGTCGACCGCCAGCTCCTCCAGCAGCCTCCGGTTCCCGACCGCGACCTTCCTCGCCCCCACGCGCCCCACCGCCCCCTTCCCGGTGAGCGACTCGAAGTCCTTCACCTCCTCCAGCCCGAGGCCCCGCTCCGTCGCGCCGGCGATGATGGCGGCCGCCAGGGGATGCTCGCTGGCGCGTTCCAGGCCGGCGGCGAGGCGGAGCAGGTCGCCCTCGGCCAGGCCCTCCGCGGGTTCCACGGTCACCAGGCGAGGCTTGCCCTCGGTGAGCGTCCCGGTCTTGTCGACCACCAGGGTGTCCACCTTCTCCAGCACCTCCAGCGCCTCGGCGTTCTTGATCAGCACGCCGGCCGTCGCGCCGCGCCCGGTGCCGACCATGATGCTCATGGGCGTGGCCAGCCCCAGCGCGCACGGGCACGCGATGATCAGCACGGCCACCGCGTTGACCAGCGCGTGCGTCATCCGCGGCTCGGGCCCCGCCAGCGCCCAGACGGCGAAGGTGACGGCCGCCACCGCCACCACCGCGGGGACGAAGTAGGCGGCGACCACGTCCGCCAGCCGCTGGATCGGCGCCCGGCTCCGCTGGGCCTCGGCGACCATGCGGACGATCTGCGCCAGCAGCGTGTCCGCGCCCACCCGCTCCGCGCGGATCAGCAGCGCGCCGGTGCCGTTCAGCGTCGCCCCGGTGACCTTCGCCCCGGCGCCTTTCTGCACGGGGATGGGCTCACCGGTGACCATGGACTCGTCCACCGAGCTCGATCCTTCGAGCACGACGCCGTCCACCGGCACCTTCTCCCCCGGCCGGACGCGCAGCCGGTCCTCCACCGTCACGGCGTCGAGCGGGACGTCCTCCTCCGTCCCATCGTCGCGCACGCGCCTCGCCGTCTTCGGAGCCAGGCCGAGGAGCGCCTTGATCGCCCCGCTGGTGCGGCTGCGCGCCGTGAGCTCCAGCACCTGGCCCAGCAGCACCAGGGTGGTGATGACGGCCGCCGGCTCGAAGTACACGGCGACCTCGCCGCCGTGGCCGCGGAAGGACGGAGGGAAAAGCCCGGGGAAGAGCGCGGCGACCAGGCTGTAGCCGTACGCGATGCCCACGCCCACCGCGATGAGCGTGAACATGTTCAGGTGACGGTTCACCAGGGAGGCCCAGCCGCGCTGGAAGAAGGGCCAGCCACCCCACAGCACCACGGGCGTGGAGAGGACGAGCTGGATCCAGGTGATCGGCCGCGGCGAGAGCGCGTGCTGGACCGGCGCGCCGGGGAGCATCTCGGACATGGACAGCAGCAACAGGGGCAGCGCCAGCGCGACGCTCACCCAGAACCGCCGACGCATGTCCTCCAGCTCCGGGTTCCGCTCCTCCCCGGCCGCCGCCACCACGGGCTCGAGCGCCATCCCGCAGATGGGGCAGCTCCCTGGACCGGGCCGGACGATCTCCGGGTGCATCGGGCAGGTGTATTCAGCCTGCGCCGGCGCGCTGGCCAGGGCGCGCACCGCCAGCCTCGAAGAAGTCGTGCTCATGGCCAACCACCTTTCGACGACCGCTGACGCACTCGGTTCCCGTCTCTCACAGCTGGGACTCGGATCCAGCTATTTCAACCCTTCCAGCCGTGGAGCGGGTGGTGGATGGCGGAATGCTCCTGGCGTGAGGGCCGCCCCGGCGCGGTAGGCTGAGGTCCGTGAGCGTCCCGCGCATCGACCGCGCCAGGGCCAGGCAGCGCCGGCTGTGCGTGGGGCTGATCTCCGGGACCAGCGTGGACGCGGTGGAGGCCGCGCTCTGCCGGATCGAGGGCAGCGGCGCGCAGGTGCGGCTGGAGCTGGTGGCCCACGCCACCCTCCCCATCGAGCCCCAGCTCGCCGCGCGGGTGGTGGCCGCCGACCGCGCCGCCGAGCTGTGCGAGCTGGGCTTCCTCCTCGGCGACCGCTTCGCCGAGGCGGCGCTGGCCGTCATCCAGCGGGCCGGGCTCACGCCGGAGGACGTGGACGTCATCGGCTCCCACGGCCAGACGGTGGCCCACCGCCCGCGGTGGCTGGCGCCGCCGCCCGCCGTGCCCTCCACGCTGCAGATCGGCGAGGCCTCCGTCATCGCCGAGCGGACCGGCATCCCCACCATCAGCGACTTCCGCACCCGCGACATGGCGGCCGGCGGCGAGGGCGCGCCGCTGGTGCCCTACCTGGACTGGGCCGTGTTCCGCAAACCCGGCCACCGCCGCGCGCTCCAGAACATCGGCGGCATCGGCAACCTGAGCCTGGTGAGCGACCGGCTGGAGGAGACGGTCGCCTTCGACACCGGCCCGGGCAACATGGTGCTCGACGCGCTGGCGCGGCGGATCAGCGGCGGCACGCTGCGGTGCGACCTGGACGGGCAGCTCTCGCGCCAGGGGCGGATCATCCCGGACCTGCTGGCGGAGCTGCTGGCCCACCCGTTCCTCGCCGCGCCGCCGCCCAAGAGCGCGGGCCGGGAGGAGTTCGGCGACGTCTTCGCGGAGCCGCTCTGGGCGCGCTTCCGGGACCGGCCGCATGACCTGATCGCCACCGCGGCGGAGCTGACGGTGGAGGCTACCGCCCGCGCCTACGAGCGGTGGGTGCTGCCGGGCGGCCCGCTGGACGGCGTGTTCGTCTCCGGCGGGGGGAGCCGCAACCCGGTGCTGATGGAGGGCCTGCGCAGGCGCCTGGCGCCGGTGCGGGTGGAGCTGCTGGACGCGCTGGGGTTCCCGGAGGCCGCCAAGGAGGCGGCGTGCTTCGCGCTGCTGGCCAGCGAGCACCTCTCCGGAGCTCCCGCCAACGTGCCCTCGGCCACCGGCGCGCGCCGGAGCGTCATCCTGGGCAAGGTGACCCCGTGAGCGCCGCCGGCGGCCGCTTCGCGCCCGGACAGAAGCTCTTCCTCGCCTCGGCGGGCGTGGTGCAGGTGCAGGGCTACGCCGCCCAGGGCGACCGCGGAGGCCCCGTGCCGCTCCGCCCCGATGACGCGCCCGCGTTCTACGTGGTGGCCAGCGACGAGGTCACCGCCTGCGTGCCGCTGGACCAGGCGGAGCGGACGCTGCGGCCGCTGGTGGACCGCCCCACCGCGGAGCAGATGCTCCAGGTGCTGCGCGAGCCGTCGCCCCCACCCCCGGCCACGAACGAGCCGCTGCTGGAGCGCGGCAAGAGGGTGGTGCACTCGGGGACGCCGATGGACCACGCCTGGTTCCTCCGCGAGCTGTACGGGCTCCCCCTGCCGCTGACCGAGCCCATCTCGCAGGGCATCCAGTTCTTCACCGGGCTGGTGCTGGGAGAGGTCGCCGAGGTGACCGGCACGCCGCGCGCGGACCTGGAGCGCGAGATGCGCGGCCGGTACCCCGCCGCCGCCGGGCTGGCCACCGCGGTGCGCTTCCGTCCGGATTGAGTCGGCCCATCCCCCACACCCGGTGACGCGGAGCCCGGCGCGTGCGCCGGAACCGGCCGGGACAAGTGGATGTCTGAGTGGGCGAACCCAACATCGAGGTACCACCATGACAAGGATCGCGATCGCCGCCGCGATGCTGTGCGGGCTCGTGTGCTCGTGCGATCGGCCGCAGCCCAAGTCCTCTCCCGTGTCCACCATGTCGGCGAAGAGGGGTTCCTCCGACGAGCCCGCTGCGTCCCGGCCCTCACCTCCTCCGCCCGCGCAGGCAGCAGGGGCGCAGGCAGCGGAGCCGGCGCCTTCGACCCAGCTGATGAGCGGGAACGGCATGGCCAAGGACGCGCCCAGGCGGAACGCTCCGGGCATACAGGGAGGCGGGAAGGTCTCCGAGAAGGTCACTTCCCTGAGGACCTCGAACGCGCAGGGCGTCAGTGGCCTCGGCCTCCGCGGCACGGGTTCGGGCGGTGGAGGCGTGGGCGCGGGCACGGCCCGGGGCGTGGGCGCGGGCGAGACCATCGGCATCGGGAGCATCAGCACCAAGGGCCGGGGCAGCGGCGGGTCGGTGTCGTACGGCTCCGGCGCGGGCGCCATCGGCCACGCTTCCGGGTACGGCAGCGCCGGGGTCGAGGTCCGCTCCGGCCAGGCGATCGTGATGGGCGCCCGCCGCGCCGCCCCCGCTCCCACCGCCGATCCGACCTCCACCAACGCCTTCCACGACTACGGCGTGAACCCGTTCACCACCACGGAGGAGGATCGCCTCTCCACGTTCGCCGCGGACGTGGACACCGCCTCGTACGCCATCGCCCGGCGGGCCATCCTCTCCGGCACCCTGCCCGACACTTCCAGCGTCCGGGTGGAGGAGTTCCTCAACTACTTCCACTACTCGTACGCGCCGCCCTCCGACGACCGGCCGCTGGAGGTCCACCTCGACGCCGCGCCCTCGCCTTTCACCCCCGGCCGGACGCTGCTCCGGGTGGGCGTGCAGGCCAGGCAGCTCAAGAGCTCCGAGCGCAAGCCGCTCCACCTCACCTTCCTGGTGGACGTCTCCGGCTCGATGCAGTCGCCGGACCGCCTGCCGCTGGTGAAGCGGTCGCTGCGGATCCTGGTGGACAGCCTGCGCGACGGGGACACGGTGGCGCTGTGCACGTACGCCGGCGCGACCAAGGACGTGCTCCCGCCCACCGGGATGGAGCAGAAGGCGAAGATCTACTCGGCCATCGAGGACCTCCACGCCGGCGGCTCCACCGCCATGGCCTCGGGCCTGGACCTCGCCTACCGGAACGCGATGAAGGCGCTGGACGGCAAGTCCGTCTCCCGCGTGCTGGTGCTCACCGACGGCGACGCCAACGTGGGCGCCTCCAGCCACGAGGAGATGCTCAAGCAGATCCAGAAGTACGTGAAGGAGGGCGTGACGCTGACCACCGTCGGCTTCGGGATGGGGAACCTGAAGGACGAGACGCTGGAGCAGCTGGCCAACAAGGGGAACGGCAACTACTACTACGTCGACTCGCTGATGCAGGCGCGGCGCATCTTCCACGAGCAGATGGGGAGCACGCTGGAGGTGGTGGCGCAGGACGTGAAGATCCAGGTGGAGCTCGACCCGTCGCAGGTGAAGCGCTACCGGCTGCTGGGTTACGAGAACCGCGCCATCGCCGACCGGGACTTCCGCAACGACCGGGTGGACGCGGGCGAGGTCGGCAGCGGGCACACCGTCACCGCCCTCTACGAGCTGGAG
>Ga0209382_10012671_pt1 | contig 10408 bp, 6 predicted proteins | sample SoiMetdeltSBSDD5_FD_187599 | JGI IMG/M metagenome (GOLD analysis project Ga0209382, IMG submission 187599) | Bulk soil microbial communities from a Populus tree surrounding site in Tennessee, USA - Soil MetaG P. deltoides SBSDD5 (SPAdes) (version 2) | ecosystem: Environmental > Terrestrial >...
GGCTTGGGGAACGTCGGGTCGTACTCGAAGATCGGTATCTGCGCGCTCGGCGTCTGACCGGCGAGCTTATCTCGAGACACGATCGCGATGGCCACCCACGCGATCGCGATCAGCACTCCAATGATGCGAGTCCTCATGGCGCCGCACATAGTAGATCAGGCCTGGGGTCAGACCCCGGGGTCACCGGGGTCAGGCCTAGGGCAGGCCTGGGGCAGGCCTAGGCCAGGCCTGGGGCAGGCTTTCAGAATTCGACCGTCAATCCCCCTGATGGGACGATCGGCAGGAGCGACTCGGTCGTCTCGAACACTCGTCCGGCACGGTCGACAGAATAGGAGGCGTTACGCAAATTGGTGTGATTCAGGACGTTCGCCACGTCCACGAAGGCGACCAGGCGCCGGCGCGACCAGTTGAACGCGCGATCGGCACGCACGTCGAGGCGCGAGTACGGCGGTAAGCGGACGGTATTCCGCTCGCTCGAGAGCCCATAGAACAGCGGACGATCGTCGACGAGCGGCCGCTGCCCCAACGCCGCCGACGGCTCTCCGATGTACCCGGCGATCGGATAGTTCGAACCGTAGCGATAGCGCGCGCTCAGACTCGACCGGCTCGACAGCCGGTAGTTTCCATAAAGAGAAACGGTGTGACGCTGGTCGGCATCGGCCCAGAAGCGCTCTCCCGTGCTCGAATCGGTGTATCGCAGACGACCGTATCCATACGCCGCCCACCCCGAGAGTCCGTCAGCCGCTTCTCGCCGTAAGACGACCTCGACGCCGCGCGCGTGGCCACGCAACAGATTCCGCCACGGAGCATCGAAGAGGCCCGCCCGCACGGTCCCATTCGGCGCGAGCCGAGGTTCGAGGCCCGCTCTCCAGAGCACGTCGTGTTCACGACGTGTGTAGGCGCTGACAACGATCCGCGTTTGACCAAGCCACATCCTTTCGACACTTCCGTCGATGTGCAGCGCGCGCTCCGGCTCGAGTTCGCGACCGCCGCCATTCACTCCGTACACCGCGTCGAGATCGGGGAACTGCCGATAGATGCCGCTGCCGGCCCGCAGGCGCGTGCGCGTCCCGACGCGCCACTCGGCGGTCACCCAGGGAGAGCCGGTCGTCGCGTTCGTCACCGACCAGTGATCGACGCGGCCGCCAGGCGTGACCGTCAGCCGCGAGCCGGCGTCGATTCGGACCTGTGTGTACGCTGACGCAGCGGTCGCATGGCGGTCGTACGTGTTCAGCGTGATTGCGGGCGTCGTTGCCGACAGCTGCCGGACGATCGTGCTGCGTCCGTCGAGTCGCTCGACGTCGCCACCGAACTCGACGACGAGGCCTGGTCTCGCCGACGCCGACGCGTCGGCCCGCCAACCGAGCTCCGCGCGACGGGCGTCGTCGATGGTGGCTCCTGCGCGATTGTCGTTGTCGAACCGCAAACCAGTTGAGTAGAGACGCTGCGTGATCGCCAGGCGCGGGCTCGGCAGGTATCGCCACGACAGCGTCGTGAGCCATGCCCGGCTCACACCTGTTCGAATCTCGTTGACGCCGATGTTGGGATCGCCCTCCTCGAACCTGGCGCGCCCGAACAATGCGGACATCGTCACCTGATGCCGCGTCGTGAGGTCGTAGACCACTTTGGCCTGAGCATCCACGAACCCGAAGGCAAAGCCGGTCTCGGGGTCGATGCGCTCGATGACGTAGTCGAGATAACTGCGCCGAACAGACGCCAGCCACGCGCCCTTGCCGCTCGCCAACGGCCCTTCGCCGACAAACGCTGCGCTCGTTCCGCTCAACCCCGCACGTCCGTGGAACCGATCGCGCTGCCCTTCGCGAGTGGCGAGATCGATTTCAGCGCCCAGCCGGCGTCCGGTGCGCTGCGGATAACTGCCTGGCAGCAGCGACACACCTCCCAGGACCTCGCTGTTGATCATCGTCACCGATCCGCCGTCGCTGACGCCGTTGACGGCGTGCATCAGATACGAGGTGGGAACGCCGTCGACCACGAGCCCGACGTAGCGGAACGGGTTGCCGCGAACTGCGAACTCGCTATAGAAGTCGTCGGTCGCCGTGGCCGACGGCAGCGCCTGGAGCGCGCGCAGCGGGTCGTCGAGCACGGCACCACGCAGGTTCTCGAGCTCACGGCCATGCAGCGACGTCGCGCCAGCCGTGACGTCGGAGTCCCCACGCAGCGACCCCGAGACCGTGACGCGTTCGGTGTACGCGCCCGCGCCCTCCGACAATCGAATCGTCATCTCCAGCGGCGCGGCGCCGACGTTCACATCGGTGTGCAGCAGCGCGTATCCGATGATCGAGGCGTTGATGGTGTATTGCCCGGGTGGCAGCGCGAGACTGAATCGCCCGCTCGCATCTGTGGTGGCGACCATCGGCGGGTTCTCGACGTACACCAGCACCCCGCTGATCGGTTGTTCGGTACGATGGTCGATGACGAGGCCGGCGACGCGCTGCGTCTGCGCCGGCGCGGCGCTTGACTGCGCCTCCAGGGGAGCCGCCAGCGCAATGACGACGAGCACGAGGGCGGGAACGCTCCTCACGGTCAACCTCCTGAGTCGCGATGCCCCCGCACCGATCGCGTAGACGCGCCTTGGCTGTGAGTGTGCATGATCGCTCAGACATGGCTCAGATCACAACACGCGGCAAACTCGTGACGCTCATCAACGTCTTCACCGTCGAGCCGGCAAAGCAGAACGATCTCATCGAGGTGCTCACGCGCGCCACCGATGAGACGATTCGTCACTTTCCAGGTTTCATCTCGGCGAACATCCACAAGAGTCTCGATGGCCGCCGAGTCACCAACTACGCCCAGTGGCGCAGCCGGCAGGATCTCGAAAAGATGCTGCGCGATCCCGTGGCACAGCCCCATCTGCAGGAGGCGCAGGATCTCGCCACCACCTTCGACCCTCAACTCTACGAGGTCGTCGCGGCGAAGAGTCGGAGGCGCGGCCCTGGCCGCGTGGCGCTCGGCGCCGCCGCGTCAGGCGCGATGGCGCTCGGCGCCTTCGCAATCGGCGCCATGGCCATCGGACGCCTGGCGATCGGCGCAATTGGGGTGAGACGTGCGCGCGTGCGCGCACTCAGCCTCGGCGACGTGACCATCGGCCGTCTCGCGGTTCGCGAACTGGCCGTCGAGCGCGGACCGTCGCTCCTGTCGCGGGGGCGGTAACGGACTCGGCCGTCAAGCGGGACGAGGACTCAGCTCTGGACCCAGAGCTTGGGCTTCCCCGTCCCGTCGTCGGTGCCCTTGATGTACCAGTTCTTGCCCAGCGGGTCGTGATCCATCGTGGTCGCGAAATCGAACGGCGCCTGGAACTCGATGTAATCGAAACCGGTCTCCGAGGCGATCAACTGATGCCACTCACCCGCCGGGATCAACACGAGGCTGCCGGGACCAACGGGGAGACTGCCGCTGTCGTGCTTCACCTCGCCGCGGCCCTTCTCGATGAAGTAGAAGTGCTCGGGCGTGACGGTGCTGCCTTTCGCCGCGTTGTGCACGTGCCGCGGCGAATGCGCGTGCGGCGCGTAAGCCATGCGGCCAATCTGCAGGTCCCATGATCCGGACAGGCCGGTCTCCTTGTTCACCCAGAACGTCCGCTCGCGAAAACGCTTCTCGTCCAGCAGCGATCGCAGCTGCGCTTCCTCGAAGAAATAGCCGTTTGGCGACGCGACGTTGGTCGGCTTGCCGGTATGCTTGGGTACGCTCACGACCAGAAGCACCAACGGCGTCGATGTCGCGGTGACCGTGGCGTCTTCTCCGGGCTCGAGGTAGACACCAGCACGGCGCTGTGTCGTGTAGTCGGTCGTTCGTCCCGCGCTCGTGTGACAGACTTTGACGTCGCTGCCTTCGAGGATGTACGCGAGCTGCGTGCGATCGCTCGGCGCCAGGCGAAAAGCGGTGCCAAGGTCCACGTCCTCGATGGCGACCTGAACCCGGGTTCCTTCCTCGGATGGGCCGAGAATCTTTCTGACGCTGCCTTCCTCAACCGGAATCCGTGGCCGGCTCTGGGTGTCGATCACTTTGATCATGGCGTGTCAATCTATAGCACAGCATGTGGCGGGAACCGCCATAGACGGATCGGAGTAGCGTGTGTCTGACTCAGCGGCTCAACCCCCGGCAGCGATTTCTCGGACCGCGACGTATGTCGCCGCGGGACGCGCGGTTGGTGCGCGCGAACCCGATCCGAGCGTGCGCAACCCCGATAACCTCGCAGAGAAGCTGCTGGGCGATCCGTCGACGCTGACGTTGCAGCATCCAGTCGTCCGAGCCCTGAGTCTCCCGTACGACGAGGCGATGCGAGACGTCGAGGTGGTCAACATCGTCCGGACGATGCTCATTCGCACGCGCTTCATCGACGATGCACTGGCGCGTGCGGTCGCGGCCGGCGCCACGCAGGTCGCGGTGCTCGGCGCCGGGTTCGATTCGCACGCGTACCGATGTCAGCGATTGCTGGCAACCGTCAAGGTCTTCGAGGTCGATCGCCCCGCCACACAAGCGCTCAAGCGACAGCGCGTGGATGCGGTGCTCGGCGGACCGCCGAAGAACCTGACATACGTGCCCATCGACTTTCAGCGAGAGGATCTGCGCGACGCACTCACTCGGCACGGCTACGACCCAACGGCGCGAACGTTCTTCATTCTGGAAGGCGTGACGATGTACGTGCCCGAGGATGCGGTGCACGCCACGTTTCGATTCGTCGGCTCGCACCCGCCGGGCAGCGGCATCGTGTTCGATTTCGTCTATCGCGCGATGATCGATTTCCTGGCAAACACGAACATCGACACGATTCCAGCGGCCTCACGGCCGTACTTCGAACGATTCAAGAACCTAATCAAAGACGAGCCGTGGATTTTCGGCGTGCCGGTCGGTGGTGAGCGCGACTTTCTGGCGGAGTTCGGTCTCGAGTTGCGTGAGGCGTTCATGGTTGGCGGTGAGGAGTCGTTGAAGCGCTTCGTGACCAAGGCCGACGGCACGCAGGTCGGCGCCGAGGCGATTGCCGCCGCGATGGCGCGCATGGCGCAAGCCGCGCGCGAGGCCAGTGAGGCGGGCGCGCAGTGGACGAGGATGTCGCCTGAGCAGATGCGAGAGCAGCAGCGGCTGATGGCGTATCAGCTTGCCGAAGCGGTGGTCGCATAGGTCCGGCTGAAGCCGGACACTACAGTGACGATGAGCCGACGACGCGCTTGGCGAGCGCACCGGCCGTGAATCGCGAATCGGCAGTGGGCAGACCGTTGATGATCGCGAGCGTCCGTGGCGGCATTCCTGACGAGTACTTCTGCGCGAACTCGCTGACCGTCATCGCCGACGGAACCTTGAGGATATCGATGCGCTGCGGTTCCACGTTCAGAATCGCTGGATCGTTGACCGAGTCGAAGCTGCGGATCGTGCTTTCGATCGCCGTGCCGTAACTCGAGTACGACGCCGCCGCGGTGTAGCCGATGAGTTGATACGTCAGGCCGCCGTACGACACGTAGGCGGCGAGCCCCTGCACCACGCCGCCATCGGTCTGCGCCTGGAACTCACCAATCGCTGCAGGCTGGCCGTGGACCTGATCGCGAACGACGCGGCCAGCCGCGACGCCGGGTTGCGAGAAGAAGCGTTCAAGGGCGACCTCTGGACGCACATCCCCCGCGATGGTGACCTGAATGGCGGCGCGATTTTCGGGCGCAACGGCCACCACCGCCTGACTCAGATTCTGCGTCTGCCATCCCTCCGGAAACAGCAGCTGGAATCGCAGCTTCGGATGGAAGAAGCGCGTGCCGCGAAAGAAGCCCTGACGAGGATCGTTCCCGTAGACGAGCCCGTCGATCTGATTGAGGTAGTCCTCCTCGCCGATCCGAGCATTCGGCTGCGGACCCACAGCGGCGATGCGAGCCTCGGCATTCTTGACACGCTCGGCCGGCTCCGGATGCGTCGAGAGCCACGCCGGCAACGCGCCACCTTCCTGATCGCCAATCCGATCGAGGGCGGCGAACACATCGTCGAACTCCCTGACGTCGTAGCCGCGCTTGCGCATGTACTCGAATCCGAGCACGTCGGCCTCGCGTTCGTCGTCGCGGCCGTATTTCAGGAAGAGCAATTGAAGGCCGCTGCCGAGCAGCGACCCGAGCGGCGCGGCTTCAGGAAGGAAGACCGATCCGAGACCCAGACCTAATTGCGCCAGCTGCTGTTTCGAGATCTGGTTGACAGAGTGACGAGCCGTGACATGACCGATCTCGTGACCGAGCACTCCGGCCAGCTCCGCCTCCGACGTCATCAGGCCCAACAGGCCTCGCGTGACGTAAATGAACCCGCCCGGCAAAGCGAACGCATTCGGGCTGGGATCGTCGACCACGTGGAATTCCCAGGGCAGCTTCGGCCGTTCCGACGCGACCGCTTCGCTTCGCCCGATTCCCTGGACATAGGTCTGCAACGCCTGGCTGTCGACGAGCCCCACAGTGGCGCCGACGCTCTGCGCGGCCTCGCGGCCCATCTGGATTTCCTGCGCTTCGCTGATGAGTGAGAGCTGCCGCTTGCCGGTTGCTGGATTCAGCGCGCACGCGGCGGCGCCGATCGTCAGCGCCACGCCCAGCGCTCGAGCCGAGCGCCGCGACCGGGTCCAGGATGTGGTAGCCATGTCGACAATCCCCGCGATGGGGAGGGTGCAAATGCCACACCTCCCCTGCCGTCGCGGTCGCCGCGTGGATCATCGCACGAGCTTCCTGCCGGTTGCGATGTGTATCGATTCGAGTCAGCCCGCGACGATGTGCCGCGGGCCGTCGACGCGCGCTCCCCGCTGAAGGCGGAGCGGCGGCGGCATCTTCGCCTGCGCCTTGTTGCGATACATGCGGCGGTCGGCTCGGACCAGCAGCCGTTCGTAGGTCTCGCCGTCGTCAGGGAACACGCTGGCGCCGGCGCTCACGCGTAACGCGATCTCTCGACCATCATCGGCGAGCAGCGTAATCGCTGACACCGCGTTCTGCAGCCGCCGGCGCTGCTCCTCGGCCTCGTCGCGTCCGCACGCCGACAACAGCACCACGAACTCGTCGCCACCGTATCGAATGCAGGTGTCGTATGGGCGAGTCGTCTGCTGCAGCACCCTGGCCACTTCCTGCAGCGCGCGGTCTCCAATCAGATGCCCGTAGTCGTCGTTGATCATCTTGAAATCATCGAGATCCAGCAGGACCACCGAGAAGGGCGAGCCGGTGCGCCGCGCGCGACCGAGCTCACGCGCGACCTGGAACTGCAGCGCACGAGTGTTCGCGAGTCCGGTCAGGCCGTCCTTGAGCGCCTGCTCCTGCGTGCGCTCGAACACCATGGTGTTGTGCACGACCGAGGCGGCCTGCCGCGCCACCTGATCGAGAACGCGGCGATGATCGTCGGTGTACGACTCGGCCTCGTCGTGATACACGGCGATCGTACCGATCACTTCGTCGCCGACGGTCAACGGACAGATCAGCGCCGACAGCAGCTTGATGTCGCCGGCCTCTTGCCCTGCCGCCGTGAACTCGGCGACTGGCAAGCCGTTGATCAGCGGCCGCCGGTGACGCGCGACCCAGCCACTCAATCCCTGTCCTTCCGCGATCGAGGCCTCCTCGAGGAGGTGACCGTGCAGCCCGGTGGCGAACCGGCAGCGCAAATCATCCGTGCCGCGACGGACGAACAGCGCGAACGCGGACACCGGCATCAGCGTGGCGAGCCGCGCGCTCACGAACGACATCGTGTCGGGAAGGCTCATCGTCCGCCCCATCGACTGGGCGATCTCATAGAGCGCATAGGTTTCACGATTGGCCGAGGCGATCTTCGCGAACGCGTCGCCACCGAGCTGCTCTTCGGCGTGAGCGGACGCGTGGTCGCTGGCCGCGTCGGGCCGGCGCAAGCGGCGCAGGAAGCCGTCGTTCGTGGGCGGCGTGAGTACCGGCAGCAGCTCCGTAAATCGCGCGACGATCGCCGGGTCGAACGCTCTCCCCGCTTCCTCGTTCATCATCCGAATCGCGGCAGCCGGTGACACGGCCGGTCGATAGGGCCGCCCGTGCGTCAGTGCATCGAAGAAGTCTGCGACCGAGAGTATTCGCGCTCCAATCGGAATCTGATCGCCGCTCAGGCCCGCCGGATAGCCCTTGCCGTCCCATCGTTCGTGATGGCTCCGGACCAGCGGCGCCACCGGACACGGGAACGGCACGGCGCCCACAATCTCCGCACCGATCTGCGCGTGCATCTGCATCTTCTTCCGCTCGTCGGGCGTGAGCGGGCCGGGCTTGGACAGGATGTGTTCCGGGACCGCCAGCTTGCCGATGTCGTGCAGCAGCGCCGCGATCTCGACCGCTTGCCGATCGACATCGGAGAGCTCCAGCCGATGTGCCAGCGCCATGGCGTAGTACTGCACGCGCTCGACGTGGCAGCCACCGCCTTCGTCCTTCGCCTGAATCGCGCGGGCGAGCACTTCTGTACTGTCACGATGCAACTGCGCCCAGTCGGCCGAGCGCCGCTGCTCCTCCGTGATCCGCTTCAGGTAGATGCGATACGTCCGATACGTCAGGCCCAGTGGAACGAAGGCCAGCGCCGTCTGCCACTGCCCCGCCGTGTCGAACACTTCGACGGCAATGCCTGCGCCAATCGCGCCCACGACATAGCTGCTGACCGTCCACAGGAAGTTGTCATGCCACACGCTGAACACGTTGCGGCCCTTCGAGAGGCCGAACGCCGCCGCCACCGCGAGTGAGTTGACGAGGAAGTAGACCATCGCCGCTGCCATCAGCGGTTGCAGCGGAGATGACGGCAACGAACCATAGGTGCCGCCGAGCCACGTGTACGTGGCGCCAGCCGCCGCAACGCTGAGCGTCAGCGTTGCCATGCTGAACAAGGTCTTGTAGGCGGGGTTCCGCTCGCTCATCTTGAACGTGCACTGCGACCATCCGCTCGTCGCCGCGATCAGCATCGTCGGCGCCGGACCGAGCAGGAGCAACGCGGTGAAATCGACCGCGTATGACAGAGAGATACAGGAGCTGCCGACACCGAGGGGCATGTCGACTTTCAGCGCCGAACTGATCAGCGACAGCACCAGCAGCGCCGCGAACAGTCCTGGCCGTGAGAACTGCACGGATGTCAGCGCGCTGAACATCACGACCGCGCCGAGCGCGATCATCGCGGACACATAAACCTGACCGGCAAGGGGACGACGTACCACGGCAACACCTCCGCTACGCACTAGAGCCGCTGCGTTCACAATTCCTGAGGACGCTTACGGGGAGGTGAGAATCGCGCCACCCGACAGCGCGCCGCTGGCGAGCGCTCCCCATACCGTCGACGACGGGGTGTCAGAGGCCATCCCCCACGTCGTAGACGATCCGTCGGTCGCGCCGATGACCGAGTTGCCCCAGACGATGTTGTTCCCCCATACGATGTTGCTTCCCCACACGATGTTGTTGCCCCACACGATGTTGCTGCCCCAGACGATGTTGCTGCCCCAGACGATGTTCTGGGTCCACGCCAGCTCGTTGTAGTACACGGCCGGATCGTCGCTGAGCGCGTCGCCCCACCCAATCGTCTCGGCCCAGGCGAGCGTCTGACCAGCGATCTGGCTGTAGGCGTCGACGTTGCTCGTCAGCCACCATGAGGCCAGTGGCATCGTCGTATCGATGTGCCAGGCCACGTCGACCGCGCCGAGCGCATTGACGCTCCCGGCGCCCTGGGTCAGATAGTCGTACGCCACGCTGTGGTCATCGCGCACCGGCAGCGCTGTGTACTGAAGGAGCGCCTTCACAGCGTTCGGTTTCAGTGGTGCCGACGGGAACGCGATTCGGTTGGCTTCGAGAATCAACGCGACCGTCCCGCTCACAACCGCTGCGGCCATGCTCGTACCGCTGAGACGCATGTAGTTGCCGTCAACCCTGAGCGATGGGTAGTTCTGGTAAAGAGAGCCCGATGTCGCGGCGACAGACACCAGGCTGTGGCCGGGTGCCACCAGGTCGGGCTTGGCGCGGCCGTCGTACCAGGTCGGCCCTCGCGAACTATACGGAGCGACGCGATCGTCGCTACGTCGGTCTGTTTCGAACGTCTTCACTGCACCAACCGTAATCGCCGACGGCGCGTTGCCGGGCGACAGCACGCCGGCATACCCCGGCAATCCTGTGGTCGGCGAGACGCCGACGTTGCCGGCAGAGACCACGACGACGATGCCGGCGCGAACGGCGGCTTCCACGGCCTGAACGAGGGGGTCGGTCGCGAACGGTTCGTAGATCGGATGGCCGAGCGACAGATTGATGACGTCGATGCCGAGCTGTGCCTTGTTGTTCGTGGCGAATTCGATCGCGCTGATGAGATCGCTGGTGCGGCCGCTGCCGTTTTGATCGAGCACCTTGAGCGCGATGAGCCGTGCCCTCGACGCCACGCCGCGATAGCGCTTCCCGGGCGACGTGCCGCCGTC
>Ga0209382_10012672_pt1 | contig 10407 bp, 10 predicted proteins | sample SoiMetdeltSBSDD5_FD_187599 | JGI IMG/M metagenome (GOLD analysis project Ga0209382, IMG submission 187599) | Bulk soil microbial communities from a Populus tree surrounding site in Tennessee, USA - Soil MetaG P. deltoides SBSDD5 (SPAdes) (version 2) | ecosystem: Environmental > Terrestrial >...
GGGCGGGCCCTTTTCCGAGACGCAGCCCAGCGTGTGGCGCAGGCGGCCGAAGTGATCGGTATTCGGGGAATTCTCGTTCATGCAATTTCCGAGGAGGCGAGGAAATTCCACCTAAAGCCCGGCTTCCTGCCGAGTAAGCACGAGCCAACGACGCTCATGGTGACATTGGCCGATATTCGGGAGGTGCTATCGGCCCTCAGATGAATTTGGTTCCAGCAGGAGCCACAGCAACCTCCCCTTGTCTTCACGCTGCCTCAAAAAGACGTTCCGGGTAGACTCGCCTGCTACACTGAAGGTGGATTTATCTCTCTCCGATGTCATCTCACTCTGGTTCGGCAAGCCCCCCGTTTGCCCGGGAAATCGAACAAACTCAGCTCGCAAACGGCCTTCGGATCATCTCTGAGTACATGCCACACGTGCGCAGCGTGTCGGTTGGCATGTGGATCAACTCGGGTTCGCGGCGAGAAATAGGGGCCGAGAACGGCATTTCCCATTTCATCGAGCACATGGTGTTCAAGGGCACCGAGACGCGTTCGGCCGAAGCCATTGCGCGCGAGATGGACGGGCTGGGCGGACATCTCGACGCGTTTACCGGCAAGGAGCTGGTGAGTTTCAACGCGAAGGTGTTGGACGAGCATTTGCCGGCGGCGTTCGAAGTGCTCGCCGATATGGTGCTGAACCCGGTGTTCCGCGACGACGACATCGAAAAAGAGAAAGGCGTCATTCTCGAAGAACTCAAGATGGAAGCCGACAGCCCGGAGTATCTGGTGCACGAAGCTTTCCTGAGTAACTTCTGGCGCGGACATCCGCTGGGGCAATCGATTTTAGGCACGAAGGAAACGATCACGGGCTTTACGCGCGGGATGATCGGGGAGTACTGGCGGCGCATCTACACGTCCGCGAACATCATCGTTACGGCGGCGGGAAACGTGCAGCACGAGCAGATTGTGTCCCTGGCAGCGAAGTATTTCGACTCGCTCGCGCCGGGACCCGCGCTCGATCAGCAGCCGCCACCGGAGCCGCACGCACCGGTGTTGACGAAGCGCAAGAATTCGCTCGAGCAGGTGCACCTCATCATGGGCGTGCCGTCGTATCCGGCGGCGCATGAGAACCGGTATGCGGCCTACACAATGAACACGCTGCTGGGCGGGACCATGAGTTCGCGATTGTTCCAAAACATACGCGAGCAGCGCGGCCTGGTGTATTCCGTATTTTCGGAAGCAAGCAGCTATAAGGACTCCGGTTACCTGAGCGTTTATGCGGGGACTTCGCGGCAGTCGCTCGACGAAGTGATCGGGCTGGTGCTCGAGGAGTTTCGCAAATTCAAGAACGAACTGGTTGGCGAGGAAGAGCTGCGGCGCGCGAAGAACCATTTGAAGGGCTCTTTGATGCTGGGGCTGGAGTCGACGTCAAGCCGGATGACGAATCTGGCGCGGCAGCAGATCTATTTTGGACGGTTTCCGACGCTCGATGAGTTATTGGAAAACATCGAAGGCGTGACCGCGGAGCAGATGCAGCAGGTGGCCAACGAGTTCTTCCAGCCGTCGCGAATCGGGTTGGCGGTGTTAGGCCCGCTGACCGGAGTACGGATCAAACGGACACAATTGGTTTGCTAGCGCGGGTATCGCATATTCGTTGCGTGGCCGTGGCGTGCGTACTCGCCGCGAAGCTTGCCGCTTACGATTTCACGGCGCTCAAACCACAGGGGCATGTCAGCGATTTTGCGGGCGTGATCGACGCAGCGGCCAAGCAGCAATTGGAAAGCTATTGCGTGCGAGTGAAGGACGCCACAGGCGCGGAGATTGCGCTGGTGACGATTCCGACGCTGCACGACGAGCCTCCGGAGGACGTGGCGAACTTGCTTTACCGCACGTGGGGCGTCGGCGTGAAGGGCAAGGACGAGGGCGTCTTGTTGCTGCTGAGCGTGAACGACAAACGCAGCAGGCTGGAGGTGGGTTATGGATTGGAGCCCATCATCCCCGACGGATTTGCGGGCTCGCTGCTGCGCGAGATGCGGCCCGCGTTGAGAGCGCAACAGTATGGCGATGCGTTTCTGGTGGCGGCGCGAACGCTGGGCGATCGCATTTCGAGGGCGAAGAATGTGAGCATCGCCGACGCCCCGAGGCCGCGCAGGCAACACCAGCCCGAGGGCTTTCCCTGGCCCGTGGTTTTGCCGATCGGGTTGCTCGTACTGTTTCTGCTTTCGAATCGCGGCCGTGGCGGGCGCGGAGGGTTTGGCGGCTTTCCGTTCATCTTCCCGATGGGTGGCGGTGGAGGAGGTTGGGGCGGATCCTCCCACGGCGGGTTCGGCGGCTATGATTCGGGCGGAGGGTTTGGTGGATTTGGCGGCGGTGATTCGGGAGGTGGAGGCGCATCGAGCGATTGGTGATGACGATGAACAAGGATCTGGAACAACTGACGCAAAAACTCACCAAGTGCTTTGGCGGCGATCTTGTGTCGGTGGTGCTGTATGGTTCGGCCGCAGGCGAGGACTTTCACACGAGGTTTTCCGATTTCAACGTCCTGTGCGCCGTGCGCGCGGTGACGCCGCGATTGCTCGAAGAAGCCGAGCCCGTGATGCGGTGGTGGCGCGAGAAGGGGAACCCGGCGCCATTGTTGTTGAGCGAGGAGGAAGTGCGGACCTCCACCGACTGCTTTCCCATCGAGTTTCACGACATGCTCGAACGCCGCCGCATCCTGTACGGCTCCGATGTCATCGAAGGGTTAGAAATCGACGAATCGTTTTACCGGGCGCAGGTGGAGCACGAGCTGCGCGCAAAGATGCTGCGGCTGCGCACAAAAGCGGCGGGAGTGCTGTTCGACTCCTCACTGCTGCTGAAACTTATGGCCGATTCCGTGACGACTTTCCTCGTGTTGGCGCGGCATGCGTTGAAGTTGGGAGGACTGCCGGCGCCGATCGCCAAACGCGAGATTACGGCGGCGCTGCGGGCGTCGATCACGCTCGATACCGCGCCGTTGGAGACGCTACTGGACGTACGCGAGGATAAGGCATCCACTTCGCTCGATGCGCGCGCGGTGTTCGCTTCGTATCTGAGCACGATCACGCACTTGGTAGACTTCGTTGACGGGTTGCGAAAATAAGGAGAGTCCCATGAAAGCCACAATTGGAATTATTCTGGCGGTCCTTGTGCTCGGCGCCCTGGTTATTGGGGGGAGCCTGATTGGCACGAGAAATGAGTTGGTGACGTTGCGGGAGACGGTTCGAGGCGCCTGGTCACAGGTGGATGTCGCCTTGCAGCGGCGGGCCGATCTGATCCCCAATCTGGTGGAAACGGTGAAGGGCTTCGCGTCGCAGGAAAAGGAAGTCATCGGCAAGGTGACCGAAGCGCGGTCGGCGATGATGGGGGCGCGTACGCCACAGGAGAGAATCGCGGCCAACACGCAGTTGGAATCGGCTCTCAGCCGCCTGCTTGTGGTGGTGGAGAACTACCCGCAACTGAAATCGAACGAGAACTTCCTGCGGCTGCAGGACGAGCTCGCGGGCACCGAAAACCGCATCGCGGTGGAGCGGCGCAAGTACAACGACACGGTGCAGAAGTATAATACGGCGATCGAGTTGTTCCCGAAAAACATAGCTGCGTCATTGTTCGGCTTTACCCGTAACGACGCATATTTCCAGACAGAACCGGCCAAACGGGACGTACCAGCGGTGAAATTTTAGCGCGGTACATCCAGGGCGCGTTTCTCCTTGCAGATTGGCAGAAGAGGATTTATGAGCGCGGAAATTTTTCGTAATTACATCAACGGCGAGTATGTGGACAGCGAGTATTTTGAGAATCGCAACCCGGCGAATACCGACGAAGTTGTGGGACTGTTCGGGAAGGCGACGGCGGGCGACGTAGCCAAGGCGGCAGAAGCCGCGCAGGCCGCGCTGCCGGGCTGGTCGAACATGGCGGCGCCGGCACGCGGCGCGCTGCTCTTCAAGGCCGCCGACATAATGGAGAAAAAGTTCGATCAACTCGGCGCGGAGATGACGCGCGAGGAAGGCAAGACGCTGCCCGAAGCCAAGGGCGAGGTGCGGCGCGCGATCAACATCTTCCGCTATTTTGGCGGCGAAGGCTCACGCATGCCGGGGATGGTGGTGCCGAGCGAACGCGACCGCGTGCACATGTTCGCTATCCGGAAACCGATCGGGGTGATTGGGCAGATCAATCCGTGGAATTTTCCTATCGCGATTCCGGCATGGAAGCTGGCCCCGGCGTTGATTGCGGGCAACACGGTGCTGTTAAAGCCGGCCTCGGCCGCGCCGCTCAGTTCGTGGCGCATCGTGGAAGCCTGCCATGAAGCGGGCATTCCGAAGGGCGTGGTGAACTTCATTTCCGGCTCGGGTGGAACCATTGGTGGCGCGATCGTGAACGCGCCGCAGGTGAAGGCGATCAGCTTCACGGGGTCTTGCGACATCGGCAACTGGATTCACGCCGAGGCATCGAAGCGGCGCATCCGCATTCAGCTCGAGATGGGCGGCAAGAATCCGACCATCGTGCTGGCCGATGCGGATTTCAACTCGGCGGTGGAGAACGTGGTGAACGCGGCGTTCTTCTCAACCGGCCAGAAATGCACGGCGACGAGCCGCGTGATTGTGGAGGACGCGATCTACGACAAGTACGTCGAGGCGCTCGTGGCACGCACGAAGAAGCTGAAGGTGGGCAACGGCATGGAGCCGGGCATCGACATCGGTCCGGCGATAGACCAAGCCCAGCTCGACACGAACCTGCGCTACATCGAAATCGGGCGCAAGGAGTGCGGCGAACCGCTGTGCGGCGGCAAGCGGCTTACGGGCGGCGCATACGACAAGGGTTTCTTTGTGGAGCCCACCATCTTCGCCGGCGTGACCGAGAAGATGACCTTGGCGCAAGAAGAGATTTTCGGACCTGTGCTGGCGGTGATGCGGGCGAAAGATTTCGCCGATGCGCTGCGCATTGCGAACAACATTCCGTTCGGGCTTTCGGCGTCGGTGCAAACGACGAACGTGAGCCGCGTGTTCGATTTCGTCTATGGCATGGAGGCCGGCCTCCTGACCGTGAATTTGCCCAGCGCGGGCGTTGAGTACCAGTTGCCGTTTGGCGGCACCAAAGATTCCAGCTTCGGACCGAAGGAACAGGGTCCGGCGGCGGTGGAATTCTACAGCGACTGGAAAACCATTTACCTGAAGTACTAAGCGAACAGACCAGCAGCCAACATGAAACTAGGACAAGTGAATTGGAGCGGCCGCGTCACCGCCGCGATCTTCGAAGATGGCCAGGCGCGTGTCATCCCTTATTACACGCTGCAGGAGTTGATCCGCAGGTGTGAGGTGCAGGGAGAAGAGCTGACTTCTGTAGCCAGCCGCCTGGCTTCGAAGCACAGTCAGGAACTGGAGCCGGTGCTGCCGGTACATCCGAGCGAAGTGTGGGCATGCGGTTGCACGTATGAAACGAGCGCGAGCTTTCGCGATGCGGAACACGGAACGCGCGAGGGCTTCTACGCCTACGTCTACTCACAGCCCCGGCCGGAAAGCTTTTTCAAAGGCACGGCGCGGGTGTGCGTCGGTCCCGGGCAGCCGATAGGGATTCGTCCCGATTCGAAGTTTACGGCGCCCGAACCGGAGCTGGCCGTGCTGCTGGGCGCGGGGGGCAAAATTCTCGGCTACACGCTGGCGAACGACGTGTCGGCGTGGGATATCGAGAAAGAGAACCCGCTGTATCTGCCGCAGTCGAAGGTATACAACGCATGCTGCGCGTTGGGTCCCTACATCGTGACGCCCGATGAGATCGCCAATCCATACGATCTCGACATGCACTGCACGATCGAGCGCGCGGGCGAGACGCTGTTTTCAGGCCATGTGAACACGTCGAAGCTGCACCGCAAGATCGAGACACTGGTGGAGTACATATTCCTGGCGAACGCGGTACCAAGCGGCAGCGTGCTGTGCACGGGCACGGGTATTATCGTGACCGAGAAAGACGCGCTGGCGGCGGGCGACACGGTTGCGATTTCGGTGGCGGAAATTGGGACGCTGAGTAATACGGCGCAAGTCGTGCACTAGGGTTCGCGCGAACTCTCAATTACGGCTGTGCTCTTTTCGCAAGCACCGCATTCACCCGGCGGCGCGTCCAGCTAATCGCGTCGCCGGCAATCGTACCATGGCCGGGAATGGTGAAACGACGGCCAGGATAGCGGGCAGCCAGTCGATCAAGAGTGCCAGGGTAAGCCTCAATATCGGCGTCCGCGAGACTGCCCACACCATTGTCGGTCGTTGCTCTGAGCAGGCAGCCGCCGAATAGCGTGCCGCTTTCATGGTGCCAGACGGCGATATTGTCTCGTGTGTGACCCGCACCAGGAAAGAACAGCTCGACGGGACCGAGTCTCACAGGCCCTTTCTCCAAGCCTTTCACGGGTTGTGGAACCGGCGCGGCATAAGCTTGTGCAAGTCCGACGGAGTAGGGATGCGCGAAGACTGGGATGTTGGCCGCGCGCATTGCCTCCGTGCCACCCGTTCGATCGCCATGGAAATGAGTGGCGATTGCCTGCGTCACCGGCTGCGAGGTTAGTCGCTTGGCCGCGGCGAGAAGGAGTGCGCCCTGGTCCCTGTTCACGCCTGTGTCGATGATTGTCGAGCCGGAAGCCCCGGCGATGATGAGCCCATTGCAGGGAACATGTCCGAGATCTGGGGTATCGAACGTGAAACATGTGATCCAGACCCCGGGGGCCAGTCCCTTCACCCAAACCGTAGGTCCGATGCGCTCCATCTTGTCGACCGGCAATTCCCACAAGTCGGGAGAGCCGTCACGGGCAGCGCGTACCGGCCTTGCGCCCAAAGCGCCGGCCGCAATCAGAATCGTCCTTCGGTTCACGTCCGCGTTCTCCAGTAGGGTGAGTGCTTACGACTCCAGGTCGGTGATCAGCTCCTTGGCGCGGTCGTAGAGCATACCGGTGTCGCTCGAACAGCCCAGGAAGCGCATGCCGCGCTCCTTCCAGAAGCGGGCCATCTTGAGAGTGCGTGTCTGTGTGCCGGGGGCGATGCCGCGTTTGTTGCAGCTTTCTTTGATGGCTTCCATGGCGTCGACGACGAGCGGCGATTGAAACTCGCCGGGGACGCCGAGGGAGATGGAGAGGTCGGCCGGTCCAATCATCACGGCGTCGATACCGGGCACGGCGAGCAGCTCTTCACGGGCGTCGAGCGCCTTCTTCGTTTCGATCTGCAGCACGACCATCGTGTGCTCGTTGAGGTGGTCGATCATTTCCGGCATGGAGAGCTGCTCGTGGTTGAAGTGGAATGCATTCAAGCCGAAGCCGCGGATGCCCACAGGCGGGAACTTACACCAACTGACGGCGCGCTCGAGCAGCTCGGGTGATTCGACGCGAGGGAAGATGATGCCTTGCGCGCCGACGTCGAGCGAGCGGGCGACGAGTGAATACTGCAGATCGGCCACGCGGAGAATGGGTGCGAAGTTAAACGACGGGGCGATGCGGCAGAGGTCCTGCACGGTTTCGAGATCGAAGCCGCCGTGTTCACAATCAACGAACGCCCAATGAAATCCGGCCTGCGCGAAAATTCTGAGAACGTCCTGGGAGCGGAACTGTCCGAAGTTGGTGCCGTACTGAACCTTGCCCTCTTTGAGAGCGCGTTTGACGTGATTGATGGCCATGGGGAAAGGGCCAGAGTATCAGATCGGGGCGGTCGCGCCGCAACTCGGTACCGGAATTAGGGTTTGGCCTTCTTCACCCGTTTAGTATGAACTTCCCAACCTCGTCACCCGTTTTGAGACGCCGATTGCTCCAGTCGACGTGTTCGCCGGTCCTGCTGACGAGACCACCGACTGTGAGGTCCAGGTCGTTCCCGTCTTTGCGGGCAACATCTGTGATTATCGCTGTCAGTACACCGTCCTCGCCGATGCCTGCCACGCACAAGCGCTTACCGTTCAAATGAACTTCAAATGCGCGGATTGTGTTCTCCTGATTGGCTTACGGCGTGACGATGATGTGATCCGGACAATCGAGGCAGATGTGACTAGCCAGGCGGTCGACCAGATCAAGCCCGTGATGGGCGAGGAACGGGAGGATGGTGTAAAAGCGCTCCTGGAGGTGCTTGTGCGGATAGAGGAGGCCTTCCAGGTAAGCGGCATCGGCGGCGGCACGGGAATCGCGGCGGAGCATTTCGCGCGCGGCCTTGGCTTCGATTTTTCCAAGTTGATGAAAGATCTTGGCGCGGCTCTTTTGGAACGCGGATTCGAGGGAGCGGTCGAGAGCGAGAAGTTCGGAGTCGAGCTCCGCCATGGCCGCCGTCATCTCGCCGCGCGTGCGGGCCAAGCGTTCGTTCAATTGGGGGGGCACAAGTTGCCGCGCGATCCGTTCACGCAGGGCGGACGCGCCATCGAAAAAGTCGGGTAAGTGGAGCGAGTACCGCTCCAGGAGTTTGGATGCGCGGGCATCGAGCAGTGTAAAGCCGGCGCGGGGAATGACGAGTGGGAAGCGTCCGAGAAGTTTGCGGTAGATGACCTCGCTTTGCGCAAGATAGGCTAACTCGGCGGGACCGCCGACGTAAGCGACCGTGGGCAAAAGATAGTCCTGCATCACGGGCCGCAGAAGAGCATTGGGCGATAGCTCCGGGGCACGGCTTTGGAGTTCGGCGGGCGTGAGCTTGCGGCCGGCGGCAGCGGCATAGTGCGACGGCTCGCGGCGGAGGGTCTGGCGCTCGCCGTTTTCAAGGAGGAAGAAGAGCGAGGTCTTGTCCTCGACGTGCACCTGCGCGTGATAGCCCGAATCGGCTAGCGACTTGTTGCGTTCGGCGAGAGCGTGCGTCAGCTCCGGCGCGGCGTGCACGGCTTCCCGCAAGAAAGGAGCGGCGAGCGCGCGGATCTCCGGCTGAAGCGGATCCATGAGGATGAGCCCAGCGTGCGGAAGGAGCCGGCGCAGAAGGTGCGCAAACGCTTGGCCCAGGGTGTGGCCGGGTTGATAGGCTTCCTCAACCAAGGCCGCGACTTCGGCGCCATACGGAAACTGAGCCAGCGACTCGCGGAACTGCGCCGTGGGATAGGAAGGGGGAGCGATGCCGCCGACAGGACGGGGCTTTCCGTTCACGGCTGCCACTTCGAAGCGGAGAGGCTGGTGGCCGGTGTCGCTCGACCAGACGTGATTCACTTCCGCGAAGTCGTGATCCTCCGTGGCCAGCCAAAAGACGGGAACGGCGGGGATGCCCTGGGCATTCAGCTCAGCGGCCATGCGCGCGGCGGTGAGAGCCTTGTGGATGGTGTAGCTGGGTCCGCTGAAGAGGCCGACTTGCTGGCCGGTGACGACGGCTACAGTTCCGGGTTGCGCCAGTAGGTGAAGATTGGGCGAATCGCCATTGTACTTGCGCAGTGCGGCCACCATCGAGTGGCGCAGCTCGGGAGGATAGTTGATCTCGCGGGCGGCTTCGCGGCGGGCTTCCATGTCGAGATGATGACGATGGTAGAAGGGCCGAACGCGATCAAAATGATAGAGAAAATCCGAATAAAGCTTGCTGGTTCCGGGGAGAGAGGTATAGCGCAGACAACCAGCTTTCATGGGGATAGTCGTAGGGTAGCAGATGCTCGCGGAAGGCCGGAAGATGCAGCGGATTGCATCGCGGGGAATGCTACCTTGTAAAAGGCCTTCCAAAAAAGATGATGGATGAGAATCAGTTCCGTGTGGAGTCGGACGCGGCACTCAACGATCTGTTTCGCGCGCTCACGCGTGCGAGCGAGGAACACGAGTTCGAGGCCGATTTGAATAGTGGCGCGCTGACGGTGGAGTTCGAAGAGCCGCCGGCGAAGTTCGTGGTGAGCCCTAATGCACCGGTGCGGCAGATCTGGGTGTCGGCGCTGACGAAGAGTTTCAAGCTCGACTGGAATGAGGAGCAGAAGGCATTCGTGCTGGCTCACAACGGGCAAACACTGAAAAACCTGATGGGCGAGGTGATTACCTTGCAGTTGGGCGAAGCGGTCGAGTTGTAGGCCGTGGCGGGCGTCTATCTGTCGTGGCCATTTTGCGGACAGAAATGCACGTACTGCAATTTCGCGAGCGGTGTGATTCCGCGAGAGTGGGAGCCAAGGTACGTAAACGCACTTCGCGACGAGTTGGCCAGGTTCGAGTGGCCATGGACGCCGGAGACCGTGTACCTGGGCGGCGGATCTCCTTCGCGAATGGATGAGGGGGCGCTCGAACAGGTGCTGAATGCCGTGCCGGGGCGGCCTTGGCGCGAAGCGACGTTGGAGGCGGCGCCGGGCGAAATCACGGCAGAGAAAGCGCGAGTGTGGCGCCGGTTGGGAATTACGCGGGCGAGCCTGGGAACACAGAGTTTCGTGGAAGCCGAGCTGCGGCGCACGGGGCGGCGGCATACGCCGGAGATGGTCGAGCAGGATGTGGACACGCTGCGGCAGGCGGGGA
>Ga0209382_10012675_pt1 | contig 10407 bp, 9 predicted proteins | sample SoiMetdeltSBSDD5_FD_187599 | JGI IMG/M metagenome (GOLD analysis project Ga0209382, IMG submission 187599) | Bulk soil microbial communities from a Populus tree surrounding site in Tennessee, USA - Soil MetaG P. deltoides SBSDD5 (SPAdes) (version 2) | ecosystem: Environmental > Terrestrial >...
CCACCTCCCTGGTGTCCTCCCCGACCACCCGCCCCGGGGTCCCGGCGAAGGTGTCCCTGATGGAGGGCCCCCGCCCCCCCTCGCCGGCCGCCCCCTCGACCTGGTAGGCGGAGGTCGCCGCCCCCCACACGAACCCGTCCGGGAACCGCGCGCCCCCGCTCATCCCCCGCCCCCCTCCCTCACCACTGTGAGAGCGCTCTCTCAAGGTTGCTCAGCATGAACGCTCCGCTACTGGATGGTCAAGGGGAAGCGTTTGTACATGGTAAGGTCCGGGCATGGCCGCCCCGACCCCCCGCCGGCGGATCGCCTCCGGCTCGCCGTTCGAGCCGGTGGTCGGCTTCAGCCGGGCGCTGCGGGTCGGCGACCGGGTGCTGGTCGCCGGCACCGCCCCGATCTGGCCCGACGGGTCCTGCGACCCCGACCCGCAGGCCCAGGCGGCCCGGTGCCTGGAGATCATCCTGGCCGCCCTGGCCGAGGCCGGGGCCGGGGCCGAGCACGTGGTCCGCACCCGCATGTTTCTGGTCGACCCGGCCGACTGGGAGGCGGTCGGGCGCGCCCACGGGGCCGTGTTCGCCGAGCACCGCCCGGCCTCGACCATGGTCGTCGTGGCCGCGCTGCTGGACGACCGCTGGCGGGTCGAGATCGAGGCCGAGGCGGCGCTCTAGCGGTACTGCCCGCGGCCGCGCAGGTAGCTGACCAGGTCGTCGTAGGACCCGGGCTCGGCGGCGAACCGGGCGTAGTCCCGGGCCAGCTCGAACCACGGCGGCGTGCTCGGGCGGATCTCGTGCAGCCCGCGGGTGAAGTCGGCCAGGGCGACCGGCCGCGAGCTGTTGCTGACCATGGAGGCCTCGAGGGCGGCCGCGGTCGCCGACTCGCAGAGCTGGGCCAGGTCGGCGGCCGAGCACTTGTCGGTGCGGGCGGCCAGCGCGGCCAGGTCCAGGTCGTCGGCCAGCGGGCGGCCAGCCAGCACGCCCCGGATGATGGCCTGGCGGGCCTGGAGGTCGGGGGGCAGCACGAGCAGGCGGTGGTCGAGCCGGCCGGGCCGGCGCAGCAGCGAGTCGACGTCCCAGGGGTGCTCGGTGGCGGCGACCACGAACACTCCCTCGTGCTCCTCGCTGGCGCTGTACAGCTCGGCCACGAGCTGGTCCACGACCCCGCGCCCGATCGAGTGGCGGCGGCCGGCCCGGCGCGGGCCGATGGCGTCGAGCTGGTCGAGGTAGAGCAGGCAGGGCGCGGCCGCCCGGGCCGTCTCGAAGATCTCGTGGATGCTGCGGCGGCTGTAGCCGAGCCACATGTCGACCACATGCGCCAGGTCGATCCGGAGGAAGCCCGCCTCCAGCTCGCCGGCCAGCGCCCTGGCCAGGAACGTCTTGCCGCAGCCGGGGGGGCCGTACATCAGCAGGCCGCCGCGCAGCGACCGGCCGAACAGCCGGCGCATGTCCGGGTCGCGCAGCGACGACAGGAAGGCGATGGAGAGCCAGCGCTTGATCGCCGGCATGCCGCCGACGTCGGCCAGGGTCGTCCTCGGCTCCTCGACCTCGCCCAGGACCCACTGGTCCACCGTGACCCCCCGGTGCTGGGGCTCGGCCTGGGCGGTCGGGATGGAGGCCGGCGCCGGGAGGGGGGAGGCGGGAAGGGCCGCGCTGGCCCGGCCGGCCAGCTCGATGGCCTCGTCCTGGCCGGGGACGAGGGCGAGCACGGCCGAGCTGTGCTCCAGCGACTCGGCGGGGCGGCCCGCCTCCAGCAGCAGCGTGGCGACGTGCAGGCGCAGAGCCAGGTTGTCGGGCACGGCCTCGACCGCCGCCCGAAGACCGGCAAGCAGCTCAGGGTCGACCGGCATGGCGGCAACAGTATGCAAGGGCGCCGCCGCCGGGTGCGAACGCCCTGATCGACCGGCGGCGAAATGCTGATTACAGTATTACGATGGCCGGGACCGCTTCGAGGAGGAGGCCACGATGAGCTCCATCCACTTCGTCGACGCACTGCTGGCGGACGCCGACCGCGACCAGCGGGCCGAGCCGGGCCCGTCGGACGCCGAGGCCCTCGACGCCTACTCCCAGGTGGTCGCGGGCGTCGCCGAGCGCGTGATCGGCTCGGTGGCCAGCCTGCGGATCAACCGCCGGCTGCCCGGGGGGCGCCAGGCGCAGGGCTCCGGCTCGGCGGTGGCGATCACCCCGGACGGCTTCCTGGTCACCTCGGCCCACGTGGTCGAGGGGGTCGAGAAGGGCCGGGCGTCGCTGGCCGACGGCCGCGAGCTGCGCTTCCAGGTCGTGGGCCGCGACCCGCTGTCCGACCTGGCGGTGATCCGGGCGAGCGGAGCCGACCTGGAGCCGGTGTCCCTGGGGAACGCCGACCGGCTCCGGGTCGGCCAGCTCGTCGTGGCCGTCGGCAACCCCATGGGTCTGGCCGGCTCGGTCACCGCCGGGGTGGTCAGCGCGCTCGGCCGCTCCTTCCCGACCACCGACGGGCGGGCCAGCCGGCTGCTCGAGAACGTGATCCAGACCGACGCCGCCCTCAACCCGGGCAACTCCGGCGGCGCCCTGGTCGACGGGCGCGGCCGCATGGTCGGGGTCAACACCGCCGTGGCCGGGATCGGTCTCGGTCTGGCCGTGCCGATCAACGCCACCACCAGGCGGATCATCGCCGCCCTGATGCGCGACGGACGGTTCCGGCGGGCGTTCATCGGCATCGCCGGCGGCAGCCGCCCGCTGCCGCCCCGGGTCGCCCAGGTCCTCGGCCGCAACGCCGGGGTCGAGGTCGTCCAGGTGGTCGACGGCAGCCCGGCGGCACGGGCCGGGATCCGCAACGAGGACCTGATCATCGACGTCGACGGCGTGCCGGTGGCCGACGCCGGCGACCTCCAGCGACTGATGGTGAGCGAGCGCATCGGCCGCCCCCTCACCGTCCGCGCCTTCCGCGGCGGCGAGCTTCTGGAGCTCAGCCTGGTCCCGGTCGAGCTCCAGCGCTAGGCGCACCGCACCACCGGGCCGGGTGGCCGGCGTGGCATGCTCGGCCGATGGCAGGAACGACCCTCACCGCGCGCGAGCGGCGGCGGCTGGCGCCGCTGGCCGCGGCGCTGGCCCGGGCCCGGGCCGCCACCGGCCCGCCGCGGCTGGAACCGGTGGCCGGCCGCCTGCCGGCGGCCGGCACCGCCGGGCTGCTGGCCGGCACCTTCAATCCCTTCACCCGGGCCCACGCCGCCGTGGCCGTGGCCGGCCACCGGGCCGGCTGCCGGGTGGTGGTGCTGGCCATGGCCCCGGTGAGCCTGGCCAAGGAGGGCGTGGAGCGGGCCCACCCGGTGGACCGGCTCGACTGGGCCGCGGCCTGGGCGCGCCGCCACCCGTGGGTGGTGGTGGCCGCGGCCAGCCACCCGCTGCTGGTCGACATGGCCGAGGCCCTCGGCCGCGCGACCGGCGGCGAGGTCGCCCTGCTGCTCGGGACCGACAAGGCGGCCCAGCTCATCGAGCCCCGGTGGTACGACGACCCGGCGGCGGCCCTGGGCCGCCTGGACCGGGCGGCCACCCTGCTGGTCGCCGAGCGGGCCGGCCACCCCATCCCGGACCTGCCCCTGCGAGCCACCCCGCTGCCCACCGCGACCTGGGTGCCCGAGCGGTCCGCGACCCAGGCCCGGGAGGCCGCGGCCCGCGGCCTGCCGCTCGACGACCTGCTCCCGGCCGCCGTCGCCAGGGGGGTCGAGCGGACCGGCGCATATGCCCAGGGCGACGCCTACCTGGTAAGGCTCCGGGAGCTGGAGGCGCTAACTACCTCAGGTGGGCCCGGAAAGCTAGGCTTCCGCCCTGAGGCCCCTGACCGCCGGAGGTAGCCCCGTGGCCGTCCGCGACGTGGAGTTCGTGATCATCGGCGGTGGCGTCGCCGCCGCCAAGGCGGCCGAGGGCCTCAGGGCCGCCGGCGGCGAGGGCACCGCCGTGGTGCTTACCGCCGAGCCGGAGCTGCCGTACGAGCGGCCGCCACTGTCCAAGGCGTTCCTCCGGGGCGAGGCCGGCCGCGACTACGTGCGGACCCACGACGAGGCCTGGTACCGCGACCACCGGGTCGAGCTGCTCCTGGCGACCCGGGCCAGCACCCTGGACCAGGCCACCCGCACGGTCACCACCGAGGTCGGCGACCAGCTCCGCTACGGCGGCGGCCTGGTCCTGGCCACCGGCGCCCAGCCCGTCCGCCTGGGGCTGCCCGGCGAGGACCTGGAAGGCGTCTACTACCTGCGCACCGTCGACGACTCCGAACGGCTGCGGGCGGCGATCTCCCGGGCCGAGAGCATGGTGATCATCGGCGGCGGCTTCATCGGCGCCGAGGTGGCCGCCAGCGCCACCCAGATGGACACCCGGGTGACCCTGCTGGAGGTGGCCGACACCCTGTGGACCAGGGCGGTTGGTTCCGAGATGGGCCGCTTCTTCGAGGCCTTCCTGCGCGACCGGGGCGTCCACGTCCGCACCCGGACCAAGGCCGAGCGCCTCGAGGGCGGCGACAGCGTCGAGGCGGTGGTGCTGCCCGACGGCACCCGGCTGCACGCCGACGTGGTCGTGATCGGGGTCGGGGTCCGGCCCGACACCGACCTGGCCGAGCGGGCCGGCCTGCCGGTCGACAACGGCGTCCTGGTCGACCAGCAGCTGCGGGCCGCCGACGGCGTCTTTGCGGCCGGCGACGTGGCCAACACCGACCATCCGCTGTTCGGGCGGATCCGCATCGAGCACTGGGCCGAGGCCCTCAACCAGGGGCTGGTGGCCGGCCGCAACCTGGCCGGGGCCGGCGAGCGCTACGACCGCGTGCCCTACTTCTTCTCCGACCAGTTCGACCTGTCCCTCTCCTACCTCGGCCACGCGCGGGAATGGGACGATCTGGTCGTTCGGGGCACCCGCGAGGTCAAGGAGCCGAAGTTCATCGCCTGGTACCTGCACCAGGGCACGCCGCGGGCGGCCCTGATCGTCAACGACTGGGACGCCGAGGACCCGGTGCGCGAGGTCATCCGCCGCGCCCGGCCCGTCGACCCCGGCCGGCTGGCGGACGAGGGCGTTGACCTCGGTCAGCTGTAGGCCGATCGGTCTACGCCCGATCCCAGCGCGGCCCGTGCCGGGGTCGGGCGTAGAAGGGCCCCCGCGCCATCCGGGGGGGCCAAGACAGCGCGAGGGGCCGCAGAGGGCATAGTACGCCTGTTTCGCGACCTGTGTTGTGCCAGAAGGGGACTACGACTCGGTTGCGAGCAAGATCGCCCCATCGACGGACCCGGCTGCACCGGCTGTCGTAGCCCGTACTACGTAGGCTCGGTCTGCGCCCCCCTTGCCTTCCGTGGCATCTTGAAGGCATGGACCACACGACGCTGATCCGGCGGCCCCGGCTCCGTGGGCCGGTGCTCCTGACCGCCTTCGACGGCTGGAACGACGCCGGCGAGGCCGCCACCACCGCCCTGGACGCGATCGGGGACGCGCTGGCGGCCGAGACCTTCGCCACCATCGATCCCGAGGAGTTCTACGACTTCCAGGCCACCCGGCCCACGGTGCGGCTGGTCGACGGCCAGCGGCGGGTCGAGTGGCCGGCGGTCGAGCTGCGCGCCGCCCGCCTGCCCGCGGCCGACCACGACCTGATCGTGGTCAGAGGACACGAACCCAACCTGCGCTGGCGGAGCTTCGCCTCCGAGATCATCCAGGTCGCCTCCAGCCTGGGGGTCGAGATGCTGGTCACGGTGGGCGCCCTGCTGGCCGACGTCCCCCACACCCGGCCGGTCCAGGTGGTCAGCTCGGCCGGCGACCGCGACCTGGCCGAGCGCCTGGGGCTGAACGTCTCCCGCTACGAGGGGCCGACCGGCATCCTCGGCGTCCTCGGCGACCTGGCCAGCGTCGAGGGCATCCCGTCGATCGGGCTGTGGGCCGCCCTGCCCCACTACCTCAACCTGGCCCCCAACCCGTGGGGCGCCATGGCCCTGATCGAGGAGCTGCGGCGGCTGCTGCCGATGGCCGTCGACACCGGCCCCCTGGCCGACCAGACCGGGGCCTTCGACGCCGCCGTGGCCGACCTGGTCGACGAGAACCCGGAGCTGGCCGGCTACATCGAGCGGCTGGAGGCCGACACCGACGAGGACGAGGACGACGAGGAGGAAGGATCGCCGGGCCTCGCCGACCTCCCCCCCGAGGAGCTGGTGGCCGAGGTCGAGCGCTACCTGCGCGACCACCCCGGCGGGTCCAGGAGCTGAGGGGAGCGACCGCATGGAACCCGTCGTCCCGTCGACCGGCTGGGGGGTCACGCACCTGTTCTTCCGGGTCCATCCCAGCCGCTCGCCCGACCCCGTCCAGGCCGGCAAGGAGCTGGTGGCCGCCCTCGACACCTTCGCGGCCGCTCCCGACCACCAGGTGCTGTGCGCCTCGGTCCTCGGCCTCAAGGCCGACCTCGGCGTGCTCGCCATCGGCCCCGACCTGGTCCGGCACGAGGCGCTGGCCTCGGCCCTGCGCGCGGTGAGCCCGCTGGAGCCGGCCTACTCGTTCCTGTCGCTCACCGAGGTCTCGGAGTACATGGAGACCGAGGACGAGGTCCGGGCCCGCCTTGAGGCCCAGGGCGTCGAGGATCTGGAGGACCGGGTGGCCAAGGCGGTCGACCGGCTGGCCGGGCAGCGCGAGGACCGGCTGCACCCGCGCCTGCCCCGCAAGGCGGTGCTGGCCTTCTACCCGATGAGCAAGGCCCGCGACCCGGGCGCCAACTGGTTCCGGCTGCCGTTCGACCAGCGCCGCGAGCTGATGCACGGCCACGGCAAGGTCGGGCGCCGCTACACCGGCCGGGTGCTGCAGCTGGTCACCGGCTCGACCGGCCTGGACGACTTCGAGTGGGGCGTGACCCTGCTGGCCGACGACCTCAGCGCCATCAAGGAGGTCGTCTACGACATGCGCTTCGACGAGGTGACCGCCGCCTACGGCCGCTTCGGCCCGTTCCTGGTCGGCCTGACCTGCGACCCCGCCGACCTGCCGGAGCGCCTGGGCCTGCGCTGACCGGTGCTCCCACTCGACCCGATCCACGCCCTCCCAGGAACCCGGTCCCGGTGACGCTCCGGAGCCGGGGAACAGCTGGATGCTACCCGGCCGGGGCGCTGCTCACTGCTGGTCCAGGGGGCACCAGCGGGTCGTGCGGCCCCCCACCTTGGCGGTGGACAGCTCCGACCCGTGGCGCGGGCAGACGCCGAGGGCGCGTGCGCGGGCGAAGGCGCTGCGGCCGGTGCCGCCGGCCTTCAGGGCGGCCCGGATGGCGGCCCGGACGGCCCGGCGCAGCTGGGCCAGTTCCTCGAGGTCGAGGTCGACCCCGCGGCGCCGGGGGTCGATCCCGGCCCGCCACAGGGCCTCGTCGGCCAGCAGGTTGCCCACCCCGGCCAGCGCCTGCTGGTTGAGCAGGCGCGCCTTGACCGGGGCCCGGCTGCGCCCGATCAGGTCCCGGAACCGCTCCGGCGACACCTCCATCGCATCCGGCCCCAGCCGCCCCCTGACCGGGTCCAGGGTCACCCGGCCCAGCCGCCGCGGGTCGCGCAGGACCATGTTGCCGCCGTCGGTGAAGGCGAGCGCGAACCGTTTGAAGCGCAGCGCCGGGTCGTCGTCGAACCGCAGGCTCCCGCTCATCCCGAGGTGCAGGCCGAGCACCGGCCCGTCGGTCTCGATCAGCAACTGCTTGCCCACCCGGTCCACCCCGGTCACCCGGTGCCCGACCAGCGCCTCACGAAGCCCACCGGGCGGCCACGGCCGGCAGACGAACGAGTCGGAGTCGTCGGCATCGGCCACCACCCGCCCGACAGCATGCCGCTCCAGGGCCTCACGGGCCCGCTCGGCCTCCGGCAGCTCCGGCATCGCCGGAGCATCTCACCCCACCCGGCGTTCCACATGTCGACCAGCCCTGCTCGTCCTCAACCTGGCCAGCTGGCAGTTCCGGTATCCTGCGCCCCACCGGCCCCTGTAGCTCAAGGGACAGAGCAGCTGTCTCCTAAACAGCAGGTTGCAGGTTCGAGTCCTGCCAGGGGCACCAAGCTTTCATCGTCGCAGGTCAGAAGGGCTTGGGACGAGCTCTCGCGGGGTTGTCATCCTCGTCCCACGGGTTGCACAGCGCTCGACGAGCCGAATAACGCCCATGGCTCAACGCATCGCTCGCCAGGCCTTGGTTGCGTTCAACGCGAGCTCCCGCGAAAGCCGAATACAGGCCAGAATTCGAAGTCCCCTAGCACGGACAAGGTCGGGCCCTGACCCACGTCACGGTGATCAATCGATCGCGCGAAGGAGAGCGTGGGGTCCGGTCGCTGGGATGGCTACGGAGTTCGGTCCTTCGGCGGTTCAGCAGTTGCTCCCGGGGCCGGCGGCCTGGCATTCGGCGACCTTGCGGCCGGCCTGGTCGTAGGCGACGACCTTGGTGACCCACCACTCCAGATTCTTCTCCTCTGCGGGTTGGCGGTAGAAGCCGACGTAGAAGTTGACCGGGAACCGGTCGCCGGCTTGGATCGGTTCCAGCTCCAGCGGGGCGATCCCCTTGCGGAACAGCACCTGCACCCGGGCCGCATGCTTGGTGACGGCGCCGATGACCTGGCCCCAGTACTGACCGCCGGAGCGGATGTTCTGGGCACCGAAGGCCCGGAGCGGCGTGAGCGGGAAATCGGGTCCACCCTCCTTCCCCATCGAACCCGCACCTCCCTTGTCGAACAGTCCTGTGGCCCAGCACAGCCAGTTCTCTCCGAGCCGGGGCGGCTTGGCCTCGATCAGCCAGGTCTGCCCGTGAGCCTTCCCCCAGGCGACGAGGACCTTCTCGTCGGGGTCGCCGCCCTTACAGCGGGCCAGTTCGGTGGCCACGTCCCGCACCATCCCCTGGCCGACCTTGCCGGGAGGGGATCCAACCGGTAGCTGGACTTCGCCCGGGTCGGGCACGATGCTCACGTCGGGGCCGGTGCTGGTGGAGGCCGTGATCTCAGGCGGCCTGGTCGTTGCGGGCGGGGCCAGCGGCGCCGGCTGCCCGCTCAGCCGGTCGGTGCCGACCGTGACGGCAAGCAGGACCAGCACCAGCAGGGCCGCGGTCCCGCCGGCCAGGCGCAGCCGCCGGCGACGGCCCCGCGTGACCAGCACCGCTGCGGTTGGGGTGCGGCCTTCCCGGATGGCCGCGTCGGCCGCCTCCTGCAGTCGTTCGCGAAGTTCGCTCATGCGCGGTCGAATACCTCCTCCGGCTCCCCGAGCTTGGCCGCCAACGCCCGGCGGCCGCGGGCAAGCAGGCTTTTCACCGTCCCGCTGGGCACGGCCAGCGCCTGGGCGATCTCTGCGATCGGGAGGTCGGCCAGGTAGTACAGCACGATGGCCTGACGTTGGCGGACCGGCAGGGTCCGCAGTGCCTGGACCAGCGCGAGGGTCTCGACCGAGACGTCGGGCATGGCTGGCGGTGGCCCCAGTTTCAGCAGCGCCCGGGTCTGGCGGCGCAGGCTGCGGGCGCGGTCGGCGGCCAGGTTCATGGCCACCCGCCGGACCCAGGCTTCGGGCCGGTCGTAGTCGCGCAGATGCGACCAGCGCATCGAGGCACGGGTGAAGGCCTCCTGGATGATCTCCTCGGCTAGGTGCAGGTCGCCGGTGACCAGGAATAGGTGGCCGAGCAGCCGGTCGACCGTCGCCGCGTAGAACTCCTCGAAGCTCGCGCTCGCTGCCATGGCCTCCCCTCTCGGTCTCGGCCTTGCACACAGATACACGCCGCAAGCCGGCGATCGGTGCACCCGGCCGCACATTGATCGGACGGCCCCTCAGCCGTCCATGGTCGGCGTCAGGTCGCGGAGGTGCGTGAAGTTCCCGCACAGACCTGCGACCGCGACGTTGTTCAGCCCATGGAGCGGCTCGGTATCACCCTGCGTGGCGAGGCAGGCCGTATGAGATTGCCGCCGAGGGCTACGCGAATCGGAGAGGGGAGGAGAAGGCATGCCAAGAATGCGCCGGGCCGTGCACCAATCGCGCGAACGCACCGCTCCAGTCCCCCGAGGGAGCCACAAGCGGCAGATCAGCCGGACATGGCCGTCCGGCAGGAAGGGGTCGGCCATGTCCCTGGTAGGGTCCAGTGTGGGAGGGACCGCCCTGATGACCGCTTGCCAGGCGTGTGCGGCCCTCTGCGACCTACATCCACAATACAGTGGACAGCCCGATGGCGGCTGAGGGCGTTCTCGCTGGATAACGTGACGAATCTCGAAGATCCGACGACACGATAACTTTCGCTTGACGGTCGCTGCTGACCAGCAGCTTCGCGATCATGCACAGCGTCTGGGCTGAGCCATCTCCTAAACAGCAGGTTGCAGGTTCGAGTCCTGCCAGGGGCACCAGACGTCCAACGTCGCAGGTCAAAGGGGCTAGGAACGCCCTCTCGTGGGGCATCACGCTCGACCAGGCGTAGCGCAGCGCTCGACGACCC
>Ga0209382_10012677_pt1 | contig 10405 bp, 5 predicted proteins | sample SoiMetdeltSBSDD5_FD_187599 | JGI IMG/M metagenome (GOLD analysis project Ga0209382, IMG submission 187599) | Bulk soil microbial communities from a Populus tree surrounding site in Tennessee, USA - Soil MetaG P. deltoides SBSDD5 (SPAdes) (version 2) | ecosystem: Environmental > Terrestrial >...
GTGCAGTCCCGCTTCCGAGCTGAGCAGACGCGCCGCGCCAAAGCCCGAGATGACGAAGAGGTTCAGCCGCGCTTCAGGAACGCCAATCTCGGAGACCTGCATACCGCGCCGGGCGGCCCACTTCCGATACATCTCGAGCAGCCGTTCGCACCAGCGCGTCGACACGTCGGCATGTCGAGTCTGGTCGAGCACGGGCTGGACGGCGAGTACCACTTCGACTGGCGCGTCGGTCATCGCATCCTCGATGCCGTGGTTGACGAGGAAGAGCTGCGAGGCGAGTCGAACGATCAGATCGCGGGAGTAGCGGCCGGAGGGATGTGCCGATCGCTCGAGGCGCGTGGCCAGGCCGCGCGCCGTGCCAGCCGCCGCCTTCACGCGATCCATTACCTCGAACCGCGACAAGATCCCCATCCGGTTCGTCTGGCTCCAGAAGTCGGGACGCTGCATCTGCGCGGCGAGCTCGGATTCGACCGCCACCCACCGGTCGTCGGTGAATCGCCGTTCGAGCCGCTGCAGCTCGGCAAGCAGCGCCGCACGCTCGGCGGCGGTGCCGGTCGGCTGCAGCATCATGCGGGCGAGCGTCACGTCCGATTCGCCGGCGACGACCGCTTCGACCTCGAGCCGGGCGGCTGACGGCGCCGACGCGTCGGGATCGACGAACTCCACTTGCAGCGCCCGCCCGTCGCTGCGCACGAACAGGAACTGATCGCCTTCGGGGAACCGATGCTCGACCAATGTGGCTGCCAGCGGCGCGAGCAGGTGCTGATCGATCGCGCGTTTCAGCGGACGCGCTCCCATCGCCGGTGAGAACCCCTTGTCGAGCAGGAACTCCAGTGCGGAGGCTTCCCATTCGACCGCCCACTCGCGATGCCGCAGCCCGCGACGCTGCAGCACGTGCGACAGCTCCTTCGACACGATGCTCCGCATGTGCTCGCGGCTCAGCGGCCGGAAGATGATGATGCGATCGATGCGGTTGACGAACTCGGGACGGAAGCTCTGATGAATGGCCTTCGTCACAATCTGCGGCGACAGTGCCGCGGCGGCGTGGGCGACGAATCCGGAGCCGGTGTCGTGGCGAATCGTGCTGCCGAGATTCGACGTCAGGATGATGATGCAGTGACGGAAGTCGACGGTGTGACCCTTCGCATCCGTCAGCCGGCCATCGTCGAAGACCTGCAGGAACAAATCCCAGGCGTTGCCATGGGCCTTCTCGAACTCGTCGAGCAGCACCACCGAGAACGGCTGCTTGCGGACACGATCGGTCAGCGCGTTCGATTCGTCCTGCCGATCGGGATCGCCGACGATCTTGCGCATCGACTCGACGCTTTGGAACTCGCTCATGTCGAGCCGGATGAGGCGCTCGGCTGAGCCGAACAGGAATTCGGCGAGCGTCTTGGCGAGCTCGGTCTTCCCCGTTCCGGTCGGTCCGGCGAACAGGAACACGGCCACGGGCTTGGTCGAGTCGGTCAGCCCGGCCTTCAGCATCGCGACGCGATCGACGACGGCATCGACGGCTTCGTCCTGACCGATGACGCGCGTGCTGAAGAAGCGGCGCAGCTCGGCGAGGTCGACGCGCTCGCGGTCGTCGAGCACCTGCTGCGGCATGCCGGTCAGCTGCGACATCGTCGCGAGCACGTCGGACCGGCTCACGCGCGAGGCGTCCTGCGCAACGGCGCGCTGTACCGCCAGCTTCAGCAGATCGAGCACGGCTCCCGGCATCTGACCCGAGCTCAGATAGTGGCGCGCGAGATACGTCACCGTCTCGATCGCCTCCGGATCGACGCCCATCTCGAAGTGCTGCTCGATGCGGGCCGCTACCTCGTCGACCAGACGGTTGGTTTCCGCATCGGTCATCGGCCGCAGACGGAGCAACTCGAGCGCCGTCCTGACTGCCGGGCGCTGCTGGAGCACTTTGGTCAATGCCGCCGGTGTGATTTCGCTCAACAGGACGAGCCGCCCGGTCGCGAGCGCGGGCAGCACTTGATCGAGGATGCTCGCCGACTGGCCTTGATGCATGCCGCTCGTCGCCAGCTGCAGGAAGTCGGGCGCGTGCCACAGCACGCGTTTATCGGCGGCGAGCTCGATGGGCATCCGGCGCAGCCGCTCCTCGAGTTGTCCGATATAGGTCTGCCCGGCCTGCAGATGGGCGCCACCGGCCTCGAACAGCGTCCAGCCGTTGGCCTGCGCCCGCATCGCGAGCAGCGTGACGAAACTCGTCTTCCCGCTGCGCGGCTCGCCGATGACGAGCAGCGAGCGCGGTGGCTGCTGCAGGATGCACGCGTCGCCTCGCGCCAGCGAATCGCGAATTGTCTCGTGCTCGACGAGCAGCGGACGTTCGCCGTCGTCCTCGACGAATCGGCCGAACGTCTGCAGGTACTCGCGATCCAACGTCGTACGGCGGAAGGTGGCGATCTCGGTGAGCAGCTGGCGCGAACCCGGGTTGTCGATCTTGCGCAGCAGACTCTCGGCCGTCGTGAGCTCGGCGGCACCGGCGCTCGCGAGAGCGTCGCCGAACGACGTCACGTCGCCTTTCTCGGCGCGCCACGTGAAGTGCTCGGCCAACAGACCGGGAATGAAGGGATGGTCGATCCACCACTCCGATGACTGCAGCACCAGCGCACCCACCGCCGGCCGTTCGTCGAGTGTCTCGATGTAGCGCAGCACGTAGTACATGGGCCACGGCCGGCAATGACGGAAGCCGGCGATCACTGCCGGTAGTGCCTGGGCGCGATCGGGGCGCGTGCCCAGGGCCGCGCATGCCGCTGTCGCGAGCGGCCAGTTCGCGCCGCCCACGTAGTCGGTGACCAGCTTCAGCGGTACGCTTTCGGACTCGAAGATGCCTACTGCCTCGCGGAACGAGGAGTTGTCGAGCAGGTCGCGCGGATGCGCGCTCGAATCGGCGAAGGCCGTCAGTGGCTCGCTGAGCTGTTGCAGCCGCTGCGTCGGCGCCGACGCATGAGCGGCAGCCGCCGGCGAGTGACCCGGCTGGGCCGCAACGAGACTCCGCGCGCGCCGCCATGCTGCGGCGACGAACGCGGCCACGATCACCCCGACCACGAACGCGACGAAAACCTCGAATGGCACGATGCGCGGGATATTTTAGGCGGAGCGCCGCCCCGACGAAGATGAATGGTCGAGGATTCAATTCGACACAACAGTCGGACGGCAGAACTGCGCCGCGTCTTTATGCTAATTTTGGCGCGTTTTGGGGCGGCTTGGATGCCGTCCCACGTCCGGGGCCGCTCTTGGGCAGCCCGTGTTTACGAGGCGTTCCATGACGTACGCCAGGTCATCGATCGCGGTGCGCGCCGGCATCACGATCACGATCGCACTTGCGACGATCTCCGCGGCCGCCACCACGGGCCGCGCCGAAACTCGCCGGGTGGTCGTTCGCGTCTACGAGACCGGCTTCGGCGACGCGTCGATTCGAGCGGCTGCCATCCAGACAGCCTCGTCGATCGTCGAGATGGCGGGCATCTCGGTGGAGTGGTACGACTGCACCGAGAACGGCCGCCGTGCCGTGTGCCAGGATGCGCGACGTTCGGGCAACTTCATCGCCCGCATCATGCCGACGCTCACGTCCGGCGCTGCTCTGCGCAGACCGTCTGTCGAGGCGCTCGACGCACCGAGCGATTCGGAGCCGCCGCTCGGCTTTGCCGTCGTCGATCCCGACACGCACGCCGGGAAGATGGCGACGGTCTTTCACGATCAGATCGAAGCCGTGGTGCGGCGCACCGGCGTCGCACGCAGCGAGCTCCTCGGCCGTGCTCTCGCCCACGAAGTCGGCCATCTGCTGCTTGGCGTCCGTGGACATAGCCGCACCGGCATCATGCGCGCGGTGTGGACCGACGACGAGCTGACACGCGAGCGGCGCGAAGACTGGTTATTCGCCGCCGGCGATAGCCAGCGCCTCCAACAATCGTTCATCGAGCCTTGAGACGAAACGTGCCGTCGTCCTGCCGCTCGCGAAACGCGGCGTGGCAGCTTTGACAGGTCCGGTTCAGGGCGTCTGCCGAGGACCTCACCGCATCCCAGTTCCCGGATGCCAGCGCCGCATCGATTGACCCAACGTGTGTGCTGGCCTCGCGCGCGTGTACGGCCGCCGCGTGACGAATATCGCCCAGGGTCGCCTCAGTCTGCGCGAACGCAGGCCCCAGTGCCGCGAGACTCGTCTTGACGGCATCGCCTTTCGACTCTTGCGCCGCGGTGCGCAGGGTGTTGAATGCGGGTGAGATCGTCTTCATCGCCGACGTCAACGCCACATCCGCAGGCGTCGGCGGCGGAATCGGTTTCCTCGCCAGCTCGGCGTACCGTGAGTTGAGCACGGACGTTGCCACCAGTACCGGCTGTCCGATGAACGTCGCCGCGGCCTCGTCTGGCAGATCGAGCACATAGTCGGGGGCCACACGGGCCAGCGCCGCGGGATCGAGCGTCACAACCTGCCCTCTCACGAGGAAGTACTTCCTCCGTTCCAGCGACGAAGTGAGGTACGGCGCGATGACGAGCAACGGCTTGCCGACGGCCTTCATCTCCTTGGCACTGGTCATCCGCTGCTGATCCATGAGAAACGTCGTCTTCGAAACCATACGCTCGACGCCGGCGGTGATCGTGACGAGCTTGCCGACGTAGCCGTCAGGTGCGTCGACGATGGTGCCCGTCGCGACGGGTTCGCCAAAACTCGAGTTGTCATTACCACGGCGGCGCTGCGCGTCGACGCCGGGCGTCAGGGCAAAGACCAGCGCCGCAGCCGTGATGAGCGGAATAACAAGGCTCTTCACTTCGAATTCCTCTGGAGTTGTTCGAGGATCTCCTGGCGCTTCTTCGCCTGCTCGATCAACCGCTGCTGCACCTCTGACGGATTGTCCGCATCGAGCTCGGTGTCGTCGGCCAGTTCCGCGCGCAGCGCACCACCGACGTTGGCGCCCTTGTCCGTGGTGTCGAGGCCACGTGCCGCCATCAGCTCACGCAGCAGCTGCGCCGTGTGCTTGTTCATCATCACCCGCGCGTTGTAGTAGACGCCGTCGGCGATCGTCAGCGGCAGCCAGCCGCGGTTGTTGCGGACATCGAGCATCGCGCCGGCGTTGACCAGATGCATCACGGCATCGTTCGAACCGCGCCACGCCGGACCGTGCAACGCCGTCTCGCCGTTCTTGTCCACGTCGTTCACGGGCGCTCCGAGATCGAGCAGGATCTTCACTGCATCAGCGGACTCCTCAGGCAGGCCGGGGCTCTCGCCCTGCGAGTAGACTCCCACACCGGCCGCCACCATCAACGGCGAATCGCCATCCACGTTGCCGATGAACGGATCGGCACCGAGTTCCAGCAGTACCTCCATCAGCGGCACATCGACGGACTTCGACGCCAGGAAAAGCGGCGTCGCGCCGAAGCGGTTGAGACTGTTGCGGCCTTCCATGTCCGAGTTCGGTTCTCTCGTTTGTCTGGCATTGATGTCGGCACCGTGCTCGACGAGCGCACGGGCCAGGTCGAGGCTGCTGACGTTGCCGTGTGGCCGCTGACCGGGGTTGTTCTGGCCACGCTGCGGCCGCCGCGACCACGCAATCTGGTGCAGCGCCGTCCAGCCCTGGCCGGCGGCGTTGGGATCGATGCCGTGCTCGAGAAGCGCAACGGCCGCCTCGTAGTTGTTGCCCTGCACCGCGGTCACGAGCGCGCTGGTGCCATCAGGCAGCGTTTCGTTGATTCGGGCACCTCCAGCCACGAGCGCGTCGATGGTCCCGATCTGACCTTGCCGGGCCGCGAACAGCAGCGGCGTCCAGCCGAACATCGAGCGGGCATTCACATTGGCCCCGGCCTCGATGAGGACCTTGACTGTGTCGGCGTTGCCTTCATGTGCGGCCCACATCAGCGCCGTCTGCTGCTTCCACTTCTCGACAGCGTTCACAGCCGCGCCGCGGGCGAGCAAGAGCCGCACCGCATCGACTTTGCCGGTGCGCGATGCGGTCATTAGTGGCGTCTCGCCTTCGGGCAGCGCCACGTTTGGATCGGCGCCGGCATTCAGCAGCAGCTCGATCATCGCGGCGTTCCCGTTCACCGCGGCTGCATACATCGGCGTGACGCCGTACCGATTCGCTGCTTTGACGTTGGCGCCAGCGCGCACCAGCGTCTGCGCCATCGCCAGGTTGTTCTGATCGGTGGCCCAATGGAGCGCCGTCGTCCCGTCCTTGCTCGCGACGTTGGCTGCCTTCGACTGCTTCAGGAACGTGCGAACGGCTTCGAGGTTGCCTGCCTTCGCTGCGTCGACGATCGTCGCCGTACCTGCGGCGTCGATCGACGCAACCTGTACCGCGGTCAGGACGGCGATGAGTGCGTATGTGATCCGGCGTCGCATCATCCCCTCCTACGTTTTCAAATCGATCGCGCCCGAACTGTCGCCAAAACTATCTATCGGGACACCCGAGTGGTTGGCAATCCCGACGAGCAGATTCGACAGCGGCGTGCCCAACTTCGTGGCCAGGTGCTGATTGCCTTTGAATCCGCTGGCGCCGCCAACCAGGGCAATCGGCACGTCCATGTGCGAGTGGATGTTGCCGTCGCTCATGCCGCCACCGATCATCAGCAGCGAGTGATCGAGCAGGTTGCCGTCACCATCAGGCGTGCTCCGCATCTTCTCGACGAGGTAGGCAAACAGCTCGACGTGCCAGGTGCACAGCTTCGTGTACTTGGCCAGGTTCTCCGGCGTGTTGCCGTGGTGGGACATCGAGTGATGCGATTCGTTGAGCCCAATCTCCGGGTACATCCGCGCGCGCTGCTCCGCTCCATACATGAACGTCGTCACCCGTGTGATATCCGCCTGGAACGCCAGGTGCTGCAGGTCGAACATCAGCTTCGCGTGGTCGTCGAATCGTTCGGGAACACCAATGCCGGGCCGTTCGTACTCGGCCGACGGTGACTCGGCGTTCCTGGCTTCAGTCTGTTGAATACGGCGCTCGACCTCGCGCAGTACGTCGAGGTAGTCGGACACCGTCGAGCGGTCGGCCGGCCCCAGCTTGGCCTGCAGACCGTGCATCTCCTGAATCGCGGAATCGAGAATGCTCTTCTTGGTGCGTGCCGCCGCACGCTGCTGCTCGGCCGAGCCCCCGTCGCCGAACAGTTGCTCGAACACCAGACGCGGACTGCTCTGCGTCGGCAGCGGCGTCGTCGGCGACGCCCACGAGAGCGTCGTCCCATACGCGCAGCTGTAGCCCGTATCGCACCCGCCGGTTACCGAATTCGGCAGAATGGCCAGTTCCAGAGACGGCAGCGGCGTGTCTTTCGTGTACTGCGACGCTATGACCTGATCGACCGATGTGCCGGCGCGCAAGTCCGACCCTTCGGTGCGTTTGATGTGCGTCCCTGTCAGCCACGAGCCGGTGCTGCGCGTGTGATCGCCGTTGCCGTCGCCCAGGCTCTCGGCGGCGCGGTTGTGCAGACCACTGACCACCATCAGCTGCTGCCGGTACGGCTCGAGCGGACTGAGAATCGGCGAGAACTCGAAATCCGCCCCGACCGTCTGCGGCTTCCAGTAGTTCACGCCGGTGTGGTTCATCGCCACGCCGTTAGGCATATAGAAGAACCCGTAACGCTGCGGCTGCTTGGTGGTCACGGCCGACAACGCCGGCACCATCGCGTCGAGATACGGCAACGCCAGCGCCGCGCCCATACCGCGCAGCACCGTGCGTCGCGACAATGCCTTCTTGGTGATGATCATGAATCGGATCTCCTCATCTGGAATGGAGCGCTCTTGACGATGCCGAGAACGATCGACGAGAACCGGTAATTCTGTGGAGCCGCCTCGCGGAGAATGGCGCGAACCGCCGGCGCATCGTAGTACTCGACGCCGCGGCCGAGCGCGTACGTCAGCAGTGTGCTCGTGACGTTCGCGTTGACCTGGAGCGAGCGGGCCATCAAGACTTTGCGCAAGCCAGGCAGACCGTCGATCTTCGATCCGTCGGCGTAGTCGCCCGAGTTGTCGATCGGCTCATAGTTCTCATCGAACAGCCGGTACGTGCCCACCGCGTCAAAGCTCTCGAGTGCGAACCCGATCGGGTCCATCAGCTTGTGGCAGGACGCGCAGATTGCGCCGGCACGGTGCTGCTCGAGACGCTCGCGCAACGTGCGTACCTTGGTGACCTTCTCGCCGTTCTCCTGCAGCGAGGGCACGTCGGGTGGCGGCTCCGGCGGGGGTGCACCGAGAATCGTCTGCAATACCCACTTGCCACGCACGACTGGCGAGGTGCGATTCGGAAGTGACGTCACCGTCAGGATTGCGCCCTTCCCGAGCAGTCCCCGGCGCGGGCTGTCGGCGGGCAGCGTCACACGCTGAAAGTTGATGCCCTTCACATTGGCAATGCCGTAATGCTGCGCCAGCCGCTCGTTGACGAACGTGTAGTCGGCGTCGAGCAGATCCATCAGCGGCCGATCGTTGCGAACGATGCTGTCGAAGAACAGCTCGGCCTCTTTCTGAAACGCGAGTGCCAACGTGTCGCCGTAGTCCGGGTAGAGGAACGGATCCGGCACGATGTCCTTGAGCCGGCGCAGCGACAGCCACTGCCCGGCAAAGTTCTCGGTGAAGGCTTGTGAGCGCGGATCGGCAAGCATGCGTTTCGTCTGCTGTGCGAGGATCGCGGGCTCGCGCAGCTTGCCCTTCTCGGCGAGATCGAGGAGCTCCTCGTCTGGGATGCTGCTCCAGAGAAAAAACGACAGCCGCGACGCGAGGCTCAGGTCGCTGATGCGATACGTTCTCGACTTCGAGGCTCCGGCCGGGACAGGTTCAAATTCCGTGCGGAACAAAAACGACGGGCTGACAAGGATGCGCTGCAGCGCCAGCTCGATGCCGCTCTCGAATGTGCCTGCGGCGCGACCCTCGCGATACAAGTCGAGGAGCACCTTCAGATCGGCCTCGGCAACCGGCCGCCGATACGCGCGCCGCGCCAGCTTCGAAAGAATCGTCTTCGCGCATGGCGCCTCGTCGGTCGGCTTGGCAGGTGTGCACACGAACACGCGCTGATAGCTCTGAGAGGTCGTGGCGCCGCCGGGATTGATCGGCCCCATGATCTCCATCTCACGAAGCGCGGCACCTTCGCGAGTCTCGCGGTTGTCCGTCGGACCGCGGCCGATGTAGGGCTTCAGAAACGGTCGGCGAAAGCCTTCCGAGACCGCATTCGTCTTCATCAGGAAGGTCGCCCGGACCTCGTGCAGACCCGCTGTGATCGGGACGCGAATCACCCAGTTGTCATCGAGCTTGCGGCGCGCGAGCGCAGCCTCGTCCGGAATCGGATCGCCGTTGGCGTCAACCGCGCGTGGACGACGCTCGGGGCCTGTACCAGGTGCTCTGGCCACCTGGCGTTCGATGTTGAGATCCTCACCGGACGTGGCCGGCAGCGTGAACACGTGCACGCGTTCACCGTCAACGCTGATCTCGAGATGCTGTTCGCCGATGAAATGCGGGATGTCCGAGTCGATTCCGCGCCCGACGCGCACCTTGATGTCGTAGTCGCCGTCTCGCGGCGCGAGGTAGTCCACGCGAGTGCCGCCACGCGTACCGACCGGCATGCCCTCGAGTCGTACGTCCTGGTCGAGCTGATCTGCTACGCGGAAGAGATCCCCGCTGGGCGGCGCCGGCGTACCCAGCGCCAGCCGCGAGATCTTCTGCGCGGCATTCAGATAGCGCTCGGCCAGCAGCGGCGACAGCTTGAGGACGCCGGCAATGTTGTCGAACCCGTAACTGATCTCGTCGGTGGGCAGCCAGTTCGACGCGTCGACTTCGAACCCGAGGAGATCACGTACGGCATTCTGGTACTCGGCGCGGTTGAGACGATGGAGCGGCTCGGTGCGGCCCGGGTTCGGATTCGCGGCCGCGGCGCGATCGAGAGCGGCTTCGAGAGACGAGGTGAACTCATCGATGACGGCCTGCGCGGGACGGCGCACACCTGACGGAGGCATCAACCCGGCGCGCAGCTTGACGACGACCTTCTCCCATTCCGCGGCGTGCGCACCGACGTTGGTGAGTTCGAGCGTATCGAGCGCCAGCCCACCAGTCTTGAGCCGCTGGTTGTGACACGTCGCGCAATAGGTGTCGACGAAGGTCTTGGATGGAACGATAGCTTCGGGATGCGCAGCCACCGGCGGCACCGGGACTGCAGCCGCAGTGCTTGCTGGCGCAGGGGGCGCCACCTGTGTCGATGTCTGAGAGGCCGTATCGGCGACGGACGAGGCAAACAGCGCCCCGCAGGCGAGGAAGAAATGAACCCAACGTATCTTCATGCCATCTCCAGGCTCCTCACGCAGCGCAAAGCAAGTGCGGTTCCATCGCGTGTCACGTAAGCGGCCTCTGGCGCTCATGCGATTTGCCCGCATGAATAGCGGGGATTTCGCACGAATGCGATCGGCAGCGCGCGGGCGAGCGATG
>Ga0209382_10012681_pt1 | contig 10402 bp, 11 predicted proteins | sample SoiMetdeltSBSDD5_FD_187599 | JGI IMG/M metagenome (GOLD analysis project Ga0209382, IMG submission 187599) | Bulk soil microbial communities from a Populus tree surrounding site in Tennessee, USA - Soil MetaG P. deltoides SBSDD5 (SPAdes) (version 2) | ecosystem: Environmental > Terrestrial >...
CCATACCACTGGTTGCGGCTGGGATTACCTGCCGCACGACATCGCAGCTTCCTGGCAAACTTGCCATCGGCGATTGCTGGAGTATCAGCGCCGGCGCGTTTGGCAAAAGATCGTCCGAGAGCTCATCAAAGTTGCCTATCGCAAAGGCAAGATCAATCTCAACAATGCTTACCACGATGCGAGCGTGGTGAAGTCGAAAAAAGGGGCAAAGATCAAGTAGGGTATTCGGGAAAACACCGTGTTGACGGGCTCAAACGCCACTTGGTGATTGACGCCCACGGCAATCCGCTCAATTTCACTTGAGCAAAGCCAACTGGAACGACCAGCAGAAAATCCTGGAAACGAGAGCTGGCATCAAGATCGGTAACCGGCGCCACCGTCCAACGCGGTTGGGTCTCGATAAAGGCTCTGACAGTGAGCCGCTCAGGCAACAACTGCGAAAACGCGGGATCGTTCCCAATGCCCCTTATCGTTCGAATCACGTGACGGTGCCAAAGGGGCGACCGCCAAAGGATAAACACGAGAAGCGCTATTGTCGGCAGCGTTGGAAAGTTGAGAGAAGCTTCGCTTGGATCAATAACTACCGCCGCTGAGATCGCTTTCTCGAAGAGAGTCAAAAAGCTTATCGTGCCTTTATGCGAGTATTTTCCATCAAACACTACTTGGACCGTTTGTTTTAGCACCTTTTAGAGTTTTGAGAAGACTTCAATTGCTGTGGGACGCCTTGGACCCAATCGAAGATGCAGGTCATCTTGGCCACCACCGCCTGCTTGCGATGGGTCGCCCAATCGAAGGCCGCGAGCGAGAGTTTGATCAGGCTAGCATTGACCGCCGCGATGCGCGCAAAGTTTTTGCCCATCCGCGCGATCTGCGAGCGGTACTGGGCGAGGAGCATCGCCCAGGCCTCGATCATCTGGCTCCAGGCTGCGTTGAGACAAGGCATCGGAGAGGGTATTGCGCGCCAACTCGCAGCACGAGCGCGCGGCGCGCATCTTGCGACTCTTGCGCCGCACGCACCAGCCCGCGTTGTGACGGGTCTTTGAGCATTTGGTAGAAGACCAGGACTTTGAGCAATCGCGATCCTGGGATAGCTTCGCGTCGCGATTCATAGGAATCGCGATCAAAGCGGCGATACGCTGACTTCAATTTCGGTGGGATTTCAAAGTCATCATCATTACCCGGGGTATCAAGTAAACGTCTCGTTCGACCTATTGCGAGCGCGGGTCTTATACCAAATGGCATAAAGGGCTGGACGACCAAAGCTCGTAGGGGTCCGTTCAGGGACCGCCTTTAACCTGACTCACATTTTGTCACCAGTGCCGACTCAGAATGAGCCACGCAAAACCCACTGGTTATGCTGCCTTCCTAGAGCACATTCTGAGCCGGGTTATGTGACGAGATGCCCTAGATTTATGGGCTCTTTGGGAATTCGCATGGAAACGAGACGATGCTATGACACCGACCTAATATTTTCAACAGTTTAGAGGAGCTGAGAGGCCGCTGTTGAGCGGATTCCACGCGAATTCCCAAAGAGCCGATTTATGCCTACGATGTTCACCTCGTCTCCTGTGCTTTAAGCGAGGATAGCCCTTTGCTAGCTTGGACGGCGGATTGCAACATGCGACTTGAATCTGAGAGCTTGAATTCTCAAGCGAAATAATCGAGTTCAGGAGGACGCCATGACTAAGCGACACATTTCCTGTTGCAGAGAGCTTTTCCAGAGGTTTATTTGCGGCCTGGTAATTTGCGCTTCTGCTGTAAACGCGGCGGCTCAATCGGCGACTTTTGAAACGCGCAATTATCCTCTATTCGGCAACACCCACGTCGCCGCTGATCTCAACGGTGACGGTAGACTTGATTTAGCGGGATCAGGAGCAAGCTCAGCGGCCGTAATGATCAACAATGGCGACGGAACATTTCAGGCAAGAGTCGATTATCCGGTTGCCGGTCAAGCCCAAGACGTGGCGGCAGGCGATTTTAACAGCGACGGGAGAATGGATTTAGTCATTACGATCAACACTCCGCAAATTAGCCTCTCACTTTTGCTGGGCAACGGCGACGGAACATTCAATGCGCCCATCAATTTCCCGAACACTTCAGGCTTTGATTCGCCGTCCGTCGTGGCTACGGATTTGAACAACGACGGCAAGCTCGATGTTGTCATTTTGCATAGCATTGCTTGCTTTACCGCGCCCTGCAGGGCGGCCGAAACGATTTCTGTGATGCTTGGCAACGGCGACGGCACGTTTCAGACGCGCGAACTCGCCGCGGCCCAACATATGCATCGGATGACGGCAGGAGATTTTAACCTCGACGGCATCAAGGACCTCGCGATCGGCGCTGAAAATACTCAACTCCACATTCTGCTCGGGGTGGGCGATGGCACGTTCCTGCGGCAGCCTCCGATGACGCTCATTCCCGGCGGCGATCTTTTCTCCGCGTGCAATGATGTGGACGTCGCTGATTTCAACGGAGACACGATTCAGGACTTGGTCGTTCCGCTCGGCAACGGACATGGGAACGTGGTTTTACTAGGCAATGGCGACGGCACTTTCCGCCAGAGCTTTCGGATCACTGAAAATGCTGTGAACTCGCCACTGAATTTGGCTGTCGCCGACTTCAACGGCGATGGCTTTCAAGACATTGCCCGCGCCATGGGAAACGGCGACTCAGGCTTGATGGAGATAGCAAACGGCAACGGCGATGGGACGTTTCAAGCGCTGATACGCTATCTCGTGCCTCCTGATAGGTCGAGCATTGGGGGCGTCTTCATTACTGCGAGTGATTTCAACGGCGATGGCAAACCGGACGTTGCCTTGGGAGTCGGCGGAGCAAGTCCGGGTTTGAGGAGCTTGATAAATACGACGGGAGCAGCGCCACCTCCACCCCCGCCCGCGCCCGTGACAGTTTCAGCTTTAATATTGAATCCGAGCACGGTAACAGGCGGAAATGCTGTAACCGGCACGGTAACATTGAACGCGAAGGTCCAAACCGCGGCCGCCGTCCGGTTGGCGAGCAACAACGCGGCGGCAACAGTCCCGGCGAGCGTAACGGTCGCGGCTGGCGCGTCGTCAGCGAATTTCACGGTCAACACCACGCAGGTCTCCGCCGCGACCAGCGCCACCGTCATGGCGACTTTGAACAGCTCATCGCGTTCGGCCGCCCTCACGATAAGTCCGGCAACGCCGTCGGTGGATACAGTCTCCATTACTCGCGCCGAATATGAGTCGTCAAAGCGCAGGCTGCGCGTCGAGGCAACCAGCTCGCGCTCGAACGCGACGCTGCAAGTTTTCGTCACGTCGAGTGGTCAACTCATCGGCACATTAACCAATAATGGAGGCGGGCGATTCGGCGGGGAGTTCAATTGGGCTACGAATCCGCAACGCATTACCGTGCGCAGCAGCTTTGGGGGGCAGGCGACGCGCTCTGTAACTCTAAAATGAGTAGTTTGGCTGAGTGACAACCGCTTTCGTAACTGGCTTCGAGCTGATGTGTGGCAGGGCTGTCAACGAAACACTACCCCATAAGCAGTAATATAGCTTAATGGTATTAAATCGCAGTTAATAACATAAGGGCGCTTATCGGACCCGCTAAATCTGGAGGGCGTTTTGCGGATTAAAGGATCGGTTGGCGTACAAATCAGATCCCTGATCCTCCCTGGCGCCGCGGACAGAAGCGTGGGCTCGTCGCGCGACGTTAGATAAAAAAACCCGGAGAGACGCCGAAGAGATCGGCCAGGGCATGCGCCTTCCCGGCGCTGATCGTCCGCGCCCCGCTCAGCACGTCCGAGACGTACCCGCGCGATTTGAAGACAGGCAGGAGATCGGCCCGCCACATCTCGCGCTCCTCCATAAGATGGCGCAGGACCTCATTCAGGGCCGCTTCGGGGACGGGTTGGCGCTCCCCCTCGTAGCGATCCACGAGCGCGGCGACGAGCGAGAGCAACTCGCGCTCCTCGTGCGTCTTCCCATCGCTTAGTCGATCAGGCGCTCGGCGAGCGCGAGCAGGCGCTTGCAATCTCGTTCGTCGGGCACGGGCAAGCGCTTTTGACTGTCATTTTACCGGGCGCGGGACGTGGCGGCGTGGCCGGGGCGGGGGACCCCGGCGATTCAAGCGGCGTGTACGCAGGTGCGCGCCGCCCGCCGGGCCCTCGCGGGCCGGCGCTTGATCTCGACCGTGACGTCGAAATCTAACGCGTTGAGGACGCCGAAGAGGCGCAGGACTGAGAATCCGGCTAGACGCCCCCGTCTCAGATTGGAGATGTCGGGCTGAGACAGGCCGGTCAGTTTGGCCGCCTGCGATTGAGTGAGCTTACGCCCCGAGATGCCCTGATTGATCAGGACGGCGAGGTCCGCCTTGCGTAACTGCTCTTCCGGGTCCGGGAGCCCAATGTCGGCGAAGACGTTCCCCGAAGAGCACCGGATTTCAAAGTCCTCAGTTGCTTTCGCCTCTTTCAGAGCCGTCGCTGTTTTCACGACCGTCCCTCCTTACCCTTTGATCCTGATAATTGCTCCTTGGCAGCCTTCAACCGCCTTTCGATGAGTTTTATGTCTCTCGGCGGCGTCGCCGCGCCGCTTTTCGACTTCTTCTGAAAGCAATGCAAGACGACAATCGCGCCGGCGATCTGCGTGGTGTAAACCCCGCGGTAAGTGTCGGTGTCGAAGTCGTCAACGATCTCCATCACGCTCGCGCCCTTGAAACCTCTAATCGGTTTCGCCGAGACGTGCGTCTGGCCCATTTGGGCTAGCCTAAGCGCGAAGCCGATGACGCGCTTGACGTCGTCGGGGAAGCTGCTCAGGTCCTCCAGCGATGACGCCATCCAGAAGGTCTCTTTGCACTGGGGGGCGTCCTTCGTCCGGGGCTACTATAGTAGTTCTACTATAAAAGTCAACGATCATCGTCGCGACGGCGATGACTGTCATCCCGGAGATGATCATCAGATGAAGGGAAACTTGTGATGACATAAAAAAACCGGCTCATGTTTTGCCAGACTGCGAGCCAGTATAGACTCTAGAAATGATTGACTTTCCGATCGACGAGCTGCTGGATGAAGGAGCCTGCCTGAGCTGGCTCGAGCGGCACCTCCACCCACAAGGACTGAACTGCCCTCACTGCTGGGCCAGGGAGCGACGCTTCGCCGAGCAGAACCGATCCTGGCCCGCATGGCGGTGTCATGACGCCATCCTCTCAAGTTTTGGAGTCTCTGGGAATCCCGGGGCGGTTCAAAGCAGGCTCTTGCTTGGCCTTGACGTAGAGCTTCCGCTGGAACCTCCGGATCTGGTCGGGAGTTTGCAGGCCCGAGGCCAATCTCCTCTGCCTCGGTTTCTTGGGAAGCACCCTGAAGTGAGGCCCCTTCCCTCGGCCGGCGTTGCCCGGCTTCACAGGTCATATGGGCCTCTCCGACGCCCGCCTGGACCGCCGCCTCTGCGCGGCGTTGCGGGTCGCGACCTCGCATCCACAGCGGGCCTCCCACGTTGCGACAAGGGCCTTGGCTCACATGCGGTCCCCACTACCCCGGTGACCGCGGCGGGTGCGGTTGTCAGTTGCTTCCCCTGCGCGCATCGGCCTTCCCTGTTTCGCCCGCAGGTCGGCGTCGACGACTTCATTTCGAGGCGTGCTCAGGGTTCACTCGCGTTACGGCCTGTGAGCTTGCCAGCCCACCCGAGGCGGACTGTTGTCCCCGAGGCTTCAGCTGACCAGGTTGCCCTGATCCTCCGCTCGGGTAGCTACCAAACTGAACTGACAATTGTTTGGGTGGAACTTTCATCCACTGGTCCTTGCCACCTTCGTGGCGCACGGCGAAATTTAGGTTTCCTCTCCGACCATTTCTCCAATTGATCAAAGAGCTTGAGCGATTGACTCGTGTGCGCTAAAGGGGCTCTGCTCCCATCACTTCTCAGTATTGAGTCGAGCCGCGAGGAAGGGTATGATTTACAGCGAAATGGCCTCGATCCGCCCGTCTTTCTTCTGTCCAGGTCACCTTTCTTGACAGAAGCCGAGGGGGTGAAGAGGGCCTCCCGATTGCTGAAGGTCGCGGCGAAATGCGCCGCCGTCGTCCATTTGATCATCTCTGTGCGCTGCGGCAATCCCGGGATAACAATACCCGGTGCGGCACAATGATGAACCGAAATCTGCATTGAAAAGATGAGAAACGATTTCGACCTTGCCATTATCGGCACAGGCTTTTCCGGGACGCTGCTGGCGATGATCGCCCGGCGCACAGGGCGGTCCGTCATCCAACTCGAGCGCGGATCCCACCCGCGCTTCGCCATCGGCGAATCAACCTCGCCACTCACCAACCTGATCATCGAGCAGCTGGCCGACCGCTACGACCTACCGCGCCTCAAGCCGTTGGCCACCTGGGGAGGGTGGCAACGAGCCTACCCTCAAATGGTTGGCGGACTCAAACGCGGCTTCAGCTATTTCAAGCACGAATCCGGCACCCGGTATCGGACGACGCCTGATCGTTCGAATCAGTTACTCATCTCCGCCAGCCCGAATGATGAGGCGGCCGACAGCCATTGGCTGCGCTCTGACGTTGATTATTTTCTGCTGCAGGAAGCCATTGCCACTGGCGCGGAATATCTCGATCAAACGGAGCTGCACTCCATTGACTGGGCGAATGGTGGCGGGGCGACACTCCGGGGTGAACGGCGTGGACAGGCCGTCAAGGTCCGAGCACGACTAGTGGTGGATGCCAGCGGCCCGCGCGGATTCTTGAGCCGGGCGCTCGATCTGACGGATAAGCGGTTTGAGGATTATCCAGCGACGCAAGCACTCTACTCGCACTTCATCGGCGTCCATCGCTGTGACGGGATGCCCGATTACGAAGTGGGGGAGAATCCGCCCTTCCCACTTGACGATGCCGCCGTGCACCATGTGTTTGAGGGCGGATGGATGTGGGTCTTGCGCTTCAACAACGGCGTGGTCAGTGCGGGTATCGCCGTCACTGAGGGGCTGGCGAGGGAATTAAAACTGGCGGAAGGCGAAGCCGCATGGCAACGATTTCTCGCCCGGTTCCCATCGATAGCCGCGCAGTTTGCCGAGGCGAAGGCCATTCGTGAATTCACCTGGATGCCGCATCTCACGTATCGTTCGGAAACAGCGGCCGGAGAAGGCTGGGCCATGCTGCCTTCAGCGGCGGCTTTTGTGGATCCGCTCTTCGGCGCCGGGATGCCGATGGCGCTCCTCGGGGTGGAGAGGCTGGGCCGATTGCTGGAGGAGAACCTCGGAGACCGCGAGCTCAATCAACGGCTTGGTGAATATGGCCGGACGACGCTGATTGAGGCCGATCACACAGCCGACTTCGTTGCCGGTTGTTACGCGTCGTTCCCGCAATTCGATCTCTTTACCTCACTGTCAATGGTCTACTTTGCGGCCGCCAGTTACTGCGAAATGGCACGGAGACTGCGACGCAATCACCTGGCACAGCGTTTCCTGGCCCAGGACCATCAACCATTTGCCAACGCGGCCAGCAGGCTGAGTCAAAACTTACGCGACAACGCCTGCTTTGACTCAATCCTCTATGCCGCCCAGGTCAAACAGAAGATCGACTGTCTCAATGTGGCCGGACTCTGCGACCCACGGAAACGAAACTGGTATGACGTCGACTTGGATGATATCGTCCTCGGCGCGGAAAAACTGGAAATGACCGCTGATGAGATGCGCGAATTTCTGCGCACCGCAACCTGGGCGCAAACCGCCGTCAACCCCCAGCAGTACCGGCCGCAGCCGCAAGCCCGGCAATCGATCCGGCTCTTCACCTATCAGGACCATCTTGAAGACGGGTCCGAACCGGTAGGTGAACTGGTCGGATCCGGCCCGCTGTTCCGGCAGATGCTAGACGACGCCTTAAACGTCGCCCCCACCGATGCGACCGTGCTGCTCCGGGGAGAGACGGGAACCGGCAAGGAGTTGTTGGCCTATGCGATCCACCAGCACAGCCCGCGCCGCCATCGCCCATTTGTCATCGTCAACTGCGCGGCGCTCCCCCCGTCATTGATCGAAAGTGAGCTGTTCGGGTATGAAAAGGGGGCATTCACTGGCGCGATGCTACGCAAGCCGGGGCGTTTTGAGCTGGCGGACGGGGGCACCATCTTTCTCGATGAGATCGGTGAAGTGCCGCTCGAGATTCAAGGCCGATTTCTCCGCGTGCTGCAGAATGGCGTGTTTGAGAGATTGGGGAGCACAAAAAGCGTTCGGGTCAAGGTCCGCATCATCGCTGCCACTAATCAACCGCTCGAACAGCTGGTCAACGAGCAAAAATTCCGCGCCGATCTGTTTTACCGACTCAATGTCTTCCCGATTACGCTGCCGCCGCTCCGCGAGCGGCCAACCGACCTTCCTTTGCTCGTCCAGCATTTCGTCGATAAGTACAATGCCCGCTTCAATCGTTCGGTCACCACGATCAACAAACAATTGCTCCACGCGCTCCAACAGTATCACTGGCCCGGTAATGTGCGAGAGCTGGAACATCTGGTGGAGCGTGCCGTCCTTTCTGCGAAGGACGAGATCCTGAGGGTCACTCCACCCGCGATCCGCGTCGAGTCTCCCGTCAATGGCAAAGTGTTAGAGACCGGGTCTGGGATGCCTGCTCACGGCGAGTTGCCGCTAGCCACACTGAAGGAAAACGAGCGGGATCACATTCGCAGGGCCCTCCAACATACCGGCGGCCGCATTTCGGGGCCGCAGGGAGCCGCCGCCATCCTCGGCCTCCCGCCCTCCACTCTCCGCAGCCGAATCAAAAAAGTGAAATTATAAACCCCTGGGTCGGGCGATGGTTGTGATTGCGATAGGCTTTGTGGCACGAATATTGAGCCCTCGCTTTGAAGGGCATGTTAGCCAGTAACCCGGGCACTATCAGGCATGCCCAGATGCGTAATGTGGTTCAAGATCGCGCTCTTGAGTAACAGCTCATTGAATTAATCGCTCACCTCGCGGGTCTGCAACCGGTCACTGAAGATCGTCTTGAAGCGGGAGACGGTCGTCTGCTTCGACAAGACCTGGCGGCCGGCCAGATCGAGCAGATTGATTGAAGGAGGTAATGACGGCTACACTATATTGGCCGCGCAAGGAAATTCTCGACGATACATTCGAGTTCCCCGAAGCGCAGCTCTTGATGATGGATATGAAGAAGTCTCTGAGGCGCAAGTAGACATGAACATACACCGCAATGCCCAATCGTGTACGCTGATCACAATGCTCCTGCTCGCATGTGCGATCGGCTCTAACGCGCAAACACAACTGCGCAGTAACGGTGAGGAAACCAGAGTTTCCCCGGAGGGCAAACAACCGCGCTCCGAAGACAGTTCTTCACTCAACGTCAGCCCCCAAAGTACATCGGACAACCAGTGGCACTTTCAACTCACCCCCTATCTCTGGATCGCAGGTATTAGTGGACGAGCGGGAATCGGGGCGTTGACCGTCGATGTAGATTCGGGACTCACCAGCGACAACGTGCACCTGAATTTCGGTTTCATGGGCACGTTTGAGGCGCGTCGGAACAGACTGGTGGTGGTGACTGATCTTCAATACTCGAATCTCGGTACGGATCGGCCGACACCCGGGCCGTTATTTTCGAGCGCGGAAGCCGACTTCAAGACGTTCATCCTCGACCCGGAAGTCGGATACCGCGTGGCGGCGAATGAGGAAAAAGGCAGATCGCTCGATGTGTTGGGCGGTTTTCGTTACTGGCACTTGAGAACTGATCTAAATCTCGACGCCGGACTCTTGTCGGCACGATCTGCGAGCCGCAGCAAGGACTGGGTGGATGGCGTCGTCGGCATGCGCGTAAAAGTGGCAGTCTCAAAGAGAGTGTTCCTTATCGGAAAAGCTGACCTGGGAGGCGGTGGTTCAAACTTCACCTATCAGTTGCTTGGTGGCGCGGGCATCAATGTTTCGCGACGGATCAGCCTCCTCGGGGGCTATCGCCACCTGCACGTCGATTATGACAGGGACAACTTTCTTTTTGATATGTCGCTCTCGGGCCCAATCCTAGGCATCAGTTTCAGGCTGTGATTTGAGTGGTTCTGGATCCGGGCGAGGAGCAGCGTTACTTGCTGAGCAGCAAGAATACGAGCAAGCTCCCATATCCCACTATCAAAACTCCAGGAACGGTAAACTCCCATGACCGTTCAAGCGAGATAGGCGGCAGTATCCTCACTCCCCACTTAGCTGGACTTTGTCCATTTTTTGCTGAATCGAAAATGGCGAATTTCGACCATTTTTAAGGCTTTTCTCGCCATAATAAAGATGTCGCCATCTATGTGGATAGCATGGAAATTCGGCGTCATGCCGATGACTCGTATTCGATCATCAGATGACCTCTAGATATTGAGGCGTCAAAAATCAAGAATGGACAAAGTCTAGCTTAGGACGATTGCAGCCGCTCTTTCATATGAGC